>Ga0207667_10002545_pt1 | contig 22681 bp, 17 predicted proteins | sample KBSCornC52_FD_184301 | JGI IMG/M metagenome (GOLD analysis project Ga0207667, IMG submission 184301) | Corn rhizosphere microbial communities from Kellogg Biological Station, Michigan, USA - KBS Corn C5-2 (SPAdes) (version 2) | ecosystem: Host-associated > Plants > Roots > Rhizosphere > Soil ...
GCGGCAATGGTTGAAGGCGGGCGCGCATGACCGATCTGGCGAGCAAGCGGATCGTTGTGACAGGTGGGTCAGGATTTCTTGGCAGTCATCTCGTCGAGCGGCTAAGGAAATCAGGTTGCAGCAATGTCTTTGCACCGACTCACAGAGAATTCGATCTCACGCGCGACGATGCAATCGAACGCCTCTTTACGGAACATCAACCTGAAGTGCTCATCCACGCAGCCGCGGTGGTTGGCGGCATCGGAGCGGACCGAACGAATCCCGGGCGATTCTTTTATGAAAACGCCATTATGGGCATTCAGCTCATTGAGAGTGCACGCCGACACGGCATAGAGAAGACTGTGGTGCTCGGAATCATTTGTGCTTATCCCAAATTTACGCCGGTTCCGTTTCGCGAAGAAGATCTGTGGATCGGCTATCCCGAAGAGACGAATGCGCCGTACGGTCTGGCGAAAAAGAGCTGGTCTTTCCGCAGTCGCAGTAGAGCAGGTCTATCAGTCATCTCACCGTTTCGATCGTCTGAATCAGGTTCAGTTCATCATCGCGACGCTCTTTCTGGTTCTTACCGTCATCGCTCTCTTTGCCGGATTCGGGGTCATTGCACTGGCAGTGATACAAGCCGTTGCTGCAGTGCTTCGTCCCGCCTTACTCATATGTGCGCTGCCATTCACAGTTTCAGATGCGCGGATCAGTTTCTCCCGTGTTCGAATGAAGCTTCTGCGACCTCTCCTCAGCGTTAGCAAATGGGCTTTTGTGAACAGTGTTTCTTGGTATCTCCTTGATTTGCTGATGTGGATCATCCTGGGAACTTTCGGATCAATGCAAGCGGCGGCAATGTTCGGTCTTGCCAATAAACTTCCGAAGCAATTGTGGAACGCCATCGATCGCGGTGCCAGCGTCTTCCTGCCTTCGATGTCGCAGTTCGCAGCAGAATACGACTGCGAGAAATTGCGGGCGATATATATCGTTGTTCAAAAACTCGTTTTTGGCGCAAGCCGTCCATTTATCTTGCTGGGGATTATCTTTGCATGGCCGCTGATCCATATCTGGGCGGGAGCGCAATACCACGGCGCAACGACGACAATGCAATTGTTGCTACTGGCCGCAGTAGGCCACGCAGTTGCGTACCCCTCCAGTCAATTGATGTATGCCTGTTCTTTACCAAAGAAGCTGGTCACTCAGAGTCTATCGATACTCTTTGCATCCGCCGCTGGAGCGATGATCCTGGTTCCACGTTACGGAGCCGCTGGTTTGGCAGCTGCCTTCGCAATCCCGAATCTGATCATTTGTGCGGGATGGACAATACCTGTCGCGTGTAAACTTGCTGGCTTATCTACAGGCACCTTAATAGAACACTCCATAAAAGCTATCTCTAGCAGCCACTTGTGCAGCCGTGCTTCTGCTTCTAAGTTTCCAATCAGTCCTGTCCGCCTTCTGGCTCTTTGCTGGCGCTGTCTCGTGCGGCTGCCTTTACCTCGGCATATGGGCGAAATACACAGCCCTCCCGCTTTACAGAAACAGGGCAGAGCTATCTCAACCGGCAGTCGCGACCGATTAGCGGTTTCGATGTCTTCGCTCTCTCTTCGCTTTGAAACCAATCCTGATCAGATTTCCACATATCGATGATTACTTACTGTCTGGAGGTAACCTGGCAGGTCTAGGACGTTGTAACATCATGGTTAGAGATTCCCGCTTCCAATTGATGTGGACGATTTTCAGGAACGAGCGCATCCTGATTCCCGGTCCACCAACACTGAAGGGAAGATCTTTACGTGGATTTGAATAGAGGTCGGCTCTTTCGTTCTGCGTATCGCGATTTACTCGATCAAAAGCTAGAGCGAAGAGACATGATGGGCAATTGCTTGCTGCATCTGATGTGGTTGCGTTTATGTCTTTGCCATCTCACCCGGAGGTGCGATTTAATGGACGGCAATCCCTGGCATGTTTTACATGTCCTCTCCAACCATGAAAAGAAGGTTGCGCAGCACTTGCACGTCCGGGACGTTGAATACTATCTCCCGCTCTACAAAGAGAAAGTAAGATGGACGGACAGAACCGTTATGGCGGAACGACCCCTTTTTTCGGGATATGTCTTCACACGGTTTGATCACACGGCCAGAATCCCTGTCATTTCCGCGCCCGGCGTGCTTCGCCTGCTCGGTGAGCAGTCGTGGGATCTTGTTAAGGATGAGGAACTCGAAAAATCCGCGCTGGTTTGGCCAAGGATTGCCGCTGAGGCCGCATCCTAGCATCATGGTTGGAGCCAAGGTTCGGATTCGCAATGGCGTGTTTGAAGGCGTCGAAGGTGTTGTAAGTGACTTGCGGCAGCAATGCAAGGTGATCATCACGCTGGCAGCAGTTCGTCAGTGCTTCTCGCTTGAGGCGGACCTCGATGAGCTTCAGGTACTGAGCAAACCGGAGATACAGCCAAGGATCCCGACCATTCCAGCATACGTCTACTGAGCAGGGAATTGGTTCACGGCAGTTCCGAGTGCATCTTAGATTCGAACACAGAAAAGCCCACACATTGTGTGGGCTTTTCTAGTTTGCAAACCCCTAGCTATCGCTTGGCTACGCGCTGGCGCAGGGGAACCGACTCGGTCTTAGTGGCCAGATAGGTATTTACAGCAGCAGCGGCCTTGCGTCCCTCTGAAATGGCCCAGACGACGAGCGATTGGCCACGCCGCATGTCGCCGGCTGCAAACACGCCCTCAACGGAGCTCATGTAATTGGTCGTCGCGATATTGCCGCGATTGTCCAGATCCACGCCAAGCTGCTCAATCATCCCTTTCTTTACCGGCCCAAGGAATCCCATGGCCAGCAGAACCAGGTCCACATCAAGCGCGAACTCCGATCCCGTGATTGCCTCGAACTTCGGCGGGGGCCCAACGCGAACGGCGTGCCACTGTTTCACATTGCCGTTCTCGTCGCCGCTGAACTTCACGCTGTTGATGCTCCAGTCGCGATTTCCGCCTTCTTCGTGCGAGCTCTCTGTACGCAACTTCATGGGCCACAGCGGCCACGGTGTAAGAGGTGAGCGCTCCTCAGGAGGTTTGGGCATGATCTCAATCTGGTGAACGACCTTGGCGCCCTGGCGATGACTCGTGCCGAGGCAGTCTGCGCCGGTGTCGCCGCCGCCGATTATCAAAACGCGCTTGCCGGTCGCCAGAATTTCCGTCGATGGATCGACGGTATCTCCCTGGTTTCGGTGGTTCTGTTGCGGCAGGAACTCCATTGCGAAGTGAATGCCCTTCAGTTCACGCCCGGGAATCTTCAAGTCGCGAGGGTGCTCAGAGCCACCGCACAGCAGCACGGCCTCGTACTGATTCATCAACTCATCTATCGGGACGTTTACGCCCACATGCGCCCCAGTAATGAACTCCACACCCTCCGCGCTCATTTGTTCAATGCGGCGGTCGATCACATGCTTTTCAAGCTTGAAATTGGGAATGCCGTAACGCAACAAACCGCCAACGCGGTCATTCTTCTCGTAGACGGTTACTGAGTGGCCGGCGCGACGCAACTGTTGCGCGGCCGCAAGTCCCGCAGGACCACTTCCCACTATAGCAACGCGCTTGCCGGTCGACTGTTCGGGCGGCTCGGGATGAATCCAGCCCTCGTCCCAAGCGCGTTCCACAATAGAATGCTCGATGAGCTTGATAGAAACCGGTGGCTGGTTGATACCAAGCACGCACGCAGCTTCGCAAGGAGCAGGGCAAATCCGGCCCGTAAATTCCGGGAAATTATTCGTCGCATGCAGGCGCCGGATTGCAGACTCCCACCGATTGTTGTAGACCAGATCGTTCCAATCCGGAATCAGGTTGTTGACCGGGCATCCGGTATGGCAAAACGGCACGCCGCAGTCCATGCAACGCGCCCCTTGCTCACGCTGCTTCTCTTCAGGGAACGGCTGATAAATTTCGAACCAGTCCTTTACGCGCTCCTCGGGCTTGCGCCGCGCTGGCTGTTCACGCTTGAATTCCAGAAACCCAGTTAGCTTACCCATGCAGCACCTCCGCGGCAGGCGTCACCAGAGGCGACGGGATAGTAGGCGAAGCATAAACCGATGTGGCGCGCGGTACACCTAGGACGCGCTTGTACTCGTGCGGGAAGACCTTGATGAACCGAGGCTGAGCATCAATCCAGTGCTCCAGCACCCATGCAGCGCGCGGGCTGCCGGTAAAGTCGCGATGGCGCTCCAGCATGGCCTTCACGCGCTCAACGTCGGCGGCTTCCACCAGCGGCTCCAGATCGACACTGACCTTGTTACAACGCCTTGTTGAGAAGTCGCCCTTGTCGTCGTACACGTAAGCAACGCCGCCGCTCATGCCGGCTGCAAAGTTGCGGCCAGTTGAGCCAAGCACGATGACAGTGCCGTTGGTCATGTACTCGCAACCGTGGTCACCTACGCCTTCGACGACTGCAATGGCGCCTGAGTTGCGAACTGCGAAACGCTCGCCGGCAATGCCGTTGAGGAAAGCTTCTCCAGAAGTGGCGCCGTACAGTACTACGTTGCCCACAAGGATGCTCTCTTCCGGCAGGAAGCTCGAAGTCTTCGGCGGATATGCAATGATGCGTCCACCCGAAAGACCCTTGCCGAGGTAATCGTTCGCGTCACCTTCCAGTTCGAGCGTGACTCCCGAGGGAACAAAAGCGCCGAAGCTCTGACCAGCTGAACCTTCGAACCGGAAGTGGATCGTGCCGTCAGGCAGTCCGGCAGAGCCGTACTTGCGTGCAATCTCACCGCCGAGCATGGCGCCCACCGTACGATGCACGTTGCGGATTCCAAACTTCGCGGACACCGGCTTCTTTGACTCAATTGCCGGCTTCGCTTTGGCAATCAGCTGATGATCCAGCGCCTGATTCAAGCCGTGATCCTGAGGCTGCATTCGCCTGCGAGCAACACGCGAGGGAAGCGTCGGCGAATAGAGGATCGAGGAGAGCTCGATGCCCTTCGCCTTCCAATGCGCATCGGCGATAGCTGCATCGATTTTGTCCACGCGCCCAACCATCTCGTCCACCGTGCGGAAGCCAAGCTTGGCCATGTGCTCGCGCATCTGCTCCGCGATAAAGAAGAAGAAGTTAATGACATGCTCAGGCGTGCCAGTAAAGCGGGCTCGCAGAACCGGATCCTGCGTGGCGATACCAACTGGGCAAGTATTCAGGTGGCACTTGCGCATCATGATGCAGCCGATGGAAATAAGTGGCATCGTCGCAAAGCCGTATTCCTCAGCGCCGAGCAACGCCGCAATCACGACGTCGCGGCCCGTCTGCAGCTTGCCGTCAGTCTGCACGCGTATGCGGCTGCGCAGATCGTTCAGCAAGAGCACCTGCTGCGTTTCGGCCAGCCCGAGTTCCCACGGCAGCCCGGCATGCTTGATCGAGCTCAGCGGAGAAGCTCCCGTACCGCCGCTGTCGCCAGAAATGAGCACTACGTCGGCATGAGCCTTCGATACGCCGGCGGCAACTGTACCAACGCCTACTTCCGACACCAGCTTGACCGCAATGCGCGCTTTAGGATTGACGTTTTTCAGGTCGTAAATGAGCTGCGCCAGATCCTCAATCGAATAGATGTCGTGATGTGGTGGCGGAGAAATCAATCCAACACCGGGAATTGAGTGGCGAGTCTTGGCAATGGTCTCATCCACCTTGTGGCCCGGCAACTGTCCACCCTCGCCGGGCTTTGCGCCCTGTGCCATTTTGATCTGCAGTTCGTCAGCGTTGACCAGGTAATTGGTGGTCACGCCGAAACGTCCGCTGGCAACCTGCTTCACCGCGCTGCGGCGTAGATCGCCGTTCTCGTCACGCTTGAAGCGCTCTTCGTCTTCGCCGCCTTCACCGGTGTTTGACATACCGCCGATCCGGTTCATGGCTATCGCGAGTGTCTCGTGTGCTTCCTTGCTGATGGAGCCGTAGCTCATTGCGCCCGTCGTGAAGCGCTTTACGATCTCCTTAGCCGGCTCAACCTGTTCGATCGGAATCGGTTTCTCAGAATATTTCAGCTGAAGCAGACCACGCAGCGTACAAAGCGTCCGGTTCTGACTGTCGATCAGATCCGTGTACTCCTGGAACGTAGCGGGATTGTTTTGCCGCACAGCATGCTGCACCTTGCTGATCGTCTGCGGATTGATCAGGTGATATTCGCCGCCCTCCCGATACTGGTAATGTCCCCCCACAACGAGATCCGTCTCGGAATCGGTAAGCGGCTGGAATGCGTAGCTGTGCTTCATCAGCGCTTCTCGAGCGAGTACGTCCATGCCGACGCCTTCCACACGGGAAGCCGTTCCGGGGAAGTACTTATCCACCAGGAATTGATTTAGACCGACAGCCTCAAAGACCTGCGCACCGCGATAGCTTTGCAGCGTGCTGATGCCCATCTTCGAAAAAGTCTTCAGCAGACCCTTGTTGATGGCTTTGATGAAGTTCTTCTCGGCGTATTCAGCCGTCACATCATCCGGCAGCAACCCTCGCCGCTTCAAATCGTGCAGCGACTCAATGGCAAGATAGGGATTGATGGCGCTCGCGCCGTAACCAATGAGAAGTGCAAAATGCATCACCTCGCGCGGCTCAGCGCTTTCAATAATCAATGCAACCTGCGTGCGAGTTTTCTCGCGAACGAGGCGATTGTGCACAGCAGCCATGGCCAGCAGGCTCGGAATGGGCGCATACGTTGAGTCCACGCCGCGGTCCGAAATGATCAGCAGTCTGTATCCGGAGAGAACCGCGTGCGCTGCCCTGGCGCTCAATTCATCCAGCGAGCGGCGCAGGCCCGCTTCACCCTCCGCTGCGCGGAACAGCGCAGGGAGTGTCGTAGCAAACAGGTCGCCGGACGCAACACGGCGCAGCTTTTCCAGATCCCGATTGGTCAGGATCGGATGCGGCAACTTGAGCGTGTTGCAGTTCTCCGGAGCTTCATCCAGGATGTTGCGCTCGGTTCCGATGTAGCTAATGAGCGACATCACGAGCTCTTCGCGAATCGGATCAATGGGCGGATTGGTAACCTGCGCAAATAACTGCTTGAAATAATTGAACAGCGACTGAGGGCGATCAGAGAGGCAGGCCAGCGGCACGTCTGTACCCATGGAACCGATAGGCTCTTCGCCCTTGGCTCCCATCGGAGCCAGTAGAATGCGCAAATCCTCTTCGCTGTAACCTAAAGCGCGTTGTCTGCGCTGCAGGGTCTCGGGGTTCGACGCGATCACGCGTGGCGGTTCGGGCAACTGATCCATTGTGACCTGCTGCTCCTTCAGCCACTCGGCGTAGGGCTGACGCGAGGCGAGCTGCTTCTTGATTTCGGCGTCGGAGATAATGCGCTGCTGAACAGTGTCCACCAGGAACATGCGGCCCGGTTGCAGGCGACCCTTCTTGCGCACGTCCTCTGCGGGAACTTCGATGACGCCCGCTTCTGAAGCAAGCACAACCAAATCATCTTTGGTGACGATGTAGCGCCCTGGCCGAAGACCGTTACGGTCGAGCGTAGCGCCGATCACGCGTCCGTCAGTAAACGCAATCGCGGCCGGACCATCCCATGGCTCCATGAGCGATGCGTGGTACTCGTAAAACGCGCGCTTGTCTTCATCCATGTCCGGATTGCCGGCCCATGCCTCAGGAATCAGCATTGCCATAACGTGGGGCAGGGAACGGCCAGACTGGAAAAGGAACTCTACTGCGTTATCAAGCGAAGACGAGTCGCTGCCTTCAGGCATGATCACCGGGAACAGCTTGTCGATTTGCCCATCGTAGAGGGGGCTCTTCAACACACTTTGCCGTGCGTTCATCCAGCTGATATTGCCACGGATCGTGTTGATTTCGCCGTTATGAGCAACGTATCGATACGGGTGAGCCAGCTTCCAACTCGGAAACGTGTTCGTAGAAAAGCGCTGGTGCACGAGAGCGAGCGCGCTGGTCACAAGCGGATTCGCCAGTTCGAAGTAGAAGCGCTCAATCTGCGGAGCGAGCATCAGGCCCTTGTACACAATTGTGCGGCACGAGCATGATGGGACGTAGAACGCTTCCTTGTCCTCAATTTCGGATTCGGCAATCTCGTTCTCGGTGCTGCGGCGCACCCGATACAGCAGGCGTTCAAAAGCCTCTTCGTCCATGCCCTCAGGCCGCAGAACGAACAACTGCTCAATGTAAGGCTGCGAGTTGCGGGCTTCACGGCCTATGGCGTCCCCATTTACCGGAGTATCGCGCCAACCCAGAACTGTAAGGCCTTCTTCCTGAGCGATGCGCTCAAACACACCTTCGCATTGCAGGCGGCTGTGCCGTTCAACTGGCAGGAAGCACATCGCAACGCCATACTCGCCTGGGCCAGGCAGTTTCCAGCCCAGTTCAGCGCATTCGCGCACAAAGAAAGCGTGAGGAATCTGAATCAGGATTCCCGCGCCGTCACCAGTCTCCGGGTCGCATCCCGCTGCGCCGCGATGAGTCAGGTTAATCAGCACCTCAAGACCCTTGCGGATGATCTCGTGGCTCTTCTCGCCTTTAATGCTGGCGACCAGTCCCATGCCGCAGGCATCGTGCTCATTCTGAGGGTGATAGAGGCCTTGCGGGTCGGGAATTCGACGACGGAAATTGGGATTGTCCATGGCAGCCTTTTCAATAACCGTTTTGCTTTTAAATCGGTTCGTGCGTCCAGAAGACACAGCCGCGATGCGATCCCAAAGTGCAGAATCGCCTAAGTCCATGATCAAGAGGGTGCCTGAGCAGGTACCGGGCGCGTCCGGAACAACACTACCTTTAATATATCGAAAAATTTCCTAACCTGCTGAACTTCCTAGTCTCAGGTGTTCTCCATGGGAAAGGTAAGTCCAACGTCGGGCGATCTATCAATGTTTTTGTGTCATATACTGAACTCCGTGATCACCACCAGCCTGAACACTATTCTGGTAACCGGAGGAGCCGGTTTCATTGGCTCAAACTTCGTGATGGAGTGGCTCCAAACCACTGATTCAGCAGCAGTAAACCTCGATCTTCTAACCTACGCAGGCAATCGGGGCAACCTCGTCTCGGTTGATGCTAAGTCTAAACACATCTTTGTTCAGGGTGATGTCTGCGATGCCGAACTGGTCGGGTCTCTGCTCCAAAAGCATCGCCCGTGCGCCATCGTCCATTTTGCCGCCGAGAGCCACGTTGACCGGTCGATCATTGCTCCAGACGCATTTTTGCGAACCAATATTCAGGGCACATTCGTCCTTCTCGACCAAGCCAAAAAGTATTGGTCAGGCCTGAACGAGGCCGACCGCGCGCGTTTCCGGTTCCTGCACGTGTCCACGGACGAAGTCTACGGTACCCTCGGTCAGGACGACCCAGCATTCTGCGAGACGACACCTTACGCGCCCAATAGCCCTTATGCCGCCTCAAAAGCAGCCTCCGACCATATGGTCAGGGCGTACCAGCACACCTTTGGGCTGCCCACCCTCACCACGAATTGTTCGAATAACTACGGGCCCTTTCAGTTTCCTGAAAAACTTATCCCGCTGATGATTCTCAATGCCCTTGAAGGCAAGCCGCTCCCTGTCTATGGCGACGGAAAAAACGTGCGTGATTGGCTCTACGTCGCAGATCATTGCTCGGCGATCCGCGCGGTTCTCAGCCACGGTGCTATCGGCGAAACCTACAACATTGGCGGCAACAGTGAACGCGCCAACATCGACGTCGTAACCACAATCTGCGATCTGGTTGACGAGTTGCGTCCCGATCCTTCAGCAAAACCGCGCAGGCGGCTCATCACGTATGTCGAAGACCGCCCCGGTCACGACCGCCGCTACGCAATCGATGCCACCAAGATTAGTCGCGAACTGGACTGGAAGCCTGCCGAGAAGTTTGAGAGCGGATTGCGAAAGACGGTGCGCTGGTATCTTGAAAACTCAGCGTGGATCGAAAGCGTTCGTACGGGCGCCTACCGCGACTGGATCGCGCAGAACTATGCGGAGCGAGTTGAAATATGAAAGGCATTATTCTCGCCGGCGGTTCCGGAACACGGCTCTATCCGGTCACTCACGTTGTCTCAAAGCAACTGCTGCCGATCTACAACAAGCCGATGGTGTATTACCCGCTCAGTACGCTTATGCTGGCTGGAATCCGCGACATCCTGCTCATTTCGACGCCTCAGGATACTTGCCGCTTTGAGGAACTTCTCGGCAACGGGAAACAGTGGGGAATCGACATCAAATACGCCGTGCAGCCCAAACCGGAAGGACTGGCGCAGGCTTTCATCATCGGGCGAGAATTCGTCGGCGATTCGCCTTGTGCGCTGGTCCTCGGCGACAACATTTTTTACGGACAAGGCTTCTCTCGTCAACTGCAGTCGGCCGCCAAACTGGAGAAGGGCGCAACGGTCTTCGCATATCCCGTCGAAGATCCGCAGCGCTACGGTGTCGTCGAATTTGATCACAATGGAAGTGCGGTCAGCTTGGAAGAGAAGCCTGCGAATCCCAAGTCGCGTTATGCCGTCACCGGCCTCTATTTCTACGACAACGATGTTGTCCGCATTGCCGCATCACTCAAGCCCTCTGCGCGGGGCGAGCTTGAGATTACGGATCTCAACCGTTGTTATCTGCAGACAGGACGCCTCAACGTGGAAATCATGAGTCGAGGCATGGCCTGGCTCGACACCGGAACACATGATTCGCTTCTCGAAGCCGCTCATTTTGTGTCAACGATTGAGCGCCGGCAGGGCCTCAGTATTGCCTGTCCTGAAGAGATCGCATTTCGCCAAGGTTTCATTTCGAAAGAACAACTCGAGCAGCTTGCGGCACCTATCATCAAAAGCGGTTACGGCAAGTATCTCCTCAATATTCTGAACGATCCTTATCTTCCTGCGTCGACAGTAGAACAATGAAGATACGCGAAACTGCATTACCGGGTGTTTTGGTGTTGTCGCCTACGATCTACCGCGACGATCGCGGCGAGTTCTTTGAGACGTTCAATCTTCGTCGCATGACCGAGGCGGGCCTGCCATCGATATGGATGCAGGACAATTTCTCGCTTTCCAAAAAGAATGTCCTTCGTGGCATTCACTACCAGATTCTGCAACCACAAGGAAAATTGGTTCGCGTTACGCATGGCGCGGTTCTCGACGTCGCGGTGGATCTGCGCAAAAGCTCACCGCATTTCGGCAGGCACGTGGCCGTCGAACTGAGCGGCAAGAGCGGCGAGATGCTTTGGATACCGGCCGGATTCGGCCACGGCTTTCTTGTGCTGACGGAAACTGCGGGATTTGCCTACAAGGTTACGGATTACTATTCACCGACAGGCGAGCGCACGATTTCGTGGAACGATCCGGATCTCGCAATTCCGTGGCCCGTTTCTGCGGCCGAACTCATCATCTCAGACAAAGATCGGCAAGGTGTTAAGCTACGTGATGCAGAAGTCTTTGACTGATGCACCGCACCAATCAGCGCTCCACTGCTGCATCCAGCAAATCAAAGAATTCAGGAAAGCTGATCGCAGCTGATTCCGCGCCTTGAATCAAGGTATCGCCGGAGGCACGCAACGCCGCCACGCTGAAAGCCATGGCGATGCGATGATCCGTCCCCGAATCGATCGTCGCTCCATGCAGGCTCTGTCCACCGGGAACATCGAGCCCGTCTTCAAACTCCGACACTTCGGCCCCCATGGCTTTCAGGTTCTTCGCCACGAGTGCAATGCGGTCCGACTCTTTCACCCGCAATTCCTTTGCATCGCGAATGCGAATGCCGCCGCTGGTATACGGTCCAATCGCTGCCAGCACAGGCAACTCATCGATAAGTTGTGCCGCCAGTTCGCCACGAATTTCCGTTGAATCAAGCCCGTCAGCAGGCCCTGAAATCTGCACTGTTCCAACCAGTTCCGAATGCTTCTCCTCTACATGCAACACCTTCACCTTCGCGCCCAACAAAGAAAGCACGTCCAGCAGCGCCGCACGCGTCGGATTCAGACCCAATCCATCGAGGACCAGGTTCGATCCGGGGAAGAGCGCCGCCGCGCATAAAAAAAATGCCGCGGAAGAAAGGTCGCCCGGCACCGTCGCGTCGATCGCATGCAGAGACTGTCGCCCGGTGATAGAAACCGAATGGGCATCACGGCTGAGAGTCGCGCCGAAAGCACGCAAAGCAAGCTCGCTGTGATCTCGAGTGCGCACCGCTTCGGTTATCGTGGTGGTTCCTTCCGTCTGAAGTCCCGCCAGCAGGATGCAAGTCTTCACCTGTGCACTTGGAACCGGCGTAGTAAAGTCGATCGGCTTCAGCCTCCGGCCATCTACCGTGAGCGGCGCATGTCCATCCGTCAGCGTGATACTCGCTCCCATCGACTCCAGCGGCTTGCGAATCCGCTCCATCGGCCGCCTCGAAAGAGAAGCATCGCCAATCAGCGTGAACCGCCCCTCCTGAGGCGCGAGCAATCCAGACATCATGCGCATAGTCGAGCCCGAGTTGCCGCAATCCAGCGCATCTGCTGAGGGAGTAACTTGTCCGCCGACACCCGTTATCTCTAACGCATCGCCATTAATCCGCTTGATCTTCGCCCCTAGCGCTTCCATGCAGCCAAGCGTCGAAGCGCAATCGGCTCCCGTTGAGAAGTTCGTAAAACGCGATGTGCCTTCAGCAAAGGCGCCAAGCATCGCATAGCGGTGGCTGATTGATTTATCGCCGGGTAGCCGCAAGCTTCCCATCATGTTGCGGGCCGGACGAATAACGCGTTCCTGTGTAGAGGTATTCAAAGGCGCTCCAGGGAAAAGGTGCTTCTCTACGAGTTTAACGAATGAGGCGGACGCCTAAGCAGTTACCGCACCTGTAGCACGATGATGGTCTCATCGTCGAACCGATCCTTCGCGCCTTGGAATCGCGACACGTCTTCCATGATGGCCTCGGCAATGGCCAGTGCCGATTCGCCACGGTGAGCGCACAGAACTCTAGCGAGTCGTTCCTCGCCATACATATCTTCCTTCTCGTTTTCCGCATCAAGAATTCCGTCCGACACAAAAGCGATCACGTCGCCTGGCTGTGTCGCAACCTTGATCTCCTCGTAGGAAACATCCGGAAATAGACCCAGCGGAAATCCTTCCGCCTGCAAAGTGGTAGATTGGCCCCCGCTGCAGCGCATTGGCTGAGCAGCGCCAGAGTTTGCCACCGTCAATGTCCGATTCTCATCGTCCCAAACCGCAAAGAGCATCGTGACGTACTGCGAATCGAGCTTTCGTTCCTGCAGGGCATCGTTCAGCAAATTCAGCATCTGTGCAGGCTCCGGCTGTTGTCCGGCCGCCGCCCGCATAATACCGCTCACCATTGCCGCAAACAGGGCCGCAGGTGCAGCCTTCCCACTCACATCGCCCAATACGATCGCCGTGCGTCCGGGGTGGTAATCAACAAAGTCATACAAATCGCCGCCAATGGCGCGTGCGGGCAGAAAGCGAACGGCCAAATCAGCGTTCTTCAGCTCAGGCGCACTCGCGGGCAGCAGCCTCAGCTGCACCTCTCGCGCCATGGCAATATCCCGTTCCAACTGCCGCTCCTGCGCATGAACGGCTTGATATAAGCGAGCATTCTCAATCGCAATCGCCACTTGAGCCGCCAGGGTCGTCAAAATGCGCTCATGCTCTTCAGTAAAGAAGTGCGGCCGAGTATGCTCCATGTCCAGCACTCCGATGATGCGACCCTTGTAGAACAGGGGAACGACCAACTCCGAGCGAGTCTCCTCGTTCATGGGCAGGTAGCGCGGGTCCTTTGTCACATCAGGAACATTGATGAAGCGCCACTCGCGGACAGCAGCACCAACCAATCCGGTATTCACCGGAATCCGCCGCAGCGGTGCGTGTGAGTAGCCGAAGCGCCACGCATAACGCGTAATCAGCGTCTCTCCCTTTTCATCCAGCAGCATGATGCTGAACATCTGATAATCGATCAGCCTGCGTAGTAACTGCCCAACCCGCTCCAGTAGCGGAGCCAGTTCCAGAATGGACGCGAGCTCGACTGCGATCTCATTCTGCACTTCCAGTGTCTGCGCCTGGCGCGACACCCGCGCATATAACCGAGCGTTCTCAATGGCCTGCGCAATGCGCGATGCTGTCAGGGTAAGAACGCGCATGTGTTCCTGGGTGAAGTAGCCGATTTCGGTACTCTCCAAGTCGATAACGCCGATGAGCCGGTTCTTTGCGATCAGCGGAACTGCCAGTTCGGAGCACACTTCAGGATTTGCCTCGACGTAATAGTCCGCTGTCTTTACATCGTTCAAGAGGATCGGTTGGCGTGTCAGCGCTACCTGGCCCACAACGCCTTTGCCTATTGGCAAGCGTGTCCGTTCTACCTTCGCCGTATGGCCGATCTGGAAGCGCATCCGCAGCTCGCGCGTGCGGTCGTTCAACAGGAAAATCGCGAAGATCCGGTAATTGATGATGGCCCGCACCAGTTCCGATGTCCTGCTCAGCAATGTCTGCAGGTCGAGCGTAGTGTTCAGAGCATCCGTCAACTTCATCAGGTAGGCCACGTCGGCCGGCTCAACCCGCGGATTCGCGTTCACCGGCGCAGTCTCGGCAGGGCGGTAATCGCCTTCAAACTCCGGTCCGTGATGGGGAACAGATTGTTGGTTTTCTGCCATGAGTTAAAGGCAATCATAACCCAGACGCCAAGGATGTCACGGCAAGGAAATGGCTGACGCTAAATGCCTGGACATGTTCAGGTCGTCCAGTTCACGGGCCCTGGAAATATAGTCTAGGCCTGTGTCGCGCATTCAATCCACACCGAGTTCACGCAGGATAGGCAGCGGCGCCGAAGTGCAGATCCTGTTCGCACCGGCCTCCAGCAGATCCTTTACCTCGGACAGTCTGCGTACGTTGCCCGACCCGCAAACGCCGCAGCGGCCACCCGCCACGCCGCGCATCAAGGCAACATCTGCCAGAGTCGCGCCGCCACCACTGAAACCGGTCGAGGTCTTGATGAAGTCTGCTCCAGCTTGGATGGCGATTTCCGCAGCGCGCAGCTTTTCCTGGACGCTGAGAAGTGAAGTTTCAAGAATGACTCTAAGGATCGCGTCGCGGTGGTGGGCAACGCTTGATACTGCGTGGATCGTATGCTGCACAGCGTGGTGATTGCCGCTTTTCAACTGCCCGATGGGTACCACCATTTCCAGCTCCCGCGCCCCGAGCCGGATTAGCGCAACCGCTTCATGGAGCAACGTCGAGGTGAGAGAAGCGCCAAAGGGGAAGCCGAGCACAACCCCTACCGGAACTCCGGTTCCCGCCAATACCCCTACCGCCGCCGAAACCCATACCGGCTGCACCAGTACGCTTGCAAAACGATATCGGATGGCCTCATCGCAAATTTTTTCTACATGGTCGCGAGTTACATCGGGTCCAAGCTGCGCCGCGTCAGTGATTGCAGCAAGAGTCTGCCAGCTTGAAAGAGCATGCTTGGCAAACATCGCCGCATCGAAACTGCCGTGATCGAATTCCAGTTCGGACTGGTCAATTGGCGTTATTGCGCTCACATTGCTCCTTTTGCTTTCTGGTGCACCCATGGCACCATCGTGCTTCGGCAGACGAGTATAGAACCTGCCGCAAGTATGTTCCAAGTGCCTCCATCATCCCTCTCCCCCCGGTCGAATCGAGGTGTCCTGAGGTGCGGCAGGCAAAATGTCCATGCGCACGATCATTCCATCGGCAAGCTGAAAGAAGTGATAAACGATTGTGTCGGCCAGCAGATCTCCCTGCCGGTTACGCACCACTTGATGGACCTTCACAAGGTGCGATCCATTCGCACCTGGGTCAATTGCCAGCGGCTCCACGTGCGGATCAAGCACTTCCCATTGTCGCGTCCAGTAAGCGCGCACCGCTTCCCGTCCGTGGACATGGCCGCCCTCCCATCCGTTTGCCCATTCCACATCTGGGTGAAGGCTGGCCAGAAGCTGATCGATCATTCGCGCGTTGAACTTGCGGTAGGCTCGCTTCAGCAGGTCATGTTCAGCGGATTCAGTCTCTCTGCTCATTACTCCTGCTATGGACTCCCGGGTAGATTAGACGCTATTCCGGCTCGTCCGGTGGCATCAAGCAGATGTCTGGCAAATTACGGTATCGTTCCGCGTAATCCATGCCGTAGCCGATGACGAAGAGGTTGGGAATTGAAAAGCCTACGTAGTCTGCCTCAATCTTCTCGATGCGTCGTGAGGGCTTGTCCAGCAAAGTGGCGATCTGCAGCCTCTTGGGATGCTGCTGCAGGAAAATCTTGCGCAGGTAGGAAAGCGTAAGTCCTGTGTCCAGAATATCTTCGACAATCAGAACATTCTTGCCCTCAATCGAATGGTCCAGATCTTTAATCATCTTCACCGCACCCGACGAGCGCTGTCCCTTGCCATAGCTCGAAACGGCAACAAAGTCGAATGTTGCATCTGCTTGAATGGCACGCGACAAGTCAGACAGAAACGGCGCCGCGCCCTTCAATACACCGACCATCACCAGCTTTTCGCCATTGAGGTCACGGGTGATCTGTGCACCCATTTCTGCCACGCGCGCGGCAATCTGTTGACGCGAAAAGAGCACTTCAAGTCCCTGGTTTGTCACGGTAGCCATAAATCCAGTATCACCTCATACCGGGCCACTGCGCGATTGTGTAAATCACAGCTGTTTTTGTCCGGAACTTCTGAAATTGTGAGGCGTCTATACTTAAAGAGACATGCTTCCTTTTATTCACATCGGACATTTCAGCCTTCCCACCTTCGGGCTCATGCTTTGGCTGGCGGCCGTGGCAGCCGCGCTAGTAATGGATCGCGGTTTTCGACGGGTCGGCATCTCTGCTGATGCGGTTGGGATGGTTGCGATTGCAGTGGTCCTGGGCATTGTCGGCGCCAAACTATGGCACGTCGCCGATACACCCTCTGAGTTTCGCGATCTTGGCTGGAAGGTCCTCTGGGACTCAGCCGGATTCGCTTGGTTTGGCGGTTTGGTTTTCGGAATTACCGCTCTCGTCGTGCAGGGCTGGTGGGCCAAAATTGGAGCGCTTCGCACGCTCGACCTTGCGGCGCCGGCCGCGGCGCTCGGCTACGGAATTGGTCGAATCGGCTGCTTCCTTTCAGGCGATGGCTGCTATGGTCTTGAAACCAAACTTCCGTTTCCCTGGGGCATGAGCTTTCCGAACGGAATCGAACCTACGCCATTTGGAGTACGCGTCTACCCAACGCCGATTTTGGAACTGGCAGCCGGAGTCCTGATTGCCTGGTGGTTATGGCGCCGCGCAGGTAAGCCACACGCCGTTGGAACCATCGTGGGATACTATTTGGTGCTGAGCGGAATAGCTCGCTTTCTAGTCGAAATTATACGCCGTAACCCACACGTACTATTTGGGTTATCAAACGCGCAACTGGCTAGTATCGGGTCAGTTGTGGCTGGAGCCGCCCTGATCATCTGGGCAGCTCGACGGCCGGTTGCGGCATTGGAACACGCCGCTCCTGCAGTAGAAAAGCCCGCATAACAGTCTTAAGCCACACGCACCTGCACCCGATCCGGACGCACCGGCCGGGCCGAGTTTGAGCGTAACACTATAGGACATCTGAGTCTCCACCGCTTGGGTTCGGTCGGACGCATGGCAACCACTCTCCTCGCAACCACATCTCATTTTCACGCACGCGAAGGCAAGAGGAGAGGGCAGGTGACCAATGAAAAACAAAGGCTTCAGCGGCAAATTCCTCGTGGGAGCAATGCTTCTCGGCAGCGCGATCATGATTGCGGGGTGCGGTAATAAGGCGCATCCCGATGAGAAAGCATCTGTGAATCAAGCGATCAAGACGGGCAATTATAGCGATATCGACGTTTCGCAGGATCGCGACAAGGGTGTAATGACGTTGAAAGGGAACGTTGCGAACGAGTCCGAAAAGACCAGGATAGGTGACCTCGCGAAACAGGCAGCTCCCGGCTATACGATCGCGAATGAAATCGGGGTGCGACCTCCGGAAGCTTCGAACGCCGGATCTGTTGCATCGAACATCGACGACGGCATTGAACACGATTTCAAGGCTGCAATCAAGGCGCACGAAAATCTGAATGATCAGAGTATCAGCGGATCATCAAAGAACGGAACTCTGGTAATTAAAGGAAGCGTCAAGACGACAGCTCAGAAGAATGAAGCCAGCAACCTGGCGAAGAAGGTGCCGAACGTGCAGCAGGTCGTGAATGAACTTGAGGTGAAGTCTGGTAAACACTCTACACCAGCATCCTGATCGCACCGGAGATACTCAGTCGGACCTATCCTTGCTGCAGTATCATCGCAGCAAGGGTGGGAGTACGCGGTGACATGGTCATGGTAATGCGGCAGGATGGAACCGAGATGGGGGAATTGAAGCGCTAGAACGTGAGGTTGGTCTGGAACACGATGGCCCGATTCCCAGGTGTCGGATTTGCAAAAGCCCCGCCAGCCAGCGATTGCGATTGATTGAACAACGGCGAGTTCAGCACGCCGTTGGGCGTTCCCCAGTTCACAATATTCAGTACATTGGAGCCGCCGACCACAAATGTCAGGTTGTAGCGGCGCGGCGCGTTCGCGTTCAATAGAATCGAGCCGCCGTTTCCGCTCAGCCCTCGATCGCCTACGCCGCTCTCTCCCGCCAGCGTGGTCCCGGCTGACTCGACGGTCATTTTAGGTCCTATTCCGAACGTCTTGCTCACACGTACATCCAACAGTAGGTTTTTCGGTCCCATGCCGATGCCAAACGGCACGATCCGTTCCCCCTTGCCCGCTGGATCCGGATCAAGGCATCCATAGCTGGTCGAGATCACGCCCGCAGTGCCGCACACCCCGTAGCCCGGTCGCGCATTGAACTGATTGTTGCCCGTCAGGTCAGAGCCGGTGATCACGTTGAACGGCGTTCCCGATTGACCGGTGAAAAGCGAAGCAATCACGAAGCCGAAAGGCGCCGTGTAGCTTTGCAACACTGTAAGCCGGTGGCGAACATCAAAACTTGCCCTGCCGTAGTCATACCCGGGGTTCTGTGGAACTGAAACAAACGAATCGATGCCTTGCGTATCGCTCTTGGCCACGTTGAATGCGTACGAACCGTTCAGCGTGAGTTTGCTTGTCTGGATGTTCGCCGTCGCAACAATTTGGTGCTGCTTGAAGATTCCGCCTGACTGGTACTGGTAGTTGTAGACCGAAGGCGCGGGTCCAACGACAGAATAGTTCTGAGTATCAAATAGGGGCGCTGTTACATTGTTCGACAGATATTGGTGCACGCCCTGGGTGAACAGGTAGGTCAGATTGGCGGTGAAGGCCCTCGTGAATTGTCGGTCAACCCCAACTCCAGTCTGCATGTTTAGCGCTGCCCGGAGCTTCGAATCCAAGGTGTGATACGACGGCACAGCGGAAGGCGAAGACGCGATCTGGTTCTGCGTTGCCGGAACATACGGGTTAAAGAAACCCGGCTTGTCGACTACATAACTTTGCTGATTGATCCGGTTGTCGTGGATGGTCTGAATGACGTAGGGCGCGCCGGCAAACGAACTCAAGCCGCCGGCAACTGTAAACCGGTCGTAGAACCAACCGTATCCGGCACGGATCACCGTTTTACCGCCTCCACTCGAAGGGCGTCCAGGGCTCCACGCCAGGGCGAGTCGAGGCGCCCAATCCGTGTGGTTGCGTAACCAGTTCTGCACCTCGTAACGGACACCGATGCCGAGCATCAGGTTAGGCTTTACACGCCAATCGTCCTGGAAAAACGCCGAGCCATCGCCCATGAAGAGCTTGGCAACTGGATTCTTGATGATGGTGGCCGAATACTGCGAAGGCATTCCCGCCTCGTAGTCCGCGAGCGAGCTGAACGTATACACGCCGTTGGAGCCCGACGTGGAGAAGTTCGAATCGATATAGCCGTGCATCCTTACGCCAAACCGCAGCGTATGATTGCCAGCCGTCGCAGTGCCAAAGTTCTGCAGTTCCAAAATGTTCTGGCTGTCGTGAACCGTTCCTTCCAGATTGCCGCCCCCGACAAACGCGCCCGACACAATCACGGTGGGCGCTATTGAAGCGGCAGTCTGATTATTGCTAGCTTTGCGCCATTCAAAGTGAAACTCGTTCAGCAGCTTGGGGTTCACAAGAAAAGTGTCGCTGAACTGCAAAGTGTTCTGTTGGAATCTTGTGCTGATCGCCTGAGAAGCAAGATAGAGCGCTCCAACGCCGGCGCCATCTTGCTCGGATTTGTAGTAGTAGTCGCGAAGCGAAAGCGTGTGTTTGCCCGACTGGAGATCAATACGCGGGTTCACAACCATCACGCTGTACGGATTAGCTACGGCCTGCGCGATTTTCGTTGACGTATCCAGCGGGTCAACCGCATCGACGATGTTCTGGTTCTGCTTTACGAGTTTGTAAGCGCTCACCATGAATGCTGCATTCTTGCCAAGCGGCCCACCCAAGTCTCCCGAGTAGGAGTAGAGGTAGTACTGCGGTTGCGCGCTCAGCAGCGGGTTCGCCGAGTTCAGTTCTGAAGAGTTTCCGTAAGCGGAGAGCGTGCCGTGGAAGTTTTGCGAACCGGGCTTCGTGATGATTTCAACGCGCCCGTAGCCGATTTTGTCGTATTCCGATGAGAACGGATTCTGGTTTACGCGGATCTCAAGAATCGATGATTTGGGAGGGAGCCGGCCGCCTGCAAAACCATCCACGTAGATTTGCCCCCCGTTGGGCCCCGCGACAGCACCAGCCAATTGCTGTAACTCGCTCTGAAGTTGATTCGGATCCTCGGAGAGCGCGTTCAGGTCTTTACCTCTAAAGACCATTGCACTTGCGTTTTGATCGGGGTTAATGCCCACGCTCTTTACGCTGGCCATCACTGTGACCGATTGCCGTTCTGCAGCGATCTCCAGGGGAATAGTCATCTCCTTTATCGCGCCCTGCGAAAGCTCAATTCCGGTCCGCAGTGGCGCAAAACCCTTGGCTGTAATTTTCAACGTGTAGGAGCCCGGGGCAGCGCGAAACAGGAAGCGCCCATTGGACTGGGTTTCCATCTCGCGTACCAGTGTTCTGCCGGCGAGAGTAACGCGCGCCCCCGGCACCACTGCACCTGCTGGATCCTTCACCTCGCCGCGCAACACTCCCAAAGGTGCAGGCGCCTGCGAGCACAACGCGACGGAAGAGACCAGCAGTAGCGCCAAAACCACGGATTTCGGGTTGAGGATCATGATCTCTTGCTCGCAAAAAGGCGGGATATACCTCAGTCCAAGATACCCTTGGTCACGCGTGTCTGCGCTCCCAAGTAGCGGATATAGAAGGAACTTGTGCCAGATGTGTTAATAGTCTTCTACTTTGAACGCCAACACCCGATCACAGTTCAACAACCAATTGCTTGCGACGCCTACTGTGCAGGTACATACGCGGCGACGCAAGACGACTGAGGAAAGCTAGAACTATTTCATAACATACTTCATATCGGAAGCGCCCTGAATCCGGACATAACACTTTAGGTGTGCGCAGCTAAGATGATGTGGAAAAAGAGGTTGCACTCTTGTTTGATCTCCACGCCCTCGGCGACGCGCCACGGGAATTCTTAGAAGGCTCACGAACCGGCAAGGGAGCGAGCGGACACAGGCAACGACTGCCATCTTTTTCAAATTCGTTCCAGTCCCCGTGAACAGGAAACGCGCTATCATCTCTGGCTGGAGGGATGATCATGTCGACTTATGTTTTCCTCTGTCAAGACTGCAACAAGGAATTCACCAAATTGCTGCATATGGCTGACGTTGAAAAGCTTGGGGTGGTATGCCCGCACTGCGGAAGCAAGCGTGTGCTGCAAGCCGTCGCTTCCTTCTCGGCCGTAACCTCCAGAAAAAGCTAAGCGGCGAAAGGGCAAGAATGCACTCTCCCGCCGCCAGCGTGGATTCCAATTTGGAACAGAAATCTCAGACGTGCTTGTACGGCTCCCGGTAAGGCCGGCTCAACATTTCACTTGCTGCGCTGTCTCCGATGATCTTTTCTCCGGCCACATCCCACTGAATCTTGCGGCCGGTCATCATCGAGATCAGTCCCAAATGCCCCGGAATCGTCGAGTGGTGAGCAACCTGCACGGGGGTGATGGTCGGCTTGCGCGACTTTACGCTATCCAGGAAATTCCGCCGATGTTCAGGCGACTCGTAAAGCTTCACTTTGCGCAACTCTTCCGGAAGCGACTCGACTTTCACCCAATCCTCGTTTGAAGCATCGAACCCGCTGCGGTCCACCCACACCCAGCCATCGGTGCCAATCCACTTCGCCCCCATTGCAATCGAGGGATGTCCACCGGCAATCGTAACCAGCACGTCATTCGGGTAGCCAGTCACTTCCTTCTTGTATTTGCACTCAATCCGATATTTGGTGCTGGTGTTCCATAGTGCATTAGCGGCCGGAAACTCTCCTACTCCTTGAATCTCCGAAGGGCCGGAAAGATCAAATCCCAATCCCCAATGTGCAATGTCGCCATGGTGCCCGATCCAGTCCATCAACTGCCCGCCGCCGGTGTTGTAGTTCCAGCGCCAGTTCATGTGCACGCGAGTCTTGGCGTAGGGTTCATTGCGTGAAGGGCCGATCCATGTCGCGTAATCGAAGTCAGCTGGAGGCTCTGAAACAGCCATATCCCATGCCGGTGTTCCCGGAAGCACCTGCGATAACTTTGTAATCGGCGGATTCAGTGTAGCCAGCTTGGCCAGCAGCTCCGGAGCGGTGTGTTTGAAATCGGTATGGCCGGGTGGCAGACC
>Ga0207667_10002546_pt1 | contig 22678 bp, 19 predicted proteins | sample KBSCornC52_FD_184301 | JGI IMG/M metagenome (GOLD analysis project Ga0207667, IMG submission 184301) | Corn rhizosphere microbial communities from Kellogg Biological Station, Michigan, USA - KBS Corn C5-2 (SPAdes) (version 2) | ecosystem: Host-associated > Plants > Roots > Rhizosphere > Soil ...
CCGATCTGCAGCCGGTCGACCGGGGCGACGGCCGCATCCTCCTCGTGCATCACGGGCGAGCAGACCTGGGTCGCGGTCTCGAGCTCATGCTCGACGCGGTGCTTCGGCTCGACCCGCGATTCGTGCTCCTGCTGATGCTGGTGGGCGACGACCGGGAACTGGCGTTCTTCCGGCGCCACCCGGCCGTCGCGGCGGGACGTGTGGAGTTCCGCGACGCCGTCGCGGTCGACGAGGTGCCAGCAGCTCTGAACGACTGCGATCTGGAGATCATCTTCTTCCCCCCGAAGACCGAGAACCTGCGCTTCGTGCTGCCGAACAAACTCTTCGAGGCGATCCAGGCGCGGCTCGGGCTGGTCATCGGCGAGAGCGTCGAGATGGTCAGGGTCGTCGAGGGCGCGGGCAACGGAGTCGTGGTTCCCGAGTGGACGGCCGAGTCGCTCGCGACAACCATCGCGTCAATCGATGACGACGATGTGCGGCGGTTCAAGGCGGGATCGCACGCGGCGGCCCGTCAGTACTCGGCAGAGCACGAGCGCACGGTGTTCCTCTCTGCGATCGGGGCCGAGGGGTGACCAACGCCCGACGGGCCCTGGTCGTCTCGCTGTCCCCACTCGCCACCGACCCTCGCATCCTGCGCGAGATCGAGTGGCTGGCATCGGACGGATGGACGGTTGACAGCCTGGGCATCGGCTCGATTCCCGACCCGCGCGTGCAACGCCATTTCGCGACCCGGACTGCGCCCCGGTGGACTCGCCCGCGCCTCGTCAAGGGCCTGCTTTTCAGTCTTGTGCCCTACGCGTTGCGGTATCGGATCCTGACCGAATCGCTCATTCCCAGGGACCTGCGGGCCGCGTCCCGACGCTATGACCTGATCGTCGCGAACGACGTCGACTTCGTTCCGTGGCTTGTGGCCGGGGGCCGAGCGCTTCGTGCGGCGCACGGCCGTGTCCACCTCGATCTGCATGAATGGCACGGCGAACAGCCAGGACGACCCTCGGGAGTCATCGCTCGCCTGGTGAGGAACTTCGACCGATGGAAGGCTGCCTCGCTGACCTCCGAGGTGTTCACCAGCCGCTCGACCGTGTCGCCGGGACTGGGTGAGATGTATGCGCGTCAGTACGGTATTCAGCCACCGACCATTGTGCGCAGTCTTCCTGGGTATGAGGACCTCGTGCCGAGCCCGGTCGACGCCGACTCCATCGACCTCGTTTATCACGGAATCCCTGATCTGAGCCGCGGGCTCGGTCTGTTCGCAGAGGCGCTGCCCCTTCTCGAACCCCGTTTTCACCTTCACCTGATGCTCATGGGATCGGCGGCCGATCAAGCACCTCTGCGGGCACTCCTCACGAGTCACGCAGACCGTGTGTCGTTCCACGATCCCGTTCCAGTGACCGAGATCGCACGACGCATCAACGAGTGGGACGTGGAGGTGATGTTCTTTCCACCGATTCGACCGAACCTCGTGTTTACGCTGCCCAACAAGTTCTTCGAGGCGGTCCAGGGAAGACTGGGCGTCGTCATCGGCGAGAGTCCCGACATGGTGCGCCTTGCTCAGGCCGGTGGATTTGGCAAGGTCATCGAAGGCTGGACAGCTGTAGATCTGGCGGAGGGACTCAACAGTCTGACGCGAGACGACATCGCCGCCATGAAGGAGTCGACGCGCAACGCGGCACGCGACCTCAACGCAGAAAACGAGGGGCGTGTCTTCTTAGCGACGATCGAAACCCCGGTCTCGTGACTACGCCGACGACCGCCGCCGGATCCCCAGCCGATCGCTGAGGGCGAGCAGAAAGTCGAATGCCCGCTGGCTGTTCGGGTACTCAAGGTGTGAGACCGGCGGTCGGGCGACAATCGCGTCGAGCTCGGCGATCGTCAGACCAAGCTTCTTGGCGATGAACTCGTGGTCCTGCTTCTCGAGCTCTGGCGGGTAGTCCACCTGATCGAGCTCCTTGAGGGCCTGCTCACGGGTGGTCTGGCCCGAGACGATGAGAGATGAGAGGTGGCCCTTGCGCTTGTCCCAGCCGAATCGCTTCGGCAGGTACGAGCCCTGGTAATAGCGCGTGAAGACCGACTCGTAGTGCTTGCCGCCATAGTCGCGCCAGCCGAGCTCGTCGGTGATCGCCTGCTTGGCCTCGCTCTTGACGTATCGCATGTAGTTGAGCAGGTTCACGGTCGTCATCGGGCGGATGTAGCCGTACCACAGGTACCGCTTGAAGATGCCCATCGTGGGGTAGGTCTTGAGCTTCACCTTGCCGAATCGGCGGTGGATGGCCTTGAGATGCCGGGCGTCGGCGCCGTTGAAACCCCAGGCGCTGGGCATGATCGACTCGGTCGCGAAGTTTGTGCCCGACAGGATGTAGCGGATGCCGTGCTTGGCCGCCTCGCGATACGCAACGGCCGGGAATGCGTGGTCCATCGGGATGTCCCAGTCGGTCACGCCCGACTTGAGGAACGACAGCTGGAGGTCGCGCATCTCGCGCCAGTCGACGACATCCGTCACCAGGTCGAGACCGAGTTTGCTGACGATGTTGTGGATGTTGTCGACGGCGAGCTCGGAGTTCCACCCGCTGTCGAAATGCACCGCCAGCGGCCGCAGGCCGAGCTTGACCGCCTGCAAGGCGAGGTAGCTGCTGTCGACGCCTCCCGACACCCCGATGACGCAGTCGTACTGCTTGCCCTTGCCCGCCGCCTTGATGGTCTCGACGAGGGCCGCCAGCTCGTCGGCCCGCTCGCCGGCCATCGCCGCGTCGACGAACCGCTTCATGGTGCGGTCGTAGTTCAGGGCGTGGTTCGAGACGCCGTTCTCATCGAAGGTGATTTCGGGATCGGTCGTGTCCATGACGGTGCGCGTGCACATCTGGTACGCGCGGATATCGGTGACGGACGCGGTCATGCGGCGACGGCCCGCCCGATCACGCGGTAGGCGATACCTGGCCACTGCTCCGCCGACGACACCCGCCGGCCGTCGACGAACACCCGGATTCCCGGAAGATCCGCCGGGCCGATCGTGCGGTACTCGGCGTGGTCCGCCTGCACCACCGCGGCGTCCACCGGCTGGCCGAGGTGGTATGGAGTGAACCCGAGCCGCTGCAGTTCCTCATCGGAGTACAGCGGGTCGTGGACGACAACGGTCGCCCCCCGTGATTCGAGCGCCTCGACGGCACCGAACACGCCGGAGAACGCGGTCTCTTTGACACCGCCCCGGTAGGCGGCCCCGAGCACGACGACGCGGGAGCCTGCCAGGTCGCCGTATGCGCCCTCCAGCAGGCCGATCGTGTAGTCGGGCATGCCTGCGTTGGCCTCGCGAGCAGCGCGTACGACGGTCGCCTCGGGGTCGTTCCAGAGGTAGAGGCGCGGGTACACCGGGATGCAGTGACCGCCGACCGCGATGCCGGGCGAATGGATGTGGCTGTACGGCTGCGAGTTGGACGCCTCGATCACCTGGTACACGTCGATACCGGCGGTGGCCGCATAGCGGGCGAACTGATTGGCGAGGCCGATGTTCACGTCGCGGTAGGTGGTCTCGGCGAGCTTGGCCAGCTCGGCAGCTTCTGCCGAGCCAAGGTCCCAGACGCCGTTCGGGCGGGCGAGGTCTGCACGCTCGTCGAAGTCGAGCACCGCCTCGTAGAACGCGACGGCCCGCTCGGCTGCCGCTGGCGAGATGCCGCCGACCAGCTTCGGGTACTTGCGCAGGTCGGCGAAGACGCGGCCGGTGAGCACGCGCTCCGGCGAGAAGGCGAGGTGGAAGTCGACGCCCTCGGTCAGCCCCGAGGTCTTCTCGAGCAACGGTTTCCAGCGTTCGCGCGTGGTGCCAACCGGGAGAGTGGTCTCGTAGAGCACGAGCGTGCCGGGGGTCAGGGCGGCGCCGAGCGACTCGGTCGCGGCATCCATCCAGCCGAAGTCTGGTTCTGCGGTCTTCTCGTCGACGAAGAGCGGCACCACGACGACTACGGCATCGGAGCCGGGCACCGCGTCCGCGTAGTCGGTGGTCGCGCGGAGGCGTCCGGCCGGCACCAGCTCGGAGAGCTTCTGCTGCAGCTCGGCCTCGCCCGGGAACGGCTCGATGCCCTTGTTCACCAGGTCGACGACGGTCGGATTGACGTCGACGCCGACGACCTCGTGGCCCTTGCTGGCGAACTGGACAGCGAGCGGCAGACCGATCTTTCCGAGCGCGATGACAGCGATTTTCATGTGCTCCTCCCTGCCCAGTCTACGGGGCTCGCATGGGGAGCGCCGTGTGCCCGAAACAGGCCGGGTAGACTCCTGAGGCCTTCGAGTCTGGAGTTTCGCGCGTGAGATCCGTTTTCGCCCTGTACCGCGAGGTCGTCGCGATTCTGCCAGCCGAGGGTCGCCGGTTCCTCTGGGTGTACTCCTGGTTGCTCGCCTCGCTGTCAGTACTCGATGCTGCGGCGCTGGGTCTGCTCGCGGTACTGATCGTTCCGATCAGCGCGGGGCAGCCGGCGTCGCTTCCGCTGATCGGCCGACTCGACACCGCCGGTGTCATCATCGCGATCCTCGTGATCTGCGCGCTCATGATCGGCAAAGGGATGCTCTCCGTTCTGTTGATCTGGTGGGCCACCCGCCGCATCAGCCGGTACGAGGTGGAGATCGGTGATCGGCTTTTCCGCGCGTACATCACGGCACCATGGATCGAGCGCCTACGCCGTAATTCGTCCGACATGATGCGGTTCAGCGACAACGGGGTCGACACGGCGGTCAACGCCTTCCTCCTCCCGGGCGCGACGCTGCTGGGCGAAGTCGTCAATCTCGTGGTGGTGATCGTGGCCCTCGCGGTTGCTCAGCCCGTTCTCGCGGTCGTCACCCTCGTCTACCTCCTTCTGCTGGGCGCGATCTTGTTCTTCTGGATCGCCAAGCGCGCCCGAATCGCCGGCGACATCAATGTCAACGCCAGCATCCGCACCGGGCGCTTGATTCTCGAGATCGTCGCCGCGATGAAAGAGGTCGCCTTGCGCAACAAGGAGACGGAGGTGGCCAGCATCGTGGAGGAGAGCCGGACGCGCAGCGCGCGTGCCCGCGCCAACATCTACTTTCTCGGCCAGTTCCCGCGCTACGCTCTCGAGTCGGGCATCGTCGGCGGGTTCGTCTTGGTCGGTGGCGTCGGCTTTCTTCTCGGCGGCATCGACCAGGCGCTGACCGCAGTCGCCTTGTTCGGGCTTGCCGGGTTCCGGATGGCCCCGGCCATCACCCGATTGCAGTCGGTGGTCTCTCAGATGATCTCCGTGTCGGCCTACCCCCGTCGGGTGCTGGACGAACTGCACGCCTCGGAGCTCAGCGTCGCGGCCACGGCGAATCGCGCGACGATCGAACTGCCGGCGGAGCCCCGTGTGCTCCGTGTCGAGGACGCGACGTTCCGCTATACGCCCGAAGCTCCCGCCGCCGTCGAGCACGTGACGCTGGAGATCCCGTTCGGCTCGACCGTCGCCTTCGTCGGGGAGTCGGGCTCGGGCAAGTCGACGATGGTCGACCTGTTGCTCGGTCTGCTGGAGCCGACCGAGGGGGCGCTCTCGATCGACAACGTGCCGCTCACCGAGCTCACGCGGGCCTGGCGTTCGCGCGTCGCCTATGTTCCGCAGGATGTGGCTCTCTTCGACGCCAGCGTCGCCCAGAACGTGGCGCTCACCTGGTCAGATGACTACGACCCGGATCGCGTGCGGAAGGCACTCGAGCAGGCACAGCTCTGGAATCTGATCTCCGAGCGCGAAGACGGCATCAGGTCACCGATCGGCGAGCGCGGGCTGGGCCTGTCCGGTGGGCAGCGCCAGCGGCTCGGAATCGCACGGGCGCTGTACAGCGATCCCCTTGTGCTCGTCATGGATGAAGCCACCAGTGCGCTCGACACCACGACCGAGGCGGCGGTCTCCGATTCGATCGCGGCGATCAGCGGACAGGTGACGCTCATCGTCGTGGCGCACCGCCTGGCGACCATCAAGCACTCGGACCGAATCTTCTTCATGCAGCACGGCGCCCTCGCCGGCTGGGGCTCGTTCGATGAACTCGTGGGAAGGTTTCCGGACTTCGCCCGACAGGCCCAGCTGGCCGGGCTGGCCTGAGCGCGGCGTCCGAGCGCCAGCTCGACACGATGCGGCACAATGGAGCGGTGACCAGGGAACAGAGCACAGGAGACCGAGGTCACCACAACAGCGTGCTGCCGGTGGTCGGCGCGGCCAGGTCCTACCAGCAATGCGTGCGCACCATCATGGACACCACCGATCCCGACATCACGTTCGATGAGAACGGCGTGAGCAATCATGCGCTCAGTTACGAGGCGATCATCGCCCCGATCGTCGAGAAGGCGCAATCCGGCGCGGCGGCGTCCGAGCTTCAGCAACTCGTCGAGCGGATCAAGGCTGACGGGCGAGGCAAGCCCTACGACTGCGTGATCGGCATCTCCGGCGGAGTCGACAGCAGCTACCTGGTGCTCCAGGCCGTCCGTCTTGGTCTGCGACCCCTCGCGGTGCACTTCGACAGCGGGTGGAACTCGGAACTCGCGGTCGACAACATCCACAACATCGTCACGAAGCTGAACCTCGATCTCTACACGCACGTCGTCGACTGGCGCGAGATGAGGGATCTGCAGCTGTCATTCTTCAAAGCGTCGATCGCCAACTGCGACGTCCCTACGGATCATGCATTCGGCTGGGTGGCCTACCAGCAGGCAGTCAAGTACGGGATCAAATACATCCTCTCCGGAGGCAACTTCGTCAGTGAGTCCGTGCTCCCGCAATCATGGGGTTACAACGCCGGCGACGCCACGCAGTTGAGGGCGATTCAGAAACGTTTCGGAACCGTGAGGCTCAAGACCTACCCCGTGATGGGTCTGTTCAGGCGCAACATCTGGTTCCCGTACGTCCGCCGGATCAACACCGTCCGTCTTCTCGATCTGATGCCGTACCACTACCGCGAGGCGAAAGCCGAGATCACTCGAGAACTCGGCTGGCGCGATTACGGCGGTAAGCACTATGAGTCGGTGTTCACCCGCTATTTTCAGGGCTACTACCTCCCCACCAAGTTCGGCTATGACAAGCGGCTTGCGCATCTCTCGTCGCTGATCCTTTCGAAGGAGATCACGCGCGACGAGGCACTCGATGAGGTGGAGGCGTCGAACTACCCCGAGGCGTTACGGACTCAAGACCACGAGTTCATAGCCAAGAAGCTCGGCGTGAGCGTGGCGGAGCTCGAGCAGATCTTCGCCAGACCGCCCGTCGACTACAGCGCCTATCCCAACGGCAAGAAGTTCTGGGATGGGGTGTTCGGCATCACGTCCCGGGTCGGTGGCGCGTTGCGCAAGCTCCGGATCCTCCGATGAGCGTCTCACTCGTCGACTACGGCCTGGGGAACCTCGGATCGGTCGCGAACATGCTGAAACGAGTCGGCGCCGAGTCGCAGCGGGTTTCAACCGGCGACGAGATCCTTGCCAGCGACCGGGTGCTGCTCCCCGGGATCGGCGCATTCGACACCGGCATGTCACTGCTGCGCGATCGAGATCTGATCGAACCATTGCGGGAGTTCGCTGCCTCCGGGCGACCTGTGCTGGGCATCTGCCTCGGGATGCAACTGCTGCTGGACTCCAGCGACGAGGGCGTCGAGCCGGGCCTCGGGTTGGTGCCCGGTAAGAGCCTGCGGTTCCCGGATGACCCGGCCTTGCGAGTGCCTCACATGGGCTGGAACACGGTGTCCCTCGATCACGAAGACGCTCTGGTGGCCGGTCTCGAGCCCGATAGTCGGTTCTATTTCGTGCACAGCTACTACGTGGCCCCTGACCGGGAGGCGGACGTGCTGGGAGTCACCTCCTACGGCCTCGATTTCGCGTCGATGATCGGAGCAGGCAACGTGCGGGGCGCGCAGTTCCACCCGGAGAAGAGCCACGCATTCGGCATGACCATCCTGAAGAACTTCTCCGAGCTGTGAGCACTTTTCCGCGGGTCATCCCCGTCCTGCTGGTGAGCGACGGATACCTCGTCAAGCCGGTCAAGTTCCAGGGCGACAAGTACGTTGGCGACCCCATCAACGCCGTCAGGATCTTCAACGAGAAGCAGGTCGATGAACTCGTCATCTGCGATATCGATGCGTCGGTGAAGGGCACAGGCGTCAACTACACGCTGATCGAGGAGATCGCCAGTGAGGCCTTCATGCCAGTCGGTTACGGCGGCGGGGTGGCATCCGCCGACGAGGCTCGACGCATCACGGGCATCGGCATAGAAAAGGTCGTGCTCAACACCGCTGCCATTGCGCGCCCCGAGACGATCACGGAGATTTCCGATGCCCTCGGCGCCTCGAGCACCGTCGTGAGCGTCGACGCGAAGAAGCGGCTGACCGGAGGCTGGGATACCTTCATCAAGCGCGCCAGCAAGCGCACGGGGTTGACGCCGGTCGAGGCGGCACAGCAGGCGCAGAAGCTCGGGGCAGGCGAGATCCTGATCTCCTCGATCGACAGGGAAGGCACCTTCAGTGGTTACGATCTGAAACTGGTCGAGTCGGTCGCGGCAGCAGTGACAGTCCCCGTGATCGTGCTCGGAGGGGCGTCCTCAGTCGAGGACTTCGCCATGGCGCTCGGCGCCGGCGCCTCCGCGGTCGCTGCGGGCAGCATGTTCGTCCTGAATGGGAAGCACCGCGCCGTGCTGATCTCCTACCCGACGCCGGACCAAGTGCGGTCCCTACGGAGCGAGAATGGCGCTTAAGACCGCTCGTGGCACTCGCGCCCTGCTGGATCTGGAAGACGATGCCCCGGATGTGCTCTTCGAGAAGTTGCCGGGGGCTTCCGTCCCGTTCTGGACGACCGTGCGCACCGGCTTCTGGGTCGCCATGCAGGATCATGACTTCGGGTCGGAGCCGATAACCACCCCATCGCAGCGGAAGGGCCGGATCGCGGCGCTGTCCACGCTGGCGCGCGCTTTCCTGCCGTCGCGGCGGGACGCACGGCGACTTCGGTCCCAACGCGACGGCCTCTACCTGGTGAGTGGCGCGACGACCCATGTCGCGGGCGGCAAGGTCCGCAACTGGCTGGTCGGAGACTTCGCCGACCTGTTCCCGGAGTCCTCGGCGATCCTCCAGTGGAGGAGCATCGGACATCCTGATCCGGCCTTCTCGCCGACGACGTCACTCGACGCGCTCGTCACGCGAGCTGCAGGGCATGCGCGACTCTCCCGGAGAGATGTCGATCTCAGGGGAGTTCGCCGGTTGGTTGACGAGATCGCCCGCCGTCTCGACGATCGGATCACCGCTGAGCAGCTCGATGCCATCGCGTCAAGTGCTGCCTATTCCGCGTTGATCGCCCCCCACGTCGAATCGCAGTTCTCTCGGGTACTCGACCGGGTCAGACCACGAGTCGTGCTCATGGAGGACGCATCGTACGGAAGCTGGGCCGCTCTTGTCGCTCTGATGAAATCGAGAGGCATTCTGGTCGCCGAACCACAGCATGGATGGATCGGTCCGACGCACGGCGCGTATAATTTCGGTGCTGCGATGTGGGAGCCCGAGCTTCGTGCAACGCTTCCGGACGAGCTGCTCACCTTCGGCGAGTACTGGTCCGAGGGCATCAGGCATCCGGCGCGTGTGACTCCTGTCGGCAAACCTCACTTGGAGGCGATGCGCGGACGCGCTCCCGAATGGGGGGATCGTCCGCGAGAGGTGCTGCTCGTGTCGAGCACGGCGGATCCAGAGGCGACGACGAAATTCGCCCTGTCCCTGCGGGACGCGCTTCCCGCCGATTGGCTGGTGCGCTTCCGCCCGCATCCCGAGGAACGGCTCACCGTTGCATCGCGATATCCGGGATTGATCTCGGAACCGCGAATCCTTCTTGACCAGAACAGCGACGTCTACGAGTCCCTGGCGCGAGCCCGGGGCGTTGTGGGAGTCGCGAGCACAGTGATGTTCGAAGCCGTCGCGATGGGGTGTCAAGTGTTCGCGACTGATAGTCCATTCGCGGACTACTACGTGGGCGATCTGTTCGGATCGGTCATCAAAGGGCCGCAGGACGCCGGTTTGATCGCCGAGGCTCTGCGCGAAGGGGATGTGTCCCCAAGCGCCTCGTTCGGCGGGCTCTGGAAACCGGGAGCTCGAGCCAACTTCCGCGCCTGGATGGAGTCGCGCCTCGGAGACGCTCCCTAGGCTCGGCGGCGGGGCATCTTCCAACAGGCCTCGTACCTGCTTATCGTGGGTGAGTGCATGTCGGGGTGAGTCAGACCAGGAACGGCGATCGCGCGTCCGGTCCCCGTCGCCCGCGTGCGCTCGTCGCGCTCGTGGCCGCCATCGTCACGACGGCCGCCGGACTCGTCGCCTACGGTCCGGCCGGGCAGGCGGAAGCCCTCAGCGGAGCAGACTTCAATCCCGGGATGATCATCACGGACGACCTCTTCTACGACAGTCACGCCATGACCTCCGCTCAGATCCAGGCGTTCCTCGACCGTGAGATCGGGTCGTGCGCGAACGGTCAGTGCCTGAACGTCGCGACGATCAACTTCTCCGGGACGCCGACTCACACGTCGACGAGTACCGGCAACCTGATCTGCACTGCGATTGCGGGTGGAACGATCCGTATCTCGGAGCTCATCTACCGGACGCAGGTTGCATGCGGGATCTCTGCGAAGGTCATCTTGGTCACCCTGCAGAAGGAGCAGGGCTTGGTCACGAGCCGCGCTCCTAGCGATACAGCACTTGCTCACGCGATGGGGATGGCCTGCCCGGACACCGCGCCATGCGACACCGCCTTTGCGGGGCTCGCCCGGCAGATCGTCTCCGGCACCGACCAGCTCAAGACCTACAAGGCGGCCGCTTTCGCGCGGCAGCCCGGAGTGAGCTACATCCAGTACAGTCCGAACGCGTCGTGCGGTGGCACGTATGTGAACCTGCAGAACTATGCGACTGCCGCTCTCTACAACTACACGCCCTATCAACCGAACGCCCCCGCTCTGGCGAATCTGGGCGGCACGGGTGACTCGTGCTCCAGCTACGGGAATCGCAACTTCTGGAACTACTTCAACGTCTGGTTCGGACCGACGAGTTACGTCGACGGCGCGGTCCGCATCGCGGCGGAGTACACGCGGGCGGGTGGCACGAGTGGTCCTTTGGGCGCGAGCCTCGCCGTACGCCCGTGCCCCTTGGGGTCGTCCACCTGCTACCAGGACTACCAGGGAGGCTTGATCGGATGGTCGAACTCCGGCGGAGCATGGACAATCCTCGACGGAGCCGTCCGTGACGCCTACCTGGCAGCTGGTGGGCCTGGCGGCTCGTGGGGGATGCCCACCTCGCTGGACAATCCGATCGACTCCTCGGCGACCGGTGCCGGCCATGGGCAGAACTTCCAGAACGTCCAGGCTCTGGCCAAGGGGACTGGTGCTGTGATCGCGCTGCCGTTGACTCTGCAGGCGGTCTACTCCAGCCTGGGCTGGGTCCGCGGGGCGCTCGGCTGGCCGGTGTCGAGCGCTGTCTGTTCTGGGACGAATTGCGTCCAGCAGTTTGAAGGCGGCATGCTCGCGAACACGGCGGTTGAGGCGTTCCAGATTCGCGCTGCCGTTCTGGATGCCTACAAGGGGGCCGGCGGGCCTTCTGGCTCTTGGGGCTTCCCGACCTCCTCGGAGAATCCGATCGACTCGCCGCGCGGCAATGGCAGTGGCGAGAACTTCGAACACGTGCAGGTGCTCTCGAGCGCCGGCGGGATCCACGCCGTAGCGCCCCAACTTCTTCCTCAATACTCCAGCCTGGGCTGGGTCCGTGGGGCGCTCGGCTGGCCGGTCGCCGACGCGGCTTGTTCTTCGTCGAACTGCGCCCAGGAGTTTCAGGGCGGAGTCCTCGCCAACGTCGGCTCGCAATTCCTCCAGGTGACTGGTCCGATCATGACGGCCTACCATGCTTCGGGAGGAGTCATCGGCGCCTGGGGGATGCCGTCGTCGGCGTCGTCCGCGCTCGATACCCCGAGTGGTGCTGGGCTGGGTCAGAATTTCCAGAACGGTCAGGCGTTGTCGTCGTCGGCTGGGGCGTTCTTCGTGTCTGGTCGGATTCTGACGGCGTTCTCGGCGGCGGGGTGGATCCGGGGTTCGTTGGGGTGGCCCTTGGCGGATGCGGTGTGTGTGAGTTCGGGAGCGTGCACGCAGAAGTTCCAGGGGGGGTCCATCTCGGCGCCGGCCGGCAGCGGCCCGGCAACGATAGCTCTCGGATGACCACGTGACTGGCGCGTCAAGTGCGTTGGTCACCGGCGCCACCGGATTCGTCGGCGGCGGTCTGGTGCGTGCACTTCGCGAAAGAGGGCAGCGTGTCGTCGCCATGGTGCGTCCTGCTCGAGCGCTCCCCGAGGAGCTGCTCGACTCCGGGGCGGACGTCGTTCACCTCGATGATCTTCGAGAGCTGCCCTCCATCCTCGATCACTACGACGTAGACACTGTTTTCCACCTGGCCGCGCACCAGAGCAAAGGCTCCGGCCCGGCCGACATCGATGAATTCGTCGAGGCGAACATCCGACTCGGCATGCACCTGTTCGCCGCGTCGGCCCAGCGCGGCGCACGAGTCGTCGAGACGCAAAGCTACTTCCAGTTCCGGTACGGCGCGCCCGCTGCTCATTCGCTCTATTCGGCGACCAAGCAGGCTCAGGCCGAGTTCGCCCGATTCTGGCGAGAGCGGGTCGGCGCGGATATCCGCGATCTTGTCCTGTTCGACAACTACGGTGCTGGTGACCGACGGGACAAGCTGATCCCGGCGTTGATTCGGGCAGGGCGCGAGGGCGTACCGTTGTCGATCGGTCCGCTGGATCAACTCGTCGATCTGCTCCACGTCCGCGATGTCGCGGCAGGTCTGATCGCGGCCGCCACCGGGGATGCCACCGAGACACTCGCGCTGCGAGCACCGAGCCTCATCACGGTGGGCACCATCATCGACGAAGTATCGAGTGCTCTGGGAGCACCGGTTCATGTCGACGTGGACCCGTCGCGTCGAGCGAGCGATCACCCTGCAGTCGCCGGCGAGTGGCCCGGCCCAGAGGGATGGCAGGCGGAGGTCACCCTCCAGGAGGGGATGATCGAGAGCGTGGCTGCCGGGGGCTGAGCTACCAGGTCCGCCAGGGCGCTTGACCGCTGTCCCAGAGCTCGTTCAGCAGCTGGGACTCCCGGTAGGTGTCCATGGGCTGCCAGAACCCGTTGTGCTTGTATGCCGCGATCTGGCCGTCTTCCGCGAGCTTGGCGAGAGGCGCCTGCTCGAGCACCGTCGAGTCGTCCTCGAGGTAGTCGAAGATCTCGGGCTCGAAGACGAAGTAGCCGATGTTGATCCAGCCCTCCATCTGCGGCTTCTCCTTGAACCTACGAACCGCGCCGTTCTGTGCGAGGTCGACGACACCGAAGCGGCTCTCTGGCTGCACAGCGGTCATCGTGGCGATGCGGCCGTGGGATTCGTGGAAAGCGAGCAGGGCTGCGAGGTCGATGTCGGCGATCCCATCGCCGTAGGTGCACAGGAACCGTTCCCCGTCGACGAAGCCGCGGATGCGCTTGATGCGTCCGCCGGTCATCGTGTTCGCGCCGGTGTCAGCGACCGTGACGAGCCAGTCCGACTCGTCATGGGCGCCGTGGTACTCGATTCGAGAGTGGTCGCCGAGGTGCACGGTGAAGTCCTGATTCAAGGCGAGGTAGTTCAGGAAGTAGTTTTTGATGATCTCGCTCTTGTAGCCGGTGCAGATCACGAATTCGCGGAGATCCTGCTGCCCGAGCAGCTTCATGATGTGCCACAACACCGGTCGGCCGCCGACCTCCACCATCGGCTTGGGGCGGAATTCGGTCTCCTCGCGCATGCGCGTGCCAAGGCCTCCGGCCAGCAGGACAGCCTTCACGTGGTCTCCATTCGGCGGGTGAGGTTGGCAAGTCTAACGTCAGCACTTCCTCTGGACTCTGACTTAGGATGGGGTGTCCTCCGCCAGTCCTACCTTCGGAGTTGCATGACATCCGAGCCTGACAGGCAGAGCATTCTGTCTGACGTCCGCGCCTTCGCCGCGCGGTCTCTCGCTCCTACGGAGTTCGTTCCGGGTGAGACCACCGTTCCCGTCTCGGGCAAGGTGCTCGATCCCAACGACCTCGCGGCCCTTGTCGACGCTTCACTTGATGGATGGCTCACCTCGGGACGGTTCCACGAACTATTCGAGCGCGCCCTCTCGAAGTACGTCGGGGCGCGCAGCGCGCTGTTCGTGAACTCGGGCTCAAGCGCCAATCTGGTGGCCCTGAGCGGTCTGACGAGTTCGAAGCTCGGGGCGCGCGCCCTCAAGCCGGGGGACGAGGTGATCACGGTCGCCGCAGGCTTCCCGACGACGGTCAACCCGATCATCCAGAACGGGCTGCGGCCTGTCGTGGTGGACGTCGAGCTCGGCACGTACGACGCCATCGCCGATCGCCTCCGTGAAGCCGTCGGCCCGAAGACACGCGCGATCATGATGGCGCACACCTTGGGCAACCCCTTCGATCTCGACACCGTGCGAGATCTGTGCGCCGAGCACGACCTATGGCTGGTAGAGGATTCCTGCGATGCCTTGGGGTCCACCTACGACGGTCGGCACACCGGGAGCTTCGGCGACACTGCGACGGTGAGCTTCTATCCCGCCCATCACATCACCACAGGCGAGGGTGGTGCCGTGTTCGTCAAGTCGCCGCTGGTCCGCAAGCAGGTCGAGTCATTCCGCGACTGGGGTCGTGACTGCTATTGCGAGACCGGCCACGACAACACCTGCTTCAAGCGTTTCGGTTGGCAACTGGGCGATCTGCCAGAGGGGTACGACCACAAGTACATTTACAGCCACATCGGATACAACCTCAAGGCCACCGACATGCAGGCCGCCTTGGGCCTGTCCCAGCTTGACAAGATCGGCGCGTTCACCGTGGCGCGGAAGAGGAACTTCGAGCACCTTTCCGCGCGGTTGCGCGATGTGGATGGGCTCATACTGCCGGTAGCGACGCCGAAATCGGATCCGTCGTGGTTCGGTTTCCCGATCACCCTCGACCCCGAACATCCCGCGTCGCGCAACGAGCTGATGCGTTTCCTGGACGACCGAAAGATCGGCGCGCGACTGGTGTTCGCCGGCAATCTGACCAAGCAACCCGCCTACCGCAATGTTGACTTCCGCATCGTGGGTGACCTCACCAACACCGACATCGTCATGAACCGTTCCTTCTGGGTTGGCGTCTATCCCGGTCTCACCACGCCGATGCTGGATTACGTTGCAGATACGATCATCGAATTCATGGAGAACGCGTCGCGATGACCGGGTTGCACGTCCTGGTGACCGGCCATACCGGCTTCAAGGGAGCCTGGCTCGTCATGCTCCTCCGCGCGCGCGGAGACCGCGTTTCGGGAATCGCTCTCGATCCCGCGCTGGACTCGCTGTTCGCTGCCGCGCGAGTGGACGAGCTTCTCGAGAAGGATGTGCGGGCAGACATCCGCGACGCGGCGGCCGTGCGATCGGCGGTCGAAGCCGCCCAACCCGACGTGGTGATCCATCTAGCCGCCCAGCCCCTGGTCCGGGAGTCCTACCGCGACCCGGAGGGGACGATCCAGACGAACGTGATCGGGACGATGAATGTGCTCGACGCGGCGCGTGCTGTCGGCTCGATTCGGGCCGAACTCATCGTCACCACCGACAAGGTGTACCGAAACGTCGGCAGGGTCGAGGGCTATCGGGAGGATGAGGCGCTCGGCGCCGCCGATCCATACAGCACGTCCAAAGCGATGGCCGACCTCCTGGCCCAGTCCTGGATCAAGAGCTTCGACGGGCCGCCGGCCGCGGTCGCTCGTGGCGGGAACGTCATCGGAGGCGGGGACCACGCCGCCGATCGCCTTCTCCCCGATCTCTTCCGCGCTCTCGCCGATCGACGCACGGCCTGGCTGCGTTTCCCCGAGTCGGTTCGCCCCTGGCAGCACGTTCTGGACTGTCTGAGCGGATACCTGGCCATCGTCGACGCCTTGATGAAGGGACGGGGAACCGGGGAATGGAACATCGGGCCGGACGCGGAGAGCTTCGTCACGGTAGGCGCGGTCGCTAACCATGTCGTTGAGCGCTGGGGCGACGGCGCCAGATGGGATCGCGACTCGACTCCTCAGCGGCCTGAGGCCGTGTTGCTGGCTCTTGACCCGGGGAAGGCCGAGCGGGAGCTCGACTGGCGCGGCCGACTGAGGTATCCGACGAGCCTTGACTGGACGATCGATTGGGAGCGCGCCGTGCTGGGCGGAGCCGACGCACGTACGGTCACCGAACAGCAGATCACGCGCTACCTGAACCAGGAGGGCGCGCGGTGAGTGCGGGACCGCTCCTCACCATCGGAATCCCCACATACAACCGTGCCGATTCCGTGATGCGTCGGGTGCGCGAACTGCTGACGTTCCGCGACGAGCTCGGCGTTCGCATCCTGGTCATCGACAACGCGTCGACCGACGGCACTGCGACGCGACTCCAGGAGGAGTTCGCGGACTCAGACGTCGCGATTCTGCGTAACGACGAGAACGTGGGCTATGCAGGCAATCTGCTGCGACTCATCGAAGTTGCGGACACCGAGTACCTGACCGTCGTCTCCGATGAGGATCGGGTCGAGCGAGCCGGCCTCTCGACGCTGCTCACCTTGCTGGACGATCGTCACCCGCGCCTCGTCTCCCCGCGCGCCCGGGTCGGGAACGATGACTGTTACCGTGGTCGGCGCCGTACAGGTCCCATTGACCCCGAGGACTTCGAATCCGCGTCGTTCTACGTATCCGGACTTACCATGGCCGTCTCGCCGGCGAGGCAGGATGCTCGTGCAGTCGGCGCGCTCCTCTCTGTGAACGCGGCGGCGAGGTTCTATCCCCAGGTGCTGTTGACGGCGCTCGCCATCCTCGACGGTGAATCGTTGTTCCTGGACGCGTTGGTGAGCACTCAGGTGGATGAGCATCCGACTCAGATCTCGAGCGCTGGGCCTGGCGCGTATTGGTTCGTGCCCGGGCGTTGGGCGCAGTTCGAGGGGTTCGAAGAGTTCTTCAGCGACGTTGCGGCTCGGTCGTCGGATTCCCAGGCGGCGGTCGACCGAATGCGTGGAAGGCTCCGCTCCGGCGTGATGGGGCTGCTGGAAGCAGCCGCCATCGCACAGTTCCCCGATCTGGCCGCCCAGCTGCGTCGTGATGTCCCCACCAGCTGGCGGGGGCGAGTGCGAGCCCTTCTTGGTCGCGGCTGACCGCACTGAAGCGCGGGCTGGGCCCGGGTATCCTGATAACGCTCACTGACGGCTGCCGTCGTGCATGCACTGCGGAGGTTCGTCACACTATGTCCATTCTCGAGGGGTCATCCATCCTCGTCACCGGAGGCACCGGTTCTTTCGGGAAGGCGTTTATCAGCTACGCCCTTGAGCACCTGAACCCCAAACGCCTCGTGGTGTTCTCGCGGGACGAGCTCAAGCAGTACGAGGTTCGGCAGCAGTTCGACGACGATCCGCGACTCCGGTGGTTCATCGGCGACATCCGCGAGGAGCGCCGCCTCACTCGCGCATTGCGTGGAGTGGATTACGTCATCCACGCCGCGGCGCTCAAGCAGGTCGACACGGCCGAGTACAACCCGTTCGAGTTCGTGAAGACGAACGTGCTGGGCAGCCAGAACGTGATCGAGGCGTCGATCGACGCGGGAGTCCGCAAGGTCGTCGCGCTGTCCACCGATAAGGCCTCCAGCCCGATCAACCTGTACGGCGCGACAAAGCTCACAGCGGACAAGCTGTTCATCACGGGCAACCATTACGCGGCGGCGTACGACACCCGGTTTGCGGTCGTTCGGTACGGGAACGTCATGGGATCACGGGGATCGGTCATCCCCTTCTTCCGAAAGCTGGGTGAGCAGGGGAAGCCACTTCCCATCACCGACCTGCGTTGCACCCGCTTCTTCATTACGCTGCCCGAGGCCGTGAAGATGGTGGTCGACGCATTCGAGCTGATGCAGGGCGGCGAACTGCTCGTTCCCCGGATCCCGTCCATGAAGGTGACCGATCTCGCGCTGGCGATCGTTCCCGGAGCTAAATTGCTCGATATCGGGCTGCGTCCGGGTGAAAAGCTCCACGAGGAGATGATCAGCCCCGAGGAGGGGCGCCGTGCGGTGACGATCGCCGATGGCAAGTACTACGTCATCCAGCCCGATCTTGCCAGTTGGGGTTATCGGCCCCCGGTCGGCGCCGTGCCGGTACCCGAGGGATTCTCCTACCGCTCCAACAGCAACGACCAGTGGTACACGAGGGACCAGATAGCTCGCATCATCGCTGAGGGCCTGTAGTCGAGGTGGCAGGGAAGACTTGGTTGATCACGGGAGCCACCGGCCTTCTCGGCGCGAACGCGTCCCTGGATCTGTCTCAGACGGACAGGGTGGTGGGTGTGGCGCGGCATGCGCCTGAGGGTGCGCCGATCGATTTCGTCACAGCCGATCTGAGCCTCGCCTCGGATCGAGCGCGCATTGTCGAGAGGCTGCGTCCGGATGTCGTCCTCCACTGTGCGGCGGTCACCTCGCACGAACTCTGCGAAGAGGATCCTGCCGGGGCGGAGAACCTGAACGTGGCCGCGTCACGAGACCTGGCTGAGCAGGCGGTGCGGGTCGGGTCGAAGTTCGTCTACATCTCGACGGATGCTGTTTTCGATGGACGCATAGGCGGCTATCGCGAGTCCTCTCCGCCTTCGCCGACGTCGGTCTATGGCTCGACCAAGCTGGCCGGCGAACGCGCGGTCCTGGAGATCTCGCCCGACGCCCTCGTTGCGCGCGTGAATTTCTACGGGTGGAGCCCATCTGGTCGCCGGAGTCTCGTCGAGTTCTTCGTCAATCGGCTGACCTCCGGTGAGCGCGCCCCCGGATTCACTGACGTGCGGGTGAGCACCATGTATGTGGGCACTCTCGTGGACCGGATCCGCAGGCTCGTCGAGATCGGAGCATCTGGGCTGTATCACGTCGCCAACGATGAGAGCACCACGAAGTTCGCGTTCGGTCAACGGGTCGCGGAGCGGCTGGGCGTAGACCTCGAGGCTGTACCGCCTGCCCTCTCCTCGGACGTGCTTGCCGTGCCGAGAGGGACCGACCTGAGCCTCAGCACCGACAAGCTTCGAGCGACGTTGAAGCTGACGTCGACCCAGGAGAGCGACCTGCACGCTCTTTTCGCGGCAGAAGGGCGTGGCCGGCGCGAGGAGCTTCGCGCCTTCAGCATTTCCATCCCTGAGGAGAGTGAATCGTGAGTTTCCCGATCGGATCGCACGACATCGGCCCTGATCACCCCACCTATTTCGTGGCGGACATCGCGGCGAGTCATGACGGTGAACTGAGTCGAGCGGTCGATCTCATCGCCCTGGCGGCGGAGGCCGGTGCCGACGCGGCGAAGTTCCAGAACTTCACAGCCTCGGAGATCGTCTCCGATCGAGGATTCGCCGAGCTGGGCGGAAAGCTCAGCCATCAAGCCTCCTGGACGAAAACGGTCGTCGAGGTCTATGAGGAAGCGTCGATCCCGCACGAGTGGACGCCCGTGCTCGCCCAGGCCTGCGCCGATGCCGGCATCGACTACTTCTCGGCGGCGTACGACTTCGAGGCGATCGACATGCTCGATCCCTATGTTCCGGCCTACAAGGTCGGCAGCGGTGACATCGACTGGATCGAGGCCATCGAACGGGCGGCGTCAAAGGGCAAGCCGATGCTGGTGGCCACGGGCGCGTCATCGCTCGGCGACGTGTCCCGGGCGGTGGAGGCCGTCTATCGTCACACGCGAGATCTTGTCCTGATGCAGTGCAACACCAACTACACCGCATCCCTGGAGAACTTCAACTACCTCAATCTCAACGTATTGAAGTCGTATGCCGCATTGTTCCCCGACGCGGTGCTGGGGCTCTCGGATCACACACCTGGTCATGCCTCCACGCTCGGCGCGATCGCATTGGGCGCGCGGGTCATCGAGAAGCACTTCACTGACGACACAGGACGGGAAGGCCCCGACCACAAGTTCTCCATGAATCCCGGGATGTGGCGGGACATGGTGGATCGTTCGCGTGAGTTGGAGGCCGCCCTGGGGGGCAGTTACAAGCACGTCGAAGAGAACGAGAAGGAAACGGCGATCGTGCAGCGACGAGCCGTGCGCGCGCGCAGAGCGCTCGAGGCCGGTCATCTGATCACTCGGGAGGACTTGGCCGTCGTACGCCCCGCCACGCCTGGAGCTGTCTCACCTCCCGACGTCGGGAGCCTGGTCGGCAAGCGGGCGAGGCGGTTGATCGACGCCGACGAAGCCATTCGCTGGACGGACATCGAGGGCTGAACCAATGCGTCTCCTCTACGCAAGTCGCACCTCCGGAGTGCACGACCAGCGCTTCCTGGAAGCCTGGCGATCCTGCGGATTCGAGGTGGAGGCGTTGGAGATCACGTCTGCGAAGCCGGTCGAGCCGGATGCGTTCCTGGATCGCATTGCCGAGTTCCGACCGGACGTCGTGCAAGTCGGCCCCATCACAGCGCCGGGCCCCTTGGTCGCCGCGCTTTGGAAGGGTCCATTGATCGCGACATCCTGGGCCTTCGACTTGCTCCGGGAAGCGGAAGAGTCGTCTCCTGTGCGCACCGCCGCGGTCGGTGTGCTTCGTCGGGCCGACGTGATCTTCGTGGACAGCAAGGCTGTGCACGATCGAGCCGTCGCATTCGGCGCGGATCCGGCGGCGATCATCCAGTTCCCATGGGGGATCGGCCAGAAGTGGCTCGAACGAACTCCCGAGCCTCGCGGGATGACCGGCCCCTTCGTGTTCCTCTCCACTCGACGGCATGAGGCTCTTTATCGCGTGGGGGACGTCATCAGCGCGTTCTTGGGCCTGGCTGCGGAGTTCCCGCGCGCTGAACTGTGGATCGCCAGTTCGGGCTCGCTGACCCGGGCGCTTCGCGAACAGGCCGACGGTGCGAGCGTCGGTGACCGCATCAGGTTCATCGGAGAGTTGCCCGAAGCAGCGCTCAGGAAGCTCTATGCCGCGGCGGACGTCTATATCTCGTGCTCCGTGGTGGATGGCGCGTCGATCTCGCTGCTGGAAGCCATGGCCAGCGGGGCCATTCCGATCGTCTCGGATATACCCGGAAATCGAGAGTGGGTCGGTCGCGACGTAGGCTTCCGTTACCCGGTGGGCGACGTGGCCCAGCTGCGCGTTCGCATGTTGGCGACCGCAAGGTTGTCTCCGCGCGTGCGCGAGGGGATGGCCCGCCGAGCCTTCGATCGGATCCGCGAACTCGCGGACTGGGACCGGACCCGGCGCGGATTGCCGCAGCACGCGGACCTCGCGATGAAGCGTCATCAAGCAGCGTTAGCGAGAGATACGGCGTGACTGCTTTAGACGGGATGGCCGGTTCCGGCGATGTCCGGCGGCTCGCGATCGGGACCGCCCAGTTCGGGATGGACTACGGCGTCGCGAACGCCGGCGGACGACTGAACTTCGACGACGCTCGCTCCGTGGTGGAGCTGGCGCGCGCGAGCGGCATCGACACCATCGATACGGCCGTCGCCTACGGGACGAGTCAGCAGACCCTGGGCCGGATCGGAGTCGAGGGCCTGCACGTCATAACGAAATTGCCTGCTTTCACCGGGACAGCCGAGGAGATTCCTGACTGGGTTGCGCGGACGGTCGCGGGGGCCCTGGAGCAGTTGGATCTGACATCGATCTATGCCCTGATGTTCCATCACGCCGATGACCTCAGAGGGCCGAACGGCGCGGCACTTTACGAGGAAGTGGTGCGGCTTCGTGAGACGGGAGTGGTGTCTCGGGTCGGGGTGTCCATCTACGACCCGGAAGAGCTGGTCGCGATCACGGCACGGTATGAGCTCGATCTCGTGCAGTCCCCGTACAACGTTCTCGACCGTCGTATCGCGGAATCCGGATGGCTCGACCGGCTCGTCGAGACGGGGGTGGAGGTCCACACCAGGTCGGTATTCCTGCAAGGGCTGCTGTTGATGAAGGCGAACGAGCGCCCTGCGTACTTCGCGCCGTGGTCGGCCTCGTTGCGTGAATGGGACGAGTGGTGCGCGCGAAAGGGGATCTCGCCCCTGGAGGCAGCTCTTGGCTTCGTGCTGGGCGACGATCGTGTCGATCGGGTTCTCGTGGGTGTCGACGGACCCGCTCAGATGATCGAGGTCGGCGAGGCCGCACGCCGCACGGGTGATGGCGAGCGCTTCTCGGGTGCCAGGGTCGACGATCCGGCCCTCATCAATCCGAGTTTCTGGAAGGTGTGAGATGAAGACTGTCGCGATCGTTCAGGCGCGAATGGGATCCACGCGGCTGCCAGGGAAGGTGATGAAGGAGGTCGACGGGATTCCTCTGATCTCCCTGCTCCTGGGGCGATTGGCCGACGCCAAGCGTGTCGACGAGATCATCGTGGCGACGACCGAATCGCCTCAAGACCGTCCTCTTCAGGACCTGGTGGGTCGCTTGGGATTCCGGGCGATCGCGGGCAGCGAGCGCGACGTTCTCGGGCGGTATGCCGAGGCCGCCGAGGCCGCCGATGCTGACGTGATCGTTCGGATCACCGGTGATTGCCCGCTCATCGATCCTGAGCTGGTGGATGACGTACTCGACGCCTTCGTCGGTGCGGGACTGGACTACGCGAGCAACAGCTACCCGCCGACCTTCCCCGACGGGCTCGACGTCGAGGTCTTCAGTCGGGTGGCTTTGATCGAAGCCGCTCAGAGGGCCGATGCGG
>Ga0207667_10002548_pt1 | contig 22672 bp, 18 predicted proteins | sample KBSCornC52_FD_184301 | JGI IMG/M metagenome (GOLD analysis project Ga0207667, IMG submission 184301) | Corn rhizosphere microbial communities from Kellogg Biological Station, Michigan, USA - KBS Corn C5-2 (SPAdes) (version 2) | ecosystem: Host-associated > Plants > Roots > Rhizosphere > Soil ...
AAGGTCGAGGTCAAGAGCAGCGACGTGGGCGAGCTCGCCGCCGAGCTGTGCAGCCCGCTCTTCGACAAGACGACCGGCTTACAAATCCCAATCGACGGCGGCAACGAGCGCGTGATCTGAACGGAGCAACTCGAAATGCTTGGAATTCTCGGTGGCAGCGGTGTCTACGACATGGGCGGCCTGAAAAATACACGCTGGGTCCGCGTGGACTCGCCGTTCGGCGCGGCCTCGGATGAGCTATTGCTCGGCGAGCTCGCGGGCCAGCCGCTCGCGTTCTTGCCGCGGCACGGGCGTGGCCACAAAATCCCGCCCTCCGACATCAACTACCGCGCCAACATCGACGTCTTGAAGCGCGTGGGCGTGACGCAGCTCGTCTCGGTGAGCGCGGTCGGCTCACTGCGCGAGCACCTCGCGCCGGGTACGTTCGTGATCGTCGATCAGTTCGTGGACCGCACCTTCGCGCGCACGAAGAGCTTCTTCGGGCCGGGACTAGTGGCCCACGTTTCGATGGCGCGGCCAACCTGCAGCCGGCTGGGCGACGCTCTGCAGACCTCCGCCGAAGTGGCGGGCATCAAGCACGTGCGCGGCGGCACCTACTTGGTGATGGAAGGCCCGCAGTTCTCGACGCTCGCCGAATCCGAGCTCTATCGCACCTGGAATTGCGACGTGATCGGCATGACCAACATGCCGGAGGCGAAGCTCGCGCGCGAAGCGGAGCTCTGCTACGGCGCGGTGGCGATGGTCACCGATTATGACTGCTGGCATCCCCAGCACGAGGACGTCACGGTGCAGATGATCATCCAGATTTTGACCGAGAATGCCGGCAAAGCCCGCGCGCTCGTGAGCGAGGTGGCGCCGCGCGTCGCCGCGTTCAGCGGCGGCTGCGCGAGCGGCTGTTCCACCGCGCTCGAACACGCCTTGATCACCGCGCCCGAGGCGCGCGATCCAGAGCTCGTAGCCAGGCTCAGCGCCGTCGCAGGTCGCCTACTCGCGGCCAAGGCTTAGGGGAAACCATGACCGTCAAATCGCTGATTCGCACCGTTCCGCATTACCCGAAGCATGGCATCATGTTTCGCGACATCACGACCTTGCTCAAAGATCCGGTGGGCTTTCGCCTGACCATCAATGATCTGGTCAAGCGCTACGAAGGTCAGCACATCGGCAAGGTCGTCGGCATCGAGTCGCGCGGCTTCATCATCGGCGCGGCGCTCGCGTTCCAGCTCGGCGCGGGCTTCGTACCGATCCGGAAGAAGGGCAAGCTCCCCGCCGACACGCGCGGGCTCGACTACGAGCTCGAGTACGGCGTCGACCGCGTGGAGATCCACGTGGACGCGATCGAGCGCGGCGAAAAGGTGCTCCTGGTCGACGACCTGATCGCCACCGGCGGCACGGCCGAGGCCGCGAGCAAGCTGATCCAAGAGTGCGGCGGCGAAATCGTGGAATGTTGCTTCGTGGTCGATCTGCCGGATCTCGGCGGCAAAAAGCGGCTCGAGCAGCTCGGGCTTGCGGTGTTCGCGCTCTGTGAGTTCGAGGGCGAATGAGCGCAGCCTTGCGATCTTCCCGGGTCGAAACCTTGCGTTTTCGTGATGGCCGGCTGGAGCTGATCGACCAGCGCGTGCTGCCGCGCGAGTTCGTGTACCTCGGCTATGAATCGGCCGCGGAGGTGGCGGAGGGCATTCGTTCGATGGTGGTCCGCGGGGCGCCCGCCATCGGCTGCGCCGCGGCGTACGGCGTCGCGCTCGAGGCGCTACGCCTGGCCGACGCTTCGCGCGTCGCGCACGCGCGCGGCATGGCCGCCGCATTCGACGTGCTCGCCCAGAGCCGTCCCACGGCCGTCAATCTGTTCTGGGCGCTCGCGCGCATGAAAGCCGTGTTCGAGCCGCTCGCCGGCAGTGCGTCCGGGGCGGAGCTCGCAGAGCGCCTGCTCGCCGAAGCGCACGACATTTCGCGCGAGGACATCGCGAACAACCGCAAGCTCGGCGAGCACGGCGCGGCGCTGCTCGGCGACGGTTTCACGGTGCTCACTCATTGCAACGCGGGCGCGCTTGCGACCGCTGGGCACGGCACGGCGCTGGGCGTGATTCGTTCCGCGGTGGAGGCCGGCAAGCGCATCTCCGTATTTGCCGACGAGACGCGGCCTTTTTTGCAGGGCGCGCGGCTCACCGCCTGGGAGCTCGCCGAAGACGGCATCCCCGTGACGCTGATCACCGACAACATGGCCGGGCATTTCATGAGCCGAGGCGAAATCCAGGCGGTGATCGTGGGCGCGGATCGCGTGGCCAAAAATGGTGACGTCGCGAACAAGATCGGCACCTACATGGTGGCGGTGCTCGCCGCGCGGCACGAGATCCCCTTCTACGTCGCCGCGCCGATCTCGACCATCGATCCCGAAACCGCCAGCGGTCAGGACATTCCGATCGAAGAGCGGAATAGCGAAGAGGTCACGTCCATTGCCGGTCAGCGCTTCGCGCCGCTCGGGATCTCGGCGCGGCACCCGGCCTTCGACGTCACGCCCGCCGCGCTCGTGACCGGTCTGATCACTGAACGTGGCGTGGTGCGCTCGCCCAATTCCGAGAAGATCGCGGCGCTATTAGCGTCGCGATCCTAAAGCGCAATCCCCACTCACTCGGCTGTGACTCGCTGTCTGGTCGCGTGGGTGTTTCGGGCGCATGACAGAGTCTGGGGGCGAGGCCGGCAGGCTCTTTGCTTGTCATTCGACTCGGAGGATGAACATGCAAACTCAGCCGCACGTTCACGGAATCGTCAACGGTCATTGGGAGCCCACGCCGCCGGAACCGCCAAAGGTGGTGCAACTGGTTCGCACGGGCGTCGCCAAGCTATTGCAGAAAATTTCGCCGCACAGCCACGCCCAAGACTCATCGTCACGGCAGGACGAACCGCACCAGCCGATCGCCGCGGAGTAAACTGGGCGAGCCGCCGCGCAGAGCGCCAGTCCGCCTCACCGGGGCAAGATGACACGAGGCGCACTCGCCGCGCGTTTCGCGTGAGTCTCACCGATTTTCGCAATTTTCAAACAATCGGGTCACGTCCTCGTTACTCGAGACCGGGCGAGAATCAGAGTTTGTGTTCAGTGGCGCGCGCTAGCGCGGCACTGCGCTCATCGTCGAAGATCAGCGCGAAACGCCGGTGAGTCGCGTGCGCCGCGCGGCAGTGTCCGTGCGGCACCCCCGCTGGTGTTTGGGGTTGGGGGCCTCGCGGAAACGGGCGCGCTAATCGTGAACGTCGACGGTAGGTAGCGGGTTGACCCGCACGCCTTCGCTGCGTCCGCGCCGCCCCGTCGTTGCAGACGCGACCGGATCGGAGTCTTTGTGGTGACTCGTGCGCGTGCCCGTCTGACGCTCGCACGAGTCCGCTCTTCGCCGAAGCGGCCGGCGGCGAACAGCTGGCGCCTGGCTTTGGGCGTTGAAGTTGAAAAGTGCGCTGTCCGTGGGCCGGGTCTTGGCGCGTTCCTGCCACGGGAGTCCTGCTCCACGCAGTGAGCAGCGCTTTTTTCCGCCCAAGGCCGCGCTCGGAGCCTTCGCGTAACGGCTCGGCAGCGCTTCGGCGTTGCCCGATTTCGGCGGGTGGCTAGTATCGGGGTGATGCGCGCCTCCCAGCCGGCCCCGAAAGATCTGATTCGGTTGCGGCGCTCAGTGAGCTTGCCCGGTGTCGAAGTGTTAGACGCCATCAATAGCGGGCTGCGTTTGAATTGGTTTCACACTGCATTCGGGCTGGGCATTCCCACCACCTGGCAAGGTGAGGTCCGCTACCGGGGCCGGCAACAAACCGTCGGTCCGGGCATGGCACTGTGCACTTCGCCCGGCGAGCTCCACACCATGCCGCGCGTGGATCGCGCGGGCACGATCAATGCGGTAATGCTCGAGGAGGAGGTGTTCTTCGGCTACGCCGCCGAGCACGGCGTCGACACGCGCGCGATCGAGTGGCGCGTCCTGGCCGAACGCACGTCACAGCAGTTGGCCCAGCGCTTTGCGCGATTTTTGGCCGCGCTCGACGAGGATTCCAACCCGATGCAGCTGCAGTCGAGCTTGATCGACGTCGTCGAGGCCATGACGCACGAGTTGCTCGTCACGGGCGAGCGCCGCGTCGCCGGGGTGGGCACGGGCGCAGTGCGCCGCATGCGCGAGATGCTGCACTCGAGCGAAGGAGCAAAGCTCGATCTCGAGACACTCGCGGCCGGCGCCGGCATGAGTCGCTTTCAGGCGCTGCGCGCCTTCAAGCAGCAATACGGCTTGCCTCCGTATGCTTACCAGCTTTGCGCGCAGCTCGCCCGTTCGCGCACGCTGCTGAGGAATGGACAATCGGCCACCGAGGTGGCTCACGCCTGCGGCTTTGCCGATCAGAGCCACTTCGGCCGCGCTTTCAAGCGCGCGTTCGGCATCACCCCGGGCAGCTATGCGCGCGGTAACACGCCCAGGTCGATTGTGAGCGATACCGCGGAGCGCGCGGTCTGAAAGCCTTAGGGTCTGCCTCAGATCTCCCCGTGCCCGTGCCCGTGCCCGTGCCCGAAAGAGGGAACCTGGCTCAACGAGCGGTTGGATGTTTTAGCCCCTGGCCGTTGGATTTTCTGGTTCTCGCTGCGAGAGCGCAGCGATCTTCGCCCACTTCCGATCGTCCAATGGGAGTCGCACCATCGACTCTGATGGAGCGCGCGCCGTCCTTCCGGGCAGGGGCACGGGCAGGGGCACGGGAGGTAGACGGGCCCTAGCTGCTCTTTGCCAGGGTGCGGAGCGTGCCGATGCGCTCGGCGAGTGGCGGATGGGAGTAGTAGAACGCGGCGTACAGCGGGTGCGGGTGCAGGTTCGACAGGTTTTCACTGCCGAGTTTGGCGAGCGCGGCGGCAAGATCGAGCGGAGCACCGTGCAGGTCGACTGCAAAGCGATCGGCCTCGCGCTCGTCATGGCGCGACCAGGCCGCGAACAACGGTGCGAGCGGGAAGAGCAGGAGCGAAGCGGCGAAGGATAAAATGAGGAGCCGCGCCGGGAATGAGGCCTCCGTAAGGCCCACGAGTCTGGGCAAGAGCGCGCTCGGCGCCAAACGAAACCCGAGATAGGCGCCCGCGAAGAGCAACACGAGCATCGCCAACATGCGCTTGAGTACGTGCTGCTTTTTCCAATGACCGAGCTCATGCGCCAAGACCGCGAGGATTTGCGGCTCGGACATCTGCGAGAGTAGCGTATCGAAGAGCACGACCCGCTTTTGCCGACCAAGCCCGGTAAAGTAGGCGTTCGAATGCGTGCTGCGCCGTGATGCGTCGACTTTGAGCACGCGGCCGACGTGCACGCCAGCGCGTTCGGTCATGGCGCGGATGCCATCTCGCAAACCAGCGACGTCGAGTGGCTCCATCCGATAAAAGAGTGGTTCGATCAAATAGGGCGAGAGCACGGTCATGAGCAGGCTGACCAAGGTGATGAGCGCGCTCACCCACAGCCACCACGTGCTCGGTGTCGCTTGAATGAGCGCGAATGCACCTGCCGACAGCGCCACCACCAGCAGTAAGGAAATGAGGGTGCTCTTCAGCCAATCACTCCACCACAACCCCGGCGTTTGGCGATTGAAGCCGTAACGCGCCTCCAAACGAAAGTCGGAGTAGAGCTGAAATGGAATCGAGAGCAGGGAACTCAGCAGCGAGAGACCGCTGACGAACAGCACCCCGCGCCAGACGAATGATGGCGTAAGCCCGGTGATGCAAGCGTCGTACACTGCGAGCCCACCGCCGAAGAGAAACGCGCCAATCACTAGCGTGGACAGCGCGCGCTGCACTAGGCCGAGGCGCCCGCGCGCGCTGGTGTACGCGCTGATCCGCGAAAGGCGCGCGCTGTCGACCTCGCCGCTGAGCTCGCTCGGCACGAGGTGCCCTCTTCGCGCCAAGTGCCGCAAATTGAGCCAAGAGAGCCAAAGCCGCGCGGCGGCGACCAGAACGAACACTATTACGGCGAGGCCCTTCATCCGCTCTAACCTTAGCCTCGGCTCCGCCCGACGCCAGCCGCGGCTCAGAGCGGTGTTTCGGCGGTGTAGTCGAGGAAATTGCCCGACAACATCAGGAGCGAGAGCACCGTCCACGATTCGTCGTAGTACTCGCCGCCGACGAGCAGCGTTTGGGTCGCGACAGCGTCGTACCCGCCTTGAACCAGCGCCTGAAAGCTGGCGCTGCTCATCGCGCCGACCGCGGCCGGACCGACGAAGGCTGCTGATTGCCCGGAGCTGTTTTGTGGCTGCGGGGTGCCGTTGAGTTGGTAGCCGTCGACGATGTTCTTGGCGCCGATGCCGGCGAAGAATTGACTGGTCTTGGCGACGTAGGCCTGCGCGCGCGCCTCGCCGTTGAAGCAGTAGTCGAGCCCGATGCGAAATGGGGTGCGGCACGAATCATATTGATAGTTCGTGGGCGCTGTCTGCATGTCGCCAAAGACCTTCGGGTTCGGCACGCCGTCGCTGTCGCTCCAGGCCGGCACGAGACCGTTCGCGGTGTTGCCGTTCGCGCTGGTCAGGAGCATGCCGAGCGTGTCGTAGCTGGTTTGAACGACTGCGTTCCAGCCGTCGTTGCCCGACGCTTTGGCGAACGTGCGATAATACGAGGGCGCGAAATACGAGGCGTTCACCGTCTTCCAATCGCCCCAGGTGTCGCCGGGCTTGACGAGCTTCATTTCGAAGATCTCGCTCGCGTAGATCAAATCGAGTTGCTGCTTGGCAATGTTCGCGTACGTGTCGCCGAGCGTGCCTTTGCCGCCCCACTGGCGATCGGCCATGAGCAGCGCCCAGGCCATGTCTTCGTCGGCGTCGGTCGCGGCGCCGGTGCCCGGACGATCCGTGCCGTTGCCGCTGATGTACCAATCCATCAGCCCGTTCTTGCCCAAAAACAGCTGCTCGTACTTCCACAGCTCGTCGAAGAGGGGCTGATCGTTCATGTACACGGCGATGATCATCCCGTAGCCGATGCCCTCCGAGACGGTCGAATTGGGCTCGAGCCCGGCGTCCTTCGGTCGTTGCACGCGCAGGTGGCCGCCCGCGCCGTTGGCGGTCACGGTGTCCGCTTTCCAGCGTTCATAGGCTGAGCGCACGTCGCTGTTGCGATACGTCGGGTAGCTACAGCGCTGGCTTTGGCGATTCTGCGGAAACGGAAAATTTGCGCCATTTGCCGCAGGCAATGGCCCGCGGACCTCAGGCGAACCGCCGCTGCCCCCGCTGCCTGAGCCGGCGCTGACCGCTGTTCCGCCGCTGCCGAAGCCGGCGCCATTGTTCGCTCCGCCGACCGCGCGGGCGCCGCCGCTGCCGCCACTGCTACTGACCGTGCCCGACTCTCCACCGCCGCTCACACTGCCGCGCGTGGGTCCGCCTTCTGGCTTCAGCGCACAGTGGGTCGATAAAAGGGCAGGCAACCAGACGAGCGCGCTCCGTGCGCGCGAAACGAATGCTCTCAGTTCGCTCACCCGTGCAGTTTACCTCACCAGTTTCGACACACCGCCGCTGAACTGGAACCAGTCCCTGAAATTTGCGCGCGCTTTCCACTTGGCGAGCAAAATTCTTCGCTGCGCGTTCGGATCGCGAAGGAAGATGGCTTGCCTGGGCGCGCTGGACGCGATCGCACGATCGCTGGTGAAAGGGCGAGCCGCGCGAGGAGTCGTGCGCGACGCCGAAGGCTGGGCCGCTGTCTGCCGAGGCGCGTGACCATCCAAAAATCTAAAAACCAACGAGCGCAGCTGCGTCTTTTTTTGCGTGGCAGCCGCGGCGAGCGGCCGGCCAGTGATCGAACCGCGCGGGTCGCGCATTACGGCGTAACGTGAAAATTCAAGCCGATCTCAGTGCCCGTCCTCGCATTTTCTCAGCCGCGCTGCTGGCGCTGGGCTTTTTGGCCTGCGGTGCGAGCGCGTGCAGTAGCTCGGCTGCTCCTGGATCGGGCGGTGCCACCGGCGGCAGCTCGGGCGGATCGACTGCGGCCGGCTCTGGCGGCGCCAGCTCGCTCGCTGGAGCAGATGCGCTGGGCGGCGCGGATGCTGGAGGCAGTGCAGCAGGCGGGGCGGCAGCGGGCGCAGCGGCTGGCTCGGGCGGGGTGGCTGGCTTAGGCGGAGCGGGCGGCGCGGCCGGCGCGGCCGGCGCGAGCGGCGCTTACACGTACACCGGCACTTGTTTGCCTCCGGCGCCCGACGCGCCGGCGGCTGAGTTGAGCTTGCGCATCGCGGGTGATTCAACCGCTGCGATTTTTCCGGCGACCGATCCACGGGTCGGCTGGGGTGCGGTCGCGCAGCAGTTTTTCTTGGCCATGGTGAAGGTGGCCGATTCGGCGGCTTCCGGGCGCAGCTCGAAGAGCTTCATCGATGAGGGCTTGTGGTCGGCGATGAAGACGCAGATCAAAGCCGGCGATTACGTGTTCATCGAGTTTGGTCACAACGACGAGAAGACGGCCGATCCGCTGCGCTACACGGACCCCGCCACGACTTATCGCGAGTATTTGAAGACGTACGTATGCGAAGCGCGCAGCCTGGGCGCGATTCCGGTGCTGCTCACGCCGATCAGTCGTCGCTCGTTTGCGGGCACCGTGATCTCGCCCTCGCACGGCGCTTATCCGGCCGCGGTGCTCGCGGTGGCGGCTGAGACTTCCACGCCGGTCATCGACATGACCGAGCGCACGCGGGTTTGGCTCGAGGCGCTCGGCCCGACTGATTCGGTGCCTTATTTCGCGCCTGGGGACAATACCCACTTGTCTGCGATGGGCGCGCCCGAAGTGGCCAAATTGGTGGCCGCCGGGATCAAAGATTTGAAGCTACCGCTGGCGAGTGAGCTTGCGCCGTGATGCTCGCGCGAGCTGGGCGCGCGCTCGTGTGGTTTGGGCTTTGGTGCTGCGTCGCTTGCGGCACTGACCGGGGCTCGTTGGCGAGTCCGGCGGGTTCGCCTTCGGCAGGTGCGGCAGGTGCGTCCTCTGCAGGTGCGTCCTCTGCAGGCGGCGCGGGCGGCGACGCGGCCAGCATGAGTGCGGATGCGACGCTGAGCGCGCTCGCGCCGAATGTGGGAGCGCTCATTCCCGTGTTCGCTCCGAACCGGACGAGTTACACGCTGCGCGTGCCGAGCGACACGAAGAGCGTGACACTGACCCCGACGCCGTCGAACGCGGCGGCCAGCGTGCAAGTTTCGTCCGTGCCCGTCGCCAGCGGACAACCGTCGCCGGAGCTGAAGCTGCCAAGCGACGGGAGTGGCTTGGATATCGCCATCGCGGTGACGGCCGAGGATGTGCTGACGACTTCGCTGTACAAGGTGCACGTCGCGCTGCAGGCGCCGCCCAGTGCGCTCACCGTTCGCTCGGTCGGCGACTCGACGATGGCCAACTATGATCCGTCCGCGAGCCCGAATCAGCGGGGCTGGATGCAGACTTTCCCGCAGTTTACCAGCGGTGGCGTGACCGTGGACAACGGGGGCATCAACGGCTCGAGCTCGAAGTCTTATTACTTGTCCGGTTCTTGGGACATCATGAAGAACAAGCTGAACACGGGCGATTACCTGTTCATCCAGTTCGGCCACAACGACGAGAAAGATGGCGGCATCGAGGGCAAGAGCAACGTCGGGACCGCGGCCTGGGGCGCATACCACGATTACTTGACCAAATACGTCGACGAAGCGCGCGCGCTCGGCGCGATTCCCATTTTGTTCACCCCCGTCGTGCGCTTGAGCTTTGCCGGCGCGTCCCTGACGCCGATCGCGTGTCATGATTTGACCGGTAACGGCACGGCGGAGGGCGACGCAAACTATCCCGAGGCCATGCGTGACGTGGCGAAGAGCACGCACGCGCCCTTGATCGATCTGACGCTGGCCACGAAGGCTCTTGCCGAGCAGTACGGGCCCGCGGACGCCAAAGCGCTGCTCTACGTCAGCACCGACGATACGCACCTGCAAGTGCTCGGCGCGACTGCATACGCAGCGCTGGCGGTGCAGACGCTGCTGGCTGACAGCCTTTTGACCGAAAATTTGAAGCCGACCCTCGGCTTGAGTCTGGCGGAAAATGCGCTGGATTTTGGCACTCGCTATCTGAGCACGAGCTTGGACCGCGGCTTTTCGCTGCTGGGTGTCGGCTTGCTTCCGGAAGCGGGGTCGGTGACGCTGACCGCGCCCGACGGCTTCCTCGTCAGCACGGGCACGGGCGCGTTTGGGCCGACGCTCGAGTTGCCGTACACGCGCGGCGCCCTGCCACCCACCACGGTGAACGTGCGCTTTCAACCGCCGGCAGCGCGAAAATACTCGGCTGCGCTGACTGTCGGCACGAAAATGGGGAACGAGCAGAGCGTGGCGCTCACTGGCTCCGCGCTCGAGCTGCCGAACGGCGCGGTCGAAGCGGGCGCCAGCTACGCGCTCGACAGCGCGAGCGCCGGCCAACGCGGCGTGCCGAGTGGCCCGCTGACTTGCGCCGACGAGAGCTTCTCCAATTTGTATCTCAAGGGCTACGCGCCGCTGACCACGCTGCTGCCCGCGCCAACGCCGATGCCGACCCAGCAGCTCGGCATCTCGAGCACGCCCAGCGCCGACTCTTGGCCGGCCGAGACGGACATGAGCGCCGAGCGTTACGTGGAGTTTGCGCTCACGCCCGCTGTCGGTAAGAGCTTCAGCGTCGACACGGTGAGCTTCTACTTTGGCGGCGTGGGCGGGCCAAGCTTCGGCTTCCGCGCTCAGCTCAGCAGCGAAAGCGACTTCAGCGCGCCGACCGAGCTCGTGAGCGCGGCGGACAACGCCACGAACACTTTGGGCTTCTTCTCGAGCAGCCCCCTCGTCACCGTGAACGCCGGGCAGACCCTTCGCCTGCGCATCTTTCCGTATAGTAAGGCGGTCGCGACCAAAAAATACCTGAGCCTCCGCTCGGTCACGGTGCACGGCGCCGCGTACTGAGTATTGGCTTCGGCCGCGAGCGCCCGCTGTGAGTGCCGCGCGTCGCTTCAGTGGGGGCCGAGCGTTGCACGCTCGTTGAGCAGCACCCAAAACAAGCCGAGCGTCCTCGCGGCCGAGACGAACTCGGCGAAATCCACCGGCTTTCTGACGTACGCGTTCGCGCCGAACGAATAGCCGCTCACGATGTCCTCTTCCTCTCGCGAGGCGGTCAGGATCACGACCGGGAGCAGCTTGGTGCGCTCGGTCGTGCGGATGCGTTGAAGCACATCGAGCCCGCTCACCAATGGCAAGTTCAGATCGAGCAAGACGACGGCCGGCAACGCCTTGAGCGCCGCACCGGCGGTGGGCCCGCCGCACAGGTAGCTGATGGCCTCGGCACCGTCGCGCACGACCTCGATCTGATTTTCGACGTTGCTCTTTTGGAACGCGCGCAGCGTGAGTTTTTCGTCGGTCGAATTGTCCTCGACCAGCAAGATGACGTTATTCATGGGAAAGCTCCTGCGCTGCCAGCGAAAAATAGAATGTCGCGCCCCCACCGAGCGTGCTCTCCGCCCAGATCCGGCCGCGGTGTCGATGAACCACGCGTTGAACCGTGGCAAGCCCGATGCCCGTGCCCGGAAAATCCGCCGCGCGATGGAGGCGTTGAAACGGCACGAATAGCTTGTCCGCGAAATTCATGTCGAAGCCCGCGCCGTTGTCCTTCACGAAGTAGACGCGCTCGCCCTCCTTTTGAGTCACGCCGACCTCGATTCGACGCACTGCCACCTGGCTCGTGAACTTCCAAGCGTTGGCAATCAGGTTGTCGACGACCACGTGCGCTAGTTGCGGATCGAGATCCGCCCACAGCTGCTCGGGCACGAGCAATTCCAACGAAGGCTCGGGCTCCGTTCCCCCGAGCTGGGCCACCGCGGCGCGCACCAACGGCGCCAGATCGACGTGCGCTACGTGCAACGCTGCGCGCGCCACTCGCGAGAGGGACAGCAAAGCGTCGATCAGTGCCGCCATCTTGTTGGCGTTGAGGATGATCTCGTGCAGGGCCTCTTGCCCCGGGGCGTCGACTTTGTGCGCGTAATCCTCGAGCAGCACTTGGGCAAAGCCGCTCATGCCGCGGAGCGGCGCGCGCAGATCGTGAGCCACGGAGTAGCTGAAGGCCTCGAGCTCTCGGTTCGCGAGCAGCAACGCGGATTCGACCTTCACTCGCGAGGTGATGTCGCGAATGGCGCTGGAAACGAGGGTGCCGACGTCGGTCACGAGCGGGCTGAGGCTGATCTCGATTGGAAATTCCGTGCCGTTTTGCCGTAGGCCGTAAAGTTCGATGCCCGCGCCCATCCCGCGCACTTTGGGCGCTCGGGAATATTGGATCCGGTGTTGCTGATGTCGCTCGCGGAATCGCTGCGGCATCAGCATTTCCACCGGCTGCCCGAGCAGCTGACTGCGCTCGTACCCGAACAGCTTTTCGGTTTGCGCATTGACGAGCTCGATGCGACCGCCCTCGTCGGTGATCACCATGGCGTCCGGCGCGGATTCGAGGAGCCCCCGGAATTTTGCGTCCAGCGCGCGCTCCTGGCGCAGACGCAAGATGTCCGCCTCCGCGCGCTTGCGCTCGGTCAAATCCAAGATGAAGCCAACGCATTCTCCGGCGTCGCCCTCGAGCAGCGCCGTGCCGACCAAGAGCGGAAAACGAGTGCCGTCTTTGCGGATGTATTCCTTTTCCCGCACCGGCGCGATGCCGACCCGCTTGAGCTGTTCGATCGCTTCGAGATCGACGTAGCGCCACTCCGGCGGCGTGAGGTCGACCCAGCGAACTTGGCCAGATTGCAGCTCGGCGCGCGTGTAACCCACCATGTCGAGGAAGGTTTCGTTGGCGTCGAGTAGAGCGCCCGACATGTTTCCCGTCACGATGCCGATGATCCCGGCGTCGGCGAGGCCGCGGAACCGCCGCTCACTCTGGTGTAAGGCCGCTTCCGCGCGTTTGCGCTCGGCCACCTCGCGCGTGAGCTGCTCGTTGTTGCGGGTCAATTCCTCCGTTCGTTCGCGGACTCGGTCCTCGAGCTCGTCATGCGCCTGGCGCAACGCTGCGTGCGCCTCGGCGAGCTCGCGTTGCGTCGGCATCGCGACCGCGCGAGGAACGAGTCGAACGAGCAGGATCGCCGTGGGCACCGAGGCCAGGGCCGTGATCGCCTTGGTCACCCCGGCGAGCCAATAGGTCGGCGTCCACAGGGTCCAAATTTCCATGGCGTGCGTGGCGCCGCAGGCGCTGATGAAGACTCCGAAACAAACGAACATCCAGTTGAACGGGACGTCGTGACGTTTGCGGGCGAAGTAGACGAGCGTCAGCGAAATCGAGGCGTATGCGGCAGCGATCAGGCCGTCGGAGACCACATGCAGCCAGACGAGTCCTGGATTCCAGAGGTAGCAGTGGCCGTGTGGCATGAAGCCATCGGCCGAGAACAATCGCTGCAGGAAATCCGGCATGGCGTTGGCGGATGGAAAGCGCGACGGCTGTGGACGAGTGGCCCCTGCGCGCGTCGAACTCGACCCTACACCGCTTGCCACTTGAAGCGATTGAAATCGTCTGGAGCGTGCGGCGCGCGAAGGCTGGGAGATTCACCGCTTGCCGTGGTTCGCTCGAGCGTCACTGCTTTGATCAAGACACGCCGATCGAATTGGCGAGGAACACGTGGCGGATCTCGCCGTGCGAGGCGTGAGCGTGAGTGAGATAGACAAGCCCTACACGCATCGCACACGAAGTGCGACCCGTGGCGCCTCACCCCAAGTGTTGCAGAAACGCGAGGCTCGCGTTGCGGAAAGGCCGACGTGCGGACGCGCGTTACGCTGGTGCGGAAAAGCCGACGTGCGGACGCGCGTGACGCTGGTGGCGAGGAGTCGCTTGCCTTATGCTGATCCATGCGCTCGAGGCGGACGCGGTGTGGCGCACGCTCGCAAGCCGCGCACACGCGGAAGCGGGTGCGCTCTCACGCACCGTCGCCATTGGCGGGTGACGACGCCCAGAGTTTCTGATCATGGTCCTTTCATCGCTTCGCGTTTTGATGGTCGAGGATTCGGAAACCGACGCCAGGCTCCTTGCGCGCGAGCTCCGGCGCGGCGCGCGAGAGGTCACGTTCGCGCGCGTGGAAGACGACGCCAGCATGCGTGAAGCCCTGACCCGGGCCGAGTGGGATGTCGTCACCAGTGACTGGTCGATGCCGACCTTCAGCGCGCCGGCCGCGCTCGCTCTGGTCGCCGAGCTCGGGTTGGATGTGCCGTTCATCATCGTCTCGGGCACGATCGGTGAGGCCGCCGCCGTTGCCGCGATGCGCGCCGGAGCGCACGACTACTTCATCAAAGGCAATCTCACGCGGTTATTGCCCGCAATCGAGCGCGAATTGCGTGAAGCCGAGGGCCGGGCTGCGCGCCGGCGCGCGGAACAGGAGCTCGTCAAGGCGGCAGAGCGAAACCGCGCGCTCTTCGAGTGCACGCCGCTGCCAACCTGGGTCTTCGATCGCAGCTCGCTGAAATTCCTGGAGGTAAACGAAGCTGCCGTGCGCCACTACGGTTATAGCCGCGAGGAATTTACCGCGCTCACGATTGCCGATATCGGGCTTCCGGAAGATGAAGCCCTGCTCCAGCGCGCCGCCCAAGGCACGGGCATCGACGACGGGTCGTGGCGCCACCGCAAAAAGGACGGCACGGTCATCTCGGTCGAGCTGACGACCCACGATTTCGAATTGGAGGGCAAAGCGGTGCGGCTGGTGTCGAGCAACGACGTGAGCGAGCGAAGGCGTACCGAAGCCGCACTCCGAAAAACCGAAGAACAGCTGCAACAGTCACGAAAAATGGACGCTATCGGCAGCCTTGCCGGCGGCATTGCTCACGATTTCAACAATCTGCTGTCCGCGATCATCGGCTACGCCGGGCTGGCGCTAGGCGAGCTCGAACCAGCCGACCCGATTCGCGCCGATATCGAACAGGTGCTGGAGGCGGGGCAGCGCGCGGCCGTGCTGACCCGGCAACTCCTTGCCTTCAGCAGAAAGCAAATGCTGGAGCTCAGCGTGCTCGATCTGAACGACGTCGTCGAACGGATGGAAAAGATGTTCTCCAGGCTGATCGGCGAAAACATCCAGGTCACGGTCATCAACGATCGGTCGCTCGGCAGGATCCACGCAGACGCCGGCCAGATCGATCAAGTGCTGTTGAACCTGGTCGTGAACGCACGCGATGCGATGCCTGACGGGGGCAGGTTGACGATCGAGACCGCTAACGCGGAGCTCGACGCCGCCTATGCGGCCGACCACGTCGACGTGATCCCCGGCCACTACGTCATGCTCGCGGTCGGCGATACCGGGGCCGGCATGTCGGAAGCCACGCGGAACCGAGTGTTCGAGCCCTTCTTCACGACCAAAGAGCACGGCACCGGGCTCGGTCTGGCTACGGTATTCGGGATCGTCAAACAGAGCGGCGGGCACATCTTTCTCCACAGTGAGCTCGGCAAGGGCACGACGTTTCGCATCTATTTTCCACGAAACGATCAGGAGCCGGCGCCGGCCGATTCGGTTCCGCCTCTGCCTGTCACCTTGTCTGGCAGTGAGACGGTGTTACTCGCCGAGGATAACCCGCAAGTGTGCGGCCTGGCCTGCGCAATCTTGCGTAGAAATGGCTACGACGTGCTGGAGGCGCCGAGCGGCGGGGACGCTTTTTTGATCTGTGAGCAGTACGCAGGCGCGATCCACTTGCTGCTCACCGACGTGGTGATGCCGCGCATGAGCGGTCGCCAACTCGCCGAGCGCCTCGCCCCGTTGCGACCGGAAATGAGAGTGCTGTACATGTCGGGGTATTCGGACGACTCCATTGGGCATCACGGCGTGCTCGATGCGGGGATCGCGCTGATCGAGAAGCCGCTCAGCCCGGAGGCGCTGCTCAGAAAAGTGCGGGAAGTGCTCGACGCGCCGTAACCGTGAAGCGCCGTGCTCAGCTCGCCGCGGTGCGAAAATGGCGCATCACGCCCGCCCAAAGCCCGGCAAATCCAAGCGGATCAGCGCCGGCGGATTCGCGCGCGGCTCGGCTCCGTTGAGCGCCAGATCGTTCGGCCCGGTCGGGCAATACAAGGCCGCCAGCATGCGCGCTTGAACGCGGCCCACAGCGACCTCGAACATGCCACCGAGGTACGCCACTGGCTGCGCCGCTGCTTCACTTCGCCGGGTGCTCCGCGCGAACTCGAGCCCGCGCAGCACTTCGAGTGGGCCGCCCATCCTCGGGGCCTTCAGGTTGACCGACTCGCCGCGCAATGAGAGCGCGGCCACGCTCCGCGCCTCAGCGACGCTCGAGTCGCGCGAGATGCGCGCCAGAGCGTGCGGTGGCGGGTCGAAGCTGAGCGGAGGATCCTCGAGCAACGCCGCGCTCGAGGTAGACAAAGCCACGGCCAGCGCTGCGTCTCCGCGGCTTTTGAAATCGAAGACTGCGACGCTCGGGTCGTTGGCAATTGCCGGCAAGTTGGCGGGGCTCCAGCCCGGATCGACGTCGATTTTCAGATCCCCCGTGAAGCCCTGCTGGCGAAGGTGCTGAACTGCTGCGCTCGGAGCAGCGCTCGTCGCGAGCGAGACCACGAAGCGGAGCTTGGCCGTTTCGACACCGGTCAGCGCGCTCAAGCTGAGCCTCGCCTGGCACAGCGCGAGATCAATCAGTGCGGCCTCGAGCGCGGCTCGCTCGTACGGCGTGCCCTCGGCGGGCAGCGCCGTGCCCACGTGGAGCAGCCGAGCTCCGGCGTGCAGGCGAGCCCAAGCAGCGACGTAGGCGCGGAAGCGCTCGTGCTCTTGCTGGTAGAACGCGACGTTTTCGCCCGAGCCGACACAGCCTTTGCCGCTCAGCCGCACGACGCTGCTCGGCCGCGGGCCGCCGGGATAGTCGGCGAGCGGCACCGCGCGGAGCTCCACCTCGGCCGAAGCGACGCGGACCTCGAGCGCCGCGAGCGTTTCGGCGAGCGCGCCCGGCCCGAGTTGCGGCGTCACGCCGACCACGCGCAGCGGAAGCCAGCGAAGATCTGACGGCGCTGCGGAAAATCCCAATTGCGGAAGGTATTGCGCGCGACGACGGCGCGCGTGGCGAACGAGCCGCCCCGCAAGACACGATAGTTTCTACCGAAAAACACCTGTGAATACTCTTGGTACGGAAAGCTCTCGAAGCCGGGGTAGCCGTCGAACCAAGTGTCGGTCCATTCCCAGACATCACCGAGCATTTGTAGGCAGCCGTAGCTGCTGCGTCCGCCAGAGTAGGCATTGGCGCGCGCGGGTTCGAGGCGCTCTTGATCCAAATTGGCGAGCGTAGCGTCCCAGGGTCCGTCTCCCCACGGGTAGCGCCGAGCGACGCCCTTGGTCGGATCCCATGCCGCCGCTTTCTCCCACTCCGCTTCGCTCGGCAAACGCCCGCCGGCCCAACGCGCATAAGCGTCGGCCTCGTACCACGAAACGTGGACCAGGATGCCGTCTGGGTGCAGCGGCTCGAGCGAGCCAAACACCAGCGCGCGCCAGCCGTGGAGCGAGGCTTGTTCGCGCGGCGTGATCAGCCGCCAATGCGCGGGCGCCGAGGCTCGTTCCGCCTCGAGCCAAGCCCAGCCTGCCTCGGACCAAAAGCGGCGCTCGCGGTAGCCGCCGTCGACCATGAATGCCAAGTATTCGCGATTGCTGACCGGCGCTCGGGCGAGCCAGAAGCTTGGCACGCTCACTTCATGCAAGGGGCGTTCGTTGTCGTAGGCCCAACTGCGGTCGTCGGTGCCCATCGTGAACGAGCCGCCAGGGATGAGCACGCGCTCCGTCACGGGTCGCGCGGCGCTTTGCGGCGGAGCGCTGCTGGCAAAGCTCGGCCGATACGGCAGATCCGTGCGCAGAGCGATGGCTTGCAAAATGGTTTCTTGATGCTGCGCTTCGTGCTGCACGACCAGTGGCAACGAAAAATCGCCAGCCGGTAGGCCGGCAGCGGGCGCGTCTTGTTCGAAAAAGTGCTGCTCTACGCGCTCTCGCACGCTCCGCAGGCGCTGCCAAACTTCCGACACCGGGGGCAAGGCGAGCTTCGAGCGCTCCGCGCGCGCCGTACCGAGTGCGTCATAGAGCGGCGAAAGTTCGCTCGGCGGCACGCCCGGGCCGCGCGGCGCGAGCCACTGTTCTTCGAAATCCGCAATGTGGCCGAGGTCCCACGCGATCGGGCTCATCAGTGGGCTGTGTTGACACTCGAGATCGGCGTTGGCGAGCGGCGCCACGATTTGCAGCGTGCGCGCGCGCGCCGCGTTCAGATCGGCGAGCTCTGCTGCCCGGGGCGTGGGCTTTGCGGCCCCGAGTCGCGGCGCGTTCGGCTTCTTGAACAGAAATAGGCCGAACTCTTCGTCTTCTTCCGAGCGCCACGTGGCTTGCAGGCCGAAGCGTTCGACGGTGGCGATGAACGCGGCCGGGCGAAACTTGTGACTGACCTCCGTCAAAATGCGCTCGCCCGGCGCGATGCGAAACGTGCGGCCCAATACAGGCACTTCAATCGTGAGCTCGGTCAACGCTTGCGCGAAAATCTCGACCCGTTCGCGTTCGGTATCGTAATACGCCACGTGCTCCACGGCGGTTTCCGGGATGGTGGTGTATAGCTCGCGATTCATGCGAAGAAACAGATTGCGCGTGAAGGCCGCCGTGACCCCGGCTGCATCGTTGTAAGCGGCCTCGATGCGCGCCGGATCTTTGACCAAATCCAACCCGACCAAGAAGTGATCTCCCGGCCTCAACCCTGCCGCCAAAAGCTCGCAGAACGCCGGGTACTCCTTCCAACCCAGGTTACCGAGGCTCGAGCCGAGAAACGCGACTGTCATCTTGTCCGGCCCGCGCAGCGTCGCGAGCGCGCGTTCGTACGTGGCCGCGATGCCGCGCAGCGATAGGCGCGCGCGGTCCGGATAGCGTTGGCGGAGTGCTGTACAGGCTTGCTCGATCGCCTGCGCGTCGACATCGATCGGGACGTAAGTAGCAGGAGCCGCGGAAGTCCAAGCGTCGAGCAAGCGCTGCGTCTTCACGGATGCGCCCGAGCCGAGTTCCACCAACGTGCTCGAGCCGGCCGCCTCACGGATCGCGCGCGCGTGACGCGCGAGCAGGCGATCTTCAGCGCGAGTGAGGTAGTATTCCGGCTGCTCGGTGATGCGCTCGAACAGCGCCGAGCCGGTCGCGTCGTACAAATAGCTCGCGTCCAAACGCCGCGGCCGGCTGTCCAGCCCTTCTGCCACCGATAAGGCGAACGCGAGTGGCGATTGACGCTGAGGGTCGACGCGAATCGTGAAACCGTCACGTTCCAACGACTCCCATGCCCCCGGTCCGGCCGAGCGGGTCACGATGCGCAATTTCTCTGCTGAATCACGAACGCCACTGATCGTGGCGTTTTTGCGACCCAGATGCTTGGGCGTGGGCACTGGCCACAATCTCTAAAACCCTGACTCGACTCTGGCAAGCTCCAGCGACTCTGTTCTCGGCTTTATGCATCCGACTGTGGCCGCAATCCCCGCGGCACGACCCAGCGTTCGATCAGCTCGAACGCAGCTTGGACAGCGAGCGCCAGCAGGGAAGCCGGAATCGCGCCCTGCAAAATCAGACTCAAATTGTCCAGGCGAATGCCGGTGAAGATCGGCTGGCCCAGCCCGCCCGCTCCGATCAGCGCGCCGAGCGTGGCCGTGCCCACGTTGATCACCGCGGCGCTCTTGATGCCCGCCAAAATCAGCGGGCTCGCGAGCGGCAACTCGATCAGCCGGAGCTGCGCTGCGGGCGGTAAGCCCAGGGCCTGTGCGGACTCGAGCAGCGCGTGCGGAATGCCGGTCAGGCCGGCGTGCGTGTTTCGCACGATCGGCAGCAAGCTATACAGAAACAGCGCCACCACCGCGGGTAATCCGCCGATCCCAAACAGCGGAATCATGAACACCAACAGCGCCAGCGTCGGCAGCGTCTGAATCACCCCCACCGCTGCCAGCACGATTTGCCCGAGCTTCGGTTTTTTGGCCGCGAAAACACCGAGCGGCACCGCCACCACCATCGCCGCAAATAGCGACACTCCGACCAGCCACAAATGCTCGAGGGTGCGCGCGAGGATCATCCGCGCGGCGCCGTGGCCCTGGTTGATTTGCGCAAGCGCGAAGTGCTCGCGCAAGAACGCTGCCGCCACGGCTGCTTCGGGAACTCGGTCGAGCTTTGCGCGCGCGTTCAGCGCGCTCATCTGTTCGGCGCTGATGCCGCCTTGCAGACGGCGGAGCTGACTCAGCGCGCCCGGCCCAAAGCGCGTTTCGACGTCGAGCCGGTACAGCAAGAGCGCGTCATAGCGCTTGAAAAATCGTAGGTCGTCCTCTAGCGCCAACAGCTGATAGCGGCGGATTTCCGCGTCGGTGGTGTACAGATCGGTGGCATCGATGCTGCCGCTCTCGAGCGCGCGGTACGCCAGATCGTGATCCAAGCCCTGCACGTGGCTTTGAGTCAGCCCGTAGCGCTCTCTGAGCGCGGGCCAACCATCGTGTCGACTCAAAAACTCGCTACTGAAGCCAAAGTGCAGCTCGGGCCGCCCGCGCAGCTCGGAAATGCGGGAAATACCAAGGACCTTTGCGTGCTCCGCCTTGACGCCGATCGCGTACGTATTGTTGAACCCGAGCGGCTCGCTCATGCCCACGCCGTGAGCGGCCAGCGCGCGCGTCAGCCAATCTCGGCTCTCGCGGGCGGACGCGGGAGCCTGAGCCAGCTCGGCGCTCAGCACTTCGTCCAACAAAGTGCCGCTGTATTCGGGATAGACGTCGACCGAGCCGCTCACGAGCGCATCCCACACCAGCCGCGTGCCGCCGAGGCCCACTCGGTGCTCGACCCTGATGCCGGCTGCGCGCTCGAGCTCCGTGACCATCTCGGCCAAAATCACCGATTCGGTAAAGGCTTTCGAGGCCACGTGCAGCGTCTCTGCTGCGGCCTGCGCCGGCGCACTGTGGCCCAGCGCAAACAGCGCAGCCGAAAGGGCGCACAGCCGCTGCAGAAGCGTACGTCGAATCACGCGCTCGGCTCGCTTCCCGCGCGCGCTTCGAAACGCCGCTGCGCGCGCACGAACCGCGTCACGAACGGATCGGCCGGGCGCATCGTCAAATCGTCGAACGTACCTCGTTGCACGATGCGCCCGTCTTGCAGGAGCACGAGCAGGTGCCCAAAAAAAGCGGCCTCTGCCAAATCATGCGTCACGAGCAGTACCGATTTGCCGAGCTGCTCGAAGATCTGCGCGAGACAACTCTGCAGATCCGCGCGCACCAGCGGATCGAGCGCGCCGAGCGGCTCGTCCAAAAAGAGCAGCTCTGGGTCGAGCATCAGCGCGCGCATCAAGGCCACGCGCTGTTTTTGACCGCCCGAAATCTGGCTCGGATGGCGCCCGAGCATGGCCTCCGGCAGCTGCACCAACTCGGCCAGCTCGCTCACGCGTTGGCGGATGCGCGGCGCTGCCCAGCCCAGCTGGCGCGCCATTAGCTCGACGTTGCCGCGCGCGGTCAAATGCGGAAAAAGGCCGCCGTCTTGCACGACGTAACCCATCTGAATGCGCGCTTCGAGCACGCGCGCCGCAGCGAGTGGCGCCTGACGAAAGCGGACCTCACCGCTGTCCGGCTCTAGCAAGCCCAGCATCAAGCGCAGCGCGGTCGTTTTGCCACAGCCGCTCGGGCCGAGCAGCACGGTCGTGCGCGCGGCCGGCACGGCGAGATCGGTCGCGTGCAGCGCCACCGCGGCACCAAAGCGCTTTTCCACGCGCACCAGCTCGAGAATCGGCGGAGTCATCGCTTCAGACCGCGCCGGCTCGGCAATTTACGCTCGCCAAAAGACGGCGGCATAATCCGGCCATGCCGAAGCGAACGCCCAAACATCGCAGCAAGCTCTCCGGATCCTGCCAATGCGGCAAGATCCAATTTTCTTTCGAATCCGAAACGCCCGTGCCATTCATGTTCTGCTATTGCTCAATCTGCCGGAAAACCGGCGGTTCCGCGTTCGGCTGCAACATCATGGGCATTCGTAAAACGTTGCGCGTCCGGGGCAAGGCCCGGCTCGTCGCGTATCACGCGCGCATTCGCGAGCCCGGCAAAAAGCCCGTGGTGAGCGGGGCCGAGCGCTGGTTTTGCGCTGTCTGCGGTTCGCATTTGTACCTCACCGACGACCGCTGGCCCGACGGCATCTGGCCGTACGTTTCGGCGATCGACACGCCGCTGCCCAAACCCCGACGCCCAATCTCGATCATGACCCGCTTCAAGCCGAGCTGGGTGCCGCCTTGGCTCACCGCGCACGGCCCGCGCTATCCGCGCTACCCGAAACTCTCGATCGCCGACTGGCACGAGCGAGAAGGCTGGCCCGTCAGCGTAAAACCGTGACCGTCGATCGACCGATCTTATTGGATTGATGGTCACGCGTCACTGCCGAGAGCACCCAGCCTTCGGCGTCGCGGCCGCCTCTGCACCAATGCCGCGCGCGCGCGTCCGAGTGCCAGCGCGGCCGCGGTCTTCTTGCGCTTCACGACTGAGCTTCGAGCTCGACCTCAGATTTTCGCGGGGCGCAGGGGAGAGCTGTTTCATGCGCGTTCCGGGTCACGTTCGCACCATGACGCCGAAGGCTGTGACGGCCTTCGGCGCGCCGCGTGACCATAAAAAAAATGAACCTCACTCTTGCGCTAACGGAGCGCGCTTGCGTCGAGCTCTACGATATAGGCTGGCGTCTGATTGAAGTCGCTATAGCGAATCCAGGTGGGGCGCACGCGCACGTGGGTGATGCCGGGCCAG
>Ga0207667_10002549_pt1 | contig 22671 bp, 21 predicted proteins | sample KBSCornC52_FD_184301 | JGI IMG/M metagenome (GOLD analysis project Ga0207667, IMG submission 184301) | Corn rhizosphere microbial communities from Kellogg Biological Station, Michigan, USA - KBS Corn C5-2 (SPAdes) (version 2) | ecosystem: Host-associated > Plants > Roots > Rhizosphere > Soil ...
ACCGACCAGAGGCGGATAGGGTATGCGCTTCTTCCAGAGGCTGGCGATGAGTTGATTGCGCTTTGCAAAATGCTCCCACCGGGAGGTGACGTATTCGTAAGCACGAATCTGGTCCTTCGAGCCGTACCAGCGCACGACTTTCAGGATTTCGGCGCGCCGGCCATTTCCACCGACGGCCGATTTGTGCGCGGCGTGGCGCCGGTAGGCTGAAAGAATACCCTCGTGGACGGTGAATTCAGCACGCGCGGCGGCGCGAATGTACCAATCCCAATCGAAGGCAAAATGCAGATTCTCCTCGAGCGGACCATTGGCCTCCCACAGCGCCTTCGTCCAAAAGGAGCTCGGCTGGAAAATGTAATCCGTCTCGCGCAGCAATTCGGCGTCGAAGGGTCTCGCACGAAGGAGACGCACCGCGCCATCGGATTCCCGGAAAAAGAAGCTGCTGCCGTAGATGAGCGCCGGGTGATCTAATCGATCGGCAAAGTGGCGCGCCACGGTGAGCAGCGTGCCGGGGAGGTAGTAATCGTCACTATTCAGCCAGCAGAGAATGTCGCCGGTGGCGCGCGCGAAGCCTTGGTTGATGGCATCGGCCTGGCCCTTGTCGCGCTGCGATTGCCAATAAGCGATCTGCCCTTCGTAGCGTTTGATTATCTCCACGCTGCCATCCGTGCTCCCGCCATCCATCACGATGTATTCGAGATTGGGATAACACTGGCCGAGCACGCTGAGGATCGTCGTTTCCAGGTATTGCGCCTGATTGAACGACGGCGTTACCACGGTGATGCGCGGATACTTCCTGACTCCGTCGGAAGCAGCTGGCGGCAGGGGAGAGGACATGAGAGCGAGTTACGGGCAGCTATTTGACTGCGCCGGCAGGACGGTAATAGACAACACGCGGTCCCATTTCGATGCCGTCGAGTTTTTGGAAACCGAATTGCGTTGGATCCTTCTCGAAGGATTCGAAAAAGGCCTGCTGCGTGGCGTAGGTGCGGGAATCCCGAAAGCCGCGATTGATCAGCAGAATATCGATATGCCCGGCGGCAATGTCCTCCGCCTTAATGCCATCCCAAGCACTAACTGCAACCGCTTCACCGCGGAATCCGTAGACCGCCAGCGGATCCCCCCATAATGCGCCGATGACCGGATGCGGCCGGACGCGCGGAGCAACGGTGCGCATGGCGCGAACTTCGACATTCTCACCCTTGAGGTGGAGAAAGTTCGGCCAGCAGAAACAGGCAAAAGCGGCCAGGACCAGCGCGTAATCAACGATGGGCCGGTCGATACGGCGTAACAAGCCATCGCCACAAAAAGCCATGACCAGATAAACCAGCGGCACGATGGAGATCCAATAACGCGGCGAACCGACCAGCAAAACGACGGCGACGGAGGACGCGGAAGAGAAAAGCAGCAGCACGATCGCGCGCTTGGCGACGCTCAGACGCAGAGCAGTCTCCTTCCCCGCCGGTGCGGGCGACTTTCGGCGCTGGAGGAAATTGACAACCGCGCAAGCGCCGCCACCGAACAGCACGAGATAGAGCAACAGCGAATGTGGGCGGGCGAGCAGAGAAGCATTGTGACCGGCATGCGTGCTGAGCAACTCCTCCGGGATGCGTCGGAGATTTTGCGTGGTATTACCCCGCAGGTAGCGGAAGAATTCCTGCGGGTTGTGGTGGACTGCTTCCATCATCGTCTTCGGGTGGCCGAAGGTCCGGTCGAGCACGCCCTGAAACTCGGTCATCGCATCGAATTTCTGCTCGGGATGTTCCGCCTTGAGGAAGCTGGCATAGCATTGGCCGAGACCGAGCAGGAGATATTCATCGCCCTTCCGGGCCGCGGCTTGCAGACGTGATGTCAGCGCCATCAGCACCCCTAACCCGACAACGAGACAGACAGCCAGCGCGATGACTTTGTTGCGCCGTTCAACGCCCTGGCTGCGACGCAGCCAGGACCAGAGCCCATTGCCGACGAGAAAGAGCGCGATCAAACCAAAGGGCGCAATCCATTCCGGGCGCAGCGAGATCGCCAGCCCGCTGAAGAAAACGAATCCGGCGAGACCCCATCCCCGTCGCGGCGAAAAAAGCGCATAGATGCCCAGCAGCATGATGGCGAACGAGAAGCCATTCACATTGGTAAATACTACGAGCGGCGCATTCAGCCGGCAGGCGATCCAGACAAAAGTCGCAAAGAGAATCGCCTCGATTTTCAAGCGATCGGAAAACCGCGAGAGCACGAGGTAGAGTGAGATCGCCGTGAAGAGCGAGACGAGGAAGCGCATCACTACCGCGGCCTGCATGGGATCGGGAGCGACAGTCCCGAGGATCAATGCATAGAGATCGATGTAGGCATTGGAATTCAGCGTGTGTTCTTTCACGCTGGTCAGGGCCGTTCGAATGGGAACGGTGTCTTCTCCAAAACCGATCTCCGCTTTCCACAAGCCGAGGGAGAAAAGGCAATGGCCGAGCACTACGAGCAGCAGCGGGTAGCGCAGGATCAATGGTCTACTTTGTTTGGGGTGCGGCGTTTCGGCGGTCATGCTATTGAAGTTCCGTGAGCATGTAGCGGCAGATGTCGAGCGTGGCCGCCTCAACGCCCTCGGGAAGGGAGGGCAATGACGGACTGAGGAGCCGCGCCACCCTTGGTGCGAGAGGGATGCGTGATTTTTGAAGCATCCGGGTACGCTCGTGGCACTCTTGCAAAGCCGCCCAATTCCCCAGGGCGAAGGCGTAGGCGGCCTTTTGCGACGGAGTGCCATGGCGGCTCGCCACCTCTACAATCTCGGCCCGGCGCTTGTCCCCCCCGGTCCCCGTCTTCTGGTTCCTGTGCAGGCGGTAGCCGGAGAGGAGGTTTTCCGTGGGCGTGAGATCGATGATCTTCGCCGCGCGGAGATACCAATCCCAATCGAAGGCAAACGAAAGGCTGGCATCGAGCGGTCCGCACGCTTTCCACAATGCCGCCGTCCAAAAGGAACTGGGTTGCAAAATGTAATCCTGCAGGCCGAGGAACTCGCGATCAAATTTCCGCGATCGGGCGGCCTTTGCATAGTCGGCATCATCCCGGAAGAAGAGCGTGCCGCCATAAATCAGCGCCGGTTCATGCAAGCGCGGGGCGAGTAATTTGGCGATACGCTGGAGGGCTCCCGGCAGATGAATGTCATCGCTGTTCAGCCAACAGAGAATGTCGCCGGTGGCGCGGGCGAAGCCCTGGTTGATCGCGTCGGCCTGCCCCTTGTCGCGTTGCGATTGCCAATAGGTGATCTGGCTCTCATAGCGCTTGATCACCTCCACGCTGCCATCGGTGCTCCCGCCATCCATCACGATGTACTCGAGATTCGGATAGAACTGCCCGAGCACACTCTGGATGGTGGTCTCCAAAAAGGCCGCCTGATTGTAAGACGGCGTGACGACGGTGATTTTCGGCAGATCGATCGACATATCAGCGGACGCGGACGGGCTGCTCATTGGCGTATGCCGAACCGCAACAGCAGGGCACACCAGGCGCCGCGGATTTGCGTGCGGCGCGTCCAGTATTCGAGTTCATCGGTGGTAATGTCGCGGCCGTGCTCGCGCAAACGCAGTTTGGCGATCTCCCGCAAGCCGACGTTTTCGCTGGCCTGGGTTTTCTGTGCCGGATGGACGCGGAAGCAGCCGAGGAAATAGGGAAGCCGGCGAATGACTGCACCCGCCTGGCGAAAGCGCAGCAGCAAATCCCAGTCGAGCGCGAAGTGGAAGTTGGCGTCCACGCCACCGACTTTCTCCCACACGCGCCGCCGCCAGAACATCGTTTCCTGCGGCACATAATCGATCCATCGCAGGGTATTTCGATCGTGCTCCGGCACGATCCAGCGGCCGATCTCCCGGTCGTCAGGGTCGATCATCACCCGGTGACCGTAGATCACATCCACTTCGGGATGCTCGGCAAAGTACTGACCAACGAAGCGCAATGCGCCGGGCATGAACATATCGTCGGCATTGAGCCAGGCCATCACATCGCCCTGGATACGGGCGAAGCCCTTCACCACCGCATCGGCCTGGCCATCGTCGGGTGCGGAGATGCAGGGCGCGAGGCGGTCGGCATAGCGCGCGAGCACCTCGGTGGTGCTGTCCTTTGAGCCGCCGTCCTGTACGGTGCAGGTGAGCGACGGATAGCCATCGTGCAGCACGGACTGGATAGTGCGCTCGATGAAGTGCCCTTGTTGATACGAGGGAATAACCACCGCGAGGGCAGGCCACGATTCCGGCGGCGCGTCGAGCGCGGGAAATTTCTCCACCTGCAGTGGCCGGGACGCGTATTGCCGGAGGCGGCCGAGCTGAAAGACGTTCCAGCAACTGAGCCGTTTCCAAACGGGATCGAGAATTGCCGAGCGCACGTTGGCGGAATCGAGAGAAGCCATGATGCGTCAGTTTCCCGGTGGGCGAAATCCTTCCCGCAGGAGCTTCACGCCCCCACGCACTCCGCGTCGCAGCACGATATCCATGGCCAGCAATGGAGCCGCGCGGCGCAGGCGGCCCATCGTGCGGCGGCGGGGTGGGGCGACATTGCGAGGCAGCGAATGGTAGAGTTCGAGATAGCGCTCGGCCTGGGAGCGCGTGGTAAAGGACTTCGCGATTTCCGCCGCGCCGCGCTGGCCACATTCGCGGCAGAGCGTGGGAGCGTCGACGAGTGCGGTCAGTTTCGCAGCCAGCGCCGCGCTGGTCACTTCCGGGATGAGCCAGCCATTGTGGCCATCGCGGATCACATCGGGCATGCCGCCGACGGCAAACGCAGCTACGGGAGTACCGCAGGCCAGGGCCTCGAGCATGGTATTCGGCAGATTGTCATCCATGCTCGGCAGCACGAAGACATCCGCCGCTGCGTAGGCCAGCCGGAGCAGTTGCGGATCGCGCAAATAGCCGAGCGAGATCGCCCGCTCCCCCAGCGGCGCAAAGCTCGGATGCGGATTTCCAAAAGAAAACAGGCGCACCGGCAAACCTGCGGAATTGACCGCCGGGAGGTGCTGAAATGCTTCGATGAGCAGCGACAAGCCCTTACGCTTTTCATCCGCCCGGTCGGCGCCGGAGAGCAGAAGAAAAGCGTCCCCGGGCAATTGCAGGCGGCGGCGCGCCTCCACCTTGTCCTCCAGGAAAAAATCGCCAGCGGGAACGCCGTAAGGGATCACCGACACACGCTGCTCGCGAAAGCGCCGACTGCGGCGTGCCTCGGTGGCCAGCCACTGGCTAGGCGAGACCACGCTCACGGGCAGTCCGTCTGTGGAGGCACAGCTATCCGCCAGGACGCGCTGCGTCATTTGCCAGGGATTGCGCCGCAACTGCGGGCAGCGCGCGCAATCCGTTTCGTAGCCCACGCACGGGCCCGTGAAATGACAACCGCCGGTGAAAGGGCGTTGATCGTGCAACGTCCAGACGAGCGGCTTGCCGAGGCCGGCAAGCGCTTCCAGCGATCGGTCCGAAAGAAAATCCGAGACCCAATGCAAGTGAATGAGATCCGCCTGTGCGACCGCGGATTCGCGACTGACATCCAGGCCCGGCTCGCCGATCGAGAAGTGCGCCGTGGAAACCGAAGTGCGATTGCACCAGATGAATTCGTAGGCGAGCGCTTCCCAGAATCTCCACCCGGCGTCGCGCGGTGCGGGCCGAGCCTGCACGGAAGGATGGGTCGAAGCCCGATCGCGCACGAGCATGGTCGAGTCGCATCCCAACTCCAGCAACCCTTCGTGCAGACGCCACGCCGAGCGGGCGGCGCCGCCACGAATATCTCCCGTACTAAGATGAACAACGCGCATGCGGCGCCAGGTCTTCCTGCATTCAGCGCGATGCGCCGCTCAATTGGCCGGCTTGACGAACCACACGCCGGTCTCGTCAATCTGGTGCAGGTCGAGTTTGATGTTTCGCGCTTCGACAAATTCCGTCACCGCACGGCGGCAGCCTTCCCAGAATCCATAATCATCGATCTGGATAATCCCACCGACGGCGACCTGGTCGTAAAGGTTGAGGAGGATATCGCGGGTCGATTCGTACCAATCGCCGTCCATGTGCAGGAAGGCGATCTGCCCAATGTGCTCGCGGTGGACGGGCAGCGTTTCGCTGAAAAGTCCCTTCAACGGCTCCACGTACGATTCCACGCCGAGCGTGCGGCACGCCTCCATGAGCGAATCGATGGGCGCGGCGCAGGTGCCGGCGCCCCAGCCCACTTGCATGGCATCGAGGGTGCCGTGACGGTCGGCCTCGGTCGGCGCAGGCATGCCTTCGAAGGTGTCGCAGGAAAAGAGCTTCCGCGGTTCCTTGCTCTTGCGCGAAAGCACCGTGGCGAGCAGCGCCGAAGAGCCGCCGGCGGCCACCCCGCACTCGACGAAATTGCCCGGCACGCCGCGCGCGCAGACATCTTTCGCGCGCTCGAAGAGCGAGGCGAGCCGCTTGGGCCAGAGCATGGTATACTTGCGCGCCACTTCGTAAATCTCGAGGAATTCGGGATCGCTGCTCACCGCCTTCGGATCCTCCGCCGGCTTGTCGATTCCGGCGAGCAAGGCGCGGGCTTCCGCGTTGTCGGGAAAATAGCGGATTTCCTCCTTCAGCGCTTCGATTGCCGCGGACGTCTGTTTGCGCGCGAGAAAATAGCGCGCGCGGGCGAGATCGAGCCCCTGCTCCGGCACCCGCCGGGCCTTGCGTTCGTTGAGCAATGCGAAGTCGCGCTCTTCCTTGAGCCGGCGGGCGCGGCGCGCGCGACGTTCAAACCAGGTGCGGACGCGATCGATCATATTCGTCATGGGTTGCTAAAGAATGGAGAGCTACTTTTCCAGTCGCCAATCGCCGCGCACCAGGCAGGTGCCGGCCTGCGGCGGAAGCTCGAAACCGGAGCCGAAGAAATCGCCGCCGGCCACGCTGAACTCGATGGCGTCATCGAGCTGGTCGAGTAAATCGCCACCCCGCGACTGCGATTTCACGCCGACATTGAGGCGATAGCGCCCGGCCGGCAGCGGCAGGTCGCGCAAGCGGCAGACAAAAGAGCCGGACTCAGGCAACGTGCCGAAGCTGGTCCCCTGGAATTGATTGTTTTGGTGGAACACGCCGATCTCGAAGTGATTTTTCACCGCGATAAAGACGCTCAAGTTCGGGAACGGCTCGGGCGTGGTCTTGGTGTAATGCAGCACCACGTCCATGTCGTCCCCGGAAGAGACGGTGGAGAGCGTCTCGCCACACGCATTGCGGAAATCAATACCCACAATCTTCACCGCCCCAGAGCCGCGGCGATCGGTGCGATGCGCCAGATCGCCGGCCCGCCCGGAGGCCTGCTCGAGATAGCGATCCACCGCCTCCTTTTGTGAGCCATCAAAAACGACCTTGCCGTCTTCGAGCAGGATACCGCGGCGGCACAGATTCTCGATGGCCACCATGTTGTGGCTGACAAAGATGACAGTGCGTCCATCGCGCGACGCCTGGTTGAGCGAGCCCAGGCACTTCCTTTGGAACGCTGCATCGCCCACCGCGAGCACTTCGTCGACGATGAGAATTTCCGGGTCGAGATGCGCAGCCACCGAAAAAGCGAGGCGCACCCGCATGCCGCTGGAGTAGCGCTTCACCGGGGTGTCGATAAATTCGCCGATGCCGGAGAAGTCGACGATCGCATCGAAGCGTGCCCGGATGTCGTTGCGCGACATGCCGAGAATGGCGCCATTGAGGTAGACATTCTCGCGGCCAGTGAGCTCGTTGTGAAAGCCGGTGCCGACTTCGAGCAAGCTGGCCGCGCGGCCATTCATGCGCACCAATCCGCCGGTCGGCGTGGTGACTTGCGAGAGGATTTTCAGCAGGGTGGATTTCCCGGCGCCATTACGCCCGAGGACCCCCACGGAGTCGCCGGTCTTGATCGAAAAGTTCACGTCGCGCAGCGCCCAGAAGCTGCGGTGTTCACCGGTGCCGCCGGAGCGCTTGTCGCCGATGGCGGCATTGGGATCGGGCCGGCCGAGCAGGCGCGCGATCTTGCTCTGGACCTCTTCAAAGAGCATTCGCCGGTCCATCACGCCGAGGCGATAGTGTTTGGAAATATTTTCCGCTTTGACTGCGAGAGACATCGAGAGAAGCGGTGAAAGCTACACGGTATCGGTGAAGCTCTTTTCCATCGCATTGAAAGAAAAGAGACCGGCGAAAAAGATGATGAGGGTGAGACCGATGCCGAGAGCCACTTCCGAGGGCGCCAGCCCCGGGACACCGAGCACCGCGGCGCGGAAGGTTTCAATGATCGGCACCATCGGATTCCAGATGAGAATGCTGCGCCACTGCGGCGAGAGCTGCGTGATGGGATAGAACACGCAACTGGCATACATCCAAAGCTGCACGCCGAAACTGAGGCCCAACGCGAGATCGCGATAGCGCGTGGTTAGCGCGGAGACGAGGCAGCCGATACCCACGCCGAGCGCGGCCATTTGCGCCACGAGCAGCGGCAGGATCAACACCTTCAGGCCCAAGTGCAGCGGCGCACCCTTGATGCTCAGATAGGTGTAAAAGCAAAAGAAGAGGAAGAGCTGCAGCCCGAAGGTGAGCACATTGCTAATGATCGTGGCCGTCGGCATGACCAGCCGCGGGAAGTAGACCTTGCCGAAGATGCCGGCATTCGCGGTGAAGGTCATCGAAGTTTTGAGTACGCAATCGGCGAAGTAACTCCACGGGACGACGCCCGACATGTAGAAGAGAAAGGGAGGCACCTTGTCCGTCGAGAGAGTAGTAAACCGGCCAAAGACCACAGTGAAAACGAGTGTGGTGGCCAGCGGCTGCACGACAAACCAAAACGGGCCGAGAATGGTCTGCTTGTAGCTGGCCACGAAATCGCGCCGCACAAACATGGCGACGAGATCGCGGTAGGCCCAGACCGACTTCCAATCGATTTGGAAAATACCGCGATGTGGACTGATGGTCTTCGTCCATGTCTGCCCGGCCTCTTCGACAGACTGGGCGGTTTCGGAGGTGAGCGCGTCGGTGGTCACGAGGGCGAATTACCGTTGCTGCGGCACGGCGCGACGTAGCGGCCAAGGAGATCGAGCTCCGCGACGAAATGCTGGTCGAGATGCTCCTTGACGATGGCTGGCCAATTCTCCGGCGTATGCTCCACGTAGTAGCGGAGCACGGCGGTGGATGCGGCGAGATCGCGCACTTCCTTCGCCTTCAGGAAATCGCCCGCCGGATTCTGCATGGTGCCGTGGAAGAGCGTGAGCATCTCGCAGAAGTGCATGTAGCAGAACTGCTCGACCTGTTCCTTGTTTCCCGGGACTTTCAGCCGGCCGGCTTCCTTGATATAGCCGAGGAATTCCTCCTCCGTTTTGGCGTGGTAATTGAAATCGAAGCTGGCGTGCAGGTTGTCGCCGGCATTGACCACGGGCAGCCCCATGTAGGCGAACTCGTGTCCTGCCGTGCCGTGCACGGTGAACGCGCAAGCCGCGCCCTCGGCGATGAGTTGCAAATTGGAAATGCCCGAGCCGAGGAAATGAATCTTGGGGAACCGCTCCTTCAACTCGCCGAGAATGCGCCGGTTGAGGATGTTCTTTTCCTCGAGCAGCAGGTTCGGGTGCGGCTTCACGTACCACTCGTAGGGCGTATCCTGCGCATGCGTGAGGAGGAAGTTCAGCCACTCGTAGAAATCCGGGAAGATCATCCGGCGGAACTTGTGAATGTTGTCACAGAAGTCGTGCGCCATCACGAGGATCTTCGACACATCGGTAGGCTGGAGAATTCGCGTCTCGCTGTTCGAACCCCAGGCGGAAGTGTGCACCAGCACCTTTTGATCGATGCCGCCCTGCAGGCGCTTGTTGAGAATCTCGCGACTCTTGGCGACACCCGCGGCTTGCACGTCGGCAGGCAGCGATTCGAAGATTTCCCGGTAGCGGTAATACGGACCCACTCGCTTGGAATTCATGGGTTTGCCGTCCTCGTTGCGATACTCCGGGAAACGCGTGACGACCAATTCCCAGTCGACCTGGTAGGCGGGAATGCCGCGAACCAGCGCCAGGCGCATGAGGATGCCGCTATTTGGGTAGAAGCTGTGATTGGGCAGGATGGCTGCGACCCGATGGGTATCGAGGTAGGCGACGCAGGCAGTGTGGATGATGTGCGCCTGCACGATGAGTTCGAAGAGGAATGGATCCTCGAGATCGATGGTGTGCCGGAAATCGCGGCGGCAGTACCAATTATAGATCAGGTCGCCAACCTGCACGCCCTCGATGCTCAGCGCGACGAGATCGCGCTTGGTGCGCAGCCCGGCGAAAATGCGCTCGCCGCGCCGGATGGCTTCTTCCTCAAAGGCCTTGCCCTGCTCGAAGCTCAGGTCGAGCGGCGCGCCGAAGGATTGGTAAATTTCCTCGGTGTAATTCTGCAGGTATTGATCGAAGCAATAACCGCGCGGCACCGCGCCAAATTTGTCTGCCAGATAGTGGGACAGATAGGTGAAGTTGTAGACGATCGGGTGGTTGAAATAATGGGAGATCAGCACCACCGGCGTTTCTGGACCGGCTTCCCGGAATTTCCAGCGGCGGCGGTTGTCGTCGATGAAGAGCTGGGTATCCGCATCGATTTCCTTGGCGACACGAGTTTGGTTCCAGGCGCGGCGGGGTTCCTTGCGAGCCGGAGTCCGCCGGAGCAAGCCACTAGCGATTTTCGAGAGAACTTTTTGCATGGAGTAATGCGGTAAAAACGAATTGCGATCAGGCGGGCTGGAGAAGACGGGTCACTTCCGCGTGGAAACGGCGGGTGCGCTCCCGGCAGGCCGCGGTGGCGGCTTTCAATTCCGCACGCACGGGCGCGGGATTTTCCAAAAGGGACAGGCCGCGGCTGGCCAGTTGCGCCGCGAGATCGGGTGCATCGTAAGCCACGCCGAGCTGCGTCTCGCCGATATCGGCGAGGAACTCTGACATGCGCGCTTGCGAGACGATGGGCACAACGGGGACACCGAGACCAATGGACGGCGACATGGAGTGCACGCGCATGGCAATGACGAGGTCGGCCTTAGCGTAGAGATCGTAAAAATAGCGGGCCTGCGAAGCCCGCTGCATGCCGGCAACTACGGTATGGCGGTGGGCGATGCGTGGCGGGAGATGCTGGATGAATTCGCCGATCATCCGGTAATCGTCGAGATAGTGCGGGCAGAGAATGAGATTCAGCGGGCAGGCATCGAAGAGGCGCACCACGGCTTCAGCGAGCTGACGCAGCAAGTTGCTCTTTAGCTCCGCAGCCTGGGCGCCGAAGCGGAATTCCTCGTCCTCGTTATTGAAAGCAAGCAGGACGTTCTTCACGCCGGGGCGCAACTCGGGATGAAAGGCGTCGTCGGTCTGCACGTAGAGTGCGGGATCGGGAAGGGAGACGACCTTGGGCAACTCGGCCCCGACGATGCGCTGGAGCCATTCCCGGGTGCCGTCGTTGCGCACGCCAAAGAGCGCGCGCGGATGATCGTGCAGGAATTGCACGGTGCGGCGGAACTTATCGAGATGATGAAACTCCTGCCCCTTCCAGAAGCGATAGGAAATCCCGTGAACGATGATCGGGCGCTCGATTTTTTCCCACAACTCCAGCGGGAGATCCACGCGCATGCCGGCATTGGTGAGATAATGCCGGCCATTGATGGCGACAGCGCCGCCGATGACGAAGAGATCGGACTCCTCATTGATTCGCCGCACGAACTCTGCATCGAAGCGGCGTTCGAAATTATAGTCGTCCCAAGGCTCCTGGTGAAAAATCACCTCGCCCTCGAGATCCTCGCGCAACGTAATTTCCGTGCCCACGGTGAGCGCGCCGTTGCCGACGTTGGTGCTGTTGAAATTGGCGAGATGAAAGATGCGGACCATGCGAGCGAAGCGAGTTGCCTACCAGACGGTGCGGCCGCCATCGACGACCAGGTTCGTACCGGTCATGTAAGAAGCGGCGTCGGAAACGAGGAACTGAATGGCGCCCTTGTATTCGTCGGGTTGGGCCATGCGGGAGAGGGGAATGAGTTCGCTCACCCGCTCGACGAAATCCGCGGGCTGGCCATTGAAAACGCCGCCCGGCGAAAGCGCTACCACGCGCACACCGCGCGAGGCCCAGTAGGTGGCGAGATAACGCGTGAAGCCGAGCAGGCCGGTTTTCACCACGGAGTAGGTCACCGGCTTGACCGGTTGTTCATCTTCCGGCGCTCCAGGCACGCGGTAGAGGTGTTGATTCGGCGCGATCAACGCGAGGTCGGAAAGAATATTGAGGATCACGCCCGCACCCCGCCGCGCCATCTCCGAGCCGAAGACTTGCGAGCAGAAGAAGGCGCCCTTGAGCGTGACATCGATGTCTCCATCCCACTGTGCTTCGGCGAAGGATTCAAAGCGCGTGAAACGCCCACCCCCTTCCACCTTGGGATTGTTGGCCGCGTTGTTGATGAGGATGTCGCCCCGGCCATACTGGGCCATCACGCGATCGAATGCCGCGACCACCGAATCGCGCTGCGTAACGTTGCAAGCCAGCCCGAGATACGAGCCGCCGAATTTTTCCTCCAGCCGCTTCGCCTCCTGCTCGGCGCGCGTGGCGTCGAGATCGACGATCACCGGAATGCCGCCGCACTCGGCAATGGCTTCCGCGTGCATGCGGCCGAGAAGTCCGGCGCCGCCGGTGATCACCGCAACGCGGCCGTGGATTTGAAAACGATGGGGCAGTTCGCCCGGATTGGCAGAAGTGATCATACCGAATGTTGTTCTTCCCTGGGGCCGGAAGGACTGGAAACGCCGGCTTGGTGCGCCTTCAGCAGTTCTTCGATCACCGGGATGTCGCTGGGGTAATCGAGCTCATGCATTTTCTCGTCGACCACGAAGGGCAGCACCTCGTGGCCATACATCATGTTCAGATCGAGGATGGTGCGGGAACGGATGACATCGACGTAGCCATTCTGCCAATAGACCTGGGGCAGGCGCTGGCGCGGCAGCGTGTGCGGCTCGGCGATGCCTTCCAGAGCCAGCAGCGGCTTCAGGCGATTGCCTTCCTGCCGCCACATCTTGAATGGGCTCTCGCTGGGACGGCTCACGGATTTGACGCTGTCCGCCTGGGAGTCGGCGAGCAGCGCTTCGATCGCGCCGTCGATGATTTTCCGGTCGCGGATCGGGCCAGTGGCGCGCAATTGCACGACGATTTCCGGCACGCGTCCCTCGTGGTCGCGCAGCCATTCCAGCGCGTGGCGAAAGGCTTCGTAGTCCACCGACTCGTCGCGCGAAAATTCCGCCGGGCGCAGGAAGGGCACTTCCGCGCCGTAAGCTCGAGCCACTTCCGCAATCTCCGGATCATCCGTGGAAACGATGGTGCGGGTGATGTGACGCGACGCCCGGGCGTGATCGATAGTGTAAGCGAGCAGCGGCTTGCCGAGCAACGGCAGGATATTTTTCCGCGGGATGCTTTTTGAGCCGCCGCGGGCGAGAATGAGGCAAAGAATCTCGCGGCTCATATACCGGGAAATTCCGCGACGACCTGGCCGGTGCGCAAGGCCTCACGGCCCGCCAGCGCGATACGCAGGCTGTCGATGCCATCTTCCAGCGTCACCCGTGGGCGCGTGCCGTTCTGGACGCAATCGAGGAAGTGACGCATTTCGCCGAGGAACAAATCGTTGCGCTGCAGGGTACGGAAACTGTGGGTATCGACCTGACCGTCGTGATGGATCACGCGCAATTCCTGGGAGAAGTAATCCCAGAAAATGCGCGCCTTCGTGCCGATGACTTCGCAAGCGCGCACGGGCGGCTTTTGCACGTAGTCCTGGTGCAGATGAAACGGGAAACACCGACCCTGGCGTTCGAACTCAAAGAGGATGCTGGCCGTGTCTTCGACATCGATCTCCAGGTCGGTGAGCTTGCCGCCGAAGCAGCATATCTTCTTCGGCATGCCGAAGAGAGCGTAAAGAAAATCGATGTCGTGAATCTGCGAGAGCAGTACGCCGCCGCCCTGGTCGGCGCGGGCCGCGTGATAGCCACGATAATCCTCGTAGCGATGCCAGTCGGGCAGGTATTCGCCGAAGATCATGCGACCACTGATGATTTCTCCGACCGCTTTCTCTTCCAGCAAATGCAGGAGCAATTCTAGGCCGGGATGAAAGCGCAGCTGATACGCCACGAGGCAAACAAGACGATGCTCACGCACCAGCGCGGCCAGCTTGTCAAGGCCGTCCAGCGTGTGGGCCACGGGCTTCTCGATAAAGAGATGGCACTTCGCCTCGGCCGCGCGCAGGGCGAGATTGGTGTGGAAATGATTGGGCGTGGCAATGAGCGCCACATCCGGCCCGGTGGCCAGCGCCTCCTCGAAGCTGCCGAGGATCTGCAACCCGAATTCTTCCTCGAGCGTGGTTCCTTCCTTGATGCGCAGGTCTTGCGTGATGACGTCCTTTCGGCCGCGGTTGCGGTAGGAGACGAGTTCGGCTTCCGCGCCCAAAAGCGCGCGCAAGTTGCGCGCATGGCGCTGCCCGGCGCTGCCCAATCCAGCAATGAGAATCTTCATGACTTAATATCTTCCGCGAGCAACAACCCCACCGCTTCTTCCACCGCTCCGGCGCCGCCCGGCTTGGAGACGACGACGAAACCGCCGGCGAGCACATCACGATGCGCATCGGCCGGACAGAAGGCGCGGCCAACGACTTGCAGCGCGGGAATGTCCCGGCGCGCGTCGCCCATATAGGCCATTTCTTCCAGTGGAATGCCGAAATGCGCGCTCACTTCGCGAATGCCCGCGAGCTTGTCTTTCTGACCGGCTTTCACGTGCTGGATGCCCAGGCGGCGGACGAGTTGCGCCACGATCGGCGCATCTTCACCGGTCAGCAGCGCGAGTTTCACGCCGCGGCGGCGGAGTTCCGCCAGTGCGTCGAGATCGCGATAGAAAAGACATTTTGTTTCGCCGCCATGCTCGTCGATGTAGACGCGTCCATCGGTGAGCACGCCATCGATATCGAGCACGAGAAGTCGGACAGGCCCGGCCATGTTTACTTGCGGCGGAGCTTGGCGCGGATCGGGATTTCCGAATCGTAAACGACTTTCTTGCCGTCACCGAGAGCGGCTTCCACGGAACGGATATCCTTGATCATGCGATGGAAGCCTGAGGGCTCGATCGACGCGGCCTGGTCGCTGCCCCACATGGCGCGATTGAGCGTGAGGTGACGCTCGATGATCTGCGCGCCGAGCGCCACCGTCGCCACCGTCGTCGCCAGGCCCACTTCGTGACCGGAGAAACCGCAAGGCACGCCAAAGCGCGCGGCGAGACTCGGGATCACCTTGAGATTCAGCTCTTCCAGCTTCGAGGGATACGTGCTGGTGGCGTGCATGATGATGAGATTGTCGCGGCCGAGGATGCCGACCGCCTTGTCGATTTCCTCGAGCGAGCTCATGCCGGTGGAAAGGATGACCGCCTTGCCGGTGGCGCGATGGTGGCGCAACAGGTCCTCGTCGGTGAGGCTGGCCGAGGCGATCTTGTAGCAGGGTGGATTGAAGCGCTCGATGAAATCGACCGAGCCTTCATCCCAGCACGAGGCAAACCATTGGATGCCCAGGTCGCTGCAAGTCTGGTCGATGATCTTGTATTGCGCCTCACCGAACTCCAGGCCACGCTTGAGGTCACCGTTCGTCTTGCCGAAGGGATTCTCCCGTTCGCGCGCCAGCTCGTCGGCGCTGTAAACCACATCCACCGTGCGTTTTTGGAACTTCACCGCATCGCAACCGGCCTGCGCGGCCTCCTGGATGAGCTGCTTGGCAATCTCGATGTCGCCGTTGTGATTGATGCCGATTTCGGCGATGACGAAGACGGGTTCGCTCGGGCCGACCTTGCGGTTGCCGATGTTCACGCTGCCAATGGAATTGCTCATGATGTGGTGGGTGTTTTGGATTGTGGGACGAGTTCAGGCAAGCTGCCGCCCTTGGTCGTTCGCCGGGATTTTTTTCCCAGTGAAACCTTTCGGGTGCCTTTCTTGCGACAGGCTTTGCATGTTGTTGTTTGCCTGGGCCGTCGGTGCGGCCTCAGACCAGCACGGCGGCTTCTTTGAAGACCGAGGTCAGACTCAGGTCGACTTCCGTGGCTCCGCCTAAAACTTCGAGCAGTACCTTCACCCGCTCGCGCGCGGGCAGCAGTTGCTTCACTACGCCGTTTTGCCCGCGAAAGGGTCCTTCCACGATTTCCACGTCGTCTCCTTCGCCAATGCTAAACGACACGGTCCTCAGCTCCGCGTCTTCCATATACGCGCGCAGATCCTCGAGCGTTCCGGTGGGCACTTCCGGCACGTGACCGCCGAAGCGGACAATGCCGCTCACCCCCTGGCAGGAGCGAACCAGCGCGTGCGACTGCACCCATTCAAAACGGGCGAAAAGATAATTCGGAAACAGCGCCTCGGTGAACCACACCAGGCCGCGGCGCGTGGAGCGCTGAATGCGCACGCGAGGGCAGAAAACCTGGATCTCCTCGCACTGCCGCAATCGGGCCGCGGCGATGTGCTCGTGCTTCGGCTGCGCCCGCAGGCAATACCATTTCGCCTGGGGAACGTTCGAGGCAGGCAGAATGGCGGAAATGGAGGATTCCGGCCGCATTAGGAGACGAGGAACTTCAAAATCCATGGCACCATGGACTGCCCTTTTTCATGCCAATGACGCAGACGAGCGAGGCGGTTTTCCGCCGTGTCGCGCTCGCCGGGCGCGAACTGCTGGATGAGATGCTCCATGCGTTCGATCCGCTCCAGTCCGCTGTCGAGATGCGGCTGCAATTCGCCCTTGATGAAATTGGAAGCGAACCGGCTGAGGTCGAACTCGGCCACGTAGTGATCCCGGCGATCCCTGGCCACATACACCGTCTTCACCGCGCCAAAGGACCGCAGCAGCTTCAGCCCCTGGCTCGCCGAGCCCTTGCTCATTTGCAGTCGGTCCATGAGCGTCTCCATCGGCAGAGGCGTCGGTGAAACGAAGAGCAGGCCGTAAAGCTCACCTACCGACTTCGGCATCCCGAGCAGCTTGATCAGGCCGATAAAAAGCTCGATGGCCTCGACCTCCAACTCGGAGAGCGCCGGCGCGGCGTCGGCAGACGTGGCGGCAGGCGCCTGCGGGTCGAGTTCGGTTTGGGCACGCATTGGGGCGAGATTAGACGGTCATTTCAGACAAACTGTCCAGAAAAAAATGAACAAATCGGGCGGACCGAGCGGGCCTTCATCAGGAGTTTTCTCTGTAAATTACGCAAAAGGTGCTGGCTCGCGAAGTTTAATAAACTACACGTATGTAGTGATTATTGCTACAAGTTGACGGATCACGTCATCACGAACTCCAGCCCTCCTGCCATTCAACGATAGGGTATGGTGATGCCGGACAACATCGCTCTCCTTCTGCCGCTTATTTCGCCCCGTCGACTTTCAACCGGCCTTCATCAATATCGATGAACTCGAACATCGTCTGCACCGTCCCCGGCGGCAGACCGATCTCCGCCAGGCGCTCGTTGAGCCGCTGCGTCCCCGCGTCGCGCCAGCCGCGTTTGAGCATGAAGCCGTTCCACACCTCGATCTCCGTCTCACTCGGCTTCCGCCCATGGGCGAACGCCCACTCCAGCAATTCCGCATCCGACTTCCCGCCCTTCAGCGTCTCCGCTTCCAGCGCCGTGTAATCGAGTTGCAGAAACTCGCAGCACCGCGCGTCGAAAGCCCCCTTCACCGCCCCGCGCATCGGCTGCCAGCCTTCCGGCAATTTTCCTGCGGCCGCGAGCCGGATCTTGTCCAGCATCCGTCCGAAATAAACGAGACCGTTGATCTGCTCGGCCGGACTCCGCAGCCCGGGGATAATCGTAGGATAGGGTAGAGGCATGCCGGAAAGGAAAACACGTTCCCGGGTTTGCGACAACTCCCGTGCGTTTCAGCCACCCGTGTCGCGTTCGCCGGCTATTTTAGGCGCTGAAAAACGTCCCGGCTCGCGCCGGCGGAAAGGGCGTAATTATAAATGCGAAAGTCGGTGATCCGTGCCTGGAACAAAGGATCGGGGAATTGGCTTTTGCCAATGTAACATTTGTGTGTGCGTGAAGAACGGATGGAGGGTGATGGGTCGTCCCCGGCGTGACGTTCTGACCGATGTGTAGGGGCAGTCGATCGTCATGGTTAGGGGCACGGTTGATCATCTTCATTCCTCCATCGGAGGAATGGACCGTCCACCCGGCGCCGTGTAGTGAATGATTTTGAAACAAAAAGAAGCGGGGATCACGAATCCCCTAACGCCGAGGAACCGCCAAAACCGCCGAGTCGCATCTCTCGGTGACAAGTCCGCCGCGGTTGGCGGTCCGCCGAAGCAAACACCCCGGGCGTGGACTGCCTAAAACTCTTCGCGTCTTTGCTTTCTTTTCCGACGGCTTCTTTATAACAATCCTCCGATCCTACCACCCCATCCTAACACCATGAAAAACCTCTCCTTTCGGTTCCTCGTTCTTCTCTGCGCTTTCCTCGTCGCCGGCGCTCGACTCGGCTTCTCCGCAGCAGAAGATCGGCAAGCGCACATGGAGGCCGCGCTGAAAGCCCTGCAGGAAGCCAAAAAGTCGGCCACCCCCGCAGCGTCGTTGAAGACCGCCAAAGAGGAATTGCACAAGGCCCGCCATAACAAAGCTGGCGAGCGCCTTGAATCGATCCAGATGGTCGATGAAGCCCTCACCGAAGCCCAGGCTGGCCATCACGAGAAGATGATCCAAAAGGTCGACGCCGCGATTGCCGATCTCCACAACGGCATGGCCCACGCCCCCGGACGCCGATAGGCTTATTTTCGACCGTTTTCGACGGCAATTTTTGGCGGGTTCCTTCGCGCTGCCCTCATTACGAAAGCTTTGCTTTCGTCAAGGAGGGCTGAGGGCGTTTCTTTCCACCCGCCCGACCTATGGCATCACGGCGATTTTAGGATTTCGCTTCCGATAGAGGACATGCGGGCTGAGGGGACTCTCCTCCGGCAACGAGGGATGAAGAAAGTCATCGCCTTCGTTTCTCACAAATCCGAGTCGTTCCATTAAGCGCCGCGACCGGGTGTTGATTGCCGCGGTGAACGACGCCAATTCGGGCAGTTTCAAGTGGTCGAAGGCGAATGACTCCGCCTTCAAGGCTGCGGCATAGGCGAGCCCACGCCCCCAATACTCGCGCCGGAATCTCCAGCCGATTTCCACACACGGAGTAAAGTGGGCCGAAAATCGGGGCTGACTCAAACCGGTGAACCCGGCGAATGCGCCGTCCACCTCGACCGCCCATAGTCCCCAGCCTCGCTCCGCAAAGCGTGCGCGAATCGACTCCAGGAACTCTGCCGATTCGGCCGGGGAGAGAAGCTTCGGAAAAAATTCCATGACCTCTGCATCCGCATTCATCTCGGCGAAAGGTTTCAGGTCTTCGTCGCTCCATTCGCGCAGCACGATTGAGCCGGCGATTTTCATTTGGGGATTTCAGGTTTCAGTGCTGCCCTGCATTATTTCCGCAGCGATTCGATGGCCTTCTCGAACGCCTCGGCCATTTCCTGGCGGTCGCGCTGCTGGTTGGTGAGCTGACGCTGAAAATAGTCATAAGTCAGTTGCCGCTGGGCAGCCGTGATATCGGCCTGGCAAAGGCCCTTCAAAGCTCCAAGGAAATTTTGATCGGCCGCCGCACCGTCTGAGGGGCTGAGGTGTTTCGACCTCACGGCGACCCACTGGTCGACCCGATTCCTGATGAGCGGATTGGCGTTGGCGGTGTTCTTCACCCATTTCTTCTTGCCGATCTCTCCCATGAACCACTCCAAATCGTACGTGAATTTTTGGATGGCTTCCACTTCCGCCGCTTGCGCATAAAATGCCTGCCAGTTCACCGGCTGCCAGGATTTGATGCTATCGAGCCGGTAACCGAAGCGGCGGATGACCGGATCCTTGATTGGCTGGTGAGTTGCACTGTCGTACTTGCGGATAGTGAGATAAGTGGCCACGCCCACGACCTTGCCGCTCTTGAGGTGGATGATCGGGCTGCCGCTGTTGCCGGGTTGGAAGGGCGCATCGACTTCCACGAGATCCGGACCGAGGCCGACGATTTTGCCCTGGATCGTGTTCACCACCCCGGCCCCCTCCGCATTGCCGAGCACCACCACGGGGTCACCGATCGCCACTCCCTTGTCCACGCCGGACATCACCTCCAGCGGCGACACCGCACCCGGCTTGAGCGCCATCAGAAAAATGTCGTGCCCCACCGCCACCGCGGGCGTGCCGATTTGCACCTGCGTGCCGTCGAGCGTCTTGAACATCGCCCCCTTGGTGATCGCGGCGACATGCGCATTTGTGAAAAGGAAAGTCCCCGTGCCGTAGTGCGCGATGAAGCCGCTGCCCGTGCCCTGCGGGGTGGTGACAAACACGAGGTTGGATCGGTTCGCCGTGACGAGATCCGCCGAAGCGGCCGTGTCGGCATTCGCCGTTGCCACCGCCGCCGCCTGCTCCGGCGTGGCGCTGCCGACGCGCTGGCCTTGCCCGCTGTGATAGCCATGGCTGTCGAACCAGGTGAAACCGGCGAGATTCGGCCAGAACCACATGGTAATCCGCTGTTTGTCCGCGCTCTTCGGTCCGTGTTCCAGGAGGTGCACTTCGCCCGTCGTCTTATCGAGAGTCCAGGCATAGCGAAACGTGCCGTTTCCATCAGTCACAGTTCCGTCCGGAAGAAAATGAATCGGCGATTTGGTCTCCGGAAACGACCACGTGGAGTCCATGAGCGTCGCCTCCAATCCCGCTGGCATCTCCCCCATGGCTGGCTGCGGCAGACCCGAGAGCAGAGGCCAACTCGCGAACGAGGCGAGCCAAAAGCCGGCAGAGGATAAACGGAACTTCATACCGAGCGAACGAAACGCCCACGTTACGGCACCAGCAACACCGTCAACTTCTTCGGCCCGTGGGCGCCGAGGACGAGGATGCGCTCGATATCTCCCGTCCGGCTCGGGCCGGTGATGAAGGAGATAAAGCTCGGGTAATTGCCGCGATATTTCTCCGCCAGCGATTCATACGCGGCGGCGAGATCGGTCACGACCTGCGTCTTGTGCGCGACGACCACGTGATGCGGCGGCAATACGCTCAACGCGCGCCCACCCGAACTCCGCCCCGTGATGCAAACCGAGCCCGTCTGCGCGACCAGCGATTCGCATTCCGTGAAACCGGCGTCACAGGTCTCGAGCACTTCTTTCTGATAGCCGTCATCGATGCGCAGCAGCGCGAGCGTTTCGGGCAGATACTCCGCGATCGCCTCGGTCAGCTGGCCCTTGTGCAGCGCCAGCGTCTTCCAATGCCCTTTCTTCGCCAGGTCAGCAATGTATTTGGCGGCGGCTTCCGGCGAGGCGCATTCATGAAACTCCGTCTTTAGCCCCTCCGATTGTTTGGCAAAGAGCGCGATCTGTTCCTTGCGGGTCTTGCCGACGGGCGGCAACCATTCACGGAACGGCGCGGTCAGACCGGTGGGCGCGGGTTTGTCGGGCGTCTCGTGATGACGCGGCGCTTCTTCGCGCAACGCCTCGGTAATACGGCCGAGCACGGCCTCGCGATCTCCATTGGGCGACAACGGATTCATTTCCGCGCCCCTTTTCTCTCACGCCACCAATCGTGGAAGGACTGCGGCGCCGCTTCCGGAAAATCGCGTGTCTTCGTCCACGACTGCACGGGATCGAGCTCCGTGCCGTAGACGAACGGATGGAAAAGCTGCCCGACGGGTGCGAGACGCACGGCCAGCTTGTAGGCCCAAGGTCGTTTCATGAGATGCCGGAAGCCGAACCAGATCAGCTCTTCCCACCACACCTTTTTCTCGGCCACGGCGTTGCGGCGGTTTTGCAGGAGATGATGATGGATATCGATCTTCACCGGACAGGCTTCGGTGCAGGCGCCGCAGAGCGAGGACGCGCCGCTGAGATGCTTCCAATCCTGCAACCCGCGGTAATGCGGCGTGATGACGCTGCCGATGGGCCCCTGATAGGTCGTGCCGTAAGCGTGGCCGCCGATGTTCTTGAAGATCGGGCAGACATTCAGACAGGCGCCGCAGCGGATGCAATGGAGGGCATCGCGCTGCTCGGCGTCAGCCAGCAGGCGCGTGCGATGATTGTCGAGCAAGACGACGTGAAACTCTTCCGGTCCATCGATCTCACCGGCCAGGCGCGGGCCGCCATACATCGAGTTGTAGCAGGTGAGCTGCTGTCCCGTGCCGGCGGTGGCCAGCATCGGCAGGAAGAGCGAGAGATCGGCCAGCCGCGGAACGATCTTTTCGATGCCAATCAGCGCGACGTGAATCTTCGGCAGGGCCGTCGTGAGCCGGGCGTTGCCTTCGTTTTCCGTGATCGAAATCATCCCCGTTTCCGCGACGATGAAATTGCCGCCGGAAATGCCCATGTCAGCATTGATGTAATGCTGCCGCAACACGCGGCGGGCGATCATCGTCAGTTCCTCCGGCGAATCCGTCTTCGCCGAGCCGAGCTCGCGTTCGAAAAGCGCGCTGATTTCATCGCGCTTCAAGTGCATACACGGGAAGACGAAATGGTAAGGCGGCTCGTGCTTGAGCTGCTGGATGAATTCGCCAAGGTCGCTCTCGATGACGTGATAGCCATCCTTCTCCAGCGCGTCGTTGAGGTGAATCTCCTCGCTGGTCATCGCCTTGGATTTGACGATCGATTTCACCCCGCGCTCGCGGGCGAGATTAAGGATGTACTCGCGGGCCTGCGAGATCTCCAGC
>Ga0207667_10002550_pt1 | contig 22662 bp, 19 predicted proteins | sample KBSCornC52_FD_184301 | JGI IMG/M metagenome (GOLD analysis project Ga0207667, IMG submission 184301) | Corn rhizosphere microbial communities from Kellogg Biological Station, Michigan, USA - KBS Corn C5-2 (SPAdes) (version 2) | ecosystem: Host-associated > Plants > Roots > Rhizosphere > Soil ...
AAGAGAACACCACGTGAAAGCACACCGCGCGCGACAATGCTGTCCCAGGCCACCAGCCCTCCGAACACCGCCAGTGTAGCCAGCACACGTCGCCGCAGGCGTTCGACAGGTCCCAGCAAATATCCGGGATACAAGCCGATCTGATAATTGATTGCCGGTAGCAGCAGAATTCCCGCCGCCACGCCCAAAAACTGTCCGACGCCGATCTCGGCAGTAAACCAGGACGCCAGTAGCAGGCGCATCGAATAGCCCAGCAAGAAGGCGGTTTCCAGCGCCACCACGTCGGCGCCAAAAACGGCCCACGGCGCCCAGTGGGAGCTTTTCACGAGCCTGGTGACGATGGGTGCGCGAGCGGCGGTGCTCATTAGGAGTTGCTTCTAAAGGGTCGAGTGATGCGGCGAGATGGCTGCGGCGAGATTAGGGCGGGTTCCCAGTTGGCGATACAGTTCCACAACTGAATCCACCATCTTTACCACGCTATATTGGGCCGCTCGCTCGCGCGCCAACGCCGACATAGCTAACCGCCGTTGGGGATCTTCCACCAGAAGCTTCAGGTAGTCCGCAAAGGCGCTGGGTTCCCAGGGATCGCAAACATAGCCCGTCACGCTGTTCGAGATCAACTCGTCGGTGCCCCCCACTCGGGTGGTACAAATCGGCACGCCTGAGGATAGAGCTTCGACGAATACATAGCCGAAAGCTTCGAAACTACTGGCGTGTGCCAAAACATCCAAAGCGGAAATGTAGGTGGGGCCGTCAACTTGTCCCGGAAACAGAACATCTTTTTCCACTGCAAGTTCCGCCGCGCGGCGCCGCAGGTCCGCCTCGAGAGGCCCCCATCCGATCATTACGAGTCGCGCGGGTTTTGTGGTTCTTTGTTTCAACAGAGCAAAAGCTTCAATCACTCTTTCCGGTTTTTTCTGCGCGCAAAAACGGCCTACGTAACCGATTAAAACAGTGTCTGCAGCTACACCCAGAATTGTGCGCACCTCCTCACGTTGCTGTGCACAGGTTTCCGCAACGGACTGCGGTATTCCGTTTGGAGTCACGACCAACTTTATGCGATTGATGCCCGTGTCCATCGCGCATAAGTATTCGGCGGCAGAAACACAGATTACCGTGTCGCTCCGGCGCGCAAGTGTCGATTCGAGGGCACAGACGGCACGCCGGCGCAACCCGATGAGATCCGGATCGAGGGTCATGAGGCCGTGGGGCGTGTATATCATCTTCGCGCCTTGAGTAGCGACGAGGAGCCGAGTCAAAAACCCCGCTTTCGTTGAATGTGCGTGAATGACGTCGAACGGCCCATTCGTACGGAGATAGCGCGCCAGACTCAGGTAAGAAGCAATGTCGGAAAACGTCACTTCACGCGTTATCGGAATCGACGTACAAAGGAAGCCCGGCCACAACAGACGCAGTGATGCGATACGCCGGAGGAACGTGTGATCGGCGCGAAGAGGCGAGTAAACAAGGCTGACGTCATGCCTGCGAGCAAGGAGGCCGTCGGCAAGATCCAGGACGTGGCGGCCACTGCCGCCCAGAGCAGCCTCTAAAACCAGAAGGATTTTCATGCCCTATTTTGCTTAAGGTGTCGCGAAGCCTTGAGTGCCAACGCCTGATCGCCGGAGCGCCCAACGCCGGGATGGTTGCCGCAACATGTATCCGATCAAACCCAACAGAACCGGAATGATTTGCAGCTTAAATCTGACCGCCGTCCCCAGATCCCGATAAGCAACCGGAGTGTAGGCGAGCCCCCAGGTCAGTAACAATGCGACGCTCCACAGGAAGATCGGATTTCGAAAATAAACAAAGCGAAGGCGGAATAAAGCCCAGATGCTGAGGAGCAGCAATCCCAGATTCTCGAAGCCTGCAAGCCATCCGAACAAATGAGGTACATCGCCAGGGAGCGGGCGGAAATAAGTAATGAAGAAGCCCTCAGGGGTGAAGAGCAGAACATCCCAGGTTGAGTTAAGTTCCACTTGGTCGCTCAGGGACGAATTTGCGCGATTCCAATTGTCATTAATTGTTCTAGTGGCCCCCAGCAAGTCTGATGCCTTATCCAATTCCAGACGGTCTATCGTGGCCGGGCCTACAGTCGCCAAGGCAAGACTGACTAGAACCACTGCTGCCATTCGCCATGCGATTTGTTTAATGCGTGTGCCCAGAACGAACAGACACGGCAGAATAAGGATAGGCCCCATCCATATACGCACTGCGCTGGCTCCACCAATGCCTGCGAGCACGGCCACTAAATACCAATTTTTGCGTCGAACCGCTACGTTCACCAGTCCCCAAACATGCAGCGCAATCGCGGCCAATATCGTGGGATCCTTGCCCAGGATCGAGGACCAAAAAAGCACGCTGGGATACAGTGTGAGCGCCCAGAACGCCAAGGGAGAATACTTCCCGATCAGTATCTCCGCGGACCGATAGAACAAGTAGATCCCCACTAATCCGAGCAAGGCGAACGACAACTTCATCGCATGATAGGAATCGGGGCCTACCTTCAAATGCAGCGCGCCGAGCCAAACAATGAGATCGGAGCCACCATTCAGCATGCCAGGGGAAAGTTCCGACAATCCAAGATGAGAGCGTTGAAAATATGGCCAACAATCGAGGCCTGAGTAATGCTCCTCGTACGGCAGCATTACGACCAGAGCTATGAAGGACTTCACCAGCCAAGCGGCTGCGAGCAGTTTTTTGTGGGCTCGGGAGACGGGCCACATAAGAACGAACACCAGAAGAACGCAAGCCCATACAAGCCCAGCAGCATAATCGCGTATTACATTCTCCGTTGGGATATTGACGCCTGAGTTCTCGATGAACGCTTGCACCTCGGGACGGGCTATTGCGTACCCTAGGCAAATACCCCCAGTCGCTCCCGCGATCCATATGAGAGCCTCGGTTCTTCTCATATCGGCGAGGTTAAGACCTGCTCGTAGAGCTTCCTATATTGATCGTGCACTGCGTCTAAGGAGAAGTGATTGAGCACATGATGCCTGGCATGCGTGCCCATTGTGTTCAGGATTTCAGGTCCGAGTTCCATTAGTTCGCTCATCGCCTGCGCCAGCGAAGCCGGGTCGCTTGGAGCGACAAGCAGACCCGTCTTTCCAGGAACGACGATTTCGGGTGCAGCTCCAACCCGCGTTGAAACTACCGGACGCTCGGCGGCGCCTGCTTCGAGCAAGACCAATGGTCCACCTTCCCAGGCCGATGCCATAACCAGGGCATCGCAAGCATTCAAGAGGTTCGGGACATCATCACGCAATCCGAGGAAGTAAACGGCGTTCTGGAGTCCCGCATCGTGAACGATCTGTTCAAGCCGCGCACGCATCCTGCCCTCTCCAGCGATTGCGAGCCTCACAGAAGGCGATTCCACATGCACTTTTTGAAAAGCCCGAATCAAGTTGGGGTAGTCCTTAGCCAGTTCGAGTCGGCCGACGGCGAGCCAGACAAAATGCTCTTGCCAGCCGAACTCGGCGCGGGTTCGTTCGCGCTGCTTGATGCAAGGCCGGAATTGCTCGGGATTCACCCCGTTATCGATCACCTCAATTCGATGCGGCGGCACGATCCTTTTCCTCACGTAGCGCTCGCGAACTTGTTTTGAAACTGCGGTCGTGCGGGTGCACGCGAAGTCCGTGATGCGGTAAAGCCACTCGCGAAAACGTGCGGAAGTCTTGCGGTGCGAGCACTCTACTTCGTTGTGAACGGTGCAAATCACAGGTTTGCCAGTAAGAACCCGCGCCAACCGAGCGAGAATACTGGCGTGGAACGTGTGGCCATGAATGATATCCGGCTGAAATCTGCGCAGGTGCACCAAGAACCGGACAACACCGAGGATATTCGGCCCTCCCGGCTTCATCCCCAGAGAGATAACGCTCGCACCGGCCTTCTCTAACTCGCCGGTAAAAGCAGCGGGAGGCATCATGGACACTACGCTGACCTCACAATCGCGGCACCGAAGCGCTTGAGCGAGTTGCACCACGACAGTTTCCATGCCGCCCGGAGCAAGGCTGGGCGTGACCAAAAGGATTTTTCTCGGCAACGGCACCGCAGTTAACCTTTGAAGCCTACAGCTACCAGGTTCCCGGTGTAAATAGCGTCTTTCGGATATCCCGCTAACAGAAAAAGCGCCCGATGAAATAAATACTCAAGGCCAAGGCGAAGCTTTCCCAGCCAGCTAGAGGAGCGATGCGGAATAAACTGGACGTCGCGAAAGCCAGCAGCGCGAAGCGCCTGCCGCATCGAATGAATTGTAAAGATACGATGATGAGTGATATCTATATAGCGGGAATACGAACTCAGGACATGCGCCGCGTTGGGGACCCTGCAAACTAGAAAACCGCCCGGTTCCAGAGCGTTTTGGACTGCCCGTAGGAAGCGAAAACACTCCTCGTCCGTCTCGATGTGTTCGACTACGTCGATACAAAATACTGCCCCGAACACTGAAGACTTGCTTGCGAGGAAGGCGAGGGCATCCTGCACAACAATCTCCGCTTGGGGAGCGGCGCGTCGGGCGCAATCCGCCTGACCCTCGCAGGCATCGACGCCGAGCAACCTAAGCCCCGGCTTTGTTGAAAGCCAGTGGAGGAAGAACCCGGCTCCGCAGCCAATGTCTGCAACGACGGATCCTCGCCTTAGACCGTCCACTAGCGAGCCGTACATCAACTCCATATTCCGATAGGTCCGGGACGCGACATGACTTGCGTCTAGGCCGGCAGGATTTATGCGCGCATAGTGTTCCGTATACTGCTGGATTGCGACGTCATGTAAAGTGCTCATCGAGTTTTCTCCCCCCGCTCGGCGTAGTATTTGCTGTAGCGGTTGTAATACGAATAGTAGTACCCAGGGCTGATTTCACCATGCACTTCGTTAAGTACCACGCCCACCAGATTCGCCCGCAACCGCGCCAGCGTAGTGACCACGGAACTAAGAGCCGTCCGGCTAGTGTTCCCGGCGCGAGCCACCACGATCACGCCATCCACCGCGCTAGCCATCTGCAACGGCTCGGCAAATCCGAGTAGTGGCGGAGCGTCCAGCACCACTAAGTCGTATTCCCGGGCAGCTTCCTCCACCAATTCGGCTAATCCTGTGCCGATTAAATCGGAGGCCCGGCGCGTGGATGGGCCCGCCGGAAGGATATCCAACCCCGCCGGCTCCGGCATCCGCACCAGCGCGTCGCGCCAGGAGATCTGCTGCAACAAAACGTTGGAAAGTCCCACACTATTAGGCACCTGGTACAGGCGGTGAACGCTGGGCCGGCGCAGGTCGCCGTCGATCAGCAGAGTTCGCTTGCCTTGTCCGGCGTGGGTCGCGGCCAAGTGCGCGGCCACGGTGGACTTGCCTTCCGAAGGCGAAGCGCTGGTGAGCAGAATACTGCGCAATCGGCGATCGAAATCCGTGAGCAGAATCGAATTACGCAGCGTGCGGATCGCTTCTTCGTAGGTTGAAAGCGCCGCGTAGCCGACGTCGGCGACCACGCTCAGATCTTTGCCCCGACTCTTGCCATTGAGAGAAGCACCGTTCAGATGACCGTTCGAATGCATTCCATTGGTGGGCACGCCATTCGCATGAAAGCCATTGCTGTGCGCATTAATCGGGCTCAATCTGCGCCGCCAATTCTTCACGGCGGGCAACGATCCGATGACTTCGGTTTTCATCAGCCGGGTGACCTGATCGGGATCGCGAACGGTGTTATCCAGTACGTCGCTCAAGACTGCCACCGCCACCGCGAGGAACGTCGAGGATAGAAACGCCAGCAGCAGATTCAGCCAGATCTTGGGAAATACCGGCTTCAGCCCCGGCCGCGCCGGATCGGCCACCCGAATCGAGCTGTTCTGGAAGCTGGCGTTGATACCCGCTTCCCTGATCTTGCGCACCAGCTCTTCGTACAGATTCTTGTCGCCGTCGGCCTCGCGCTTTAGGGTTTGATATTCGAACGAACGGGCGTTCAGGTGATCAAATTCGGATTTGGTTTCCTGCACCGCGCTGGCCAATATGGCTTCCCGGTTTACGGCCTCCCGATACTCCACTTCCACGCGCTCGCGGACACTGGCCTCGGTGCTGGCAAGTTGCGACTCCAGTTCTTGCACCCGGGACTGCGCCTTCTTGAACTCGGGATGATTTAAGCCGTAATGATTTTTTACCTCTGCGAATTTTTCCTGTGCATCATTCAGGTTCTCAGTCAGTCTTTTGAGGGCCTCGCCTTGGGTCGATACTTGCGCGGCCTCTAGCGTCCCGCCCTGCACCGAGTTGTACGCAGCCTCCTTCTTGACTCGATCGGCCTGCGTTTTCGTGTATTCGCTATTGAGCTCCAGCAGGCGCGCCGATAGAATGCTGGTCTTCTGTTCCGGGTTGATTACGTTCAACTCACGCTCGAACTGAGCCACCGCCGCGCTGGACTTTTCCATCTTGGCCTTCAGCTCTTCCAATTGCCGCTCCATGAAATCGCTGAGGCTGGCGGTGGCTTTATACCGGATGCGATACGTGTGTGCCAGGTAGGAAAGCGCGATTTCATTGGCGACATCGGCGGCCAGCGCGCGGTTTGAAGAGCGATAGCTGATCTGGAGGATGTAGGTATTGGGCGGTCGCGTGATCTTCAGATGCTTGAGGATGATGGGGGCTTCCAAACTGGCGGCCGATTGATCCACGGCTTCTTCGAGCGCGTCGTCCTCCGCCTTCCGCAGATTGAATTTGTCCACCACCGGCCGCAGCACCGAGTCGGATTCAATCAGCTTGACTTGAGTGGCGATGAATTGATCGGCGTCGTTAGAGGCGCTGCGTGTGGCCTCCTCGCCTAGCACTCCCGTAGGTACCTGCCGGTCGATATCGATTGACACCGTCGATTCGTAGATGGGCGTCAGACGCAGCGAGACGATCCACGTAGACAGGACGGCTGCCACCACGAACGCGGCGATTTTCCAGGCCTGCCGACGCAGAATCCACAAATAATGGGTCAGTGGAACGTGCGGTGTCTGCTCTTCAAATTCCGCCTCTAGCGTCAGCGGCGGCTGGGGCACAGGGAAAGCCCTTGTCACTGCCGGCAAATTGTTATCTAGATCTCTCATGCCACATCTCTCGTGAATATTGCTCGCTACTGATGCCAGATCAGAACGCCCGACGCCGTGGAAGCGCCGAAACTGGTGATCCGATCGATGATATTCACCGCGTTGCGCCGCGATTTATTGTCTGGAATGTACAGGACGTCGTCCACCTGCAACGCTACATCGGGCGCCTTGCGCTGTAGGATCTTGTCGAGTTCCACCGGGATCTCGCGCTTGTTCCCACCTGCCTCCCGGCGGTAAATGTACGCCTGCTTGGACGCGTATGGCAGCACCCCTTCGGAGAGGGCTACCATTTTCAAGATTGAATTGTCGCCTGCGTCGTGCACCGGAAATGCGCCCGGTTTTCTGACATTGCCCAGGACGAAAATTTTGCCCGCTTCCGGCACCCGGACCTCTTCTCCACCATGCAACTGATAGTTGACCGCCGGGTCCGCGTCCTTGAGTAAACGACTAAGCGGAATGCGCTCCAATAAAGTCGCTGACACTTCGCCGCGCGAATCCGGAGAGGGCTGCGGCCGGCTCACCAGAACTTCCGTCCCCGCCTCCGGACTCAGCCCTTCGGCGCGGGCCAGCGCGTCCAGCAGCGTTACCGTGCCCACCGCCTGAAAAGTAAGCGGCTTGCGCACGGCTCCCATCACCGAAATCGGACGGCTGTGGTATTCCGCCACGGTCACCTTGACCACCGGGTCCACCAGGATCTGCTCGCTCTCCAGCGCCTCTACCAACGACGCCTCCACATCGTGCGCGAACAACCCAGCCGCCTGCACTCCGTTTGTCAACAAGGGAAGGTGTATAGCGCCGTCCGCCTCCACGCGTACCGTTCGCGTGAGCTCCGGAGCGTCGTAAACGGAAACCGCCACCAGGTCGTCGATCCCGAGCTTCTGCGACGGCAGATTTTCCTTGCTCGCATCCTCCATTGGTTGCACGCGCACCTGCGCCAGTACGGCGGCCGACGCCAGCGCCACCAGAATTGCGAGGCGCATTCAGTTCCCCTCCAGCATCTGCGCGATCCGCGTAACCGTGGTCTTCAATTCGCCCAGTTGTTGTCCCAGTGCGGGTGCGTCGAGCGAGCCGAATAATTGCGCTCGCGCGAATTCCGAAAGACTGCGCGCTCCTTTTTCCGACGAGGCTGCCTGCAAGGTTGCATACTCTTCCTGCGTCAGACGAAAGATCAGAATTCGATTTCGCGGTTTAGTAATGGCCATGGATGTGCCTCGGGATAACTCAGGAACCTTCAAATCGGCGGACCGCCGAAACGATCTGCTCCGCAGTTTGCGCCAGCTCGTTCAGTTTGCTCTCAATTTGCGCCAGTGTGGGCTGACCTGCTCCGCTCAGCACCTGGGAGCGAACAAAATCCGAGAGGCTGCGCGCACCACCTTTCGCCCTCGCTTTTTCCAGGTTGTCGAATTCCACATCGGTAAGCCGAAACATCACGGCGCGGGTCCGCGGAGCCACTTCCGTCCGGCTGTTTCCGTAACCCCCAAACGCCTGCGCTCCGAAACGCCACGCCTCACGGCGCCAGCGATGAACCACATTCGGATTCACTTGGAGAGCCCGGGCCACTTCGGCCACCGAAGCTCCCATCTCCAGGCTTCGCACCGCGGCCGCCTTACATTCTTTGGAGAAGACTCGTCGATTGGTTCCCATGGGGGGAGCCGTTTCCATCCAGCGCTAACATGTCGCCGTCCACTTCCACTGAAACCGAGGAGCCCAGCGCTTCAACGCTGACCACCACCCGCCACGAGCTTTTGGTCCGCAAGATGACGCCGCGCAGCGGAGCCAACGGTCCGTGGTCGATGATGACGCTTTGCCCGATGCGCACATACGGCCAGGGGGCGATCGCACGGCCCGAAGAAAGTACTGTTCGTACAGCGGAGATCTCGTCTTCTTCCACTGGAACCGGTTGTTTGCCCGAGCCGACAATGGATCTGACCCCGGGTGCCTGCAATACCTGCAGCTTTTCGCGCAATCCAAAGCGGCAGAATACATAACCCGGAAAAAGCACCGCATCTGTTTCCCGCACGCGATCCGACCAGCGCTTGCGAGCCCGGTATACCGGCAGGTAAGTCTCCAGGCCTTGGTTGCTCAAGCCGCGTGTGGCCGTGTGCTCGTGATTCGGCCGGGTCGTGAGAGCGAACCAACCTGGAGTGTCGGGAAAGGACATGAAGGCGGAGCTATCGCTATGTATGTCCCAATCGGGGGGTTGGGTTCTGAAACGAACAGGGGAGGTTAGTTTCTTAGTGTAGACGTTCCGCAGAGAAAGTCAAGAGTGTTAATGTCAACTTCAGCGCGGTGCGCCTCGGCAAAAATTGCGTCGCTCACGGCTCTCCTCGGATCACTATCCGAGGAAGTTGACCAATTCCCGGTTCACTTCTTCCGCGTGTGTCCAGGTGATGCAGTGTGGCCCGTCCTTCACTGTGACTAAGCGCGATCCCTTGATGAGTTTGGCGGTCCGAAGTCCCGCGGCGCCGATCGGTACGATCCTGTCTGCGTCGCCATGAATCACCAGTGCGGGCACGTCAAAACGGGCTAAGTCCTGGCGGAAGTCCTCATGCCAGGTGGGCACGCAGGCATAACTCGCCGTCGCGGAAGCATTTGCCGCGAGATTCCAGCTAGCCTGGATCGCCGCTTCGCTCACGCGCTTTCCGAGCAGTACGTCCGTGTTGTAGAAGTTCTTAAAAAAATCAGTGAAAAATGCGTAGCGGTCCGCGGCAACAGCCTTTTGAATGCCCTCGAATACGCTCCCGTCCACACCGTGGGGGTTATCGGGCGTCTTCAAAAGGAATGGTGGAACGGCTGAGATGAAGACCGCTTTGGTCACGCCCTTCGAACCATATTTCCCTATGTAGCGCGCCACTTCGCCGCCACCCATCGAGAAGCCTACCAGGGAGAAGTCCCGCAATTCCAACTGCGTCACCAATCTGTGCAAATCTTCGGCGAAGGTGTCGTAATTGTAGCCGCTCGTGGGTTGGCTGGACTTTCCGAATCCTCTGCGATCGTAGGTAATCACGCGATGACCCGCCGTTAGGAGCGCAGCTGTTTGCTTTTCCCACGCAGCGCCGCTGAGCGGATAGCCGTGAATCAGCACAACCGGCTTGCCCGAGCCGTGGTCCTCATAATACAGATCGATGTTGCCGGAGTTCTCTTTCCCGATAGAAACGTGTGGCATTTTTAGTTACTCAACCCCAAAGCCGTTGAAGAGCAGCTACCTTAATAGACCCATGCGATCGAGCGGCCAGTAGACGAACGCCGCTTTCCCGTAGATGTAATGCCTGGGCACGGTGCCCCACATGCGGCTGTCGTTCGAAGAACTGCGATGGTCGCCCAGCACATAATATTCGCCCGGAGGGACCACGCGCAGCGGCGTCGAAACATGGTCGCGATACGCTTCTGGCACATAGGGCTCGTCGAGCAGTCTCTCGTTTACCGAAACCTGTCCGTCCGTGACTTGGACCTTGTCTCCTGGTACGCCGATCACCCGTTTGATGAAGGATTTCGATGGATCGCCCGGGAACCAAAACACTACAGTATCGCCGCGCTGGATGTCGGAAATTCCAAAGCGATAGGCAAACTTATTGATGAAAATGCGCTCCTGATCCACCAGCGCCGGCATCATGCTGGTGCCTTCGACGCGTACCGGCTGATACAGGAACAGAATCACTACCACCGCAATCAGTACGCTGACAGTCAGATCGCGCAGCCACGAAATCGCCGCGATGGCTGATGGTCCCGGCGCGGCTGAGCCCCGCGGACTTGGGGGACTCGCCGGCTGCTCCCCGCTCTCCTGCTGGACCTTTGCGGGGTTGTCGGGGTTTTCATCGGATGGGTTCATAGGGACTCAATTCTATGACGGCTGAAACCTTCAATAGTTTCACCACTTTCTATTGGATCACGACTATTGGCTCCGCCGCTTGCCGCCGTTCCACCCCAATCATGTTTCTGCGCCTATTCTGCACGGCGAGTACGACCAAATCGTGCCGATTGCGGCCTCGGCGCTGCCATCCAATCCCGACCCCGGCAGCATGAAGATCGCGCCAATCGCCAACGGCGCGCTGTTCCGTTAGGGCGACGCCCGGATTGACCACGAGCCGGCGCGCGGGGCAGACTTCCACGTTCCAGTGACCACGGCTCGCAACGCGGACTCAAGCATGTCAGCCAAGCGGGCCTGAGGCGAGAGTGACGTGGCGCTGGTCCACGTCCCCGAGTATTCGCCGGCGCGGCCGGAGACAGTGGCCCTCCAAGCGCCATCCCAGGATTGCGCGGACTTGCTCGCCGACCATCCGCCCTGCATCAGGATCCTGCCGGTGGCTTCCTGAAGCATCCATGTGCCAGTGACGCCGCCGCCCTGATCAGCCTGTGCTGTCCAGCTTCCGCCCAAGTATCCGGTCTGCGCGGTCGCGCTCCAAGTTCCCTTCAGTTCCGTTCCCAAAGCCAGAATGGCGGAAGCGGCAAAAGTCACCAGAACACGAGCGGCAAACATTGTTCTCAATCTATCACGCCCTACGGGGTTCGCTTCACGCCGGGTAAGTGAAACGCTGGTTTATCCTCCAGAGCCGGAATGGACGGGAGTAGGGAAGCGCTTAACGAATTGTGTAGCGTCTCGCGCCGAGATATACTCTCTAGCCATGAACCGACGCCAGTTTCTTTTCGCATCACTTCGGGTCCCGGTGGCGCTGAATACTCTGGCGTCGCTGCGGGCACAGAACCAGGAGACCTGGGGCGGTCCGGTTTTGGACATCCATCTTCACGCGGGGCAGAATTCGGAACGGGTTTTCAATCACGCGGAAGGTTCTGGCGAGACGCGGGCGGTTCTACTGGCGGGCCGATTCGAAGAATCCGCGAAAACCGCCATCGCCTCTCATCCCGGCCGATTCGTGCGCTTTGCCAGCGCCGATGTTACTAAGCCGGACGCCGTCGCTCTCCTGACCAAGTCCCTGCGGGAAGGCGCGATTGGGATCGGCGAGATTAAGTATCACGTTGCGCTGGACGGTCCGGAAATGCGCATGGTTTACGACCTGGCGGCGGAGGCGAAGGTTCCAGTCACCGTCCATTTTCAGGAAATTCCGCACTTCGACGGCGAAGGCATGTTCAATACGGGTTTCCCGCGCCTGGGCGACATCCTTAAAGCCTATCCGCGGACGACGATTCTAGGACACGCCGACGCTTTTTGGGCTAACGTCAGTGCGGACGTGCCCAAGGACATCGCCTATCCGGGAGGGCGCATCAAGCCCGGCGGACTGAGCGACAAGTGGCTGGCCGAATTTCCCAATTTATACGGCGATATGTCCGCGAATTCCTGCAACACTGCGTTGTATCGCGACCCCGACTTTATGCGCGGGTTTCTCGATCGGCACCAGGATAAGCTGATCTTTGGAAGCGATTGCCCGTGCACCGATGGTCATGGAACCGGCGTGACTGCTGAGTTCGTTCCCCGGACCAAAGGCAAGTGCCTGGCGCGCGAAACTCTGACGCTGCTCAAACAACTCACCACGCCTGAAATATTCCGCAAGATTACCTGGACGAATGGTGTAAAGCTTTTGAAGCTAAGCCCCGCTTAGCCTCGCAGCGTTCGGTTGCACGGCTCGGACCTTGGCTACTTTGCCGGCGCTAGGCCCTCGGTCAATTCGATGCGGACTCCCCAAGGATCGGTCAGGAACGCGGTCTTCAGGTGCTGCGCGTTGGCGCTCTGCCGCACCGGTCCTTCGAACTCGACACCTTGAGCTTGGAGCTTCTTGTAGAAGGCATCGAGATCCTTCACTTCGAAGCCGATGTGGTCGATCAAGTGCCCCTTTGTCGGACCTCGCTTGACGCCGGCTGTGGCTGGCACGGCGGCGAGCGAAAGGTTCATATTGTTTGGGAAAAGATCCGTGGCCATAAAGTTCCCAGGCCGTGAGACGCTCTCTCGCGTGTTGGGCTCGAGGCCGAACATTTTGGCGTACCAGGATTGAATGGCCGGAACATCATCCGGCGGGAGGTAATAGTGAATGTGGTCCATTTGCACGGGAGTGGGGAGCGAAGGTTCGCCGAATACTTCCACGTGAATGCCTTCCGGTCCGGTCACATACGCTTGATTGTGCAGGCGCGCGGCCGCGGCTTGCGTCACCTTGAGGCCGGCGGCCTTCCACTTTTCGATCAGCGGCGGCAGGTCCCTGATGATGAAACCGAAATGATCGAGCACCGCAGTTTCATTAGGTCCGATGGAGTCGCCCTGACGCAGCAGGATGTAGACTCCCGGGAACTGGATCTCGGTAAGCTTATCATTCATAACTACGGTGCCGCCGAGCATGTCGACCAAAAAGCGCGTCTGCGCGCCGACGTCCTTCACGATCAGATGAATGTGCCCGAGGGTGACTCCGGCCGCGTTGGGCGCCGTGAGCTGCGCAGGCAGCGATGCGGCAGTGAGCAGCGCAATTGTGCAGAGGGTTCCAATTCTCATTGTCAATTAACATAACAGATCGCAAGAGAGCCGCCGTGGATCTTGAGCGCGTCCGCCATGGATCTTGCCCGCGGCCAATGCGGGTAGTGAATGCAGTCTCCGGCCTTCCTGCGGCGGATGGCATGCTACGATGTACCCACAGAATGTTGTTCGCCTTTCCGCTCCTATGGGCGGCAGGCGTCGTCGCGGCGCTGTTTTACGCGCAAGATCGGGGCATCCCGTGGGCGACCGCGCTGGCCGTGCTTCCCGCCTTCCTGTTGGAAGTAACGTTGTATTTCACGATGGGCGTGGAGCGGCTGCGCCTGCGTCTGGAAAAATTGCCGCCAACTGGAGTCGCGACGGCGCTGGTCGTCGCGGCGGCCGCGCCTTACGCTCTGGCTTCGCTCGCGCTGCGGAATTTTTCGTGGCATTCGCTGGGTGTGATCGTGGCCCTGGCAGTGGTGGCGGCCTTCTGGTACGTCGTGTTTCCGCACCAGACAGCAGTGGATGTTCTGTTCCTGATCTTCATCGCGGCAGTGTGGCTGGCGCGCGCTATCCCGCCGCTTTATACAAGTTCTCTGGCGGCGCTTCCGCTGGGAGTTCTAGGTCAATTGATGTGGTTCCGCACCGGAATATTCGCGATTCTAAGCGTCCGACGCATGAAGAATGTCGGATTCGGCTTCTGGCCCGCAGCCCGCGAGTGGAAGATCGGCGCGCTGTATTTCGCGGGACTGCTGCCGGTAGCTGCGGCGGCCGGTTGGGCGATCCATTTCGCCAGCCCTCACATGCGCTACGCGGGATGGGAGAGGACGACCTTAATCGGCCTGGCAACCTTTTTCGGAATTCTATGGGTGCTCGCGCTCGGCGAGGAATTGTTGTTCCGTGGTCTCTTGCAACAGTGGATCGCAAGTTGGCTGCATAGTGAGTGGGCCGGGTTGCTGCTGGCGGCGTTGCTGTTCGGTTCCGTCCACCTGTGGTACCGCGCATTCCCGAACTGGCGGTTTGCGGTCCTGTCCGGCGTGGCGGGCGTGTTCTACGGAATGGCCTACCGCCAGGCGCGCAGCATCCGCGCATCCATGGTCACCCACGCCTTGATGGTCACCGCATGGCGGTTGTTCTTCTCCTAGGCTGCGATCCGTATCAGAACGTGAAGCGCGCCAGGAGCTGGATGTAACGCGCGTTACTGGCAAAGAACTGCTGAAACTGGCCGAATGAGGAATTGCCGGGAATCAGAAAGGCGCGGTTCATGCTCGGGGACGGAGCTATATCGTTAAGATACCCTGGCACGAATTGCGGATGATTCAGAAGATTGTAGAACTGGGCGCCGATCTCGAAGCGCTTCTCTTCGGTGATGTTGAAGACTTTGCGTAACGACGCATCGATGTTATTGATGGGATCGAACGGCATCGAATTGCGCCCGCCATTGGCGTAGGCGCCCGCGCCGGCCACAATATACCTGGCGTTGGGGTTGTTCGCAACATAGGCGACAATCGCGGTGGAAGTGGACGGTACCGCATTGCCGTTGCGATCGTAGCCGGTCACGCCGCTGCCAATACCGGCGACCCCGTTGGGATTGACGATGGCACGATCGGTCTGGTTGTCACCATTCAAATTGGAATCCACGCCGCTCTGCACGGTGCCGTACTCCGGCGACTCATAGGTGTAGGTAGCCGCCAAATTCCAGTTACCCACCAGATTTTTCAGGAGCCAGCCGCGCCGCGAGAATGGCTTGAAATCGAAGATCGGCGAAATGGTCAGCCGCTGCCGCCGGTCGAGAATGGAACTTGCCCATTCGCTGCTCAGGTTTCCGAAGTTCTGGGGCCGGCGCGGGGTGAGCGCGGTGAAGTTGATATCCGCCGTTGAGTCGTCCGTTAAATGACTCCAGGTATAAGCCGCCAGATATGAAAAATTCCGCGAATAGCGCTTGGTGACTTGCAGCACCAGTCCGTTATACTTCGAGTTCCCCTGGGGCTCCAGCGCCGTGATTCTATTTGTGAAGCCGTATTGCTTCAGGGGATTGTTCTGGATGGCCTTCAACGTGCCGGTTGTCAAAGTAAGTGCCGACAAAGCGGCGGCCGACGGCATGGTCAGGAAGGTGGGGATGCTGTTCGATGCCGTCACCGCGCTAGTGCTATTCAATTGTTCCTGGACCAGCAGGTGAACTCCGCGAGTACCGGTATAACGCGCTTCCACTGTGTAATCGTGTCCCAGCAGGCGTTGCACTCCGAGCGTATAAGTGAGCGCGTAAGGCCGCGTCTGGTCGGGCGTATAGCCCGACGTGGCGGCCCGAGCAGCGGCGGGCGTTGACAGCAGACCTATTGTCCGGTTCAGACCGCCGTTCGCCAGAAAATTAGGAGCGTTGCTGCTTGTGTCGACATTCAATTCACTTCCGTAGAAGGCGGGCGCAGAGTTGTCGGCTAGGTTCCCGTAAGGCGTATCGAAGGCCCGGCTGAATCCACCCCGGATGGCCCACACGCCGCTCTTGCCTGGCGAGTACGCGAAACCCAGGCTAGGCGACCAATCGGTTCCATTCGGTTTTGGCTCCCGGAACATGATGATGCCAGGCACATCGGCGATGGCGCTTAACTGCTGCGCGCGGGAAAGGATCGGAACCGTGACATATTCGTAGCGGACTCCCAGATTCAGCGTCAAGTTCGGAAGAATGCGGTAATCGTCTTGCAAGTATGCGGCATTCTGCAAAAAGCCCGCTGGCATCGGACCCGTTAATGGTCCATTGGCGCCGAGAAAGCGCTCCCCAAAATAATCTGGGGTCAAATCCGTTAGATATCGTTCTAGAGACGAATACCAATAGTCGCCATTGGGGTAGGACACAAACGAGGTGGATAGGATTACATCACGGAAGTCATAGCCCGCTCTTATTGTGTGGCGATTAAAAGTCTTGGTGATGCTATCGGAGAGTTGCAACTCGTCCTGGATCTCACCGGAAGGATAGCCCGGATTGGGTCCAAAGAAGAGGCCCGTTCCTACATCGTCGAAATAGAAGGCCGGAAAACCTGCCAACCCGGGAAATGTGACGTTCGCGGCGGAACGTTGATCGAAGTTCCGGCTATAGGCGACGCGGAATTCATTTTGGAGGGTCGAGGGAAACGTATGGTATTCGGAAAGAGAAACCAGGTGTGTGTTATCGGGAACCATGGCATAGAATGCTGGTAAGTAAACCTGAGTGGTGTCGATTCCCGAGAAGCGGGTGTAGAGGTAACGGGCGCGAACACGGTCATGATCGCTGACATCCCAATCTATGCTGCCCACGGCGTGATACTGATTCTGGTAGCTGGGCGCAATGATGGAGAGCGGACCAGTCGGGATTGTGGCGTTCAGGACTTGAATCGAGCCTGTGGAAATCGATGCGGCCGGCAAATATTTCGCGAGCACTCCAAGGTTCGGCTTGCTCAAGCCAGTGAGACCGTTCAGGATTTGATATCCAGAAGCGGTAGGCGCGTCCACTTCCCCGACGGGCGAAAACGCGTAACCCGTGGGATTGTATTCGAAACTACCGAAATAAAACAATTTGTTCTTAAGTATGGGTCCACCAAAAGTCGCGCCCAGACGATTGCTGTCAAAGCGAGGAACTGAGGTAGCTCCTTGGCGAACATACTTTGCATCCAACGCATCCAGATTGCGGTTTTGCAGATACTCGTAGAGGGAACCATGAATCTGATTGCCTCCGCTCTTCACGAGGGCGTCAAAAATACCCCCCGGGGCGCCCCCAAACTGGCTGCCGTACTGGTTTTGCAATACGGTGAACTCCGACAAAGCCTCGTTTGAAACCGTGCTCAGAGGGCCGGTGGTGAAGTAACTGTTGTTATCGGCGCCCTCGACGTAATAGCGATTGGCGGAAGGGCGCTGTCCGCCGATACTGGGTCCAGTGCCCTGACCCAACCCGCCAGATGACGTCACGCCTCCGCCGAGCAGACTCAGATTTAGGAATCCGCTTCCTGTTCCCAATGAGGCCGCCGGAAGAGTAATTAGGGCGCGAGTGTCGAAGGTGGTTTCCAGGTGCGAGGAAGCGGTGTCAATGGGCGCGGGCGCTTCGGTTACTTGGACGGTGGCCGAAGCTGTGGCTAGTTCCAGGGGTAAATCCACGTTTACCGTGTGATTCAGTTGCAGCACGACGTTCGCGACAGTGCGCGGCGCAAAACTGGGCGCGCTAGCGGCCACATCGTAAGATCCCACCGGCAGGTGTTCCATGCGGAACTGACCCGCACCGTTGGTGGACGTGGAAGTGATGACGCCGGTATCCCGGTTGGTGGCGGTAACATGCGACCCAGGTACGGTTGCACCTGAAGAATCCGTCACGGTTCCCACGAGTGTACTATCGATACCCTGGCCTTCCAGAAGGCCAACCAGAAGGAATAGGCCCGTGACAGCAAGAGCAATACGACCGCGAATTCGAGGAGCAGCAGAGCGAGGAATCAGTGGAGTAATCATTATGTCCTAAGAACTATTCGTACAAACTAGCCTTTAGCTATAGTGCAAAATAAGGGACTTTAGTCTCGCGGACTGGGCATGAAAGTTCGTAAAACTCGTAATGATCCTGTGATTTCTATAACATCCGGGCTTACCGGAATCAAAAATACATCGCCGCCACGAATGCGCTGGCCGTCGATTTCCCCTTCGCCTTCAATACCAATGAGGAGTTCATTTTGGGGCGACGGCCCAAGCAACAACCTTTCTGTGACGTCCAGCGGCTCGGTGACGAAGTGGGGACAGACGACATTTGCCGAACCGCGCGCCGCGTGGGGGACTAGCCGGCTCACCGCCAAGGCGCGATCCAGATGCAATTCGCGCCCTCGTCCGTAGTCGTAAAGGCGATAGGTAACATCGGAAGGCTGTTGGATTTCGCAGATGGTTAGCCCGGCCCCAATTGCGTGCACCGTTCCGGCGGGGATGAAGAACGTGTGGCCCGTCTTTGCTTCGATCCATCCGAGGAGGTCGACGATTGTGCCATCGAGTGCGGCGGCGCGGACCTGCTCGCGAGTCACTGGTTCGCGAAAGCCGGCGGCGATCTTAGCGCCGTCCTGCGCCGCTAGGACATGCCACATTTCGGTCTTGCCCGGCGAGTTGTGATGTTCTCGCGCGTAAGCATCGTCGGGATGCACTTGCACGGACAGGTCCTTGTCGGTAAACAGAAACTTCACCAGCAAGGGGACTTCCGGGGTTTCAAACCAAACCTCGCCGATGGGAAGCTCGGAGGTCTGGGTGGGAGCGTCCGGGAACCACGGGTCCAACTTCCGGGTTCCCCACACTCGTTCGTGAAAAGCGGGCTCCAGCTTGCGGAGCGGCATGGGTCGGGTGGCCGCCCTTAGACGCGGGCCGCGATGAAGCGCTGCAGCCGGTCGAGGCCGCGCTCCAACTCTTTCATCGAAGTCGCGTACGAAATGCGAATGTGGTCATTGGTGCCGAAGGCTTCGCCGGGAACGACGGCCACGAATTCCTCCGCCAGCAATTTTTCGGAGAACTGCAGTGAGCTGGCGATACCGCTCTTATAAGCGGCGCTCACGTTCGGATACGCGTAGAACGCGCCCTGCGGCATCTGGGCGGTAACGCCGGGAATGGCGCGCAAGCGGGCGATCACGTAATCGCGGCGTTTCTTGTATTCCGCCAGCATGATGCCGACTGATTCCTGCGGACCTCGCAAGGCCTCAATCGCGCCTTTCTGCGCAAACGAAGTCGGATTGGACGTGGCATGGCTTTGCAGCTTCGCGATCCCACCCACTACCGGCGCCGGGCCCAGCACGAAACCGATGCGCCAACCGGTCATGGAGTAGGTCTTCGAAAGCGATCCTGCCACCAGCACGGTGTCCTTCGCGCCGGGGATCGCCGCCAGCGAATGCGGCTCGCCTTCATAGAGGAAGCGGTGATAGCACTCATCGGTCATCACCCAGATCCCGCGATCTTTGGCGATGGCGACGATCCGCTCCATCTCCGTGCGATCGAAAATCGCGCCGCTGGGATTCGACGGCGAGTTCAGGATGATCATCTTGGTCTTAGGAGTAATCGCGCGCTCCACCATGGAAGCGGTCAGCGTGAAGCCTTCCTGCTCATTGGTATCGACGAATACGCACTTGCCACCGGCGTAGTTCACCACATCCTTGTATGTGACCCAATAGGGCACCGGGATGATGACTTCGTCGCCGGGATCGACCAGCGCCTGCGTCAGATTGAAGATGGCGTGTTTGCCGCCGACGGTTGCGATGCACTCCTTGGTGTTGTAGGAAGTGCCGTAGTCGGCCTTATGGCTGTCGCAAATTGTCTGCTTCAGCTCTTCAGTGCCACCGGTATTGGTGTACTTAGTGAAGTTCTGGTTGATGGCGTTAATGGCCGCCTGCTTAATGTTCTGCGGTGTCGGAAAATCCGGCTCGCCGGCTCCGAAGTCGACCACGTCGTTGCCTTCGCGGCGCAGGCGATCGGCGTCGGCGGCAACTTTCATGGTGGACGACGCGCTGATCAGCGATATTCTGTCGGCTAGTGCTTGGGTTGTTGGCATTGCTTGGCTGCTCTCCTTCTAATTCTACTTCGCGACGCGGCTGCGCAGGCGCTCTTCGATCAGCGGCGGCACCAGTCCGGAAACGTTGCCGCCGAGCGAAACCACTTCCTTCACGAGTTGTGAGCTGACGAAGGAGTAGGCTTCGGCTGCCATCAGGAAGACCGTCTCCACTCCCGGACTGAGACGCCGGTTCATGTGCGCAATCTGCAATTCGTATTCGTAATCCGAAATCGCGCGGATACCGCGCAAGATAAAATTTGCTCCCCGCGCCGCCACGTAATCCACCAGCAGGCCGTGAAAACAACCGACCTCGACGTTAGGGTATGGATTGACTACTTCGGTGAGCATTTCGACACGCTCTTCCACCGTAAACAGGCTCTGCTTGCGCCGGTTCTCCAGGACCGCCACGATCAGCCGGTCGGCTAACTTGCTGCCGCGGGAAATCAGGTCCAGGTGTCCGTTGGTGATCGGATCGAACGAGCCCGGATAGATGGCGACAATTCTCGACGATGGCGGCGCGGCCACGCGCTCTCCTTAAATGGGGGGATTTAACTTCAATTCTAGCAGAAGGGCTTGCTAAATCCGCCGCAGGCTACCAGATCTTACATTGCTGAGCGCGGACCATGGGCTGTCCGGCGCGGCAGGCGAATGCCTTGCTGAATTCCGGCATATTTGAGACTACGCCATTGATGCGGTATTCCTCGGGAGAGTGGGGATTGGTAATGGCGTTGGCGCGTTTACTCTCGGTGCGCTCGTCGCCGCAGGCCCACTGCGCCATGCCAACGAAGAAGCGCTGATCCGGCGTCAGTCCGTCAATGGGCCGCAGAGTCTGACCCTTGGTTGCTTCCTTCCAGGCCAGATAGGCCAGAAAAGTGCCGCCTAAATCGGCGGCGTCTTCACCCAGAGTCAGCTTACCGTTGATCTTGATGTCGTCGATCACGGTGAACCCCGAATATTCGTCCGACACGCAGGATGCGCGCTTGCCGAATTCGAGTGCGTCCTGCATGGTCCACCAGTCTTTCAAATTGCCTTTGGCGTCGAATTGGCGCCCTTCGTCGTCGAAGCCATGGGTCAACTCATGGCCAATGGTCGCGCCAGTGTTGCCATAGTTGGGCGCATCGTCCATTTTCGGATCGTACAGCGGTGGCTGCAGCACGCCAGCCGGGAAGTTGATATCGTTCATCTGCGGATCGTAGTAAGCGTTCACGGTCGGCGGAGTCATCTGCCATTCACTGCGGTCCAGCGGCTTACCAATTTTCGCCAGTTGCCGCCGGTTTTCAAACTTGGTGGCGCGTTCGACGTTGCCGAAATAATCGTCGCGCAGAATCTTGATGGAACTGTAATCGCGCCAGTGATCGGGATAACCGATCTTGTTGGCGACGGCATGGAGTTTCTCGAGCGCGCTCTTCTTGGTAGCAGCGCCCATCCAGGGCAACTGTTCGATTTCCGATTGCATCGCGGTTTCGATTTCCTTGGTCATCTTTACCGCGCGGGTCTTGGTGTCGGCGCCGAAGGTTTTCTCGACGAATACCTGGCCCAGCGCCTCGCCCAGGTCCTGATCCACGCGCCGTACGCACCGTTTCCAGAGCGGCTGTATTTGTTGAACCCCGCGCAGATACTTGCTATAGAAATCGAAATTCGCCATGACAAATGCTTCAGAGAGCAGAGGCGCGCGGAGGTGCGCCATGTGCCAGCGCAGATAGGTCTTCCAATCGTCCATGCTGCGCGACGTGAGCAGTGCCTGCATTTCGACAAAGAAATCAGGCTCAGTGATATTAAGTGGCGGAACGGCGATCTGCGTTGCTGCGAAATATACTTTCCAGGGGAACGCGGGCGTCAGCTTCTGCAACTTGGCTAGCGTATACGGATGGAATAACTTGTGTGGGTCTCGCTGATCCACTCGCGTCAGCGATGCTTTTGCCAGCGCCGTTTCGATCTCCATCACCGTCTGCGCGTCGGTCTTCGCCTGCGGGGCCGGCTCTCCGGCCAATTCCAGCATTTGCTGCACGTGCTCAGCGTAGCGCTGGCGAATCTCTATCGATTTCGCATCGGTCTTCACGTAGTAATCGCGGTCGGGCAGGCCCAATCCTCCCGCGGTAAGGAAGCCGATCACGCGTGATGAATCCGCGTAGTCCTGGCTGGAGCCAAAGCCGAACAGCAGTTCGTTCCCAACGGTAGTGAGATCGGCCTCACCCAGGAAGACAGCCAAATCGCGCAGCGATTTCAGCGCCGCGATCTTGGCCAAATCCGCTCGCAGTGGAGACGCGCCGGCTTTTTCGCGCGATCCGTCGTCCATACAGGCTGCAAAGTAATCGCCGATTTCCGTTTCCACCTTGCTGCGCGCCGGAGACGGTTGCGCGGCTTGCTGCAAAATGCCCCATAGGAAGCGCTGATTTTCCAGCGTCAGCTTCGAGTACACGCTCCAGCGCGCCTGATCCGGCGGGATGGGGTTGTTCTTGATCCAAGATCCGCATGAATAGCGGTAGAAGTCGGTGCAAGGATCGACCGCACGGTCCATCGATGAAAGATCCAGGCTCGGGCTGTAAGGCAGCGAATAGAGCGGTGTGTCGCTGTTTGCCGCGCCCGTGGATGCCGCCGCAGGTTCCGCCGTTTGCCCCCACAAAATCTGTACTGCGAATGGCAGAGCGATCATTGCAAGGGCAGCTTTCAGATTTCGA
>Ga0207667_10002551_pt1 | contig 22662 bp, 24 predicted proteins | sample KBSCornC52_FD_184301 | JGI IMG/M metagenome (GOLD analysis project Ga0207667, IMG submission 184301) | Corn rhizosphere microbial communities from Kellogg Biological Station, Michigan, USA - KBS Corn C5-2 (SPAdes) (version 2) | ecosystem: Host-associated > Plants > Roots > Rhizosphere > Soil ...
TTATGCACAGCGACAACTAATCGGCGTAAGCGATGACGCTATTCCAGGACCCGGACGCCGTTCCTCGGACGGCCGCCTCGAGACTGGCGGACGTATTGGACGCGTTCGGCGCCGTCGGAGACCGGGCGGCCGGGAACGCGCCCGGCACGGCGCGACGAAAGGCGGCCGCAGCCGCCTCGATCGCGCGCGCGACCGGCCGGAGCGCCGCCGACGCGAACGCGCTCTACTTCGCCGGGCTGCTGCACGCCGTCGGCGCGATCGGCAACCTGGGCCTGCGACGCGGCAACACCTTCTCGGAACGCACCGCGACGATGGCGCGCTGGGACTTCCCGGCCGACGGGGCGCGCGTCTGCGCCGGCATCGCCGCGCTTCCACCGGAGGTCGCCGACCTGGTGCGCTGGCAGGCCGAAGCGTGGGACGGCACCGGATTCCCGGATCAACTCCGCTGGCACGGCATCCCGATCGACGCGCAGCTCTTGCAGCTCGCCGACATCGTAGCGCGCGCGAGCGATCCCGACGACGCGCTGGTGACGGTCGCGGGGCTGGCGGGACGCGGCATCGGGCCCGATCACGCCAACGCGTTCGTGCGTTGGTTCCATCTGACCGGCGGGGAGCCCGAACCGGTCGAGACGCCGCTCGACGCGCTGCGCGCCGAGGCCAGTCCGCCCGCGCCGCTGCTCGACCTGCTGGCCGACCGCATCGACGCGCACAACGCCACCGAGGGCCGCCGGCTGCGCGTGACGCGACTGGCCGAGGCGGTCGCCGAACGCATCGGCCTGCCGGTCGCCGAACGCGACGCGCTCGGCCTGGCGACCCGCACTTTCGCCGCCGGCGAACTGGGCCACGCGAACGGGGAAGACGAACGCTTCGATCCGCTCTCGCGCCTCGGGATCGCCGCGCGCGCCGAGAACGCCGCGGCCGCGGCCGCCGTCTTCGACGGCAACCAGACGTTCGCGCGGGCCGCCGAGATCCTGCGCGCGCGCGCGGCCTGGTACGACGGGACCGGACAGCCGGCGCTGACGCACGACGCGATCCCGAAGGGCGCAGCGGTGCTCGCCGCCGCGGTCGCCTACGACGCGCTCGACAGCGTCCATCGCACGCAGATCCGCGAGGTGCGGACCGCTCCTGCGGACAGCTTCGACACCGCCGCCGGCACGCAGTTCGATCCGGCCGTGGCGCGAGCGCTGCTGGACGTGGCAAGGGCCCACGCATGATCGAACTGCACGAGCGCACGCGCCGCATCTCGCCATCGCGCCTGCACGAGATCCTGGCGGCGCACGACGCGCGCAGCCTGGTCGATCCGTTCATGGGCCTGCCGACGCATCTCAACTACCTCAAGCGGCACGGCATCGCCGTCCACGGCGGCGACCTCCTCGAGTGGTTCGTGCGCGTGGGCGAAGGCATCGTGGTCAACGACCAGACGATCCTGCGCGACAGCGAGGTCGCGGAGATCGTGGAGATGCTCCCCGGACGGATCTATCCGCTCGACGCGTTCAAGGCCTGGGAGGGTGTGTTCTTCTCCGAGGAGCAGTGCATGTATCTGGGCGTCTGGCTCGACAACGTGCGCAACCTGCGCAGCGACGGCCAGACGGGACTCGCGATCCTGGGGCTGTGGCGCGTCTTCTGCTACTGGCTGCAGAAATCGCACGCCCCCGACGACATGCCCGACGTGGCGCCCAGCGAACTGGCCTGGTCGTATATCCGGCAGACCGAGTCGTGGGTGACCACCAACCTGCGCCACAACACGGTGCGGTCGGCCGACGTGCTGACGACCATCTCGGCGCAGCCGGCCGACGCGCTCTTCATCGCGCCGCCGGCGCGCAACTCGTTCCGCACCGCCGACGCGCGGATCTGGATGTGGGAGGCGTGGTGGCAGGGCAATCCCTACTTCACCATCGAGCACGCCTATAAGGATTCGCTCTTCGGCGCGCGCAGCGCGGACGAGCACAGCTACGCGCGCGCCATCGCGAGCGTCTTATCGGCCGCGGCCGAGTACCCGCTGGTGGTGCTCCAGACGACCGAACGCCGTCTCGCGGAGTTCGAGCCGCTGGTCCGCAACGCGCGCGCGCGCGTCGAGATCCTGGCCCCGCACGCGAACGAGATCTACATCGTCGCCAAGCGGTAGCGCGCGCCGCTAGGCGCTCGCGTTGGCCTGGAAGCGATACCACACGATCGAGAGCACGCCGAGCACGGCGTACAGGATCGCGTGCTTGATGTGGTGCGAGCCGTCGAAGCCGAGCGCGGGCACGGCGTTGCAGATGCCGGTGGCGGCGGTGATGGCGAACAGGACGAAGACGACCGTCAGGACGAGTGCGAGGATCTTCATATCAGCTGATGGCTCCGATCTTGGCGAGGATGAGGCAGAGCGCTCCGAACAGCAGGCAATACCAGCCGAACGGGCGCAGGTCGTGGTTCTTGAAGTATTTGGTCAGGAACGCGACCGAGAGATAGGCGAAGATGCCCGCCAGCACGGCGCCGACGATCGCCTGAACGGCGACCACGTGGGCGCCCGGCGCCCACAGCTCGGGGATCTCGAGCGCGGCGGCCGCGAAGATCACGGGGGTCGCGAGCAAGAACGAATAGCGCGCGGCGCTCGCCATGTCCAAGCCGCAGAGCAGGCCGACCACCATCGAGGCGCCCGAGCGCGAGATGCCGGGTAGCAGCGCCAGCGCCTGTCCGAAGCCGACCGCCACGCTCTGGGGGTAGCTCAGGCGCTCGATCGGCTTGTAGGCGGCGCCGGTGGCGGCGTGCTGGCGACGGCGCAGCCAATCGCCCGCGAACATGACCAGGCCGTTGATCATCAGGAAGATGGCGGCCGGCGCGACCGCGCCGAACAGGACGCTGACCTTCTCCTTGAAGAGCAGGCCGAGGATCCCGACCGGCACCGTGCCGACCACGAGCAGCCAGGCCACCCGCTCGTCGACGTCGTCGGAGAGCTTGCCGCGCGCGATGCTGCCGACGAGCGCCCGTCCGAGCTTCACCCAGTCGTCGCGATAGAACACGATCAGCGCGATCGCCGTGCCCAGGTGCAGCACCACCACGAACGCCAGGAAACTCGGGTCGGCACGATCGATGTTGTGCCAGCCGAGCAGCGCCGGGATCAGGATGGTGTGCCCCAGACTCGAGACCGGAAAGAGCTCGCTGATGCCTTGTAAGACCGCGAGGACGATGGCTTGGACGAAGGTCACGGCGCTTCGGTTACGCCCCCCCGGGCGCCGCGGCCTCCTGCCCGCGCGGCGCGGGAGGATTGGGGCACATTCCGAGGTAAGGCGTCGGTGTGCTTGAGAACGGTGCCGAGGGCGGCCTGCAACACGAACGGCGATTCGAACGCGTCGGCGATACCTTGCTCGTATCGTACAGCATCGGCGACGATTTCGAGCCCGAGTTCACCGAGACGTACGACATCGCGCTCGGCGGGATGGCGATGCTCACGAACGCCGAACTCGACAAGGACGCGCCCGTCTCGGTCCAGCTCGAACTGCGCGGCGATTCGCAACCGGTACTCCGGCTGCGCGGCACGATCCGCTGGTCGCACTACGATCCGATGCTCCAGCGCCACCGGACCGGCGTCGCGTTCCTCGACGTCGACGAGGATATGCGCGCACACCTGCAGCGGTACATCGACACGCTCCACCTGCTGCGCGACATGGGCGTCATCTAGCGCGTCGCGCCCCCGCTACCAGGCCACCCACTTCGCGGCGAACGTGTAGTCGGAGGCCACCGCCTTGCAGTCCTTGTACGCGGGCGCGTAGGCAGCGCTCCTGGCCATCGCGAGCGCGACCGTGTCCAGCGAGACGTTCCCCGAACTCCCGGCGATCGTGGCCGAGAGCACGCTTCCGCTCGCGTCGAGATGCACCAGCACGGCGCTGGTCCCGCTGGTCCCGGCCGCGCGCGCGTCGGGCGGGATCTCCGCGGGCTGCGGCGTGGATTCCAGACCGGCCGGCGCGTTCGGCGTACGGCACGGCGAGGCGGCGACGACCGCCGCGGGGGTCGGGGCCGGCGTCGAGGGCGCGGGCGTCTGCGCGTGCGAGCGCGCCTCGCCTCGGCCCGCGGTCGCGACCGCGCGAGGGACCGCGATGCTCCGAGCGGTCGGGCTCGGCTGCGGGGCGGGCGTGTGGGGTACGGGTGTGGCCTGGGTGATCCGCACGATGCGGGCGTGCGCGATGGTCACCACCGGCGCGTCGCTCTGGCGGACCGCGAACGGCGAACGGAGCCAGCCCAAGAGGATGGCGTGCACCAGCAGCGAGAGGCCGACGGCGACGAAGAGAAGGCGGCGCGAGGCTTTCGGTGTCACCGATAGAGCCTCACGCCGCCTTCGTGCTCGTCCCGAGGGTCGGGGTTATTGGTCGGGTGAGAAGTCGGCGTGGAAGATGTACGAGTCCTGCACCGGGACGCAGTTCACGATCTTCGCCGAGTAGGTGGTCTGACGAGCCGCACGCAGCGCGGATTGATCCATCGCCATGTTGTGGCCCGACTGATAGACGCTCGCGTCGACCAGTTGGTTGTTCGCGCCGACCGTCACCTTGATCAGCACGGTCACCTCGCCGAGTCCGAGTTCCTTGGCGGATTCCGGATAGTCGGGCGGGACCGAGTTGACCGCGGTGGCTTCCTTGTAGGGGACGGCGCACTTGGCCGGCTCGGGCGTGCCCGGAACCGGTGAGGCCGTGCCCTGTCCGGCCGGGACGCCGTTCGCCGTGCCGCTCTTCGGCGCGACGTAGGTGTTCTCGGTCGACGTCGCGCCCTTGGTGTTCGTCGTCTTGACGACGTTCATCTTGAGCTGCGGCTGGACCGGCGCCTGTTTGGGCGGCGGCGTCGCGTGCGGCGGCGGGGTCGGAGTGGGCGGCGGGGTCGGGGTCGGCGGCGGGGGCGTCGGGACCTTGACCTTGGTCTTCTTGGTCACCGAGACGGTCTCGGTCTGCTGGTCTTCCGCATGCTTGTTCATGTTGGGAAGCAACGGCAGGATCAAGAAGTGGACGAGGATCGACAACAGGAACGCCCAGCCGACGAAGTTACGGACCTGTTCGCCCGTCGTGATGAAGGGTGATTTCTTCTCCGCCATCGTTAGCTGTTCTGCCCCTGCGGCGTGCCTTCGATGTGGTTGGCAAGCCCGAAGTCGGTGAGGTCCGCTTGTTTGGCGGCATCCATCACTTGCAAGACGGTTCCGTAGTTCGCCTTCGGATCGGCCTTGATGATGACGCTCTTGAACTTGTGTCCGGTCTGGTCCTGAAGGGTCTGGAACGCATCCTTGGCCTCCTGGACGGTGACGATCGACGGCCCGATCTGGATCTCGCTCTTCTCGTTGATGAGCACGACGATCTGGGACGGGTTCACGCGGTCTTTGTTCTTGGCATCCGGCATCTTCGGTTCTTTGGTAACCGACGCCAAGATGATGAAGATGATCAGGAGGACCAGCAACACGTCCGTGAACGGCGTGATGTTGATGGTCGACATGACATCGTCTTCTTGTCCTACTGAAACGGCCATCTTACTGCACCTTCACGTTCATGACGTCACGAAACCGACGTCGTCGAGGCCGGCCTGTTTGGCGGCGTCGAGGATGCGGATGATGATCCCATACGGCGCCTTGCTATCGGCCGTGATGGAAACGTGTTTGTGCGGCTTCTTGATCGAGGCTTGGGACATGACGTAGTAGATCGTCTGTTCGTCGGCCGGAACCGCGTCGACGTAGATCTTGCCCTTCGCGTTGACATCGACCTCGATGTTCTTGTGGGGGTCGTCTTTGGTCGTGGGAGAGTTGTCGCTCTTGTTGGGTAGCTGCTTCTCGAATCCCGGCGGCGTTACGATCGCGGCGAGGATCATGAAGATGATGAGCAGCACCAGCAATACGTCGGTGAACGGCGTGATGTTGATCTCCGCCATTACCTCTTCGTCTTGCTTAGCCGATAGCAGACTCACGTCGGGCCTCCGAAAGGGTTACTTGGGTGCCTGCGTCGGCGTGGGTGCGAGCAATTCCGAAGGGATCGGCGCGCCCGTATTGTGGAAGTGGAGGATCTCGGCGAGCTGGTTGGCCGCGACGATCATCTCTTGGTTGTAGACCTTGATGCGCGTCTTGAAGTAGTTGAAGAAGATGACCGCGATGACGGCGACGACGAGTCCCGAGAACGTCGTGATCAGCGCTTCGGAGACGCCCGACGCGACGACGGCCGGCGAGGCGTTGCCCTTGAGCGCGATCTCGTCGAACGCGTGGATGATGCCGAGGACGGTACCGGCCAGACCGACGAACGGCGCGATGACCGCGATGGTGCCGATGATGCCGAGGTTGCGTTCGAGCGCGTTGAGGTGTTCCATCAGCGCGATCGAGAGCGCGTCGGTGATGTCCGCGCGGTTCTTCTCGCCGCGCTGGAGACCGAACTCCAGGATCCGGGGCAGCATGCCCTTATTCGCCTGACAGACCTTGATGGCGCCGGCCAAGTCGTCCGCCTGGATCTTCTGCGCGATCTGCTTGAGTAAGCCTTTGGTATCGCCGTGCTGCGATGCGAAGAACACCAGGCGCTCGATCACGATCGCCACGGTGATGATCGACAGAGCCAGGAGGACCCACATGTCCCATCCGCCCCTGGTCATAAAAGTCATAAAACCTGCAAACACTTCTTCCGACCCCTCCCACTTACGGGAACTTTAGTGCGCTAGACAAGAAAAACCGGGGGGATTCCCCCGCCCGTGAAGGCGGACCATTGGCCCACCCTCGCGGAAAGTCCTGGTCGCGCGGAGAGCCCTCCGCGTCCCCCTATTTGAGGTTGGTTTTCACGAACGATTCGACCGCCAGCGCGAGCGCCTCGTTCCCGGCCGCCCGGGCGTATTGGATGGCTTTTTGTGCGTACGCATTGGCACTGGCCTTATCGGCATCTTTCTTGCCGCCCGTGTAGTACATACCCGTGTACGCCACCGCCTCGGCATAGTTCGCGAGCGCATCCTCCGGCTTGAGCGCGATCGCCTTGTCGGCATAGGCCTTGACCTTGGCATAGTCGGGCTTGGCCTCCGACTGCAAGGTGAACGCGGCTTCGGCGTCGGCCGTGACCGCCACATCCGGATCGCCGGCGGCGGCGGCCTTGTCGTAGAGGGCCGCGGCGGCGTCGTAGTTCTTGGCGGTGCGCTGGGCGCGGGCTTGTTCGAGGAAGGCGCTGCCCAGCACGCGTCCCGGGACGGTCGAGGTCGGATCCAGCGCCTTGATCTCGGTCGCGACGATCTGGGCGTTGGCCGTGTCGCCGCTCTTCTGGTAGGCCGAGAGCAGCGCCGAATCGAGGTTGATCTTCGACTTCAGATCGGTCGTCTTCAGGGCGAACGCCTGGTCGCGCGCGCTCTTGAGCGAGGCGACCGCGTCGGCGATCTTGCCGGGGGCGTTGAGCTGGGCGACGCCCAGGGCGAAGAGCGAGTTGGTGCTCTTGTCCATGGCGTAGGCCTTGGCGGCATAGGAGAGCGCCAGGTTCGCATTGGTCGCGGCCAGGCCGACGGCCGCGCTCGCGAACGCCTGGGCGGCCACGATCTGATACTTCTTCTCGATGGTCGGGACCGCGGCGAAGGCGGCTGCCGAGCCCGGATTATCGCCGGCGTAGTAGTCGGCCAGGCCCAACAGGATGCGGCCCTGCGGGTCGCCCGGGTTGCTCAGCACGTAGGCGGTCGCCTTGGTCTTGGCCATCGGATAGTTGCCCGAGCGGATCATCGCGCGGATCTGTCCGAGCGCTCCGCTGTCCGACGTCGCCGCAGCCACGCCCTTCGCGGTGAACCGGAGGGTATAGTCGTAGAACGACACGACCGCCTTGGGGCCGCGGTGGGCGGGCCGATAGGTCGCGGTCTGCGCCAGTTCCATCGCCGCGGCGTTGTCGGCAGGGTTGGTCGACTTGATGACCTTGATAGCCTTGTGCGATCCGTCCGGGTTGACCTGGACCTGCACGATGACCATGCCCTTGCCGCCGATCGGCTGGGACGTCGTGCCGGCCGCCAGGCGCTTCGCCGGGCTGAACTCGTTCGCGTACTGGGCGTGCGCCGGTGCGAACGACAGGGCGAACGCGACGATGCCGGCCGCTACGGCGACCCGGGAACTGCGATTCATCTGATACCTCGTGGACGTGTGCATGTACTACAAGAACGTACGTTATACCCGAAATGTGGTCTTCTACCAGAAATCCACCCGAGCCCGCCGCTTTCGGCGGCCGAGCCCTCGGTCCCACCAAACGTCCCATGCCGGTGGCGCGTGACGGACATCCGCGACGGCGTCAGTCCTCGGCGCCGACGGGATCGGAAGCGGCGCGCAAGGCCGAGACTTCGCGCTCCGTCAGCACGCGCGAGAGGCCGGGCGGCAGCGTGCCCATCTTGAGCGGACCGAAACTGGTCCGTTCCAGCGCGAGCACCGGGTGGCCGAGCGCTTCGAACATCTTGCGGACCTGCCGGTTGCGCCCCTCGTGCAGCGAGATGTCGACGACGGTGTTGTATGCGCGCGTCGCGATCACCGCGAGCTTGGCGCCGGCGGCGCGGAAGTCCGAGGTGCGGACGCCTTCGAGGATCTTCTTCACGTCGGACTGCAGGAGCTTGCCCTTGACGACGGCCCGGTACGTCTTCTCGACGCCGTAGCTCGGATGCAGCAGACGGTTGGCCAGGTCGCCGTCGTCGGTCATCAGCAGCAAGCCGGACGAATCGTAGTCGAGCCGGCCGACCGGCACCACGCGCGGCGTGCCCTTGGGCACCAGTTCCGCGACCGTGCGGCGACCCTCGGGATCGCGCATGGTGGTCATCATCGCGACCGGTTTGTGGACGAGCAGATAGGTGAAGTGCTTGGCCGGCATCACGCGCTTGTGGTCGACCTCGACCTCGGCGTCGTCCGGCACGATCGTGCCGAGCTCCTTGACGACCTTGCCGTCGATCCGCACCCGCCCGCGCACGATCAGCTCTTCGACCGCCCGGCGCGACGCCACGCCCGCGTGAGCGAGATACTTATTGAGGCGCACTACGTGTCATCCCGAGCGTAGCGAAGCGCAGTCGAGGGACAGCCGAGTCGCGGTCCCTCGACTACGTTCGCTTCGCTCTCTACGCTCGGGATGACAATCGACAACTAGTCGCCGCCGCCGCGCATCTGCATGGCGTCCTTGGTGACGCTCTGCAAGAACTCTTCGTTCGTGCGCGTCTGGGCCATCTTGCCGAGGATCATCTCGGTGATGTCGCCCGTGTTGAGGGCCGCGCTGACGCGACGGAGCATCCAGATCTTGCGCATCTCGTCGGGCGAGAGGAGCAACTCCTCGTGACGCGTTCCCGAGCGCTTGATGTCGACGGCCGGGAAGACGCGCGACTCGGCGAGCTTGCGCGTGAGGTTGAGCTCCATGTTGCCGGTGCCCTTGAACTCTTCGAAGATGATGTCGTCCATCTTCGAACCCGTCTCGATCAGCGCGGTGGCGATGATCGTGAGCGATCCGCCTTCTTCGATCTTGCGGGCCGCGCCGAAGAACCGCTTCGGCTTATGCAGCGACGCCGTGTCGAGACCGCCCGAGAGGGTGCGGCCCGAGTTCGGGATGACCTGGTTGTAGGCGCGCGCCAGACGGGTGATCGAGTCGAGCAGGATGACGACGTCCTTGCCGAGCTCGACCAGACGCTTGGCGCGTTCCATCGCGAGTTCGGAGACGGCCGTGTGGTTCTCGGGGTGCTCGTCGAACGTCGAGGCGACGACTTCGCCGTCGATCGTGCGGCGCATGTCCGTCACCTCTTCCGGACGCTCGTCGACGAGCAGCGCGATGATGTGCGCCTCCGGATGGTTGATGGTGATCGCGTTCGCGATGTTCTTGAGCAGGGTCGTCTTACCGGCCTTCGGCGGCGAGACGATCAGCGCGCGCTGTCCCTTGCCGATCGGGCAGAACAGGTCGATGACGCGCGTCGAGAGCTGCGTCGCGCGCACCTCGAGATTGAAGCGCTCCTGCGGATAGATCGGCGTGCCCTTCTCGAAGTTGCGGCGGCCGCGGATCTTGTCGGGCTCGAGGTCGTTGATCTTGTCGACGCGGATCAGGCCGTAGAACTTCTCGCCCTCTTTGGGACGGCGGACCTGGCCTTCGACCAGGTCGCCGCGGCGCAGTTCGAAGCGCCGGATCTGCGACTGGCTGACGTAGATGTCGTCGGGGCCGAGGATGTAGCCCTCGCGGCGCAAGAAGCCGTAGCCCTCGGGAAGCATGTCCAGGATGCCGCTGGCCATCTCGAGGCCCGAGCGCTGTTGCTGCGCGGCCAGGATCTGCGCGACGATCTCGTCCTTCTTGACCTTGGCCGGCGACGGGATCTCGATCTCGAAACCGACCGCGATCTCGACCAGCTCGCTCTTCGTCTTCTCTTCGAGATCGGCGGCGGTCAGCAGCGGCGGACCGACGGGCTCGGCCTGCGGAAAATCGTGGTGTTGATGCTGGTTCTGGGGATTGTTGCCAAAGGGCTGACGGCGGCGCGCGCGTCGGCGGCGGCCTCCGCCCTGCTGCCCGTTGTTATTCGGGCGATGTTCGGTTTGCAGCGGAGTGTCTCTCTCGTAGAGTCGGACCCGTCATCATAATTACGACGCAAGAGGCGAGGCTGCCAGCTTCGCGGCGGTGACGGGTACGAGGGGGGATGTCCAGGCGATAGTAGCACAGGCCCCCCGGGGAATCAAGGAGAGAGCGAGCGTGGCCCGCTCAGGTAGGGACTGCCGCGCAGATAGAAGCGCAGGCGCCGGTCGGCGGCCTTGGTGATGCCGATCCGGGCCGAGAGACCGACGCGGACCGGCCCCGCCGCCGGCTCGAGTTCGAGCGGGCCGCCGGACGCGAGACCGGCGCCGTCCAGGGACGCGTCGATCGCGAGTGCGGTGCAGAGCCGGCCGGGACCGCGGCACAGGTCGCGCAGAACGGACGTCCCCCGTCGGGCTTCCATCAGCGCGATGCCGTCGAGCGGCTCGAGCGCGCGGATCAGCACCGCGGCGCCGACGCCCTCGGGCTCGCTCGTGACGTTGAAACACCACGACGTTCCGTAGATCCGATAGACGTAGGCCCGGAGCGGGCCCAAGAACATCGACGCATTGCGAACCCGCAAGCCGTTGTACGCATGGCTCGCGGGATCGCCCGGAGGATAGGCTTCGACCTCGACGATGCGCCCGGAGGCGGCGCCGGCCGGGGTCGTATGCCGCAGCGTCGCGCCGAGCAGCGATCGCGCGAGCGCGACCGTCGCGGTCGGGCTAGGCAGCGATGTGGAGCGCGACTTCGGCCCGCGCGCGACCCGAGAGATCGTCGTTGCCGCCGGCCACGACGTCGCACTGGCTGAACTGGTTGAACGCGCAGCCGAGCCGGATATAGGGAAGCGTCAACGGCTGGGGCAGGGCGCGGCGCTCGCTCAGGTCGTGGATCAGTTCTTGGTCGGGAACGGCGAACCGGACCCGGCGGACCTTGCGATCGCGCAGGGCGGTCGCGACGGCGGTGACGGCGGCGTAGCCGATCTCGCGGCCGGCGAGTCCGGCGTACCGCCGGACGTGGAAGGGGACGCGGAGCAAGGCCGGCGAGGCGCTGGCGATCGTCGCGATCGACGCGTATGCGACGCCGACGCCGGCGTCGTCTGCGGCGTAACCGACGGTGGCCTCGACCAGGGGGACGGTTTTGCGACTGCTCATGTCAACCTCGTACCCATCATACATCGAACGTATGTTCGATGTCAATCGGGGGCGATCGGGTCCCAGAGGCTCCGGTAGAGGGCCAGCATCCGCTCCGTCTGGGCCTCGATCGAGAACCGGCCTGCGGAGCGGCGGGCCCGTTCGGCTTCGGCTCCGTCCGGCTCCGCCGGGACCCCGTCGAAGGCGCGCGCGAAGGCGTCGACGGTCGAGTCCAGCACCTTGCCCGCGCCGCCCAACACATCGCGGTTGGTCGGCGCGTCGGCCGCGATCACCAGCGCACCGGTCGCCAGCGCCTCGGCCAGGACCAGCCCCTGCGTCTCGGTCGTGCTCGAGAACACGAACGCGTCGGCCGACGCATAGAGGTCCGGCAGCGCATCGCGCTCGACGGCGCCCAAGAACGTGGTCCGACGGGCGACGCCTTCGGCCGCGGCCAGCGCGATCAGCGCCTCCCGTTCGGGGCCGTCGCCGCCGATCACCAGATGCAGATCCGGAGCGCTTCGGGCCAGCGCCGAGATCAGCAGATCGACGTTCTTCTCGCGGGCCAGCCGGGAGACGAAGAACAGCATCCGGCGCCCGCCCGCGCCGACCCGCTCGCGCAGTCCCGGGTCGCGGCGACCGCCTCCGAACTTCTGCAGGTCGATGCCGGTCGGGATGATCTCGATGCGGGCTTGGACGCCCAGTTCGCGCAGTCGCTCGCCCATCGCCAGGGTCGGGACGACGACCGCATCGGTCATGTCGGCGAACGTGCGCGTCAGCGTCTCGGCCGCCATCCGGGTGGCGGTCGCGTCGAACGGCACGTAATGGGCGTACTCTTCGAGCTTCGTATGATACGTATAGACGAACGGGATGTTGTAGCGGCGCGCGTAGCGCAGCCCCATCCAACCGGTGATGAACGGCGAGTGCGCGTGGATGATCGAGAGGCGCTTGATCACGCCTTGGACGTTCCGGCGCCGGACCAGCGGCAGGGTCAGCCGGTAGGGCGTGTCCGGCAGCGGCAGCGAGGGCATCCGGAAGACGGGGCCGTCCGTCTCTTCGTAACCGGGCACTTTGGGCGTGAAGCAGTAGACCTCGTGGCCCCCGGCGCGCAGGCCCTCGGCCAGCGCGTCGACCGAGGCGACCACGCCGTTGACGACCGGGCGATAGACCTCGGTGAAGAAGCCGACCCGCAAGTGCTGCACGTCGCCGAGGGTTCCGCGAGCGACCCTTCGCGCCTCTGTGGCCGCTTGGAAGGGCCCGGGCGACCCGGAGTGCGAACTGCAGGTTAGACCTCCTGCCAATACGACATTTGGCATATGGTTGGGCTCGCGGGCCCATGATATAGTGCCCGAGTTGCCGGACCACCCCGCGAGTGGTCCCTTCGGTATGCCGCCGGGAGCGGCTACCTGACCGATACCATCCCCGCTCGGAGTTCCCAGGAGCTCCAGCGCGACGGTCGGTCCGATGGCGTTTCCCTTGATTGAGGATCCGTCAACCACTACGAACCCTGTGATCGAAGAGCACTGCCGTGCTCGGAGTGTCTTGGCGCCTGGCGGCGTCTCGACCGGTGTTGCAGAGAGAGGAGCCTAGGTTGATAGGACGCAGCCCGATGCGTGCAAGCCACCTACTTGCCGTTAGCGTTCTCACCGCCGGAATCACGATAGCCGGCTTTACCACCCACCCGAGCGCGGCATGGGCCGCCCCGGGGATCCCGGTCGCACCGACGCGACCGGCCGTCACGGTGACGATCGTCGCCGGACGGACGACCACCCAGCTCCAGAGCGCGGCCGACGACGTCGGCGCATTGCTCGAAGAGCAGGGCGTCACGCTCGGCGCCTACGACGAAGTGCATCCGTCGCTGGCCGCGCGACTCACGCCGAACGCGACCGTTCGGGTCGTGCGCGTGGCCAACTGGACGCGCACCGTCCGGCAGCCGATCGCGGCGAAGACCGTGCACCGCGTCTCGCTCTCGCTCGCGCCCGGAAGGACGAAGGTCCTCTCCAACGGGACGCCGGGCCTGCGCGAGACGATGGTGCGCTTCACCCAACGCGATGGCGGACGCATCGCGAAGAAGGTCGTCGAGACGCGCGTGCTCCGTTCGGCGAAGCCGCGCGTGATCGCCGAAGGCGTCGGCGAGTACGACGCGTTCGTCCGCTTCGGCGGACGCGGTCTCGACAAGACCGCGTACGTGGCCCGCGCCGCGCTGACGATGGTCGCGACCGCGTATACCGCGAACTGCTACGGCTGTTCCGGCATCACGGCGAGCGGCCGTCCCGCCGGACACGGCATCGTCGCGGTCGATCCGCGCGTGATCCGTCTCGGCACGCGGCTCTACATCCCCGGCTACGGCTACGCCGTCGCCGGCGATACGGGCGGCGCGATCCGCGGCAACCGCATCGACCTCGGTTTCAACTCGCGGGCCGACGCACTGCGTTTCGGGCGGCGAGCGGTCACCGTGTACCGGTTGTAGCGACCGCGACGCCTTGGAAGAGCATCCGCGCGCGCTCCTGAGCGCGTACGGCCTGACGCCGAAGAAGCGCTTCGGCCAGAACTTCCTGATCGACGGCGAGGCGACCCATCGGATCGCCCGCCTCGTCCTCGACGGCGCGTCTCCGGACGCGCCGCTCCCAATTCTCGAGATCGGCGCCGGCACCGGCGCGCTCACCCGCGCGCTGCTCGACGAAGGCGCAGACGTGACGGCGCTCGAGATCGACGATCCGCTCGTCGCGGTCTTGCGCGGACGCGCGGATCTCGCGGCCGCGACCGTCGTGCACGGCGACGCGATGACGTTCGACTACGCGGCGTTCGCGGCCGGACGACGCTGGCGCGCGACCGGCAACCTCCCCTACAACGTCGGCACGCCGGTGCTGATGAGCCTGGTGGAGATGCGCGGCGGTCCAGAGACGATCGTCGCGATGCTGCAGCGCGACGTGGTCGACCGTCTGGTCGCCAAGCCCGGCACGCCCGCCTACGGGAGCCTGTCGATCGCGGTGCAGTACGCGATGCAGGTCGAGCGCGCGTTCACGCTCGGCCCGCGCGCCTTCTTCCCGCCGCCGAAGGTCGACTCGACCGTCGTGCGTCTGGTACGCCGCGATGCGCCGGCGGTCGCGACGCGCGACGAAGCGCTCTTCATGCAGGTCGTCCGCGCGGCGTTCGCGTACCGCCGCAAGACGCTCGCCAACTCGCTGATGCTCGCCCTCGTTCTCCCGCGCGGACCGGTCGCGCGCGCGATCGCGGATGCCGGGCTCGAACCGGAGATCCGTGGAGAACAGCTCGACCTCGCCGCCTTCGCCCGCCTGGCCGACGCGCTGGCCGCAGGACGCCTTTAGAGCCGGCGGCATCGCCGCCGTCCTGGGCCTGATCCTGGCGGCGCTGACCGTCGGCGTCATCCTGGCGGTGATCGTCGCCCGGTTCGTCGCGCCCGACTTCGCGGCGACCCGCCGCATCGACGGCATCTGGATCGTCGTCCTGAGCGCGCTCGCGGAGATCTTCGTCCCGGTCGCGGTGCTGATCGCGCTTCCGCGCGCGGCGCGGCTCTCGCTGCGCGAACTCGGATTCAAGCGCCCGGATCCGCGCGCGATCGGGATCGCCCTGGCCGGCGTGATCTGCGGCGTGATCCTCGTGACCCTCGGAACGAACGCCGTCAGCGCGCTGACCCACACCGGCGACCACTCGCAGCAGACCGAGAAGCTCTTCCTGGCGCTGCGCGCGCCCTGGCAGATCGGGGTCTTCGCGTTCTTCGCCGCGATCGTGGCGCCGGTCGTGGAAGAGTCGGTCTTCCGCCTGTTCGTCTTCAACGTGGGGCTCCGCTACGGCGGTTTCTGGACCGGAGCGATCCTCAGCTCGATCCTATTCGGATTCGCGCACGGCGACCCGTACAACGCGCTGCCGCTCGCGCTCGTGGGGATGGTGCTGTGCGGCGTGTACTACCTCACGCGCAACGCCTACGCATCGATGATCACGCACGGGGCCTTCAACCTGCTCACGCTGGTCGCGCTCGAGTTCTTCCCGAAGACCGCCGGCGGCTGACGTGCCGTTCCGCATCGCGGTCGACGCGATCAATCTGGCGGCCGACCGGCGCGGGATGGGTCGCTACGTGCGGCGCGTGCTCGCGACCTGGGAGCGCGATCCCGGGCTCGAACTGACCCTGCTCGATCGCGCGACCATCCGGGCGGCCAAAGGCGAGGGGTTCGATGCGGTCTGGTATCCGTGGAACGGGATCCGCTTCGCCGCCGCCGCGCGCAAAGTCGTCACCATCCACGACGCGTTCGCCTTCACCCAGCCCCACCGCAACCTGGTGGCACGCTGGCGCGAACAGGCGCCGATCCGACGCGCCGCGCGCGAAGCCGACGCCTTCGCGACCGTCTCGCAGTGGTCGGCCGGCGAGATCTCGCGCGAGCTCGGCATCGACCGCGACGCGATCGCGATCGCGCCGGGCGCGCCGGACGCGTTCTGGGAGCCCGTCCCTCCGGACGGGCGGGACCCGTTCGTCTTGGTGGTCGGCGGCCCCGAGGAACGCAAGAACGTGCGCATGCTCCGCGAGGCGTTCGCGAAGGCGTTCCCGCGCGGCGAGGTCGCACTGATCGACACGGCCGACGCGAAGCCGACGGATCTCGAACTGCGCGCGCTCTACGCGAACGCGCTCGCGGTCGCGGTGCCGTCGTACGCCGAGGGCTACGGACTGCCCGCGGTCGAGGCGATGGCCTGCGGCGCGCCCGTGCTGGCCGCCGACGCGGCCGGGCTGCCCGAGGCCTGCGACGGAGCGGCGATGCTGCTCCCGCCGCACGACGTCGATGCGTGGACGAACGCCTTGCGCGAGATGCGCGACGATCCGACGTCGCGCGGACGCCTGCGCGCCAAATCGCTGGTGCGTGCCCGACGCATCGACCGTGAAGCACCGGCGAGGCTTACGCTCGCATTGCTGCGCGGGGTCTTCGGACCCGCCGTCGAATAGGAAACGGATATGGAACGGCCCCGCAGCGAACGCACCTGGCACGTTCGAAAGGTCCGCCTCGGGGACGACGACGGCGCGATCGACCGCCTCGTCGTCGAAGCGATGACGCCCCAAGAGCGCATGACGTTCGTATGGGAACTTGCGCTCCGACTCGGGAGGCTCCGCAGTGACGATGTCGCTCGACAACGACTTCAGCGATCTGTTACAAGCGTTCTCCGAAGCCGGCGTTGAGTACATCATCGCGTCCACGACATCTCGGCCGCCGACCTGGAGAGCGACGATTTGATCTTTCAAATCGGTGTCGCACCGCTCCGCATCGATATCGTCACGTCGATCGACGGGCTCTCGTGGGACGAAGCGGTGCGCGACATGTCTACCACGATATACGCCGGCGTCCGGTGAACGTGCTCGGTCGCGCGTCGCTCATCGCGAATAAACGCTCCGCCGGCAGACCCAAGGACCTTCTCGACGTGGTCGAGCTGGAAAAACTGCCATGATCACGAGATGACTTCGGATCGGTGCATCGATGACGCCGCTGTCTGCGCGACGATCTCTTTGAGGCGCGCGACGAACCGATCCGGCGCAAAGGTCTCGGCGTGGGCGCGGAGGCGTTGCGGGTCGTAGGCGGTCGGGTCGAAGATCTCGAGCGCGTCGGCGAGCGACTGCGGCGTCGCGTCGTCGAAAAACGCCCCGGTCTGCCCCTCGAGGATCGTCTCGAGCGCACCGCCGCCGCGGTAGGCGAGGGTCGGTCGACCGGCGGCGGCCGCTTCGACCGGGACCAGACCGAAGTCTTCTTCACCCGGAAGGATGGCGGCGCGCGCGTTCCCCAGCAACGTATTCACGTCGGCGTCGCTGAGGTAGCCGAGCATCTCGGTGGTCGTGCCGCGCGCGAGCTCGCGTAATGCGCGATCTGCCGGGCCCGTGCCCGCGATCTTGAGCGGCACGTTCGCGATCTGGGCGGCCCGGATCGCCAGGTCGATTCGTTTGTACGGCAGCAGACGCGAGGCGATCGCGAAGTAGTCGCCGCTCCCGGCGCCGGCCGTGAAGCGATCGACGTCGACCGGACACGGCAGCACGTCGGCATCCCGGCCGTAGTACGTCTTCACCCGGCCGGCGACGTTGCGGGAGTTGGCGACGAACCGGGTCGGGCGCATCGCCGCGCGCTTGTCCCAGGCGACCAGGCGCGCGATCGCCGGGCGCGCGAGTGCGCCCAGGCCGAAGCCGCCGACGTAGCGGTCCGCGTCGAACGTGAAGCGCGAGACGGTATTGATATAGCAGACGTGGATCGCGCCCGGCGGGACGATGACGCCCTTGGCCCAGGCCGTGGTCGAACTCACGATGGTGTCGTAGCCGGAGAGATCGAACGCCTCGAACGCGCGCGGGTAGAGCGGCGCGAGCGCCCGGAAATACCGGTTCGCGCCGGGCAGGGACGCCAGGAACGAGGCGTGGATCCGGTCCGGTGCGACGATGCTTGCCGCGACGCGCGGATCGCAGAGGGCCGTGTAGACGGGCGCGTCCGGCCACGCGTCCGCGAAGTGGGCGAAGACGCGCTCGGCGCCGCCGAGCTGGTTCAGATAGTCGTGGACGAGCGCGACGCGCACGCGCGGACTAACCGCCTTGGCGCGGCAGGACGAGGGCGATCGTCGGATCGCCCAGATAGCGGCGCGCGACCCGGCGCAGATCGGCCGACGTGACGGCGTCGATCGACGCGAACGTCCGCCCGAGATAGTCGGCCGAACCTCCGCTCTGGGCGAAGACGCCGGCGATCCAGGCGCGATCCTCGAGCGACTCGATGTCCCGCGCGAACCGTCCGCGCGCCTCGGCCTTGAATTCGTCCAGCGATCCGACGATGGGCGCGCCGCCGAGCGCCTTGAAGACGCCGAGCGCCGTCGAGAAGGCTTGGCTCGGGTCGCCGAGGCCTCCGTACAAGTAGACGGTCAGATTCGAGGACGGCCGGTCGAAGGCGTAGATCGAGCCGACGGCCGAATCGGCGCTGGTACGCGAGATCAAGGTCGGGAGCTGCGCGACCGCGCCGAGCGTCTTATCGACGAACGACGCGAGTACCAGCATGGCGCCGAAATCCTTGTTCCCATACCCCGGTGCGGAATAGCGCGCGACCAGCCACGGCACGTCGATGTCGCGACGCGCGATCAGTTCGTGCGAGGCGCCCGCCACCGGCGGGATGGTGGCGCCGACCGGCGTCGACGCGCCGGGCGCGAGGGCCGAGGCGAGGCCGCCGTACGTCTGCGCCGGGTCGATCGCGCCGGCCGCGCTGACGAGCGCGCCGCCCGCGCGATACGCGCGCGCGTAGAACGCGCGGACGTCGTCCGGGACGAACTGGGCGAGCGAGACGGCGGTCCCGGCGGCGGGCGCTCCGTCGAGCATCTGCAGGCCGATACCGAGCGCGCTGCGTCCGCCCATCGAACGGTCCAGTTCGGCGCGCGCGCGCCCGACCGTCGCCGGCGAGAGATCCGGCGCGTGCAGCGCCGACGCGAACAGTCCGAGCAGGCGGTCCTCGTCGGGGCCGAGGCCTTCGACGTAGAACCGGACGCTCTGCGGATCGACGACGTAGCCGATCGAGCCGCCCGCGTCCGCGATCGCGTCGCGCAACGGGAGGCCGCCGGCCGACGGCGTCTGGAGAATGGTCTCGGCGGTCAGGGCCGCCAGGCCGCTCTGCGCGAAACTCTGGCGATCGAGTCCGGCTCGGACGAAGAGCATGGTGCCGGCGAGCGTCGAAGCGGCGTCGGGCTGCGCGACGACGGTGATGCCGTTGGAACGGGTGACGACGGGCGCCGGCGCGAGACCGAGCGCGGCCAGCGCGATCGCGGCGATCACGACGGGCTCCCCTTCTCGGCCGTCAGGTGCACGACCGTCGGCGTCTGCAGATACCGGCGCGCGACGCTCGCGACGAAGGCCGGATCGAGTGACGCGATACTGCGGGCGTAGGTCCCGCTCGCGTCGCCGGGCGCGTAGCCGGGATCACCCTGGACCGCATACCATGCCAGGTCGTCGGCCAATGCGGCCGGCGACGACCAGCCGCGCGCGCTGCGATACGCGAACGCGCGCCGGGCCGCCGCGAAGGCGTCCGGCGAGAGCGGCGTCGCCATCGCCGCGATGGCCGCGCGCACCTCGGTGGCGGCCAGTTCCAGATCGCCGCCCGAGATGCTGACGACCGTCACGCCCGGGTCGTGGAACGTCAGGAAATGACCGGTGACGTTCGTCTCGGAATCGCGCAGCCGCGACGAGACGATCCCGCGATCCGGATCGAAGAGATAGTCGCTGATGAAGTCGAGCGCGGTAGAGGCGCGTTCGTCCCGGATCGACGGTCCGGCGTAGCCGTAGACGAGTCCCGAGACGGCGCCCGCGACGTTCGCGGTGGCTCCGGCCGGTCCCGGCAGCGAGTCGATCGGCGCGGCGCTCGCGGCCGCGTTCGGATCGCCGTCGGTGACGGCATCCAGCACCGACGCGTCGACGGCGCCGGCCAGGGCGAGGAACGCGTTGGGCGCGGCGAAAGCGCGCTTAGCGAAGGCGGCGACGCCGGCCAGCGGGATCCCGGTGTAGGCGTCGGCCGTCCCGGGCAGCACCGGGACGTGGGCCGGGCCGGATGCGAACATCCGGGCCAGCAGGGCGTCGTGCATCGCCAGATCGGGCGAGTACCGGCGTTCGACGCCGCGTACCGCCGAATCGCGCAGCGCGAGCGCGTAGGACGCGGCGTCGGGCGTCGACGCGAAGTAGGCTGAGGTCAACGCGGCCAGCGCCCGGCGCGCGCTGCCGGCCGGCACGATGACGTCGATCGAGACCATGTCCGGCTCGCCGCCCAGCACGAGACGCCCCCCCAGCGAGCGGACGCTATCGGCCAGCGACTTGCCGCCGGCCAGCCGCACCGCGGCGCACGACGCGGCGGCGAGTTGGGCGATGCCGGGGGCGGCGCCATCGTAGCCGTCGCTGGGAGCGCGGAACCAGAGCGCGAGCGATGCCGTCGAAGCGCCGGCGTCCGGACGGAGCACGTACGCGCCGCCGTGCGGGAGCGCGCCGTCGATCTGGACGGGCGCGGCCGCAGCCTCGCCGCCGCACGCCAGACCCAGGGTCAGCGCGAAGGCGAGCAGACGACGCGTCAACTACGCAGGCTCGGGCGAGATCGTCGGCGGGATGCCGCGCTGCGGCTCGCGTTTGGGTTCGACCTTGACGGGCGCCTCGGACTCTGACGGGACCGGCGTGCCCGAGCCGCGATTGCCGTCGTACGGTTTGCCTTCGACGATCGCGCGCACTTCTTCGGCGTCGACCGTCTCGAACTCGAGCAGCGACTTGACCATGCGCTCGACCTTGTCCCAGTTCTTGGTCAGGATCTCGCGACCGTGCGCGTAGGCCGCATCGATGATCTTGCGGACCTCGGCGTCGATCTTGGTGGCCACGTCTTCGGAGTAGTTGCGTTCGTCGCCGAAGTCGCGCCCCAGGAACACCTGGTGCGAGCCGCGGCCGAAGATCATCGGCCCGAGATCGCTCATGCCGTACTGCGTCACCATCCGGCGCGCGATCCCGGTCGCCTGTTCGAAGTCGTTCGACGCGCCGGTGGTGACGTCGCCGAACTGGATCTCCTCTGCGAGCCGGCCGCCGAGCGCCATCGTGATCTGGGCGATCAGCTCCTCGCGGGTGACCGAGTGACGGTCGTCCTCGGGCAGCGACCAGGTGATGCCGAGCGCCATCCCGCGCGGGATGATCGTGACCTTGTGGATCTGGTCGTGCTTCTCGAGCATGCCGCCGATGACGGCGTGACCGGACTCGTGGTACGCGGTGTTCTCCTTCTCCTTGGCCGACATGACGGTCGACTTGCGTTCCGGCCCGACGCGCACGCGATCGATCGCCTCTTCGCAGTCCTTCATCTCGATGACGGTCTGGTTCTTGCGGGCCGCGAGGAGCGCGGCTTCGTTGAGCAAGTTCTCCAGATCCGCGCCCGAGAATCCGGGCGTGCGGCGCGCGAGCGTCTCGAGCTGCACTTCTTTGCCGAGCGGCTTGTTGCGCGCGTGCACTTCGAGGATCTTCTGGCGGCCGCGGAAGTCCGAGCGGTCGACCACGATCTGCCGGTCGAACCGACCCGGCCGGAGCAGCGCCGGATCGAGCACGTCGGGGCGGTTGGTCGCGGCGATCAGGATGACGCCGGTGTTCTGTTCGAAGCCGTCCATCTCGACGAGCAGTTGATTGAGGGTCTGTTCGCGTTCGTCGTGACCGCCGCCGAGCCCGGCGCCGCGTTGGCGGCCGACCGCGTCGATCTCGTCGATGAAGATGATGCACGGCGCGGACTTCTTGGCCTGGTCGAACAGGTCGCGCACGCGCGACGCGCCGACGCCGACGAACATCTCGACGAAGTCGGAGCCGGAGATCGAGAAGAACGGCACTCCGGCCTCACCGGCGATGGCGCGCGCCAGCAGCGTCTTGCCGGAGCCCGGCGGTCCGAGCAGCAGCACGCCCTTGGGGATGCGCGCGCCGAGCGCCTGGTACTTCTTCGGGAACTTGAGGAAGTCGACGATCTCGCCGAGTTCTTCCTTGGCTTCGTCGACGCCGGCGACGTCGGCGAAGGTGACCTTGGGCCGGTTCTCCGAGAGCATCTTGGCCCGCGACTTGCCGAACGACATCGCCTGGCTGCCGCCGCTCTGGGCCTGCCGGAAGATCATGAAGATCAGCGCGATGATGATCAGGAACGGCAGCAGGCTGAAGATCGTCTGGAGGAACGAGGTGTTGGCCGGGGCGTCGTAGCTGACGGCGCCGCCCTTGACCTTCTTCTGGACTTCGTTGACGAACGCCGTATCGATCGGCGGAAGGGCGACCGTATACGCGCCGCCGCCCGCCAAGGTTCCGCTTGCCTGCCGGTCGATCGCATGGAAGGACGTCACTTGGCCCGCTTCGAGCTTGGTGTAGAACGCGCCGTAGTCCAAGCGGGTGGTGGTCTCGCCGGCCTGGAGGATGCGCGAGACCAGGAACACGACCAGAACGGCGGCCAAGACCACCACGAGGAACGACCGAAGATACTTGTTCACGATGACGCTTAGACGACCTTACTGGGTGAAGACCCACGAGCGCAGCTGCGCGAGGTAGGGCAGGTTCCGGTAGAGTTCTTGGT
>Ga0207667_10002552_pt1 | contig 22658 bp, 20 predicted proteins | sample KBSCornC52_FD_184301 | JGI IMG/M metagenome (GOLD analysis project Ga0207667, IMG submission 184301) | Corn rhizosphere microbial communities from Kellogg Biological Station, Michigan, USA - KBS Corn C5-2 (SPAdes) (version 2) | ecosystem: Host-associated > Plants > Roots > Rhizosphere > Soil ...
TTTCTAGCGATTGCGGGCGTGTACTTACCAAGACTCGCGCGCCTAACTGGCCCCTACGTCTGAGGATCACCCCATGCTGACGTGCCTGATCTGCGGCGGTGATATGCAACAAGACACCACGGAAGTCACTGAGCGGCTTCGCGAGGCGGGCTGCACCAGCACCAACGTGGATTCGGGCGGCGGCCGCGCGTTCCAGTTCGCCGACGGCGAGACACTTGAGGTCGGCGGCATGTGCAATGCCTGTGACGAGAACGAGATTCGCAAGTTTCTCGAGGCGAGATAACGCGGACAGCCGTGCCCCTCGCAGATACACGCTCTGCGACTTGGACGCTATCGGCCAGGAGCTGCCATTCCGGCACACCTCGGGTGCCAGCGGTTGCTGACTAGAGCTGCCGTTGAGCACACCTCAAAATGCTGCTAGGTTCGGCCTACTGGAAGGAAGGACGCGCCATGGTCGACATCGGAACGCTGCTTGCCTATAGCCTCGTCGTGCTGGGTTTGTTCCTGATTCCCGGGCCAGCTGTCCTATTGACGCTCGCTCGTTCCATGGGCGGGGGCAAACGTGTTGGTATTGCCACTGGTCTCGGGATCGCCACCGGCGATTTCTTCCACACCATCATGGCGACTCTCGGCCTTTCGGCAGTGCTGTCGACGTCTGCCGCCGCATTCAGCATGGTCAAATATGCAGGTGCGCTCTACCTGATCTATCTTGGTATTCGGTCTTTTCTCGAAGAAGCCGGATCCTTGCAGTTGCCCGCAGCACGACCAGTAAGCGCCGGCCGAGCTTTCCGGCAAGCCATATTGTCAGAAATACTAAATCCGAAGACAGCCCTGTTCTTCTTGGCTTTCCTGCCTCAGTTCGTGCATCCCGGGAACGGTCCGGCCACCACACAGCTTGCATTGCTGGGTACTGTGTTCGTAATTATGAGCGCCGCCTACACCTCGCTGATCGCCGTAGGCGCCGGCTCTTTCGGCCGGTGGCTGAGTCGCTATCGTGCCATTGGTCGTTGGCAAGGGAGGGTGATCGGAACCATTTATCTCGGTCTTGGCCTCCGACTGGCACTCCAGAAGAGGTGAATGCAGAGACGCTCAAGTAGTGGCCGCTTTGGGTCGATAGCAGTCGGCCATTGCACCTCATATCGCATCGCGTGAGCGGAACCTGCTCGCGGCCACCGCACACAATCGGAACGACCGTGAGATACGCATCCATGCTCGGAGTGTCCGGGAGAATGCACATGGGCAGAAGATCCATTACTGGCGGTGTGACCGCCAAGGGCCAACGACGAATCCAGTTCGAGTTCTGGTTCGAGGGTGTGCGGTATCGCCCCACTCTGCCGCGAACACCGACCGAAGCAAATCTGCGACGGGCACGGGAACAAGTCGCTGGAATCAGGGCGCGCATCACCGCCGGCACCTTCTCGTTTGCCGAAGAGTTTCCGGAGTTTCGCAATCTCAAGGACGTTCCGCACGAGGGGGCACCTCGAACGTGCAATCAAGTCTTCGATGCTTTCCTCGCCCACTGCGAGTCACGCGTCGCCAAGAACGACATGGCGACCGTAACCCTAGCGTGCTATCGGAGGATTCTGAATGGAGTCTGGCGCGCCAAGCTTGGTGTCATCCGATTCCTCGATGTCCGATATTCTTCCCTCGTGAAGATTGCAGACGAGGCCGACTGGAGCAAGAAGTCATACAACAACGCGATCAGCGTTCTGCGGCGAGCCTTCAAGTTCGGTTATCGAGATCACCCGGAGAAGTATGACCCAACGTCCAGTCTCAAGAGTGCGCGGCTCCGCAAGCAGGATCGACCGGCCATTGACCCGTTCACGATAGGTGAGGCAGAAGCACTCATCGCTGCGGTTCATCGCGATTGGGGCGAAGCACAAGGCAACTACGACGAGTGCCGATTCTTTACGGGACTTCGGCCGTCCGAGCAGATCGCGCTCCTCGTCACAGACTTCGATCCAGTCAAGAGAAGGCTGACAATCAACAAGGCGCGTGTTGCCGGAATCGACAAGGACTCGACGAAGACGGGCTAGGCACGGCGAGTCGAGCTCTGCCCGCGTGCCCTAAGCGTGTTGGGACGCCAACTCGCGCTCCGGGCGCGACACCAACACGAAGGCGGGATTCACCACGAGCATCTCTTCTTCAAAGACAACGGCGAGCCGATCCGTAATCTTCTATACCCGTATGTCCGGTGGCGCCAAACGCTGCGGCGGCTGCCGTCGATCCCTTACCGCAAACCCTACTGTGCCCGGCACTCGTCCGTGAGCTGGAACCTGATGAGCGGCAAAAGCCCGCTGTGGGTCGCGAAACAGCACGGGCACACCATCACGACGATGCTCAAGGCGTATGCGGCATGGACCGAGGGCGCGACCCGATCCGACATCCAGGCGATCAAGCGCGCGATGGCATCGGAGGCACGAACATCGGAGCGCACCCACCGCGCAGATGGGCTCCGGCCAAACTCAACGCCGACGGTTGCGGTATCGACCGCACGGCGCGCCGAGGCCCGCGTGGAGCTCGGCGCCGCAGTCGCGCCGCCAGCATCATTCGCCACTGGATTCGCCACTCTCCATCGGGGTGGGCGAGCTAAGTGCTCGAAAACGCGGAGGTTATCTGGCGGAGAGAGAGGGATTCGAAAGACCGAGATCAATCAGATCAACAACTTACTGACAACATTGAACAATAAGCCCCCTCCGCTCCCCTCAAATCCCCCGATTTGGCACTGAATTTGGCACTGGACCACTCTGCTCCGCAGTGAACCGTTGGTATCCCGCTACGGCGCTCTAACCCCCCGTTCCCGGATCAAGGGTTCTGCGTGAACCTCCGGGTTCGCAATCTCCCCGTTCAGACTGGATGCGCCATGAAACACGTTTGCGACGAAATGCACTAGCCTGCAACGTGGACCGGGGACGAAACGGCAGTGTGCATCGTTTAGTCAGCACGGTGTTTGCGGCGGGCTGCGAAACCGTACAGCAGCTCACGCGGGACCCGAAGCGTCAACCTTAACGGTGCTAAGCGCAAGTCACGACATCGACGGCTCCGGCATCATGTCCGTAAACCCACTCCATTGCCTGGAGAAACCAGTCGGTCGCCGCGTTGCATATTTGCGCATCGCGCTCTCGTTGCAGAGGTCCATCCGGCAAATGAAAGCGGGTCCTATTATCTTGGGACGCGGCCTGGACGCGAGATGTCCTGGGTAATCGCAAGGACTCATACGCCCCCAGCGCGTCGGGGATGTCGCGTCGACTGAACTGCGCAAGGCACCCCGCCAGAGCCGCGCCGTCTTCGATGGCCTGCGCTCCACCCTGCGCCAGAAATGGCAACATCGCATGACAAGCATCACCCAATAATGTGACGCGTCCCGCTGACCAACGTGGCATTGGCGCGTGCTCGAAAAGGCCCCAGATGAATAGTTCCTCGACAGCCCCTAGAATCGCGCGGACTTGTGGATGCCAGCTCTCGAATGCGGTCAGGCCCTCACTGAGCGGCGCCTGCCCGGTCCACGACTCGCGTGTCCACGAATCCTGCTCGACGATCGCAACGAAGTTCACAAGCGCGGCGCCGCGTACGAAATAATGCACGAAATGCTTCCCCGGCCCCATCCATATCTGAGTTTCCAATGGCAGCTCGAGCGATGCCAATCGATCCGCGGCGACCAGACCGCGGTAGGCCACACACCCGGTGAACTGCGGGCTCTCGCCCCCAAACACAATACGACGCACCGTAGAATGAATCCCATCCGCGCCTACCAGAGCATCAACTTCAATGCTTCTGCCGTTGTCAAAGTGCGCTAGTACGCGATCGGCGTGATCGGTGAGATCGGTGAGGTGATGTCCAACGTGGAATCGTTCGGAAGGAAAGCGACCCACCAAAGCATTCAACAGATCAGAGCGGTGCGCCTGATAATACGGGGAACCGCACGCGCGCTCTACTGCTGCGCCGAGCGGAGTACACTGCAACGTGCAACCGTCGTCCCACCGACGCTGACGCAAAGCGAGCGGCGTCACCCCATGCATTGTCGATGCGTCGGCCAGACCGAGGCGCCTGAGGATCCGAGACGCATTCGGACTGATCTGGATGCCGGCGCCCACGTCGCGCAACGAGCGTGTTTGCTCGTACACATGTACATCGAGACCCGCTCGCAGAAGCGATAATGCTGCAGCCAATCCACCGATTCCGCCACCGATTACCGCGATGGAGCTTGAGGAATGGCGGTCATCGCTGAGCATCTGTGATTGCCATGGGTGGTCGAAGAACTCGCCGGTGAGGACGGAAAGGACAGTAGTTATTATGGACAATCCCGAGTACAAATCAGGGTTGGATGCGGCCTTTCCATGGTAAATAACGGACACGGCATGACAGCAAATGGACGTCCCGCCGACATCTCGCGGCTCGACTATCGCCCGCCCGGATCCAATCCATTGGATCTGGAGATCTTCTCCGCGTCCGATCTCAGACGGCGAGTCGGCAAGGGGTTTTTTCAAGCGACACATCGGTACGGTTTTCACATGCTCTTGTGCGTGGCGCGCGGTGAATGCACACACCTTGTCGACTTCGAGCCTGTTGCCTGTAAACCGGGATCGCTGCTCGCCATTCAACCAGCGCAGGCACACCGGTTCGGTTCCGATCAGCAATGGGATGGATGGATTGTCTTATTTCAGCCAGAATTCCTGCCGTCTTCAAACACGACTGCGCCCTATTCCGAGTTGAGATTGGCTTCGGAACTGGAAAGCCTGCCGCGACCGCTGTGGCTTCAAGAACACGAACTCCGCGTCGTGACGGGAGCCGTGAGACAAATGCAGAAAGATTCCCGGATTGCTGCACGACCAGAACAGGTACACGCACTACTACGCCATCAGATGTACGCACTGCTGTTGCGCCTTGCGGTCCTGCATAATCCACAGCAAGCACCGGGGAATGCAAACTTCGTGGCTTTGCGGCGCTTCAAGATCTTCCGGCGTCTCGTGGATAAGAGATTTGCGCAGTGGCATGGTGTGGCTGAGTACGCCTCCCGGCTCGGATGTTCGCAAAAGAGCTTGACGCGCGCTGCGATGGAGGGGGCTGGAGTCAACGCCAAGGACTTTATTGCGTCGCGAATCAATCTCGAGGCAAAACGACTCCTCGCGCATACCGTCTTGCCGATTGCCGTGATCGGTGAGCAGCTCGGATTCCAGGATCCGACCAACTTCGTAAAGTTTTTCAGACGCGAAGTCGGTCGCACACCCGGCCAGTTTCGGTGCCGACAAATGATCGGCACCAAGTGAGTGTAAGGCGGACGAGCGGAACTTCTCGCGTCGACCGGCGTACGATCTGTACGACGGCGAGACACGCATCTGCACTCGGACTATCCGGGAGAATGCACATGGGCAGAAGATCCATTACTGGGGGCGCGACCGCCAGGGGCCAACGACGAATCCAGGCCAAATGGAGCAAGAAATCTTACAACAACGCGATCAGCGTGCTCCGGCGGGCCTTCAAATTCGGCGTGCCCTATTCGTATTGAGACGCCAACTCGCGCTCCGCGTGCGACTCCAACACGAGGGCAGAATTCACCATGACCAGCTCTTCTTGAAAGACAATGGCGAATCAATCCGTAACCTACTGTACCCGTATGTCCGTTGGCGGCAAACGCTGGAGCGGCTGCGGACGATCCGCTACCGTAAACCCTACTGCGCCCGCCACTCGTCCGTGAGCTGGAATCTGATGGCGGGGAAAAGCCCGCTGTGGGTCGCGAAACAACACGGCCACACCATCGCCACGATGCTCAAAGCGTATGCGGCGCGGACCGAGGGCGCGACCCCATCCGACATTCAGGCCATCAAGCGCGCCATGGCACCTGACCAGGCAGCGTCCGAACACATGGAGATTCGAAATCGAGCTGTGGCGGACGCTCCGGGTAAGGACTCTCGATGGATCGCGCCCGAGACCTGCACCAGGGCGGCGCCTGGCGCCGACGCCGCGTCGTCTGCATTTGCCACTGGATTTGCCACTCGCCACCGATGCGGGCGAGCTAAGTGCTCGAAAAGGCGGCTAATAACTGGCGGAGAGAGAGGGATTCGAACCCGAGACTAGGTCTAAACAGATCAATAACTTATTGACCAGCTTCGAAATCCTGTCCCCTCCGACCCCATCGAGTCCCCGAATTTGGCACTCGATTCGGCACTGAAGCCATCTCGTTCACCGCCGACCGTGGCCGCTGAGCCACACGGACTTGGGCCAGGTAACCTCACTCACTGTCGACCCGGACGGGAGATCAGAGAGCCTCTGCGGTAAACTATGTGAATGAGTACGAAGCTGTCATCGCTGAACCCCTACCTGCGCGATCCTGCGGTGCGAAAGAGAACGGTCATGAGGTCGGTGCTCACGTCCTCTGCCATCGAGGGAATTCGGGGCGCCTTCAAGCGACCAAGAACGGATGACAAGTTCGCTAGTCGTGCTGGCCAGAAGAAGGCTTAGCCACTAGCCTCAGCGTCCTGGCGATCACACCCTCGAATACCTTGGTCATCGGCTCGTAATCGCGGCCTACGGCGGCGTGGATCGACCCGATGTATTCTTTCTTCTTCGGCCCCCGTATACCACCGAAATCCAGAGCCGGCAGACCAGCCTGCAACCCCATCAGGATCGCGAGCAGTCGACTGCAGCGTCCATTCCCTTCGCGAAACGGGTGAATCAGGATGAGTTCCGCGTGCACTACGGCCAATGCCGTTGCTTGCTCGCGCGCGTTGTCGAACCTGCATGGAGTGTAGTCGCGCAGCGGTCCGCGCTCGAACTCGTCCATCAGTTTCGGTACCTGAGCGGCCGCAGCGAACATGAACTCCCCTTTCGACATGTTCACCTGTCGATATTCGCCAGCCCATGAATAGATTTCCCCAAGCCAAAGCCGATGCATTCGCTGGATGTCCCCAGCCGTGAAGCGCTGGTCGATGCGCGTCTCATCAATCGTTTGCTCTGTCGCGATCAGCAATGCCTCGGATTCCTTCCGTTCCATCAGTCGCAGCGAGGTGATTCCAAGTCGATTGCGCAGCACCCTACCCCGGGAGCCGGGCTCGAATTCGGCCTCGTCACCAACAGCATCGTATCGCCCAATCATCAAGTGTCTCGTTCACTCCGGAACAGCAGCATGATCATTACACCGCATAGCTCTGCGACCAAACGCGAGACTTTGAAGACAACCCCGAGGTCGCCCGACCTCCAACGCATACTGAACTACGAGCGAATATGACATGCTCCGCCTACAGCCCTACAGCGAAATTTACACCCGAATCGGGTTACCTCTCTTGATCTCGATCTGCGTCACGGCATCCGAACAGAATTTACGGTAGTTACCGCACGTGCCTCGAAGGACAAGAGGATACTACATGACGTCGGATGAAGCTCCAGTTAGGGTGCAGTTTGAATTCTCGGCGGCGGATCTGGCCGATGTGGCACGACGCTCCGCAGACCGCTCCAAAACGATCCGCGACTCACGCTGGCAGGCCGCGGCGAGTTGGTCGGCCGTGCTCGGACTAGCACTATTCTTTGCGCTCAGCGGGAGCTTCATCGCTCGAGCGACATTTTGCGCCGCATTCTGCCTCGTCCTATTCTTTCTGTTTTCCCGTCGGGGACGATCGTCGCCGAACGCAACGTATCTAAAATACTATCGGGAGCAACTCGGAGGAGACGGCCCGTTCCTTTGCGAAGTTGAGATTACGCCCACTGGCCTTACGACAAGACAGAGCGGCATCGAGACGAAGCGCTCATGGGCAGTGGTCGAGGAAATTGTTGACACGCCGGGCGGATTGGAATTCCGCTTTCGCATTGGCGGGACATTACTTGTGCGAGACCGTGCATTTGACGCGGCAGAATTACGCTCAGCCTTCTTGCGGAGAGCAAAAGAATTCCTGGCCGCCGACGCCGAGAGATCTGCAGGCCAACACCGCACGGCGTAAAGTCTCAACGTTGATGATCGAACGGGTTTGAGTATTTCAGAAAAGCGGAGCTCATGAATGGACTTGCATAAAATCACGATTGTCTTCTTGCGTGTGAACGCCTGGATTCTGCTGTTCTACGCACTCCACGGGGCGACGTACCCTATCCAGCGCCTCGTGTCAGTGATGCAACGAGGTGATACGGAATTCATAAGCCTTTGGGGTTTCTTCGCGCCGGACATAATTCGATTCGCCATGTATGTGGTAGCAGCATTTGTGTTGATCAAGTACTCGCGCCTTCTGGCATGGCTTCTCTGCCGGGATTTGCTCGCGAATAGAGACCCCTCCGCTTCGAAGGAAGCGGCCCTGCCTGAATAGAGAACAGAGGCGCCCATTGTGGAACTGCTGCCGTTGGACGACTCGCGCTGGGCCAAGTACCGAGGCGGCTACCGCGCCGCCTTCAATGTCGTTCCCTTAATTCACCAACTACAGCGCGAGGGGACGTCAGACCGCTTTTGGGAGATTGTGTGGGACGAACTTCACCACCAGGGCGATGTAGGGGAGGCTTCGTATGCGTTCGTACCCTATCTCGTCGATCATCAATCGCGCCAGCGCGAGTTAGACGAACAGCTAGTTTACTTCTGTGTCGTCGTTGACCTTGCACAACCGGAGAAAAACAACCCTGTGATCCCAGCGGAGCTAGAGTTCTCCTATGCCATGGCGCTCCGCAAGCTCCCCATTATCGGATCGAGTCTGCTTCGGCGGGGTTGTGGCGAGGAAGCTGTGATGGCTGTCGCTGCCGCTACTGCCCTCGAAGCTGGCCATCGAGTCCTCGCGCGAGCCTATCTCGAATTCCAGCGCAGTGATGCTCTCGAGTACCTCAAGGACCTCAACGGATTCGAACCGGGGCCAGCTGACTAGTGGACCACACTCAGGCGTCCAGGATTTTGGCGATGTGAAGGAACGCGGCGGCAACAAGGTGCCTGAGCCAAAACCGGTGCGATGCCTGGAGTAGGCTTCGCCGGCCAACTCGTGGAAAATAGGACCCGACACGCAACTCTTTCGGAGCATCACATGGGCAGGAAGTCGATCACCGGAGGGGTCGCTCCCGCCGGCAACAGTCGAATCCGGTTCGACTTCAAATTTGAGGGTGTGCGCTACCGCCCCACCCTCGTGAGAATTCCCACTGAGATCAACTTGCGTTGGGCGCGACGACATCTCGAAGGAATCAAACAGCGCATCGCGAACGGAACCTTCTCGTTCGCGGAGGAGTTCCCCGAATTCCGATGCCTAGCGAAAGTACCGGACCGCGGCTCGCCAAAAACCTGTGCCCATGTCTTCGATGCCTACCTTGCCCATTGCGCCTCACGCGTGGCGATGCGGGACATGGCGGCCGTAACGCTCGCGTCGTGCCGAAGGGTCGTCAACGGATTCTGGCGGCCACGAATCGGCACCGACCGATTCCTCGATGTCCGCTACTCGACGCTCGTCAAACTCGCCGACAATGCAACCTGGAGCAAGAAATCCTACAACAACGCGATCAGCATTCTCAGGCAAGCATTTAAATTCGGCTATCGAGACCACTCGGAGAAATATGACCCAACATTGGGTCTCAAGAGTGTTCGAATTCGCAAGAAGGATCGTCCGGTCATCGATCCGTTCACGATCCAGGAAGCAGAAACGCTCATCGCCGCCATCCATCGCGATTGGGGCGAAGCACAGGGCAACTACGACGAGTTCCGGTTTTTCACGGGGCTTCGCCCTTCAGAGCAAATCGCGTTACTTGTCAACGATTTCGACTCTGTCGAAGGAATGCTCACCATCAACAAGGCCCGGGTGGCCGGCGTCGACAAGGACTCGACTAAAACGGGCGAAGACCGGCGAATAAAGTTATGTCCGCGAGCACTGCAAGTCTTACGTCGTCATCTGGCGCTGCGTGCGCAACTCGAGCAAGGCGGCAAAATCCACCATGGCTACCTGTTTTTCAAGGAGAACGGAGAGCCGATCCGCAATCTTGAGTATCCGTATGTCCGCTGGCGGGGAACACTATCCCGGCTCAACACGATCCGCTATCGCAAACCGTACTGCGCACGACACTCCTCTGTCAGCTGGGACCTGATGATTGGCCGCAATCCGCTCTGGGTCGCCAAACAGCACGGGCACAGCATCACGACCATGCTGCGCGTCTACGCCGCCTGGGCGGAAGGCGCGATCGCGGCGGACATCAAGGCGATCAAACGTGCGATGCGGTCGGACCCGACCCGCGTCCTGACAGCGGAGGCACCAAAGCAGCGATCTACAACGACGAGCGCGCCGGATCGAACACCGCCAGGACATACCCGCCCAGAGCCGGGCCCAAGTCATTTGGCAGTAGGCAGCGGTGCCGACGAGCTAAGTACCGGAGACGCAAAGGATTTGACTGGCGGAGAGAGAGGGATTCGAACCCTCGAAGGGCTTTTGACCCTTACACCCTTAGCAGGGCTGTGCGCGCGTCCATGCCAATCTACGGCCATTCTGAAATTCGGCTTATTTATAGGCTTTTCGTCCACGGGTGTCCAGGGGTGTATGTGCTAGAATTTCCGTACCGTTCCGTACAAGGAGGTAATGCGTCATGGCCGATCTCTCCCGCAAGCGAGACCGCGATCACCTGGCGCCCCGTCGGGAGCCGTACTGGCAGCGCCTGGGGGCAGGCGCCGCTTTAGGGTTTCGCCGCGGCCCGGACACCTGGATCGCGCGGTTCCGCGGACGAGATAAGAAACAGCAATATCAGTCCCTGGGTGAAGCCCTCGAGTACGACCAGGCCAAGGAGCGGGCTGAGGACTGGTTGTCTCAGCTCGCAGGCTCTCCGTTTCGCAAGGTAAAGAGGGGAACCGTTATCGCCGCATTGGAAAGCTACTTGGCTGACTTGCGGCGCCAACGGAGAGCTGATGCCGCCGCAAAGGCGGAGCAGCAGTTCAAGACGGCGCTCTCTTTCGATCGGCAGGAAGACGTTTACACGGATTCCTTGGCGGTAATGCAGCTTGAGAAGGCCACCCAAGATGATTTTCTAGAGTGGCGCGACCGCCTCCAACCTGGACGCCTACCACGCACGGTCAACAGACTCGTGCGCGCTGTAATCGCGGGGTTGAATCGCGCGCATCGCCTTGGTCACGTAGGTAACCCGTCGGTGTGGCGCATGGAAGCCCTACCCGACGACGACGAGTCCGAGACCGCCGTCTTCCTCACTCCGACTCAGCGAACGGGCCTCATCAATGCCGCATCGCCCGAAGCCGCCGCCTTTCTGCGCGGCCTTGAACTCTCCGGAGCTCGCCCGAAGGAGCTCGCGGAGGCGGCGGTCAAAGACTTCGATGGAGAACGTGTCAAGCTGTCGCATCGAAAAGGACGCCCTCCAAGACTCCGATCAAGACTCGTGGTGCTGGACGAAGAAGGAGTTGCGCACTTCAAATTGCAGGCCGCAGGCAAGGCGTCGCATGCGCGGCTTTTTACGGCCGATGGCGGAAAACCCTGGCGGCGCGACATGTGGGCACAGGAAGTTCGTACTGCAATCGCCACTTACAATCGGAGCGCTCAGGCGGATACCCAGGTGCCGGCCGAAGCGTCGGCCTACAGTTTTCGGCATGCGCGGATTTCCGAATTGTTGCAAGTCTACGGGGTAGATCCGCTAACCGTCGCCGCACAGACAGGAACTAGCCTCCAAATGATCGAGCGCACCTACTACAAATTCATTCGTTCGGCGATGCTTGAAAAATTGTCTACGCTGAAAGCACAACGTAATTCGGACGGGTCGCGAGTTGAGAGTCGCAACCCGGTCTAATCCGTCCCCTTCCAAGACCACCCGGAGGGGCCACAAACGCCCCGAATGGCTCACGGGCGGCCCGCGCCTGTGTAGCAAGTGCAGGGGTCGACCGTCTCTCGATTGAGTGCGGGCATTTGGCATCCCATGGCGCTCTCAGCGGGCTCCTGGCCTCGGGCCGAATTCCTCACGTGCGCGTGCTGCACGTCTGACTGACCAACGCTGCTGTACCCCATGAGGCCGTCGAGAACGTTGCAGTTCTTCGCCGCCGGGCCATCGGCACAACTTTCCGCGCCCGCTCCCCTGCCCCGAACGCAATCTCAGCCGGGTTGGCGCTGCGCCGTCCGCGTCCCCTCATACTGCACATACATCGATCGCTCCGAAGATCGACCGGCCGGCGGCGTCGAGCATGTTGATGCGAACCCGCTCGCCGAACCGCATGAACGGCGTCTTAGGCTCGCCCCCGTCCAGGAGCTCAATGGCCCGGCATTCGGTGATGCAGGCCGATCCCACCGACCGGTCTTCGTTGGAAAAAGTGCCTGAGCCCACAATCGCCCCGGCGCGCAGGCGACGCGAGTAGCTGGCATACCGGATGAGATCAGGAAAGCCGAAAGTCATTTCCCGGCCGTTCGGACGTCCGAACGCCTGACCATCGCGCTCGACGTGCAGGGGAAGCTCCACTCTCCCGTTGACCCAAGCCGCGCCGAGCTCGTCCGGGGTCACCGCCACCGGCGAGAATGCTGTGGTGGGCTTCGCCTGAATCCAACCGAACCCGGTTTTCATTTCCCGCGCTGCGTGCGCGCGCAAGCTGACATCGTTGACCAACATCAGCAGCTTGATGTGCGCGTGGGCTTCGGCGGCTGAAGTCCCCATGGGAACCTCGTCGGTCACGACCGCCACTTCGCCTTCGAAGTCCATGTTGTCCGCTTCGCTGGGCAAAACGACATCGTCGCAAGGTCCGATAAAGTCATCGGACGCGCCTTGGTAGATCAAGGGATCACGGTCGTACGAATTCTTTACGCCGGAATCAAAGGCGCGCTCCATGAGGCGTCCGTGATTGGCAAATGCGGAGCCATCCAGCCACTGGTAGCTGCGCGGCAGAGGCGCCATAGCCTTGCGTACGTCAAAGTGGAACGACGCATCGCGGCGCTCTCCGTTCACTTGCTCATACAGTGCCAGCAGTGCGCTCTCTACGGAGCTCCAGCGCTCCAGCGCATCGAGGAGCGTCGGAGCAATCTCTTTCGCGAAGGTCGCGCGCCGCAAGTCACGCGATACGACGACGAGACATCCGTCCCGGGTACCGTCCTTGAGGGTGGCAAGTTTCATGAGCGTTTTCCAGGCAGCCGATTTCTAATCCGCAGGCTCGACGGCGCGAAAGCTGTTCGCCGATACCGCGATGCCGGGAGCGGAGAACTCAACCATCTCTGCGCTGACATAATCGATGATCGGCAGGTCCGCCAGCCCATTGACGATGTGGTACGTAGTCGGCAGCTGCTCAAACGTGGCGCGATGCCACGCGACCGAACCGCGCTGGCCCTTCCACTTCCTGAAGTTTGAATCGGCAAATTTGATGGGGGACGCGTCGCCACCACTGCCAGGAAGCGGCAATGAGGTCGTCACGTAGGCGAGATCCTTGCCTTGGGCACCATTGATGCTCGTTCGAGGCATGTACTTATAGTGCAGCGCCGGTCCGTCGGAGCCCGGGAGCCTTTTATCGCCGCTGACCTCGCTCAGGCCCGCCAGCTCGATCTCGAAGAACTTATGGCCGAACCATGACGCCTCACCGCCGGCCGTCCCGAGCTCGCGTTCGTGCCTCAGTGCAGGGATGTCCGCGAACAACTTCGGAAAGCCGAGCTCCTCGCGGCCGGTCAGGATCGCATCGGGAATGCCTTCCCACATCACCGCGCAAAACGCGCCCGCGATGGTTTCCAACTTGCCCGTGTAGGCAACCGGAAAATCGACGTAGACGATGCCGTAACCGCGACCGGCGAGCCAGTAGAGATTGTTGAAGAACGATAGCGATACCGATACGACGGGATCGCCACGCAGTGCAAAGCCCGGGGGCAGGAGCCTCAGCAGTGATTGCTCGCGAGTCCGATAACTCACCGTCATCCACGTGCAATGCATGATGCCCGTTTCCGCGGGCTCCCACCGTGTTCCGTCCGCCTTTTGGCGCGGGCCCGGCGCCGGTCCAAATATAACGGGCATCCGGTAACGTACGCCGGCTTCGAGTTTGATCGTCATCGCGGAACTCCGTCTAACCGTATCTCGCCCAGATTCAGACTTTCAGCACCCAACACCACGCGGACGCTTGCCCCGCCGTGAATGGGGTGCGTCACCTCTATCCTGTATTCGCCACCGTGCACCGGGAGCTTGTCGAACCGGAACTCCCCAAACGCATCGGTCAGGGCCGATCCGACCGCGCCTAGCGAATTGAGGAGCACCACACGAGCGCCTTCAACGCACTCGCTGCGCCCTGCAACGAGCGTGGACACAGCGCCTCCCACGAAACAGTGGGTGAAACGATACATATTCCGATAGTAGACGCGCGGCCGTGTTTGCAACTCCGGCTTGAGCACCTCCAGCGACTCGTCGGCGGCCCTGCGAGCCATCGCTGCGTCGGAGGTCTTGATGGCTTCGATCGCGCTGGTGGGACAGACCTGCACACAACGGGGCGCGCTCCATCCCTGGTCCAGCAGATGGGCGTCGAAAATCCAGGTCTGCGGCAGTTGCTGCGCCTCGTTCCAGACGATCGCCCCGTACGGGCAGGCGTCCACCAGGTCCCGCCGGCCCTTGGCTTTAACCGGGTCGATGATCACGATGCCGTCAGCGCGTTTACGGACGGCGCCATCGGCTCCGACCTTCAGACAGGGAGCCGCGTCGCAGTGATTGCACAAGGTTGGCAAATACGCGGCATCGACCATGCTACCGCTGCCACGGACCTTGCGTTGGATGCGCACTACATTATTTCCCAGCGGCTCGTGCGGCGCGGAGTATCCGGGAAAGTCATTGCCGACGTACTCATCCTTGGCCGCGAGCGAACAGTTACCGCAGTTCTCACACAGCGCCACATCGATGACGAGGTTCCACTTGTCCATCAGGCCGCCTGGATCGCCGGGTCGGCCCATCTCTCGACCTGCACCAGGCACGAGTTCGGGGCCATGGATTCCGTGTCGGGCGACTGCGAGCGCTCCGGCGTCAACGTGTTCATACAGCCGCCCACTTCGACCCGCCCCCCTTTGGCGTTTCGGGTCAGATACACCGCGCTCGACTCGAAACTCTTGACCACCCCGGGCACGACCAGCGCGGATACGTCGGCCGCACAGATCACCGCACCCCGATCATTGAAGACCTTCACCAAACCGTGGTGGGTAATGCCGCGCGGCGTGGCATCGGCAGGGTTGATGCGCAGGAGCCAGTAGTAATGTCCATCGACCAGGACGCGATGATCCTCGATGTTGTTGAGGAAACTGCCTTTGCCATCGCTGTGGGTATGGAAACTGTAGCGCGAATGCGCAGTGATCAGTTGAAGGGGAAAACGCCTGACGAGTGCTTGGGTTTGAGCCCCCTCCCACGAGGGAATGTAGCGATTCAGGGGCGGGCGCAGGCTGCGGTTTTCCGGGTCCACGCGCTTCAAGGTTTCCGGGATGAACTCGATCTTGCCGCTCGGCGTCGGGAGTCCCTTGCCGAATTCCTCCGCATATTGCGAGGGCAACGGATTCGCCTCCGGCAAGTCCTTGTGACGCCCTTCGGCGAACCAGCGCATGTTGACCGGCTCGCGCAACCGTTCGTCGACTGGGGGAACGACATAGTAGCCTTTGTTCAAAAACTCGGCCCACGTGATGTGACGCGGCAGATCTGACGAATCGAACACGCGCTTACACCAGTCGAGCTCGCTGCAGCCCTCCGAAAAAACCGCGCCGAGGCCGAGGCGGGTGAGGATGTCGAGAAAGATCTGATAATCCGATTTCGACTCTCCCAGCGGCTCGATACAGGCATGCTGCATCAGGATCACGCGGTGATTCACACTGTTCTGGCCGTGGGGTAGGTAGCCGCCGGGGTTGCACCACTCGCTGATGTCGGGCCGCTCGAGCTGCGTGCACGCCGGCAGGATGATATCGGCGAACTTCGCATCCCCCTCGTTCCAGATCGACTGATTCACCACGAAGTCGATACTCTCGTGTTGATAAGCGCGCTCCCAGCGCGTGGAGCTGACAATCGTACTGAACGTGGAAGATCCGTAACGATACAACATGCGGATGGGCGAGTAGCCGGGCATCGGGTAGACGAACGGCGCGAATTGGGCCTCCGTCGAGGTCCCGTCCCACAGATAGCCGGTCGCCTTGCCGTCAATGATGGCTTCCGGGAGCCGCTGCCGCGGAACCAGTTGTCGCACCGGATTCATGGTGACGATGTGCGGCATGCGCGTGTAGTTGTTGACTGGCGCTGCCGTCCAGTTGAGCTCGCCGGAAATACCTCCTTCAGCGTAACCTGGAAAGTAAAAGTAAAGGTCCACCGGGGCGTCCGCGGTGAAGTTGCCCATATTGACGCCGGGTTTGCCCCAGCCCTGCATCGCCAACAGCAGGATCATGCAGCGGGCCCACTGAGCACCGGTCGCCGAGCGGCAGGCGCCACCGAAACCCGTTCCCCCAGTGCCGTTGGCGAGGTAAGTCCTGCGCTTTCCCCATTTGCGCGCGAGTGCACGCACTTCGCGCGCGGGCACGCCCGTTTCCAGCTCTTGCCACTCAGGTGTTTTGGGTACGCCATCCAACTCGCCCGTGACATAGGCACGCCACTCATCGAACCCGGTCGTGCGCTCGGCCACATACTGCTTGTCGTAGAGTCCTTCGGCGATCCATACATACATGATGGCGATCGCCAGCGCCGGATCGGTGCCGGGTTTTGTGGGCAGCCACTTGCCACCCAGGAGCTGGGCAGTCGGGTTGCAATGGGGGTCGATGTGCACGAACTCGATGCCGAGCTGCTTCGCCCAGAGCCGGCGTTGGGTTCCTTCAAACGCCGCGTAGGCGCCGTTGGTACTCTCGGGATCGCTCGACCAGAACACGATCAGCTCGGCATGGTCGAGGCAATCCTGCGTCGTGCCATAGCTCGCGGCGACTCCGACGCGCATACTGTTGCCATAGTGGTGTTGGGCGCCCCAGTACCAGCCCTCCCAACTATCGGGATTGGGGTGGACGCGCGTGAAGCCGATCAGATTACCGAATCGCAACAGCGCCGACAGGTAATACCCGACGTTGCCCCATTGGTGATGCGAGCCCGTCTGGATCGCAATCGAGCCCGGGCCGTACAGGCGCTTCTGTCGCTTGATCTCGCTGGACACGATGTCCAGTGCCTCGTTCCACGAGATCCGCTCGTACCCGGACTTGCCGCGGTTTTGCGGATTGCGCGCGCCGGCGGGATCGAAGTCGACCCGTTTCATCGGGTACAACAGACGCTGGTCCGAATAGACGGTCGATTTCAGTGTCAACCCGTGGGGAGCGACGCTCGTGCGACGCAGTGGCGTGAAAGTCCGCCCGCGTGCGCGCATCGTCCAGCTCGGGCCGTCCTGCGCGCCGAGCTCGATCGGAGTCGTGCGGACAATTTTCCCGTCGCGCACGTAGACAAACAGAGGACCGCCGTTGGTGTTGGTCGTGTAGCGGGTGCACCCGTCCCCCGTGCGCACGCCCTGCCGCAAGCGCACACTCTGCGAGAAATTCAGCATCTGCATGAAGGCTACGACGAGCTCGTCCCGGCCCTGGACGACGACTTTGAAGTTCTTCGCCGCGTGCACGATCTCGGCCATATCGGCATTGGGCTTGAGCATGGCGAGAGCCGTGTACAGGTCGTGAAAGACCATCTGCACGTCCGCGGGCTCGCGCAGTGAGGCGCTGGAAGTGACGCGGCCGGCGCGGATGTCGAACGTGCGCCCAATGCTGCGGTCCTTCAATCTGATCTGCGCCGTGTAATCGCGCTGCCTGAGCACAGCCCGGAATGCCGGGTACTTTGCCGCCGTCCGGTTCAGTACCGGGCCCAGTGAAAACAGGATGGTACGAAGAATGGCTCGCTGCACGCCGCCCCCTTCAGCCGGCCGTTGGTGAGACTATCGGGTACCCGGGGCAATCACTGGAAGAACTCGGGGCTGAACTGCGGCGCCCATTGCGCGAGCTCCGCCGGAGTGATCTGCGCGTTGCCCACGGGTGTTGAGTCGTTGACGAGATCGCCGTCGGTCCAGTGCTCGACTTTGTTGCCGAAGGGATCGCGCCAATAGTCGAAGATCTGGCTGCCCTGGATGTGGCGTCCCACGCCCCATGAGCGCCGATAGCCGCGACTCTTCAGATACTCACCGCCCTGGATGACATCGTCCAGGTCGATGACTTCATAGGCTGAGTGATCGAACCGGTTGCGCCCATCCTGGGCGGCGCCCAGGCCAAGGGTATGGTGGTCGGTCCAGCGGTCGCCCAGACCGCAGTGCAGGAAAGCGGCGATGGTGTGGTCCGCGGAGCCGTCGAAATAAGTGTCGGATGCCTTGAAGCCCAGCAGCCGGGTATAGAAATCCAGGCACGCCCTGAATTCGTTGGATTGCACGAAAACGTGGCCGAGTCGCACTACGTGGGACGGCGCGACCGGCACCCGCACGAAGTGGCCATGCCGATGCCGGCCGGTGCATGGGTTGGCCGCGATGGGCTCGCGATGCTCGAGGGGCGCGACGGACCCCTGCCCGTGAATCACATCGACCAGGAAACCGGCCGGGTCTTTGAGGCGAACCCGGCGCCCGCCTCCCGGCTCCGGACTGTCCTCGACGGCGGTGCCCAGCTCCGCGGCCAGCTTGAGGAGGTCCGCGGCGCTCGCCGCGCGCAAGCCGAAACCCAACGTCGCGGCAGTGGGACTGAGCTCCGTGATGTGCACGTGGTGGGCTCCGTTGCAACCCCTCATGTACAGCGCATTCTCCGTGCGCGCCGCGCGGCGCATACCGAAGTCGAGCAGAAATCGCTCCATCAACTCGAGATCCGGTGCCGCGTAACGGACGAAGGCGATGTCTTCTACGGCGATCATGCGCGGCTCTCCTGACAGGCGCAGTGGCGGTGTGAAGACTTTAAGAGAGGCAATTATCGATAGTCAACCCACTTATCGTTTATTGACCCCCCACAGTGGCTGGCTTAGATTTGGCTAGTAATGACGATTTTGTCAATCTGACGAGTTTGCCATTCAGCCATAACCGAACCGGTAAAGAGGGGGATAGCCATGTCCAAGCCAGGCATTTGCGGCGCGCTCGCCGTATCAGCCGTCCTGAACGTCTCACTCGTCTGCGTCACGGCAGCACAGGAGCCGGCGGCGGGTGCGAGCAGCGTCAGCGCGGATAACGCGCTCCAGGAAATCGTCGTCACCGCTCAGCGTCGCGAGGAGAGCCTGCAGAAGTCCTCAGTAGCCATCGACGTACTCTCCGCAAGAGAACTCGACCGCGCCGGAGTGAACCAGGCGGCGGATCTCACCCGCGTGTTGCCCGGTGTCCAGGTGGGTCAAGGTGGGGCAGCGGCGCAGGTTTACATCCGCGGCGTCGGCGACTACGGCTCCACATCCGTCAGCAACCCTGCTGTGGCTTTCAACCTCGACGGCGTTTACCTCGCACGGACACAAGCGATCACTGGCGGCTTCTTTGATCTGGCACGGGTCGAGGTGCTGAAGGGGCCGCAGGGGACCCTTTATGGGCGCAACGCCAGCGGCGGAGCCATCAATCTGATCGCACAGTTGCCTGAGCTGGGGAAGAACACCGGCTACGTTATGGCCAGCGGGCAGAACTATCGCGGTGTCGAGGGCGAAGGCGCAGTCAACGTCGCGCTCGGGGACACGCTCGCCGTACGGCTCGCGGCCCAGGCTTCGAGCCGGGACGGGTACATCAGTGATGGCAGTGACGATGACAAGCATGCCTCGGCCCGGGTTCAGCTGCTGTGGGAACCCAACGAAGATTTCAGCACACGACTGTGGGGTAGCTATTCCCATTCCGGCGGTGTTGGGCCCGGGTTTGTGTTGCTCGACCGTTACGGGAATCCCACCATCGGGCGGCCAGGCAGCCACGTCGACCCTTGGACCTCCATTGCAAGTCCCGCCGGCAACGCCATTATTGCCGCCGGAAATACGGGCCTGGCGGCAGCGCAAGGCCCCTCGCCTACCGGTTCGTACGTCGACCCCTTCGACCCGGCAAGGCTCTACCAGGATATGGATTTCTGGAACGTGCACCTCGAGACGAATTGGGATATGAGGTGGGCGACACTGACGGTGATTCCGGCATACCAACATGCCCGCATGGCATATCGGACCTACCCCGGGCTCAGCTACGAGACCACTGACACACACAGAAATGCCGAGACCTCGGGTGCTACCTCGCTGGAGGTACGGCTCGCGCGCGCCTCGGAACGACTCAAATGGGTCGCCGGCGTGTACGACTACGACGAGAATCAAACGAGCCCCGCCACGATCGACAATGGCTTTCTACAACGTCTGGGCGTGCTCGACACGGAAAGAACTCACAGCGTGGCCGCCTTCGGACAGCTCACCTACTCCGTCACTCAGGCACTGCGCCTGGTCGGCGGAATCCGCTACACCAATGAGCACAAGACACTCGAGGGTACGCGCACGGCATTTGCACCATCGACCAGTTGTTTCCCGGGCCCCGGCCCCTGCCCCCTGGGGGCCATTGGTGGGGTTACCCAGGATGATGCCGTGAACTACCGCGCCGGGTTGGAATACGATCTGGCGCCGCAGAGCATGCTGTTCTTCACCGCCGCCACGGGCTTCAAATCCGGCGGGCTCTCGCAGGCGTTGACTGGACCTTACAAACCGGAAAAGCTGACCGCGTACACGCTGGGCTCCCGGAATCGCTTTCTCGGTGAGTCCCTGCAGGTCAACCTGGAAGCCTTTTACTGGGACTACAAGGATCACCAGGAGCTCGTGATCGGTCCCGACGATCTCGGTGCTGTCGCGGCGATCATCCGCAACGCGGGTACAGCGACGATTTATGGCTCGTCACTGGATCTGACATGGCTGTTGACCCGCGCCGACGAGTTACGCGCGGGCGCCGAATACGTACATTCGCGCTACGACAGCTTCACATACCAGACGCCCTCGGTAACACTCGCCCCCGGTGCGACGGGCTGTCGTGTCTCCCCCACGGGGCAGATCGGTCCGATTGGGCCGGTCAGCGACGTCGACTGCAGTGGTTTCCAGCTCGCTCGCTCACCCACCTGGTCGGGCCTTGCCGGCTACTCCCACCAGTTCGCCTTGCCAGGAGGTGCGTCGCTCTCGGCCGGCGTCGACATGACCTTCGCCTCCTCCCGCTGGTTGTCCGTTGATTTCATTCCCAACGCACGCGCGGCCGGATACACGCTCTGGAATGCCGACCTCTCCTACATTGCCGCGAGCGGCGGATGGCAGCTGAGTGGTTTTGTGCGAAACATCGGCAACCGGGCGGTGTACACCGGAGGTGCGCAAAGCTCGTTCATTGGTGGACTGTACGGGGCCAACATCGGTCCGCCGCGCACCTACGGAGCGCGGGTGCGTTTCGATTTCTAGACAACGCGTGATAGCAGCGCGGCTCGGATCGGCCGCCGTCGTCTTGACTTTCCTGTCATTTTGAACAAACTTCCAGTTTGACCCTGGGGCGCCGGCAGGCGCAGGACGGTTTATGGCAGGAACGATCGAAAAATCCCGCGACGGCGCTGCCGCACCGAAGGCTGCCACGACACTCCGGGCAAAGAGGGGAAAGTCGGGCCCCGCCCTCAACCACCGAACGCTGGTCGGCCACACCCGCCGTGCGCGCATGCGCTCGCGCATCATCACTGCCGCGGCGCGGGTCTTCGCGGAGCGGGGCGAGGCCGCTCTCATCGACGATTTCATCCGCGCTGCCGGGGTCTCCCGCGGTACCTTCTACAACTACTTCCGCACGACCGGGGAGCTCCTAGAGGCGACCATCAGCTCTTTGAAGGATGACGCGATCCGTGCCGTCGATCCACAAGTCAGCCGGATCGAGGATGTCGTCGTGAGGCTCGCCACCGCGATGCGCATGCATCTACGTTGGGCGGCCTCCGAGCCCAATCGATGCGCCTTCATCGCGAAGATGCCCGTCGTCGGTCCCATGGCGGAACAACGGATCACGCGTGATCTGAAAGAAGGGCTGCAGCTGGAAGCCTTCCGGTGTCCGGATTTGGTGGCCGCATTCGACTTGGTCGTCAGCCTGCCCGCGCAGGCCATCCGGCGCATGGCCAGTGGCACGACCGATCCCGGGTACCCTGATGCCGTCGTGGCGCTCGTTCTACAGGGCCTCGGGGTGGCGCCCCGCAGGATCCGCGAGGCTCTGAAATTGCCGTTGCCGCAGATTACCGATTATCCGGTATAGACTCGATTCTTGTTGAAGGATTATTATTTCGCTCGATTCACCCACCGAGGCTCTCGTGGCATGCTGGAGTTGTTCACGGCGGCGACCCCGAACGGCTGGAAGGTCGCCATCACCCTCGAGGAACTCGGTGTTCCCTACCAGGTGCGCCCGGTTCGCTTGAGCGCTGGCGAGCAGAAAGAGGCCTGGTACCAGGCGCTCAATCCCAACGGCAAGATTCCCACCCTCGTCGATCACGACGCGGGCGATTTTGCCGTGTTTGAATCTGGCGCGATCCAGATCTACCTCGCCGAGCGCTTTGGGCGGCTGCTGGGTGCCACGCCACAGGAGCGCTCGCGGTGCATGCAGTGGCTCATGTTTCAGATGTCCGCGATAGGTCCCATGATGGGACAGGCCGCGGTGTTCCTGCGCTACGCGCCCGAGAAGATCCCTTATGCCATCGAGCGCTACCAACGCGAGACCCGCCGCCTCCTGGAAGTGCTGGATCGCAGGTTGCGCGAGAGCGAATTCCTCGCAGGCGCCTACTCCATCGCCGACATCGCCTGCTGGTCCTGGGTGCACACCCATG
>Ga0207667_10002554_pt1 | contig 22656 bp, 20 predicted proteins | sample KBSCornC52_FD_184301 | JGI IMG/M metagenome (GOLD analysis project Ga0207667, IMG submission 184301) | Corn rhizosphere microbial communities from Kellogg Biological Station, Michigan, USA - KBS Corn C5-2 (SPAdes) (version 2) | ecosystem: Host-associated > Plants > Roots > Rhizosphere > Soil ...
TGCTCGATCAGGTCGGCAAGAACCTCAAGGGCGCGGGAGACGGCTTTCAGAAGACGATGTCGGATGCCGGCGATGCCCTCGGGGGCGTGCCGCTGATCGGCGGCGGCATCCGGGCCCCCTTCGACGCGGCGAGCGGCGCCGGGGGGCTGCTGGCTCAGGCCGGACAGGCGCAGCAGAACCTCGTCGACACCGCAGCACTGGTGATCGCCATCACGTCGGCGGCGGTGCCGATCCTGGTCATCCTGTTCCTCTGGCTGCGCCCGCGGTTCCGCTTCGCGCGGCGGGCGACCCGGGCATACCGCATCTCGCAACTCGCCGACGGCGTGCAGCTGCTCGCGCTCCGGGCGCTGATCGACGGAGATGCGAAAGAGCTTCACGCGGTCGCCGAGCGACCCGTCGAATCATGGCGGCACGGCGAGGTCACGGTCGTCAGTGCACTGGCAGCACTCGAACTCCGCGAAGCCGGGGTGCGGCTGTGAGGCGAGCTAGAGCAGTTCGGTGCGGATCGTCACGCTGACCGGCGATGCCGTGGCGACCGCACGGTAGGCAGCAGACGCACGGATCTGCCTGCCGAAGTCGGCCGCGGACGCGGGGGAGAAGCACCACGCGTGCCCGCGCCCCAGCGCCCGCCTGGCCGGAGTCCACCGGTAGGCCAGGGTGAGGCAGAGCTGGGTGATCGCGTCCTCGTCTTCGCGGACGAGCTGCCGGGTCAGGTCGATCGTGAAGCGCTCGGCGTCGGCGTCCGGACCCCACTGCCACAGCAGGCCGTCGCCCTCGTCGGTGATCCGGGCGTGCTGGGCGCGCCGCTCGCGGTAGAACGCGAGGGCGAGGGCCACCGCATCCGGAGCATGGAGCGTCTCGAGCGGCACCGAGGTCTCTGCGGCGAAGCGGCGCAGGGCGTTCTCGGCGAACGAGATCCGGAACCAACGTGCGACCACCCGCCGAGCCTAGCCGCGGAAGCGGGCGGCGGTGGCTGGGTACAATCGTGGTCTGAGACGAGAAGGAGCACCGTGAGCGGGCATTCCAAGTGGGCGACGACCAAGCACAAGAAGGCCGTCATCGACGGGCGCCGTGCCAAGTCGTTCGCGAAGCTCATCAAGAACATCGAGGTCGCCGCCAAGATGGGAGGCGCCGATCTCTCGGGTAACCCGACCCTGGTCGACGCCGTGCAGAAGGCCAAGAAGACCTCGGTGCCCAACGACAACATCGACCGGGCCATCAAGCGCGGCGCGGGTCTCAGCGGTGAGTCCGTCGACTACCAGACGATCATGTACGAGGGCTACGGCCCCAACGGGGTCGCGCTGCTCATCGAGTGCCTCACCGACAACAAGAACCGCGCGGCGGCCGAGGTGCGCACCCTGATGACCCGCAACGGCGGCACGATGGCCGACCCCGGCAGCGTTGCGTACAACTTCAACCGCAAGGGCGTCATCTCGATCACCAAGACGCCGAGCGTGACAGAAGACGGCATCCTCGAGGCGGTTCTGGATGCCGGCGCCGAAGAGGTCATCGACCAGGGCGGCGGTTTCGAGGTCATCACCGAGCCGAGCCACCTGGTCGAGGCCCGCACCGCTCTGGTGGATGCCGGCATCGACTACGACTCCGCCGACGCCGAGTTCGTGCCCAACCTGCACGTCGAGGTCGACCTCGAGACGGCGCGCAAGGTGATCAAGCTGATCGATGCACTCGAAGAGAGCGACGACGTGCAGAACATCTTCAGCAACTACGAGGTGCCCGCCGACGTGCAGGCGATCCTCGACGAGGACGAGTAACCGCGAACGGTAACCGCGACACGCTCCGGCCGTTCGAACACATGTGCGAATGCGCCGATAGTCTCGAAGCCATGCGAGTACTGGGCGTCGACCCCGGCCTGACCCGGTGCGGCATCGGCGTCGTGGATGTCGCGGCCGACCGGCGGGCGACCCTGGTCTACGTCGGCGTGGTGCAGACGCCGGCCGCGATGGCGCTCGAGCTGCGGCTGCTCGCGGTCTCGCACGGGATCCGTGCCGCCCTCGAACAGCACCGCCCGACCGCGATGGCGGTCGAGCGCGTGTTCGCGCAGCACAACCTGCGCACCGTGATGGGCACCGCGCAGGCGAGCGGGATCGCGCTCGCCCTGGGTGCCGAGGCGGGGCTGGTCGTCGGGCTGCACACGCCGAGCGAGGTGAAGGCTGCGATCACCGGATACGGCTCGGCCGAGAAGGCGCAGGTCGGCGCGATGGTGGCGCGGGTGTTGGGGCTGAGCGAGGTGCCGCGGCCGGCCGATGCAGCGGATGCGCTGGCTCTGGCGATCTGTCATGGCTGGCGCGGCGGTGGTGATTTCGATACGCGGCCGGGGGCCGCTACTCGATCAGCAAGCGCTCCGACTCCGGCTCAGCGCGCGTGGCTTTTGGCCGAGAGGGCGGCGCGATGATCTCGTCGGTACGCGGAACCGTGCTCACCGTCGCGGGCACGGTCGCGGTGATCGAGGTGGGCGGAGTCGGCCTGGGCATCCAGGTGACGCCGCAGCATGGCCTGACGCTGCGGGTCGGGCAGGAGGCCCTGCTGCATACGGCATTGATCGTCCGCGAAGACGATCTGAGCCTGTACGGCTTCGCGACGCCCGACGAGCTGACGGTCTTCGACCTGCTGCGCGGTGTGTCGGGGGTCGGCCCGAAGTCGGCGCTCGGCGTGCTGGCCACGCTGACGCCGGTGCAGATCGCTCAGGCGGTCGCCGGCGAGGATGACGCGCCGTTCCGCAAGGTGTCCGGCATCGGGCCGAAGACGGCGAAGCTCATCGCCGTCTCACTGGCCGGCAAGCTGATCGTGCCGACCGGTACGGCATCCGCTCCGACCGTCACCGCTCCCGACAGCATCGCGGGCAGCGTCGTGAGCGCACTGGTCGGGCTCGGATGGAACGAGAAGGTGGCCGCACAGGCGGTCGATGAAGCGGCCGCCGATGCCAGTGCCGACGAGCGCGCATCCGTGCAGACTCTGCTGCGGTTGTCGCTGGCCAGACTCGGCCCGCAGCGCACGGGAGCGTCGACGTGACCGACGAGCGGGGCATCGAGACCGCGGCCGACGGCCTCACGCCCGACGATCTCACGCCCGACGACTTCACACCGGCCGACCTCGTCATCCGCCCCACGCCCGAGTCCGAGACCGAGATCGCGTTCGAGGGCGCGCTCCGCCCGCGCACCCTCGCCGAGTTCGTCGGGCAGACCAAGGTGCGCGGCCAATTGCAGCTGCTGCTGGATGCCGCGGCCCTGCAATCCCGGACCCCCGACCACATCCTGCTGGCCGGCCCGCCCGGGCTGGGAAAGACGACGCTCGCCATGATCGTCGCGCACGAGTCATCGCGCCCCCTGCGGATGTCGAGCGGCCCCGCGATCCAGCACGCGGGCGACCTGGCCGCCCTGCTGTCGAGCCTGGTGCCCGGCGAGGTGCTGTTCATCGACGAGATCCACCGCATGGCGCGCAGCGCAGAAGAGATGCTCTATCTCGCGATGGAGGACTTCCGGATCGACATCATGGTCGGCAAGGGGGCGGGAGCCACCAGCATCCCTCTCGATCTGGCGCCGTTCACCCTGGTCGGCGCCACAACCCGCTCGGGACTGCTGCCCAACCCGTTGCGCGACCGCTTCGGCTTCACCGCGAACCTCGAGTTCTATGACGACGCCGAGCTCGAAGAGGTGCTCGCGCGGGCCGCGCGGCTGCTCGAGCTGGAGATCCCGGCCGACGCGCGGCTCGAGATCGCCAGTCGCAGCCGGGGTACGCCGCGCATCGCGAACCGCCTGCTGCGGCGCGTCCGCGACTACGCGATCGTGCACGGCGCGGGAGCAGGCGGGGGAGCAGGCATGGAAGCCGTGCACGCCGCGCTCGAGCTCTACGACGTCGACCCGATCGGCCTCGACCGCCTCGACCGGGCGGTGCTGCAGATGGTGGTCACGCGCTTCGACGGGGGGCCCGTGGGCCTGAACACCCTTGCGGTGTCGGTCGGTGAGGAGGCCGAGACCATCGAATCCGTCGTCGAGCCCTTCCTGGTGCGGATCGGGATGCTCACCCGCACGCCACGCGGCCGGGTCGCCACCCGGCGCGCCTGGGACCACCTCGGCGTCCGCCGCCCCGACACCGGAGCTTTGTTCGACGACGTATGATTCTGGGGAGCCGCACAGTCGGAGCCCCTAAGCTGTGGCGAGTTTCTCCCTGAACCCCGGAAGGTCCTCCTCTCCTCATGTCTTTCGCACCCACCGTCGTGCACACCGCAGCGGCCGCCACCGGCGGCTTCCAGCTCGACCCGCTGACCATCGGCCTGGTCGCTGTTCTGGCGATCATGGTCATCTTCATGTTCCGCAACTCGCGCAAGCGCAAGCGCGACGCCGAAGAGCTGCAGAACAAGTTCGTTCCCGGCGCCGAGGTGATGACGCAGCACGGCATCTACGGCACGCTCGTTTCGATCGATGACGAGAAGAACGAGGCGATCATCGAGACCACGCCCGGCACCAAGCTGCGCGTGCACCGCCAGACCATCTCGCGCGTGATCGACCCGGTCGAGGCGCAGGAAGACGTGATCGAAGAGCCGGCGGCGCCCGCGGTGAACGAGTCGCACGCGATCCCGGCCGGCGAGCCGCAGTACGGCGAGCGGGTCGACGAGAAGCCAAAGCGCGCCCCGCGCAAGAAGGCCGGCGAGTAGCCGTTACTCTTGAATGCTGACCCGGGCTCCCCGGGTCGGCTCCGAGCGTGCGCGCCTTGCGCGGCGCCCGTCAGCCGGCAGCACAGTAGCCCCACGGAAGAAAGCAGAGCCGCCACGTGGCAACGAGATCGATGACTCCGGCCCGCAAGGCCGTGAGGTCGCTGGCCTGGCTGCTGGCCATCGTGGTCATCCTGGGCGCACTGCTCGGGGCGGGCAAGCTGTTCTGGGGCTGGGGCCTGAAACCGCAGCTCGGTCTCGACCTGCAGGGCGGCACCGAGATCACCCTGACCCCGACGCTCGCGAAGGGCCAGCACGTCACACCGGATGAGCTCAACCAGGCCGTGTCGATCATCCGCCAGCGCGTGGATGCTGCGGGCGTCTCCGAGGCGGAGATCAGCACGCAGGGCGTCAACAACATCGTCGTGTCCATCCCGGGCAGCCCCGACGAGGCCACGCTCGCGCGCATCCAGGCATCGGCGAAGTTGGACTTCCGCGCGGTGATCTGCAGCACCGATCCGGGCAGCGTCGATCCGACAACCGGCAAGCCATCTGCCGCGTGCACGCCCACCACGGCGTCGGCATCGCCGAGTCCGAGCGCATCGCTGTCTGACAAGCCCGCAACGACGCCTGCGAACGGCAGTGACGAGGCGTGGGTGACGCCAGCGCTCTTGGACAAGTACAGCCACTTCGACTGCTCGACGTTGAGTTCGGTCGACACCAACCTCGCCCCGGCCAACAAGCCGTTGATCACCTGCGATAACAGCGGTTCGGTCGTGTACATCCTCGGCCCGGTCGAGGTCGCGGGTGAAACCATCGCCGATGCCAATGCCGGCACCATTACCTCGAGCCAGGGTGTCAACACCGGCAACTGGGCGGTGAACATCGTCTTCAACGGCAAGGGAACCGCGGAGTTCTCGAAGGTGACGACCCGTTTGGTCGCGCTGCCGCTGCCTCGCAAGCAATTTGCGATCGTGCTCGACGGCCGTGTCATCTCGGCTCCGGCCACCCAGGCCGCGATCTCCGACGGCAAGCCTCAGATCACCGGCAGCTTCACCCAGACGACGGCGACGACCCTCGCCGATCAGCTCAAGTTCGGAGCGCTTCCGATCGGGTTCAAGGTCGAGAGCCGCGACACCATCGCCGCCACCCTCGGCTCGAGTCAGCTGCAGAACGGCCTGATCGCGGGTGGCATCGGCCTCCTACTCGTCGTGATCTACTCGCTGTTCCAGTACCGGCTCCTGGGTTTGGTGACGATCACCTCGCTCATCGTGGCCGCGATCCTCACCTATGAGGTCGTGAACTTCCTGTCCTGGCAGAACGGCTACCGGCTGTCGCTCGCCGGGGTCGCGGGGTTGATCGTCGCGATCGGATTCACGGCGGATTCGTTCATCGTGTACTTCGAACGAATCCGAGACGAGCTGCGAGACGGCAGAGCTCTGCCCGGCGCCGTTGAGGCCGGGTGGAAGCGCGCGCTGCGCACCATCTACGCGGCGAAGTCCGTCAACCTGCTCTCGGCCGTCGTGCTGTTCATCGTCGCGGTCAGCAACGTGAAGGGCTTCGCGCTCACGCTCGGGGTCACGACCATCATCGACGTGCTCATCGTCGTGCTGTTCACGCACCCGATCCTCCAACTCATCGCGACCACTCGGTTCTTCTCGAGCGGGCATCCCCTCAGTGGCCTCGATCCGACGGCGCTGGGTGCGATCTACCGCGGCCGGGCTGAGTTCCGGATCTCGGCCGACGCGCGCCGTGCCGGTGCCAGCCGCGAGGCGGATCGCCGCCAGACCATCGCCGAGCGCAAGGCCGCAGAGCTGACGGCCGCGTCGAACGCGGGCGTCAAGGCGGCCAAGGCCGACGCCAAGGCAACAGCCAAGGCCGACGCGAAGACCGAGTCGATCGTCGAGACGACCGCGAGCGACGTGCAGGCCACGACGACCAAGGCCACGACCACCAAGACCACCACCACCCGGACTCAGCCCAAGAAGCAGAGCAAGTCCAGCCGCAGCGGAGGGAAGAAGTCCTGATGGCCAGTTTCTCCACCTTCGGCAACGACCTCTACACCGGCAAGCGCTCGGTCGACTTCGTCGGCAAGCGCGCCATCTGGTTCACGATCGCGGTCCTGCTCGTCGTCGCCGCCCTCGCGGTTCCGCTCATCAAGGGCGGTGGCAACATCGGCGAGGGCTTCAAGTTCGGCATCCAGTTCCGTGGCGGGTCCGAGTTCCAGATCAGCGCCGCCAACTCGCTCGACACGGCCAAGGGCACGGCCGCCGTGCACTCCGTGGTCCCGTCTGCGGTCGTCGACATCACGACGGTCGGCAAAGACGGCGTGCAGGTGCAGACGAACCAGCTCACGCCCGCCCAGACGATCAAGGTGACTGCCGCGCTGGCCCAGACCTATGGAGTCGATGCGAGCAAGCACGTGACCAGTTCGTACATCGGCGCGACCTGGGGCGGTGACATCACCCAACAGGCCGTGATCGGTCTGATCGTGTTCGTCATCCTGGCCGCGCTGTTCATGGCGATCTACTTCCGCACCTGGAAGATGTCGATGGCGGCGATCATCTCGCTGGCGCACGACCTCATCATCACGGCGGGCGTGTATGCGTTGACCGGATTCGAGGTCACCCCGGCGACGATCATCGGCTTCCTGACGATCCTCGGCTACTCGCTGTACGACACGGTCGTGGTGTTCGACAAAATCCGCGAGAACACGGCGGAACTCGGCGACGAATCGACCCGCACCTTCGGTGAGGCGGTGAACCTCGCGGTCAACCAGACCCTGGTGCGCTCGATCAACACCGGTGTGGTGGCGGCGCTGCCGGTCGCGGCGATCCTGTTCATCGGGTCGTTCATCCTCGGCGCCGACACCCTGCGCGACATCTCGCTCGCCCTCCTCACCGGAACGCTGATCGGCACCTACTCGACGCCGTTCGTCGCGTCGCCGCTGTACGCGACCTTCCGGCAGGGCGAGGCCGCCATCGTCAAGCGCGACAAGCGAGTGCGTCAGCTGCGGTCCAAGAGCGTCACGGCGTAGCCTTCGCCCACAGCGGACCTGCCGACGCGGTGCCTGACGACGCTCGTAGACTTCAGGCAGGAGAGGCACCGAGATGACGGAGACGCAGCAGAGCACGTCGTCGCTGCGTGCCATCCTGCCCCGCCTGTTCTCGCGGGCTCAGCCGGTGGGCGCGGTCGAACGCCTGCTCAAGACGGTGCGCACGCATCATCCCAAGGCCGACGTCGCCCTGATCGAACGTGCATACGCCGCCGCCGAGAAGGCCCACTCCGGGCAGCTGCGCAAGAGCGGCGAGCCATACATCACGCATCCGGTCGCGGTCGCCCAGATCCTGGCCGACCTGGGCATCGGGTCGAAGACCCTGGCGGCCGCACTGCTGCACGACACGGTGGAGGACACCGACTACACGCTCGACATGGTGCGCGCCGATTTCGGTGACGAGATCGCCATGCTGGTGGATGGCGTCACCAAGCTCGACAAGCTGAAGTACGGCGACAGCGCCCAGGCCGAGACGGTTCGCAAGATGGTCGTCGCGATGTCGAAGGACATCCGGGTGCTGGTCATCAAGCTCGCCGACCGGCTGCACAACGCGCGCACCTGGGGCTTCGTGCCCCCGGAAGCCGCCGAGCGCAAGGCGCGGGAGACCCTGGAGATCTACGCCCCGCTGGCCCACCGGCTCGGCATCCAGACCATCAAGTGGGAGCTCGAGGATCTGAGCTTCGCGGTGCTGTATCCGAAGCTCTACGTCGAGATCGAGAGCCTGGTGCGCGACCGCACCCCGCAGCGCGAGGAATTCGTACAGGCGGTCATCGACGCGATCCACGACGACCTGCGCGCCGACAAGATCAAGGGCCAGGTGGTCGGCCGGCCCAAGCAGTACTACTCGATCTACCAGAAGATGGTGCAGCGCGGGCGGGAGTTCGACGAGATCTACGATCTGGTCGGGATCCGGGTGCTGGTGAACAACATCCGCGACTGCTACGCCGTGCTGGGCGCCATTCATGCGCGCTGGAACCCGATCCCTGGCCGCTTCAAGGACTACATCGCGACCCCCAAGTTCAACCTCTACCAGTCGCTGCACACCACGGTGATCGGGCCCAACGGGCGCGCGGTCGAGATCCAGATTCGCACGCACGAGATGCATCAGCGCGCCGAGTTCGGCGTCGCCGCGCACTGGAAGTACAAGGAGCGGGTGGCCTCTGGGCGCTCCACCGATGCCAAGACGCCGAACTCAGACAACGAGATGGCCTGGCTCGCGCACATCAGCGACTGGCAGTCCGAGACCGCCGACCCCGGGGAGTTCCTCGACAACCTGCGCTTCGAGATCGGGGCCAAAGAGGTCTACGTCTTCACCCCGCAGGGCAAGGTCATCGGCCTGCCCGCCGGGGGTACTCCGGTCGACTTCGCCTATGCCGTGCACACCGAGGTCGGGCATCGCACGATGGGCGCCAAGGTCAACGGCCGGCTGGTTCCGCTCGAAAGCGCTCTGAACTCGGGCGACGTGGTCGAGGTCTTCACCTCGAAGAACCCGGATGCCGCCCCCAGCCAGGACTGGCTCAACTTCGTCAAGAGCCCGCGGGCCCGCAACAAGATCCGCGGCTGGTTCACCAAGGAGCGGCGCGAGGAGGCCGTCGAGCAGGGCAAGGACTCCATCGCCCGCGCGATGCGCAAGCAGAATCTGCCGCTGCAGAAGCTGATGAACCAGGATGTGCTCAACGACGTCGCCGCGCAGTTGCGGTTCGACGGCGTCGAGGCCCTGTACGCCGCCGTCGGCGAGGGGCACGTCTCGTCCCAGTCGGTGATCGAGAAGGTTCTCGCCCTGCTGCAGACCGACGCCGACGCCGACGAGGCCGAGCTGCCGTTCACTCCCAAGGGACGAGCGCGCCAGCTGCGCCCGAGCGACTCGGGCGTGCTCGTGCGCGGGGCGCCCGACATCCTGGTCAAGCTCGCCAAGTGCTGCACTCCGGTTCCCGGCGACGAGATCATCGGCTTCGTGACCCGCGGCACCGGCGTCTCGGTGCACCGTACCGACTGCAACAACGTGGCGTCGCTGCAGAACGAACCGGACCGCATGATCGAGGTCGAGTGGGCCCCGACCTCGTCCAGCCTGTTCCTGGTGCAGATCCAGATCGAGGCGCTCGACCGGTCAGGACTGCTGTCGGACGTGACCCGCGTGCTCAGCGAGAATCACGTGAACATCCTCTCGGCCACGGTGTCGACCTCGAGCGACCGGCTGGCGCTGAGCCGGTTCGTGTTCGAGATGGGCGACACGGTGCACCTGGATCGGCTGCTGAACGCGGTGCGCCGCATCGACGCCGTGTACGACGTGTACCGCGTCAACGCCGGCTAGCTGTACTCGCTCGACATCAAGTCAGGGCGATGAGACTACTCGACGACCAGCACGGGGGTGCCGAGAGTCAGTCGTGACATCGCCCGGTCGCCTGCGGCGTCGAGGCGGATGCATGCGTGGCTGACCGCTCCGGAATGGACGGCGTTCCAATGGATCCCGACCAGCCCCTGGTCGGGGCCGAAGGGATGGTCGGCGACGGACGAGTGCGCCCCGGTGAGGTAGATCTGGTGGCCCGCAACCTGCTCGGGGTCGTCATATCGTGCTTGGAGGTAGGTGAGCCCCACCGGGCTGGCGGTGTCGGCCTTTCCCACGCCGACGGAATAGGTGGCGGATGCCACGCCGTCCCTGGTATTCACGATCGACAGAGTGTTCTTGCTGAGGCTGACAAGCACGTACCGGGTCAGCCGAGCGCTCACGACCAGTTGATCCGTGCGAACCCATGCCATGGTCTGGGATGCGGCGCCGGCGCCGGCGGATGCGCTCGGCAGTTCACGTCTGCTCGGCGTCAGAATCTCGGTCCACTCACCATCAGCGCGAATCGGAACGACCACGGTCCGGGAGCCCAAGAAATTCAGGAACGGAAGGGTCGCAACAGGCCCGCCCGAACGATCAGCGCCGTAGAGCGGCGTCAGGTCTGCTTTCAGCGTGAAGGTCTTGACGGGCAGGGGCAGGCCGACTGCCGTGGCGGCGTCGAGGAGCCCAGGGATCACGGCGTCGTAGTCGGCATCCGGGAGCCTGGCAAGGGTCGCCGCATCCGGATGGATGTAGACGGGTCCCGTCGGCGCTCGTGCCGTCAACGACGTCGTCGGCTGAGGCGACGTGCTCGCGCCCGCCGCGAAGGCGATTCCTGCGCCCGCTACGACAACCGCAGCGCCCGTGATCACGATCCACTGCCACGATTTGAACATCGGCAGTCGGATGCTAGCCCGAGACGACAGGGCGTCCCGTTACCGGCGTCGAACCGGACGAGATCGTATTCCTGATCGACACGGTGCACGTGACCGTGTTTCCGCCGCCATTGCCCGATCCGTTGCACTGGTTGACCGAGACAGCGAGAGCGGAGGTGATGGTGGAGGGCCCGACCGTGCACTCCACGCGGACTACGCCGCCACCGCCGTTGCCCGATCCGTTGCACTGAGTGACCGTGGCGCCCGTGGTGGTCGCCGGGAAGGGATCGCAGACCATCGTGGAACCCCCGCCACCACCGGTGCCGGAACCGACGCACTGGTCCACCGTGGCGGCAGTCGGAGTCACCGTCCCTGTGATGTTGTTGAGGATCGTCACGCTGCAGATCACGTTGCTCCCGCCGCCGAGGCCGGATCCGTTGCACTGATCCGCCGAGGTGGTGAGGGTCGGAAAGCTCTGAGTCAGCGAGGTGCAGGTGACCACGGGGGGCGCGCCGGCCGCGCCATGGCAGTCGTTCGTGGTGACTGTGGAGCTGACCGCACCGGTACTCATATTCAGGTTGTTCGTGATCGTGATGTCGCACACGACAGCCTGGCCGCCGACGTTGTCGGTTCCGTTGCACTGAGAGACCGCGGGGGAACCCGGGGCAGCGGATGCACTCGGGAGATGGCCCCCGGCCACGCCGCCGACCGCGAGAAAGAGCGCGAGAAAAATGGCCGATGATCCACGCAGAATGCGTGCGAAGTTGCTGTCTTGATTCAATTCTTCCGCCCCAGACGACTTAGAGAAAATCGCAGCCAGGGACCAGAGCAACTGCTCGAACAGTACGTCCGATGTTCCAGGGTGTCAATGATCCCCATCGACCTGAGCGCACGAGCGGCGAGACTAGAGCAGCGCCGACAGCCGGTTCAGCGCCCGTCGCTTCTCGGGCAGATTGCGACGCCTGTCCATCAACTCGCGACAGTCGTCGAGGCCGAAGCCTCCTTGGCGAGCGAGTTCGGCGATGGAACGGGCGTCTTCGTCGCTCAGCTCGTCGCGGAACCGCGCCAGGTCGACGGCGGTGCGCAGTCTCGAGGTCACCGCGCCGCCGCCCAGCTCGACCCGATCGCCGGGATCGAGCACCAGCTCGCGAACCCGCACCAGCGGGCTGAGGTGCAGGCGGGCGCGGGCGCCGAGGTCGACGCAGAACTCGACCAACCGGGGGAGCACCGGCGTCGCGCCCCAGACCCAGGCCGCAGTGCCGAGCTCGGCGATCAGCCGCTCGGAGCGGAGGCCCCGCACCGCGCGGGCGCGATGGGCCGGAGTCTCGAGCACGTCGATGCTGCACCATGCCTCCGCGAGGGGGTACACCTCACCGTCGAGCCGCATGCCCCCCAACTCGGCAGCGGGCAGGTCGAGGGTGGTCAGGACGGTGGCAAGCGGCATCCCGTCATGGTGGCGGCTCCGGGCGGATCGTGGTGGGCACGGATACCGATCGGTGGATGCGCGCGCCTGTGGACAGTCAGCGCGGGCGACCGCTCAGGAGCCGAGGGCGTCCAGCCAGATCCTGCGGGCGGTCAGGGCCTCTTCCGCGTCCTTGATCTTGCGCGCGTCACCGGCGGCCTGTGCGGCCGCCAGTTCCTTCTCGAGCTTGTCGATGGCCGCCGTCAGCTGCGACGCCAGCCCGTCCGAGCGCGCCTGCTTCTCGGGGTTCGAGCGGTTCCAGTGCTCCTCGTCGAGCTTGCGGACCGCGGCCTCGACCTTGCGCAGCCGGTCTTCGACCGACTTCAGCGACTCGCGCGGGACCTTGCCGATGGCATCCCACTTGCGCTGGATCGCGAGCAGCTTGTCTTTCGCCACGGTGCGATCGGTCTCGGTCAACAGCTTCTCGGCCTCGGTCAGCAGCTCGAGCTTCTGCTCGAGGTTGCCGCTGAACTCGGCGCTCTCCTGGGCGTCGACCTCTGCCTTGGCGGCGTACAGCACGTCGCCTGCCGCCTTGAAGCGCGCCCACAGCGCGTCGTCGACCTTCTTGCCGGCTCGTCCCGCGGCCTTCCAGTCGTCGAGCAGCTTGCGGTAATCCGGGATGCCCGCCGTTCCCTTGCTCGCGAGCGCCTCGGCCTTCTCGGCCAGGTCCTGCTTGCGGCTGCGCGCCTCGCGGTGCGTCCCGTCGAGCTCGGCGAAGAACGCCTTGCGATGGCCCTCGATGGTGGTGCGGGCAGTCCGGAACCGCCGCCACAGCTCGTCGCCCTCCGACTTGGGCAGTCGGGGGCCGTCTTGCTGGTGGGTCTGCCACCGCGCGAACAACTGGTCGAGCTGGGTGGTGACCTGCTTCCACTGCGCCTTCGCCGGGTCCTGTGCGGCGAGCGCCTCGACTTCGGCCACGAGCTTCTCGCGCTCGGCGATCGCGTCTGCGACCGCCGCCTTCGCCTCGGCGGTCTGCTTCTCGGTGAGCTCGCCGACGCTGCCGCCGAGCTTCTCCAGGCGCTCGGAAAGGGACGCCAGGTCACCGACCGCGTTCGCGCCGGTCACCGCGTTCTTCAGACTGGTGATCGCTTTGGCGACATCGCGCGCAGGGGCCCCGCCGCGCACCCGTTGCTCGAGCAGGCCGACTTGGCCGGCGAGCTCGACGTACTTGCGTTCGAAGTATGCGATGGCCTCAGCGGGTGTCGCGTCGGGATACTGCCCGACTGCCCGCTCGCCCTCGCTCTCGCGCACGTACACGGTGCCGTCGTCGTCGACGCGACCCCACGGGGTCTGATCGTCTGTCGCCACGTCTGCCAACCTCGGGATTCAGTCCGACGGCCTCTCGCCGAACGGCCACCAGCCTATTGCACGGCTCAGCGCACCTGAACGGCGCGCCGCGTCCCGCGGGGAGACCGCGCCGCCGGGCGACGACTGCGGGCCGCCGGTCAGCTCAGGGTGAACGCGGTGATGGTCGTCGGGATGACGGGGGAGCCGTCGGTCGCGCCGTTGGCCCCTGGTGTGATGCCCCCGGAGACGATCTGGCTCTTCAGCTGGTCGAGTCCGCTGGTCACGGTGCCGACCACGGTGTATCCGCCTGCCGAATCGGTCGGAAGCGTGGTGTCCTCGAAGCAGATGAAGAACTGGTGGCCGTTGCTGTAGCCGTCGTTGCTGGCCCGGGCCATCGCGATCGTGCCCGCCTTGTAGACGTTGTCTGCCGGCGCGTTCTCGACCGGTCCGTACGAGAACGCCGGGTCGGAGCCGCCCTTTCCGTCGAGCGAACCGCACTGGATGATGCCGAAGCCGGTGCTCTGGGCGAGCCGGTGGCAGGTCTTGCCGGTGTAGTAGCCGTTCTCGACGTCACGGATGATGCCCGAAACCGCCTGCGGCGCCTTGGAGCCATCCAGCGAGACCCCCATGGCGACCGAGTTCAGGGTCAGTGTGCCCGTCCAGGTGCGTGCCGCGGCCAGGCTGGGATCCGGGGCCCCGACGTTTTTGCCCGCGGCGGCCGATGGCGACGCCGACGAGGAGGGCTGCGCCTTCGGCGTGCCCGGACCTCCGGTGAAGTAGAAGATCATCGTCGCGGCAGAGAGCGCCGCGATGACCACGACGCCGATGATCGCAACCAGGTTGTCGCGGAATCGCCGCTTGGTGGCGTGCTCGTGAACCGTCTGCCTGGCCTGGTACGCCTTCAGCCGCTCGCGTGCTTCGCGTGCCGCGCGGTCCTGATTCTTCGATGCCAAGGGCGTACTCCCGGTGCGAGGTGTCATGCGGCGCAGTCGGTCGCCGCCACGAGAACATTAGTCGGACGACCCGCATACTCTGTTCAGCATGACCCCTCAGACCGCGCACCCCGGGCCCGGGCTGCAGAGCGGGTCGACGCCACTGGCCGTGCGGATGCGCCCGATCTCGCTCGACGAGGTCGCGGGTCAGGGGCACCTGCTCAAGCCGGGGTCGCCCCTGGTGAACCTCGCGAACGATGCGAGCGGCGCATCCGGATCGGTCTCGGTGATCCTGTGGGGGCCTCCGGGAACCGGCAAGACCACGCTCGCTCAGGCGATCGCGCACAGCTCGGGTCGGCGGTTCGTCGAGCTGTCGGCCGTGACGGCCGGGGTGAAAGACGTGCGCGAAGTCATGGAGGCGGCGCGCTCGAACAGCGATCTGTACGGCGTGTCGACCGTGCTGTTCCTCGACGAGATCCACCGCTTCACGAAGGCGCAGCAAGACGCCCTGCTGCCCGGGGTCGAGAACGGCTGGGTGATCCTGGTCGCTGCGACGACCGAGAACCCGTCGTTCTCGGTGATCGCGCCGCTGCTGTCGCGTTCGCTGCTGCTGACCCTCGAGACGCTGACCGACGACGATCTGGGGATGCTGGTCGATCGCGCGGTGGCCGACCCGCGTGGCCTGCGGGCAGCAGTGACCCTCGAAGATGACGCGCGCGCGATGATCGTGCGACTCGCCTCCGGCGACGCCCGGCGCGCGCTGACCGCGCTGGAGGCGGCCGCGATCGCGGCGTCGGCGGGCGCCGATCAGCTGGATATCGATGAAGAGGCCGCCGGCCTGCCGGTCATCACCGCCGACATCGTCGCCTCGACCGTCGACCGCGCCCTGCTGCGCTACGACCGCCAGGGCGACGAGCACTACGACGTGATCAGCGCATTCATCAAGTCGATCCGCGGCTCCGACGTGGATGCCGCCCTGCACTACCTCGCGCGGATGATCGAGGCGGGGGAGGATCCGCGCTTCATCGCCCGCCGGGTCATGATCAGCGCGGCAGAAGACATCGGCATGGCCGACCCGCAGGCACTGCCCATCGCGGTCGCGGCTGCAGAGGGGGTGCAGCTGATCGGCATGCCCGAGGGCCGCATCCTGCTCGCCGAGGCGGTGGTCTATCTTGCGACGGCGCCCAAGTCGAATGCCGCCTATGTGGCTCTGGATGCCGCGATCGCCGACGTCCGCGCGGGCAGGATCGGTCGCATCCCGAAGCCGCTGCGTGACGCGCACTACCCGGGTGCCGCGCGCCTCGGGCACGGAAAGGGCTACCAGTACTCGCACGATGCGGAGTTCGGTGTGGCGACTCAGCAGTACCTGCCCGATGAGCTGGTGGGCACCCGGTATTACGAGCCGACCGGCTACGGGAACGAGCGGGATGTCGCGGCCCGGCTCGAGAAGATCCGGGCCATTCTTCGCGGGGAGTAGGCGTGCGGCGGCCGACACGGATGACCGCCCCGTGACACCGTCCTGACGTTCCTCGAACAGTGGGGGAGTGGTGTTGGCGCATGCCCAACGACGAGAACGAGATCCCCGAAGCGCCCGCCGAGCCGGTTTCCGCGCTCGACCACCAGGCGGTCGCCGACCCAGGTGCCGTGCACGACCCAGCGGCTGCGCACGATCCGGCTCGACGCCGTCGCCTCCGTCTGATCGCCGCAGCGGTCGCCGGCGCCCTGGTGATCGCCGCAGGATCCGCCACTGTCACAGCATTCGCGTTGACCAGTGCCTCCGGCGGCCCGATGGGAGCCATGGGCCAGTCGACGGTGACCCCGCAGGCGACCGCGTCGGCGGGCGCGGGACCGGTGGTCGACACTGCCGGCTTCCCGACCGGAGGCCCCGGCATCTTCACGGACACCTGCCAGCGCACCAAGACGGCGCCGAACGACCCGATCCTGATGCCGGGCATGACCGGCATGTCGATGCAGCACGACTTCTTCGGGAACACCGGCACGACCGCGAGTTCGGTCGCGACGCAGCTGGTGGGCGGCGGCACGAGTTGTTCGACGACCGCCGATGCCTCGGCCTATTGGACACCGGTGCTGTATCAGAACGGCACGGCGCTCGAGCCGCGGTCGACCCTGATCTACTGGCGGGCACAGCAGGGCGCGCAGCACGGGGTGCAGTCGATACCGGCCGGGCTGACCATGATCGCAGGCGATGAGGGCGCTCTCGCACCGCAGGGCAAGCAGACCATCGGCTGGACCTGCAGCGGCCAGCAGCAGGTCAAGCTCTCGGACAGCCCCCAGGACTGCGCGGCGGGCACCTTCCTCCGGCTCGTGATCACGTTCCCGAACTGCTGGGACGGCCACACTCTGGATGGCGCGAAACAGACCAACGTCGTGACCATGAGTGGAAAGTCCTGCCCGAACTCGCACCCCGTGCAGATCCCGCAGGTGGTCATCCACATCAACTACCCGACATCGTCCGCAGCGGGCCTGACCCTGTCGGTCGCCCCGACCAGCCAGGGCCCGATCACGACCGAGCACGCCGATTTCATGAATGGCTGGAATGAGCCCGTGCTGACCGCCGACGTGAATGCCTGCGTCGTCACCGGCACGCGGTGCGGCCCGGTGAGCGGCCCGAATGCGGTGCCGAAGGGCGGAAAGGTGCGGTAAGCTCGTTCGGTTCGTCTTCGTGACGGACACATCCACTCCACACACCTGCCGGGCGATGCGACGTGCGTCCGATCTGCCGGGGAGCGGGATGTACGTCCGTGAGCAGCGACAGCCGCTGCCATGTCATCCGGAAGGTATTACGTGTCGACCAAGTCACGCACCCGCAGCAAGACCCGCCTCTCTCGCGCACTGGGCATTCCGCTCACGCCGAAGGCGGCCAAGTACCTCGAGAAGCGCCCGTACGCCCCCGGCGAGCACGGCCGCACCAAGCGCAAGGCCGACAGCGACTACGCCGTCCGTCTTCGTGAGAAGCAGCGCCTGCGCGCCCAGTACGGCATCCGCGAGGCCCAGCTCAAGATCGTCTTCGCCGAGGCCCGCCGGGCCGCCGGCCTGACCGGTGAGAACCTGGTCGAGCTGCTCGAGATGCGTCTCGACGCTCTCGTGCTGCGCGCAGGCTTCGCCCGCACAACGGCGCAGGCCCGCCAGATGGTCGTGCACCGCCACATCCTCGTCGACGGCAAGCTCGTCGACCGCCCGTCGTTCCGCGTGAAGCCGGGCCAGCTCATCCACGTCAAGGAGCGCTCCGAGAGCATGGAGCCGTTCCAGGTCGCCGCTGCCGGCGGTCACGTCGACGTGCTTCCCAAGGTGCCCGCATACCTCGAGGTCGAGCTCGACAAGCTGCACGCCCGCCTGATCCGCCGCCCCAAGCGCGCCGAGGTGCCGGTCACGGCCGAGGTGCAGCTCGTGGTGGAGTACTACGCGGCGCGCTGATCGAAGCGAAGGCCATTTCTGGCCTTCGCTCGCGCGCCGCCGAGGCCGTCTCGGCCTCGGGAGTGTTGCGAGCCCAGAGTGTTCGCAGGGCCCCGGTATCCGCCGGGGCCTTTCGCGTAAGCTGGAACAAGACATTCCGATTCGAACGAGGAGAACACGATGAAGGGTGCACTGCTCCTGGCCGTGGGAGTCGCCGTCGGTTTCGTCGCGGCCCACCAGCTGGCCAAGACCCCGCAGGGCAAGCAGTTCTTCGACGATGTCGATGCCAAGGCCAAAGACTTCGGCAGCGCTGTCGTCGACGGCTACAAGGCCCGCGAGGCCGAGCTCCGCGCCGCGGCCGACGGGATTGTCTCGGACTTCCAGGCGCGAGCCCGCTAGTCCGGCGCCGGCTCTCAGTCTCTGCTGTCATCAGCGCACTGGGCCGGCGTACCGGACGTCTCTCCATTCATCCAGGTACCGCCGTGCCCACACGGGCACCCGCTAGGAACAGAAACCCGTGCAGACCGCTGAAATCCAACGCCGCTGGCTCTCGTACTTCGGGGAGCGCGGTCACACGATCGTGCCCTCCGCGTCGCTGGTCAGCGACGACCCGTCGATCCTGTTCACGATCGCGGGCATGGTCCCGTTCATCCCGTATCTGACCGGGGTGGTCCCGGCGCCGTATCCGCGCGCCGCCGACGTGCAGAAGTGCATCAGAACCAACGACATCGAAGAGGTCGGCAAGACCGCTCGGCACGGCACCTTCTTCCAGATGGCCGGCAACTGGTCGTTCGGCGACTACTTCAAAGAGGGCGCGATCCAGTACGCCTGGGAGCTGCTGACGATGTCGGAGCGCGACGGCGGCTACGGCTTCGACGAGAAGGACCTCTGGGTCACCATCTACGAAACCGATGACGAGGCAGAAGCGATCTGGCGCGACATCATCGGGGTGAACCCGGAGCGCATCCAGCGGCTCGGCGCCGAGGACAACTACTGGCATACCGGCCAGCCCGGACCTGGCGGCCCCGACTCCGAGATCTTCTTCGACCGCGGCCCGGCCTACGGTCGCGACGGCGGCCCCGCGGCCGATGACAACCGGTTCATCGAGATCTGGAATCTGGTCTTCATGCAAGACCTGATCACCGACGTCAAGTCGAAGACCGATTTCAAGGTCGTCGGGCCATTGCCCAAGAAGAACATCGACACCGGCCTCGGTGTCGAACGAATCGCCTTCATCAAGCAGGGCGTCGAGAACATGTACGAGATCGACCAGGTGCGTCCGGTGCTCGATCTGGCGTCGTCGCTGTCGGGCAAGCGCTACGGGGCCGAGCACACCGACGATGTGCGCATGCGGATCATCGCCGATCACGTGCGCTCGTCGTTGATGCTGATGACCGATGGCGTGACCCCGAGCAACGAGGGCCGCGGCTACATCCTGCGCCGCCTGCTGCGCCGGTCTGTGCGGTCGATGCGCCTGCTGGGCGTCGACGTGCCGACCTTCCCCGAGCTGTTCAACGCGTCCCGTGTCGCGATGCGCGATGCCTACCCGGAGGTCGAGGAGCAGTGGGAGCGCACCTCCCGGCTCGCGGTCGCCGAAGAGGAGACCTTCCGCACCACTCTGGCGAGCGGCACGACGATCCTCGACCTCGCCGTCGAAGACACCCAGAAGAAGGGCGGATCAGCCCTGCCCGGCGACACGGCCTTCCTGCTGCACGACACCTTCGGCTTCCCGATCGACATGACGCTCGAGATCGCCGAGGAGGCGGGCCTCACGGTCGATCGTGCGGCCTTCGACCAGCTGATGACCGAGCAGCGCACCCGAGCCAAGGCGGATGCCAAGGCCAAGAAGCGCGCTCTGGCGGATCTCTCGGTGTACTCCGAGATGCGCGCTGCGGGTGAGACGGTGTTCACCGGCTACGACTACCTGCAGACCGACTCGCGCGTGCTCGGCATCCTGATCGACGGCCAGCCCGCCGCGAGTGCCGCCGCCGGCGACATCGCCGAGGTGATCCTGGCCGAGACGGCGCTGTATCCGGAGTCCGGCGGCCAGGCCGCAGACGCCGGCGCGATCGTCGGCAACGGCTTCGATCTCGAGGTCATCGATGTCCAGCGCCCCGTGAAGGGCCTGATCAGCCACACCGTCCAGGTGCGCTCAGGAGAGGTCTCGGTCGGCGCCGAGGCGACCAGTGTTGTCGATCCGGTGTACCGGCACTCGGCGGCGCAGGCCCATTCGGCGACCCACCTCGTGCACGCGGCCCTGCGTCAGACGCTCGGCTCCGAGGCCCACCAGTCCGGCTCGTACAACAAGGCCGGCTACATGCGACTCGACTTCGCCTGGAATCAGGCTTTGTCGCCCGAGACCCGCAGCGAGCTCGAAGAGATCGCCAACAATGCCGTGCGCGACAACCTCGAGGTGACCACGCGCATCCTGCCGATCGCCGAGGCGAAGGCGGCCGGTGCGATGGCGCTGTTCGGCGAGAAGTACGGCGACACCGTGCGGATGGTCGACATCGGCGGCCCATGGTCGCGCGAGCTGTGTGCGGGGACGCACGTGCGCACTTCGGCCGAGGTCGGCCTGGTGAACCTGGTGAGCGAATCGTCGGTCGGCTCGGCCAACCGGCGGGTCGAGGCCCTGGTCGGCCTGGAGGCATTCCGCCACCTGGCGGCCGAGCGGGCACTGGTGTCGACGCTGACCTCGTCGCTGAAGGTGCCGCGCGAGCAGCTTCCTCAGCGCATCGAATCGCTCGTTGCGGAGTTGAAGGCGGCCGAGAAGAAGATCGCCTCGTACGAGTCCGCTGCGCTGTCGAGCCGTGTTCCGTCGCTGGTGAAGTCGTCGTCGCGCCTCGGCAAGTACCTGACGGTCATCGAGGATGTCGGAAGCCTCTCGTCGGCCGACGAGCTGCGGTCGCTGGCGACCGCCGTGCGCGAGCGACTCGGCAGCGAGGCATCGGTCGTCGCCCTTGCCGCCCACGTGGACGGCAAGCCCGCGGTGATCGTGGCCACCTCTGCCGCTGCCCGTGACCTCGGTGCGAAGGCGGGCGTGCTGGCCAAGCAGGCCGCGGGCGTGCTCGGCGGGGGCGGGGGCGGCAAAGACGACCTCGCGCAGGGCGGTGGCAACGACATGCACGCGATCAGCGCGGCCCTGTCGGGTATCGCGACGGCGCTCGACGGCTGAACCGATGGCTGAACGAGCCCACCACGGCCCAGAAGACGAGGATGCGGTCCCGGTGATGCGAAGCGGCGTGCGGCTCGGCGTCGACGTGGGCAGGGCCCGCGTCGGAGTCGCCGTCTGCGATCGCGACGGGCTGCTGGCGACGCCCGTTGTCACCCTGAGCCGCGGCGAGGGCACCCTCGGCGAGCTGCGGGGGCTGGTTGCCGACTACGACGCCGTCGAAATCGTGGTCGGGCTGCCCTTGTCGTTGCGCGGTGACGACACGGCATCCACCGAGGATGCGAGAACCGTCGCTGCCGGGCTGGCGGCCCTGGTCGAGGTGCCGGTGCGATTGGTCGACGAGCGTCTCTCGACGGTGTCCGCGCAGCGCGCGCTCCACCAATCGGGACGCACGGTGAAGACGTCGCGTCCCGTGATCGACCAGGTGGCCGCTGTTATCATCCTGCAGAACGCACTCGACTTCGAGCGCTCGGCGGGACGTCCGCCCGGCATGGTGGTCGACCGGCACGAAGGACGCTGACGGTGGCTGAGGAACCGAGCTGGGACGACATCTTCAGGCCCGCGGGAGCGGTGCCGACGCGACCGGCGGTGCCGGCGGCGCCCGCGGGCCCCGAGCCGGTGTCGACCGCGTATCCGACCGCGCGGCTGTCCGACCCGTTCGCGGTCGCCGCCGCCGAGGCGCGAGCTGCTCAGTCCGCCCCGTCAGACCCGAATCAGCCGATGTCGCGGCGTGCAGCACGCGAGGCCGAAGCCCACTCACAGGCGGTCGGTGAGCGCGGCGGTTCGCGCGGAGGCTCTGGTCGCGGATCCGGCCGCGGCTCGGGCGGATACGAGCCCGTCAAGAAGAAGCGCCGCCTCCGCTGGCTCTGGGCGCTGCTCATCGTCGTCGTCCTGATCGGCGGGGGCGGAGTCACCGGCTGGGTCCTGTTCGAGCCGCAGATCCGTCACGTGCTCGGGTGGGAAGCGCCCATCGACTACACGACCACCGGCAACGGGACCAAGGTGACCGTCGTCATCCAGTCGGGCGATATCGGCTCGGACGTGGCCAAGACCCTGCAGCAGGCAGGCGTCACGAAGACCTTCACGGCGTTCTACCAATTGCTGCTGAAGAACCCGAGCGTCACCTTCGAGCCGGGCAGCTACACGCTTCAGAAGCAGATGAGCGCGGCCTCGGCGCTGGCGGCGCTGAAAGACCCCAAGAACAAGGTCGTGCACGTCGCCGTGATCAAGGAGGGCATTTCGGCCCAGAGCGCCTACGTGCAGCTCGCCTCCGCGACCGGCCTGCCGGTGGCCGACTTCCAGGCCGCGGCCAAGGACTACGTCGCGCTGGGCGTTCCCTCCGGAGCGCCGAGCATCGAGGGGTTCCTGTTCCCGGCCACGTACACCTTCGATCCGGGCGTCACCGCGACCCAGGTGCTCAAGCAGCTGGTGACGACGATGATCCAGCACCTCGACAAGGCGGGCGTC
>Ga0207667_10002556_pt1 | contig 22633 bp, 20 predicted proteins | sample KBSCornC52_FD_184301 | JGI IMG/M metagenome (GOLD analysis project Ga0207667, IMG submission 184301) | Corn rhizosphere microbial communities from Kellogg Biological Station, Michigan, USA - KBS Corn C5-2 (SPAdes) (version 2) | ecosystem: Host-associated > Plants > Roots > Rhizosphere > Soil ...
AACATCCCGGCGAATCGCCTTTTCGCGGTCTCCGCCCACGAGTACCAGCGCGCGCTCGAAGCCAAGCGCGCGCCCGCGGCTTGGAACGAGTTCGGGGCCGTCGTCGCGACCATCGAGGGGCAAGCCGAGGCCCACATGGCCCGACTCGCCCGGCTGGCTCGCAGCGGCGCCGTCGCGACGGCCGCCCCGGTCCCCGCAGCGAAGGCACCGGGCGGTTTCTTCGGCAGGCTTTTCGGCTCCCAGTAGGCCCGATTGGGGGCCGCTCCCGCGCGTCCGTCGAACCCGAACGGCGATTCTTTTGGAGGTCTTCCCCTGTCCCGCTTCACGTTAGGTCCCGCAACCCTGGCCCTGGGTGACGGCACGTCCGTCGCCGGCCGCCTCGCGGTCGAGCGCGGCCGCATCGCCGCGATCCTTCCCCCCGACGGTCCGAGCGATCTGGTCCTGCCCGATGGCGCGATCGTCGCGCCGGGCCTGATCGACGTCCACACCAACGGTGCCGGCGAGTTCCTCTTCAATCGCGATCAAGGCAACGCCGTGCCGGTCGCCGCCGCCGAGTACGCGCGCATGGGCGCGACCGCGTTCGTGGCATCGGTCATGACGGCGCCCTGGGAGTCGATGCTCCACGCCGCCAGCGATATCGCCGAAGCCGCCCACGAACTGCAGGAGAACGGCGGACGCGGCGCGCGCTGCCTCGGCATCCATTTCGAGGGACCGTTCCTCAGTCCGAAATTCCGGCGCGTCCACCGGCACGAGTGGATCGTGCCCGCGAGCCGCGAGCGCGCCCAAGAGATGGTCGATGCGTGCAAGGGTACGCTGCTGATGGTCACGCTCGCGCCCGAGGTCGAGGGCGCCACCGACGCCGCCCGCGTCTTCCTCGAGAACGGCGTCACCTGCTCGGCCGGTCATACGGCCGCCAAGTATCGCGAAGGCAAGCTCGCGATCGGGCTCGGCTACCGGTCCCTCACGCACGCGTTCAACGGCATGCCGACGCTGGATCATCGCGATCCGTCGATCCTGTTGGCCTTCGTCCAGGACGCGCGCACGCTCGTCCAGGTGATCTGCGACGGACAGCACGTGGCGCCGGTGATGGTGGACCTGCTCCACCGTACGCTCGGCGACCGGATCGTGCTCGCCACCGACAACATGCCGCCGGCCGGTCCCGGCTATCACATCGAAGGCGGCGTGATGAGGTCCGAAGACGGAACCATCGCCGGCAGCGCCCTGCGCATCGACGAAGCCGTACGCAACTACATGGAGTATGCCGAACTGCCGTTCGAGAAGGCGATCGTCGGCGCGACCCACGCGGCCGCCAAGATCGTCGGACACGAACGCGAGATGGGCACGATCGCGCCGGGCATGCGCGCCGATCTCTCGATCTGGAACGCCCAATACCACGTGGTAGGGACGATCGTCGCGGGCGAACTCGTCTTCGACGCGCTCGACGCCGCCGTCGTCTCGTAGCTCGCCCGGGAGATCCGCGAGCCGGCCGCTACGGCGGCGCCGCGAATCGAATGCCGCGCAGCTTCCCCAGGAGAAGGTGGAAATAGAGCATCCCCCGCACGTCGCCCAACGCGGCGAGGATGTCGTCGAGGCATATCCCCGGATCGGCGGAAAGCGCCTTGATATTCTTCTCGGCCCCGGAGTCGCCGAGCGGGAACACGTCGAGCCGCCCGAAACCTCGCAGCAAGATGTTCGCGGCGCTCCAGCGCCCGATCCCGTCGATCTTCTGCAATTCCAGAGCCGCGACGTCGCTCGGAAGCGACTCGATACGCGAGGCGCGGATCGCCCCGGACGTGACGGCGACGGCCGCGTTCCGTAGGTACGCGATCTTCTGCCGGCTCAATCCGGCGGCCGCGAGCTGCTCGTCCCCGGCCCGCAGAAGGCGAGCCGGTCCCGGGAACGGCCGAAGCAGCACGCCGGCATAGTCGAGGGGCTCCGAGAGCCCTTCCACCAACCGAAGCATGACCGTGGAAGCCGCCGCGATGCTCAACTGCTGAAACACGATGCCGTTGCACAACGCCTCCCACAGGTCCGGGTACCGAGGAGGCTTCACGCCGCGAAGCTCCTCCGCCAATGCGGCCAGCCAAGGAAAGGCTGGCGACCCGGCTATACCAGCGCTCCAGGTCCACGTCCGTCCCCAGCATCCGCGCGACCGTTTCCACGCATGCCTCCGCTTCGGGCCCCTCGACGCGGACGTCGAGCCGGTCGCTCTTCGTCTGCCGCACCTCCACGAACGAGACGCCCCGATCGCTCGAAAGCCCGCGCACGTACGCTCCGTCCGGGGCGACCACATCGACGACGTTGCCCGGCACCCGGCGCAGCGCTTGCGCCGTCAGATCCAGGCGATACGGCACGACCGGGCGGAGCGTCGTACGCGCGCTCATGGCAGAGGCGAAGCGATGCCGAAGGCCCGGGTGTAGAGCTCGAATTCGATCGTCGTCGACGCGATCAGGGCCCGTTCGACGAACTTGCCCACGCCGCGATCGTAACGCGACTGCGCCCAAGCATGGTGATCGCGCCATTCGGTCAGGACGACCACGGTCGTCTTATCCACGCTGAGCAGGACTTGGGCGGCCATGAAGCCGGGCAGGCTCTTCGCTTCCACCACCAGCACGTCGACCGCTTCGGCCACCAGCGCGGCGGCGTCGGGCGAATCGACCTTGATCTTGATGACGCCGATGACCGGTTCTTCGAGACCTTCTTGCGACGCGCGGCTCACGCTGATCATTCCAACATCCATCCGGGAAGCGGCGCGTCCGTCGCGGTTCGCGCGCGACGAAGCCGCGGCTCTTCTTCTCCTACCCGTTTCGAAAGGGTGCCAATCGCGACGTTCTAGGGGCCGTTCTTGAAGATGAAACCGCCGGAGCCGTTCGCTTCGACGGTGAGATTGAACGACTTTCCGGCTTCGAGATGGACGCCGCGCGAGGCGATCGCGACGACCTTGCCGTTCGCGTCGACCGTGCCGGTCAGCGTGTACGAGCCCTTGAGCGTGACCGAGAGGTACGAGGTGGTCTTGGCGAGCGTCACCGCGCTCTTCACCGCGCCGTTCTCGACGAACTCGACCTTGGCGGTCCCGCCCGACCGGTTGAAGAGGCTCAGCGTCGGAAGCGTGTGGGCGTTATACTGCGGGTCGGCGTGGGCCGGCCCGGCGGCGGCGAGGAGGATCGCGATGGCGAACGCGGCGATGGGACGTAGCATCGTAGATGAAGCTCCTTTTGAAGTGGAACGAAGGGGCGACTCGATCGGTTCGCTCACCGCAGCTTTTCGGCGGCTCCCGGAGCGCCGATCGCGATCTCGTGGCGGAGAACGCCGGCCGCGAGGTTGGTCTCGAGGAAGATCGCGAGCGATCCGAGCAGCAGCAGGATGGCGCCCGCGACCACGAAGGCGATCGAGAGCCACGGCACGATGTGCCCGATGATGTTGTCGAAGGCGATCGCCAGGCTCGCGGCCACGAACAGCCCGATCGCCAGGTAGTAGGCCGAGAGCGCCCGTTCGAGCAGCGAGGTGCGGCGCAGGTACGAGCGCAGCAGACCTTCGAGCAGCTCGGCCGCGAGCGCGTCGCCGGCGGCGCGCGCGGCGCGCGCCCGGTCGATGATCTCGCGCGCCCGGTCGAAGACCCGGGCGATCCGGGTGAGCGTCGACGAGACGAGATTCCCCGACGCGAGCAGCAGGATGGCGGGGGTGATCATCGCCGAGATGATCGAGATGCCCGATGCGCCCAACGGATTCATGCAGACCCCAGATATGCGGCGACGACGGCTTCGTCGTCGAGCAGCTCGGAGGCCGGACCGTGACGGGCGATGCGGCCGTTCTCCAGCACGTAGGCGCGGCTCGCGACGCGCAGCGCCTGGCGCGCGTTCTGTTCGACCAACAGGATCGTCGTGCCGCGCTCGTGGAGCGTGCGGATCACGCCGAAGATCGTCTGGACGAGCAGCGGCGCGAGGCCGAGCGAGGGTTCGTCGAGCATCAGCAGGCGGGGCGCTCCCATCAGCGCGCGGCCGATCGCCAGCATCTGCTGCTCGCCGCCCGAGAGTGTGCCGGCGACTTGATCGAGCCGTTCGCGCAGGCGCGGGAAGATCGCGAGCGCTTCTTCCATCCCGGCGGCGTTCTGGGCGCGCGAGCGGCCGTAGCCGCCCAGATCCAGGTTCTCGCGCACGCTCATGCGCGCGAACACGCGGCGCCCCTCCGGGACGTGGCGCAGGCCGCGCCGCGCGATCGCGTGCGCGGACAGGCTCCGCAGCGAGGCGCCCTCGAAGTGCACGTCGCCGCCCGCCGGCGCGATCAAGCCGCTGATGGCCCGCAGGGTGGTCGTCTTCCCCGCGCCGTTCGCGCCGAGAAGCGCCACGATCTCGCCTTCGCGGACGGTCAGATCGATGCCGTGCAGCGCGCGGATCGCACCGTAGGTCACCCGCAGATCCGTCAGCTCCAGCACGCTCACGCGGGCGCTCCCAGATACGCTTCGACCACGCGCGCGTCCGCCCGGATCTGGGCCGGCGTGCCGTCGGCGATCCGGGTCCCGCGGTCGAGGACGGTGATCCGCTCGCAGGCGCGCATCACCAGCGTCATGTCGTGTTCGATCAGGGCGAGCGTGGTGCCGGCGTCGGCGATCGCCCGCAGCCATTCGGAGAGCGCGGTCTTCTCGACCGGATTCATGCCGGCCGCGGGTTCGTCGAGCAGCAGCAGCTGCGGCCGCGCCATCAGCGCGCGCGCGATCTCCAGCCGGCGCTGCGAACCGTACGGCAGGCTGCCGGCGTCCGCGTCCGCCGCCGCCTCGAGGCCGGCGAAGGCGAGCATCGCACGCGCTCGTTCGCGCAGCTCGCGCTCCTCGCGGCGCTCCGCCGGCGTGTGCAGCAGCGAGCCCGCGATGCCGGCGCGCAGCTGCGTGTGCGCTCCCGCCATCAGGTTCTCGGTCGCCGAGAGGAACCGGAAGAGCCGGATGTTCTGGAACGTGCGAGCGATGCCGGCCCGGGCGATCTTCCACGTCGGCAGACCGTCGACGCGCGCGCCGTCGAACCGGATCTCGCCGCCGTCGGGCGCAAAGACGCCGGTGATGGTGTTGAACAGCGAGGACTTTCCCGCGCCGTTGGGGCCGATGATCCCGGCGATGGCGCCGCGCTCGACCCGGAGCGAGACGTCTTCGAGCGCGGTCAGCTTGCCGAAGCGCTTGGTCAGGTGCGCGACCTCGAGCAGCGCCGTCACGTCTCCTCCACCGCCGCGTGATGCAGCTCCGCCTTGCGCCGCCGGTCCGGGAAGAGCCCCTCGGGACGGAAGAGCATGATGCCGATCAGGATCGCGCCGTACAGGAAGAAATGGTACTGTCCGAAGTCGACGTGGACGTGCAGGGCGTTCACGATGCCGTTGGCCTGCGGCAGCACGACCGAGTTCACCAGCGAGAGCAGCAAGCTCCCCACGATCACTCCGTAGATGTTGCCCATCCCGCCCAGCACCAGCATCGAGACGATCAGCACGCTGACCTGGAACTGGAACAGATCGGGCGAGACCAGGCTCAGCTTGGCCGCGAACACGACGCCCGCCGCGCCGCTGAACGACGCGCCGATGGCGAACGCGGCGAGCTTCGCGCGGGTGGTGTCGATCCCCATGTGACGGGCGGCCAGTTCGTCCTCCCGGATGGCGGCCCAGGCCCGGCCGAGGCGACTGGCGCGCAGGTTGCTCACCGCCAGGATGGTGATCGCGATGACCAGCAGCGTGACGTAGTAGTACGGCAGCGCGCGCTGGCCGAACGAGTGCCCGAAGAACGTCGGGAAGTCCAAGCCGCCGATGCCGTTCGGTCCGCCGGTCCAGCGCGTGAGGTTCTGGAAGACCTGCGGCACGATCTCGCCGAAGCCGAGGGTGACGATCGCCAGATAGTCGCCGTGCAGACGCAGGGTCGGGGCTCCCAGCAGCAGTCCGCAAAGACCCGCCAGCCCGGCGGCGACGAACAGCAACAGCCAGAACGGCAGATGCAGGCCGAACTGCGGGCTCGCCAGCATCGCGTACGTGTACGCGCCGATCGCGAAGAACGCGGCGTAGCCCAAGTCGAGCAGCCCGGCGAATCCGACCACGACGTTGAGCCCGAGGGCGAGCACGACGTAGAGCCCGGCATCCGCCAAGATGTTGACGGTCGCATCGCTCGCGCCGAACGCCGGCCAGAGCAGCAGCGCAGCGACCAGCGCCAGCAGCCCGAGCGCGCGCGGGCTCTTCACACCTTCTCCACGACCGCGCGGCCGAATAGCCCGGCCGGCTTGAAGACCAGCACGATGATGAGGATCGCGAAGACCGCGACGTTGGCCCACTGCCCGCCGACCAGCCAAGTCGAGAACGCCTCGACGATGCCGATGACGAACCCGCCGACCATCGCTCCGGCGATATTGCCGATGCCGCCGAGCACCGCAGCGGTGAACGCCTTGAGTCCGGCGCCGAAGCCGCCGAAGAACCAGGTCGACTGATAGTAGACCCCCGAGACGAAGCCGGCCGCGCCCGCCAGCGCGCTGCCGATCAGGAACGTGATCGCGATCGTCAGGTCGATATCGATGCCCATCAGTTGGGCGGCGTCGCGATCCTGCGCGGTCGCGCGCATCGCCTTTCCGAGCGCGGTGGTCTTGACGAAATACTGCAGCGCCGCCATCAGGGCGATCGCGAGCCCGACCACCAGGATCTGCTTGAGCGTGAGCGTCAGCGGCCCGAACGCGAATGCCGGATTCGGCAGGACCGACGGGAACGAGACCGGCGCCGGGCCGCGCCATAGCTGCATCGCGTTCTCGAGCACGAACGAGACGCCGATCGCGGTGATCAGCGGCGCCAGCCGCGGCGCGTTGCGCAGCCGCCGGTAGGCCAGCCGTTCGATCAGCACGCCGACGATACCGCACAGCAGCGCCGCGCCGATCACCGCGACGGCGATGTCGATCCCGAGCGCCGCGCCGTGGACCTCGCCCGAGACGCCGAGCGCCGTGAGGATCGCGAGCGCGAAGAACGAGCCGAGCGTATAGACGTCGCCGTGCGCGAAGTTGATCAGCTCGACGATCCCGTAGACCATCGTATACCCGAGCGCGATCAGCGCATAGATCCCGCCCAACGCCAATCCGTTGACCAGCTGGTCCAAAAAGACGTGCATCTTATCGGCAGTCCGCTGATCGGCGACCCGGATTCCCACACGGGACCGTTCGTCGCGCCCCATCCGGGGGCGCTCCTACTTTTCCGTTTTTTCGCAACGACCAAAGGAAGTCGCCATCCATGGCGATTGCGAAAAAATCAGAAATCCCGCTTAGGGAACCCGGGTCGCCGATCACCGGAGCAACCTTCATGTTCTTAGAGGTTGATCTGCTTGATGAAGGACGGTTGGCCGTTCTTGAAGCCGTAGAGGCTGATGACCGGATTGCGGATGTCGCCGGCGGCGTCGAAGCGCACGCGTCCGATCGCGCTCTGTAGGTCGGTCGCGGCCACGCCCTTGACGACGCTCGCGCGGTCCGGGATCGCACCCTTGTTCGCGGCCGCGGCGGCGGCGATCGCGTCGATCGCGACCTGGGCGGCGACGTAGGCGTTCGCGCTGTAGGCCCCGACCGGCGCGTGGAAGCGCGCGACGTAGGCCTTCACGAACGCCTGGGCCGACGGGAGCTTCTCGGCGTTGGGCGCGGCGATGGTGTAGTACGCGCCGTCGGCGTCCTTGCCCGCGACCGTGTTGAGGTCGGGGATGCCGTCGCCGCCCATGAACGGCATCGCGCCGATGCCCGTGTCGAACATCTGCTTGCGGAGCAGGCCGCCGCCGGTGCTGGTGACGCCGCCGTAATAGAGCACGGCCGGCTTGGCGGCGGCGATCTTGAGGAGCAACGCCTTGAAGTCTTGGGTGTTGGCGGCCAGATGGTCCGATCCGAGGATCTTCCCGCCGAGCTTCTGGTAATCGGTCGAGAAGACCGACGTCAGGTCCAGCCCGTACGTCTCGTTGTCGTCGACCATATAGGCCGTGTTCCACCCGAACTGCTTGGCGAAGGCGGCCGCCGCCGAGCCCTGCCGCGAGTTGATCGTGCAGACCCGGAAGAACGTATTGGCGGTCGGATTGGCGCGCCGCAGCTGCGCGGCGTCGGGGCCGATGGTGAGACCGTCGGCCACCACGGACGGGCCGATCTGCGCGAGGCCGGCCTCGTTCGTGACCGGGATCTCGGCCTTGGCGACGTTTGAGTTGTAGGGACCGACCATCGCCAGCACGTTGGCATCGGAGACGAACGTGCGCACGTTGGCGACGCCCTGCCCGGGGTTATGCACGCCCTGGACCGCGTCGTCGAGTTGATAGACCTCGAGGTTAAGGCCGCCCGGAAGGCCCTTGGCGTTCGCTTGCTCGACCGCGAGGATAACGCCGTTGAGGGTCGACTGGCCGACCGATGCATCGGCGCCCGAAAGCGGCAGATCGACGCCGATCTTGACGGTCGTGCCGGACGGGGCGCTCCCCCCGCCGCAACCGGCCACGAGAACGGCACACGCGGCAGCGGCCGCGCGGATGAAGGGGTGCAGTTGCATGGTCTGCGGATTGGCCCGGTCGTGCCGTCGCTCCTACCTTGATACTTTCCGGCTGGAGTGGGTATACCGTCTCCGCGGGGTCGCCTTTTACCGGAGCTGAGTTTTTGTCTGCGACCCTGCCCTCGGTGCGCGTCAGTGCGCCGCACCGTTCCTATCGCACGCCGGTCGCGTCGCGCCGCCCGTTCGCCGCCGCGGCGATCGGGCTGGTCGCGGTCGAGGTCGCGCTCGTCCTGTGGGCGGCGCCGCTCGAGCGCTTTCTGACCGGTTCCGCCGTCGCCTGGCTGCAGGGCATGGGGACGCCGGTCGCGCGGGGCGACGACGGCTTCCTGGGGTGGTCGCTTGCGACCATCTCGTATGCGATGCCGACCCACCACTTCGTCGAGCTGCTGATCTGGATCGGGGCGGGCCTCGGCGGCATCGCGTTGCTCGCGCTCGGCCGCATCCTCTCCACCCCGGTCCGCTATTTCGTGATCCTCAACCTCGCGGTGATCTCGAGCGAGGCGATCTATCTGCTCTTCCAGGGGCACTTGGCCTACTCGCCGACGCAGTTCTCGGTGCTGATGATGCGGACCATGCTGGTGACCTGGTTCGTCATCCCGGCGTTCGCGGCCACCATCGTGGTGCTCTTCCCGTTCCGGGTCTGGCACGTCGTCGCGGCCATCCTGTTCTGCACGTCCTACGACATCGCGCTCGGCAGCGCTCGCTACGCCGCGTTCGTCGCGATCCTCTCCCACACCGGCCCGATCCTGATGGCCGATCTGTACCTGATCTACGGACCGCTGCTCGACGTGATCCCGATGATCGGCATCTTCGCGTTCTTCCTCACGCGTCTTTCGAGACGCCTCGAGAAGCGGCCCGGAGCGTGGCAATGGTTGTAGTCCTCCAATCCTTCGTCGCGATCGTCGTCGCGGTCATGCTGATCTACGGCGTGCGTCACTGGGCGTTCACGTTCAGCCGGATGATGATGCGTCAGCGTCCGTTCTTCCAGGATCTCTACGAGTCCGACCTCCCCGGGATCACGGTCGTCGTGCCGATGCACGACGAAGGCGCGGTCGCGAGCGGCGTCCTGGACGCGCTGATCGACTCAGACTATCCCCACGACCGCCTGGAGATCTTCCCGATCGACGATCAATCGCGGGACGATACCAGCACGATCATCATGGACTATAGCCAGCGCTATCCGTTCATCAAGCCCGTCTACCGTCTCGAAGGCGAACGCGGAAAGCCCAGCGCCCTCAATCTGGCGATGCACCTCGCCACCAAAGACGTCGTGATGGTGTTCGACGCGGACTATACGCCCTCGCGCGGGCTCTTGCGGGAGCTGGCGATGGCGTTCGTCGATCCCGAGGTGGGCGCCGTGATGGGCCGCGTCGTGCCGCGCAACACGTCCGCCAACCTGTTGACGCGGCTGCTCTCGCTGGAACGCTCGGGCGGCTATCAGGTCGACCAGCAGGCGCGCTTCAATCTGGATCTGCTCCCGCAATACGGCGGCACGGTCGGCGGCTTCCGTCGGTCGGTGGTCGAGCGGCTGGGCGGCTTCGACCCGGAGATGCTCGCCGAAGATACCGATCTCACGCTGCGGCTCTTCATCGCCGGCTGGACGGTGGCGTACGCGAACCGGGCCGAGTGCTACGAAGAGGTCCCCGAGACGTGGGAGGCGCGCTACCACCAGCTGCGCCGCTGGTCCCGCGGCCACACGCGCGCCTTGCTCGTCAACCTGCTGCCGCTGCTCCGCTCGCCGCACTTGAAGCCGATCCAGAAGCTCGACGGGGCCCTGCTGCTCGGAGTCTACGCGGTCGCGCCGCTGCTGATGCTGGCGTTCGCGGCCAACGTGTCGCTCTTCCTGATGGGCGCGCTTCCGATCTGGTCGACGCTGATCCTGACGTTCTTCGTCGTCACGTACAACTCGTTCGGCAACTTCGCGCCGGTCTACGAGATCGGCGCCGCCGAGGTCCTGGACGGATCGAACGAGCGCATCTACCTGCTCCCGTATCTGTTCTACCTGTTCATCTTCAATACGGTCGCCGTCACCGCCGGCCTGATGGACACGATCGGCGACGTCGTCAAGCGGCGCTCGCCGGTCTGGAAGAAGACGCGCCGGAGCGCCGATCAAGGTGCTTAGCGTCATCCTGTTCGCGGCGCTGTTCGCCATCCCGCTGCTGCCCGGGCTGCGCGAGGTCCGGCGACCGCGCGACGACGGCAGGCTCGAGATCCCGGACGGCTACACGCGCGAGCCGCGCTATTTCGGACGGGCCGGGCGCGCGTCGGTCGCGGAGCGGCTGGCGGACGCGCCCGCCGTGCCGGTGCGCATCGCCGCCGGCGCGCGCGAGGGGGGCGACGTGCTCGGCCGCGGCGACGTGACCGTCGGCGACGGGGCCCGCGTGGCCAACGTCTTTGCGGGCGGAGATCTCACGTGCGGGATCGGCAGCATCGCGCGCGCCGCCTGCAGCGACGGCGATGCGACGTTCGCGGCGAACTGCACGATCGCCCGATGGGTGGACGCCGCCGGCGACCTGCGGGTCGGACGCGGCAGCGATCTCGGCGTCTCCGCCGCGGCGGGCAAGACGGTCGCGCTCGGTCCGAACGTGCGCTTCGGCCGCGTCTACGGCTCTCCCGTCGCGGTCGCGCCTGATGCGGAATCGGACGATTCGGCGCCGGTGGACGGGGCGCGGACGATCGGCGCGAACGCCGCGCCGATCGACATCATCGAGCGCGGCGATCTGACGGTCGCGCCCGGCGCGATCGTCACCGGAAGCATCAAGGCGTACGGCTCGATCGTCGTCGGCGCGAACGCTCGCGTGACCGGCAACGTCGTCTCGCGCGCGGACGTGATCCTGTGCGACGGGGCCGCCGTCGACGGCCACGTCTTCGCCGAGGACTACGTCCGGACCGGGCGCGACGCGCGCGTCGGAACGGCGGCTCTTCAGAAGACCGCGTTCGCGGGCCGCGAGATCCGTCTGGGCGGCGGGACGACCGTGCACGGCTGGATCGTCTGCGACGGCCTGGGCGTGACCGGATCGTGAATCGCGCATCGCTCGCGCTGGTCGCCGTCCTTGCCATCGTGACGGTCGTCGTCTGGCGCGCCGCGGACCTGATCCACGAGGACAACCCGCAGGGCACGGTGGTCGGACTGGTCTTCGACGGGTCGTCGGACCGCGCGGACCGTCGAACGGCGTGGGACGCCTACGCGAGCGAGCAGGGACTGCCGGTCGCCTGGATCTCGCAGGGCGACGTGACGCTGATCTCGCCCGCCGACCTGGCCGCGCGCTACAGCGCGCTGGTGCTGCCGGACGGTCTCGACGCCAACGTCAGCACCGACCTCGCGCAGACCCTTGCGGCCTACGCTCGCGACGGCGGAACGCTGGTGGTCGGGAGCGACGCCGGTTCGCGCTTGCAGGACGGCCGCTTCGCCAAGACGGGCGCGCTCGACGCGTTGCTCGGCGTCAAGACGATCCGGTTCGCCGAACTCGGCGCCAAGGCGTTCGGCAGAGCGCCGGTCCGCTTCGCAAGCGCTCTCGAGGCGGCCCGCTGGCACGTGCCGGTCGGCAAGCTCGACGCCACGCGCGCGCTCTCGTCCTACCAGTACGGCGGCCTGCGCTACGCCGTCCCCGCCACCGGCATCGAGTCGCCCGACGTCCGAGTGGTCGCGTCGTCCGCGCTAGGCCCGGCGATCACGGAGCGCTCGACCGGACTGGGCCACGCCATCTACGTCGCTCTTCCGGTCGCGTATCTGCGCGGCCGGAGCGACGGCTTCCCTCTGCACGCGCTGGTCAGGCGCGCGCTCTTCGATATCGCCGGGACGCCGCATCTGGTGGCCGCCCCGAACGCGCGCGGCGCGCTCGTCATCAATTGGCACATCGATTCCAATGCCGAGTGGAAGGGCATTCCGAATCTGCTGGCGACCGGACTGCTCCGCCGCCCGGTCCGCTACGACTTCGACGTCACCGCCGGACCGGACGTGCTGGTCGCCGGCGACGGCGGCGGCTTCGACGCCTGCGGCAAAGGCGCGCGCTACCTGCGCGCGATCGAACCGTACGGTTCGATCGGTTCGCACGGCGGCTGGCTGCACAACGGATTCGCCTTCGGGGTCGAACGCGGAACGCTTTCGCAGGCCGCGATCCGCTCGCTGATCCAGCGGAACGACCGCTGTCTCGAACGTATGACCGGGCATCCGGTGCGCGATTATGCCGCGCCGGACGGGGCGCACCCGCAGCCGTCGATGACGCGGACGATCGAAGCGCTCGGCCACGTCGGCTACTACTATACCGGCGACACCGGCGCGCCGGCCGAGCGCGCGCTCTACGGCGGACTGCCGACCAGCGCGCGCGTGTGGGCCTTTCCGATCCAGCCCGACGGCGCGTACGCGTCCATCTCGGAGATCGCCCGCAGCCACGCGCCGCCGGCGAGCATGCTGCGCTGGCTCGACGGCACGCTCGACGCGGTCGAACGCGATCGGACCATCACGCTCGTCTACAGCCACGCCTACGACATGCTCCATCGCGCCTACGTGCCGGCCTACGGACGGTTCCTCGACCGGGTCGAGCGCGATCAGACGAGCCGCACGCTCGCGACCACGACCATGGCCGAAGCGGCGGATTTCCTCGATCGCTTCTCGCGCGCGACCTTCTCGTTCTCGCGCTCGTCCGCCGGCATCCGCGTGCGCCTTCACGACGACGCGGGCCTCGCGGCGATCGGCTTCGCCGTGCCGAGGGCTTGGCATCCGGCCGGACGCGTGCCCGACGGCCTGCGCGATGCGGGCACCGACGCGACCTTCCACTACTACGCCGCGACCGGCGACCGCCCCGATCTCGACATCACCATTCCGACGGAGCTTCCATGATGCGTGCCTTCTTCACCCTCGCGCTCGCCTGCGGGCTGCTCGCCGGGACCGCCTCGGCGGCCCGTGCCGACCTTCCCTCGACCACCATCGATCTCGCCGTCTCGACCGGTTCGCTGCAGCCGGGCGCCGTCTACGGTCCGTGGCAGTTCGCGACGCTGAGCGCGCGTTCGATCGCCGGCCGCGACAAGCCCGGTATCTCGCTGACGACGCGTCGCGACGGCGACGCGGCCGCGCCGTCGTACGGGACGTCGCTCGCGATCGACGACTATCACCAGTTCTCGAGCGCCACGTTCGGCTACGCGTCGGTCCAAGCGTCGTCGGGCTCGATCTTCCCGACGCGCGGCGCCTACGCCGAGTTCGACGGCACGCTGCGCGAAGGACTGGTCCTGGGCGCCGGCGCGGGCATCGACGTCGAGCCGGACGGCTTGGTGCAGCGGTACGTCAGCGTCGGTCCGACGGTCTACTTCCCGCACGGCAACGCGACCGCCCGCTATCTCCCGCTGTGGACGCAGGGACAGGTCGGCGCTTCGTCCTGGCTCGCGAATCTCTCGCTCGGCGACGAAGGCCGCAGCGTGCTCTCGTTCGATCTGCAGGACGGCGTGGCGCCGGCGTTCTCGGCGACCGACCCGACCCTCGCGTCGCGCTTCGCCGACCGCTCGTTCGTCCTCGGCGTCTCGCTGCGTCGCTGGCTGACGCCCCGTTTGGGGTGGAGCGCCGGGCTCGAGACCGGCAGCGAGCGCGACCGCGCGACCGGCGCGACCGCATACACGCGCACGTCGGTCTCGCTCGGGCTCTTCGTCGGGGTCGGTCACGCGCCGGCGGCGACGCCGTGATCCTCTAGACGGCGTCCAGTTCGCGGACCGCGGCGGCGTTGAAGTAGGCCGCTCGGGGGTGGTGCATCACGATCGCGGCGGTCGATTGCTCGGGCGTGATCTGGAACCCCTCGGTCAGGCCGACGCCGATCGCGTCGGTCGCGTCGAGCAAGGCGAAGGCGGTCGCGTGCTGCGAGAGGTCCGGACAGGCGCCGTAGCCCCACGAGTAGCGCTTGCCGGTCTCGTCGCCCAGCCCGAGTTCGCGCCGGATGCGCCGTTGCGACCACTCCGCCAGCGCCTCGGCGGACTGCACCGAGAAGCCGTGCAGGAAATACGACTCGGTGTAGTCGCCCGAGGCCTGCAGCGCTTCGGTCCGCTCCGACGCGCGCGTCCCGGCGGTCACCACTTGGATCGCGATCAGATCGCTCGCGCCCCCGTTCTCCGGCGCGCGCAGGTAGTCGGCCAGGCACAGGTGCTCGCCGCCCAGCTGCCGCGCGAACGTAAAGCGCGCGACCTCGCGCGTGCGGCCCTCGAGATCGTACACGATCACGTCGTCGCCGTCGCCGGCTGCCGGGAAGTAGCCGTAGACCACCCGCGGCTGGAGCAGATCGCCGGTCAGCGCCATCGCCTGATAGCGCTGCAGGCGCGGCTCGAACTCGTCGCGCACCAGCCGGTCGAACTCGGCGCCCTTGGTATTGGAAGCGCCCCACGAGAGCCGATACAAGCTCTTGAGGTCGAAGCACGGCCAGAGCGCGCGCAGATCGATATCGCGCAGCGTGCGCGGGCCCCAGAAGGGGGGCTCCGGCACGGGAGCGAGGTCGGCCTTCACGTCGGACGTCGTGACCGCCGGCCCGCGGTCGGGCTTGGGCTCGCGGGCGCGGTCGCGCTGCTTGAACGCTTCGGCGCGCATCTTCTCCACGAACGCCTCGCGAGCGGCCGGACCGGCGGTCAGCCGGTCCATGATGTCGAGCCCTTCGAAGGCGTCCTTCGCGTAGAACAGTCCGGGGTCGAAGTAGCGTTCGCCGTCGTCGAGCAGCGCGATCCGCCGGCCGAAGTCGCGGTTGATCGCGGCGCCGCCCACGATGACCGGGAACCGCAATCCGCGCGCGTCCTGCTCGTGCACGCAGATCGGCATCTGCTTGCTCGTCGAGACCAGCAGCGCGGACAGGCCGATCGCGTCGGCGTCGACCTCGACGGCTTTCTCGAGGATGACGTTCATCGGCACCTGCTTGCCGAGATCGTGCACGGTGTAGCCGTTGTTGGTCAGGATGGTGTTGACCAGGTTCTTGCCGATGTCGTGCACGTCGCCGAAGACGGTCGCGAGCACGACGGTGCCCTTGGTCGTGCCCTCTTTGCGTTCGAGGAACTGCTCGAGATGCGCGACCGCGCGTTTCATCACTTCGGCCGACTGCAGGACGAACGGCAGGATCAGCTCGCCCGCGCCGAACTTGTCGCCGACGTCCTTCATGGCCGGCAGCAGGATCTCGTTGAGCACGTCGACCGGCGAACGTCCGAGCAGCGCCTCGTCGATCTTGGCCTCGATGCCGTCCTTGCGCCGGCGCAGGATCGCGTTATGGATGCGCGTCTCGACCGGCAGCGCGGCCTCGTCGTCGGCCGACGCGGTCGACTCGACCACCACGTTCTCGAAACGTTCGATCAAACGCTGGAGGGCGTCGGGACGGCGGTTGAAGATCAGGTCGTCGCAGAGCGCGCGCAGTTCGGCGTCCATCTCGGCGTACGGCGTGATCTCTTGCGGATGCACGAGCGCGCAGTCCAGCCCGGCGTCGACGCAGTGGTGCAGGAAGGTCGAGTTGAGGGCCGCGCGAGCGGCCGGTTTGAGGCCGAACGAGACGTTCGAGACGCCCAGCGACGTGAGCACGCCCGGCAGCTCGCGCTTGATCAGGCGGATGCCCTCGATCGTCTCGACGGCCGACTCCGCGAACTCCGCGTCGCCGGTCGCGAGCGTGAAGGTCAGGTCGTCGAAGATCAGCGCGCCGGGCGGGAGGCCGTACTCGCCGACCACGATGTCGTGGATGCGCCGCGCGACCTCGAGCTTGCGCCGGGCCGTCTTGGCCATGCCGGCCTCGTCGATGGTGAGCGCGACGAGCGCCGCGCCGTGCTCCTTGGCGAGCGGCACGACGACGTCCATCTTGGCGCGGCCGGCCTCGAGATGGACGGAGTTGACGATCGCCCGGCCCGGATAGTTCTGGAGCGCGACCTCGACCACTTTCGGCTCGGTCGAATCGATCATCAGCGGCGCTTCGATCGACTGCGCGAGCTTGCGCACGACCTCGCGCATCTGGACGTCTTCGTCGACCCGTTCGGTCAGCGCGACGCAGATGTCGAGCACGTGTGCGCCGCCTTCGACCTGTTCGCGCGCGACCAGCCCGATGCCGTCGTAGTCGTCGGCCAGCAGCAGGCGCTTCATCTTGCGCGAGCCCTGCGAGTTGATCCGCTCGCCGACCAGCAGCGGTCGCGGCTCTTGGTCGAGCGCGACGGCGGTCATCGCCGAGGCGACCGACTGCAAGGATTTGGGCGACGGCGTCCGACCGCGGACGCCGTCGCGCTCGAGCGCGTCGACCGCGGCCCGGATGGCGCGGATGTGGGCCGGCGTCGAGCCGCAGCAGCCGCCGACCACGTTGACCCCGAACTCGCGCACGAAATCGGCCAGTTCGCCGGCGAGTTCTTCGGGCGATTCGGGATAGATGGTCTCGCCCTTCGGACCCATCAGCGGCAGGCCCGCGTTGGGGACGACGCTCACGTACTGCGGGGAGTTCTCGGTCAGATAGCGCATCGAGTCGCGCATCTGGGCCGGACCGGTCGAGCAGTTCAAGCCGACGATCTCGACGTCGAGGGCGCCCAGCGTCGCGCAGATCGCCCGCACGTCGGTGCCGAGCAGCATGCGCCCCTCGGTGATCAGGGTCGGCTGCGCCTGGATCGGGACGCGCCGCGCGCCCTTCGCGAACTCGCGATGGATGCCGGCGATGGCGGCCTTGAGTTCGAGCAGATCCTGCATCGTCTCGAGCAGCAGCACGTCGACGCCGCCGTCGATCAGCGCGCGCGCCTGTTCGCCGTAGAGCGCGGCCAGTTCTTCGTACGTCACCCTGGAGAGCGACGGATCCGACGACGAGATCAACATCCCGGTCGGACCCATGGAGCCGGCCACGAAGCGGGGCCAGGCGTCCGTCGCGTACTTGTCGGCGGCGGCCCGCGCCAACCGCGCGGCGCCGGCGTTCACCTCGTAGGTCCGGTCGCCGAGGCCGAACTCGTCGAGCTTGAGGCGCGACGCGGTGAACGAGTCGGTCTCGACCACGTCGGCGCCGGCTTCGAAATAGGTCTCGTGGACGGACTGGATGACGTCGGGACGTCCGAGGACGAGCGCTTCGTAGCAACCGAGGTAGCGGTCGCCGCCGAAGTCCTCGGCGCGCAGTTCCATCGCCATGAGCTCGGTGCCCATGGCCCCGTCGAACACGAGGACGCGTTCGGCGACGCGTGAGAGGTAATCGGACACGGTCGTTTATCTCGCTTTTTCGATGGCGACGATCGGACGGCACCGGACTTCCCCGACGACGCGCCCGGCCCGATTATACAGCACCGGCCGCGCGAACGCGGCGAGTTTCGTCATCTGGGCCTGGTCGAGCACGCCTAACGCGCGCAGCGCTTCGAGCGTGGCCGGCGATCGCCCGCGCGTCGCGCCGTCGATCACCTTGCTCGCGTAGCCGAGGCCGCTCGCGATGGCCGAGACGACGTGGACGCCCTCGGCGCCCACCTTGCAGGCGATGTCGCCTGCGCCCGCCTCCATCAGCGCGGCGTCGAAGCCGTGCGTTCCGCTGACGTAGGCCGGGTAGGCGATCATCGCATCCCGGACGATCTCGAGCGCGGCCGCATCCGCCGGCGAGACGCCGCGCAGGGAAGCGAAGCGCGCGAACGCGAGCGCCGTGCGGCGCAGCGAGGTCGCGTAGACCGGGATGCCGCAGCCGTCGACGGCCAGCGGCCAAGTCGCCGGATCGTCGTCGCTCATGCGCGCGCAGAAGGCCAGGATATGCCGCTGCGCCGGGCTGGCCGCATCCAGGTAACCGGCCGGATCGGCCCCGATCAGCTTGCAGAGCGCCAGGATGCTGGCGTGTTTGCCGGAGCAGTTGTTGAAGAGCGCGTTCGGCGCCCGGCCCGCGCGGATCAGCGCGCGCGCCGACGCCTCGTCGTAGGGAAGGTGCGTCCCGCACTGCAGGTCGTCGACGCTCGCGCCGATCTTCCGCAGGATCGAGGCGACCGCTTCGATGTGGAAAGGCTCGCCGTCGTGCGAAGCCGCCATCACCGCGATCTCGGGCTGTGTCAGCCCGAAGGCCTCGCGCGCGCCGGCGGCGATCACCGACGCGGCGATGAACGGCTTGGCGCTCGAACGGAGGTAGACGGGCGCCTCGACATCGCCGATCGCGAGGTAGACGCGACCGGCATCGTCGACGGCGCAGGCCGCGACGCGATGGACGGACTCGACCAGATCACCGCGGGTGACCTCGACGAGCGGTTCTCCGGTGGGCGGCGGCGATTGGTGCGAGATGCGTTCCTTAGCTGGGAGCGACGAGCGAGGGCTCGACGACGTTGGCTTCCTGATCGGCGAAGACCGGATTGCTCAGGTAGCGCTCGCCGGTATCGCACCCGATGGTGACGATGGTCTTGCCTTTCGACTCCGGACGCTTGGCGACTTCCAAAGCGGCCCAGATGTTGGCGCCGCTGGAGATGCCGACCAGCATGCCCTCTTCGCGAGCGGCGCGCCGCGCCGTCGCGATCGCGTCCGCATCCGTCACCCGGATGACCTCATCGTAGACGCGCGTGTCGAGATTGCCCGGGACGAAGCCGCCGCCGATCCCCTGGATCTTGTGCGGTCCGGGTTGCCCGCCCGAGAGCACGGGCGATGCATCCGGTTCGACCACGATGACCTTCACGCCGGGCTTGCGCTCCTTGAGCAGCCCGCCCGCTCCGGTGACGGTGCCGCCGGTCCCGACCGCGGCGATGAAGATGTCGACCGTTCCGTCGGTATCGCGGAAGATCTCCTCGCCGGTGGTGCGCCGGTGGATCTCCGGGTTGGCCGGATTGTCGAACTGCTGCGGCGAGAAATAGCGGGCCGGATCGGAGTCGCGGATCTCTTGGGCCTTGCGGATCGCGCCGGGCATGCCCTCGGGACCGGGCGTCAGCACCACCTGGGCGCCGTAGGCGCGCAACAGGTTGCGACGCTCGATGGTGGCCGTCTCCGGCATGGTCAGGATGATCGGATAGCCCTTGGCGGCGGCCACGAAGGCCAGCGCGATGCCGGTGTTGCCGGAGGTCGGCTCGACGATGGTGACGCCCGGGCGCAACCGCCCGTCGCGCTCGGCCGCTTCGATCATCGCCACGCCGATGCGGTCCTTCACGGAGCCGGCCGGATTGAACGACTCCATCTTCACCAGGACGGTCGCCCCCAGATCCTTGGCCAGCCGGGGCAGCTTGACCAGCGGGGTGTTGCCGAACGTGTCGGCCAGGTTGTCGTAGATCCTCATAGGACCGCATAACCCGGGTGCCTTGCCGGACGTTGCGAGGCCGGCATCGAACAGTTGTTCGTCGTGTTTTCGCTCGTCGAGAAGTCGCTCTACGTCGCCGACCTGGATCTCTGGGTCGACTCGATGCGCGCGCGCGAGCGCGGCTACGTCTCGCACGGCCACAGCGATCACGCCCGCGAGCACCGCGTGGTGGTGGCCACCCCCAACACCGCCGCCATCTGCCGGGTGCGGTTCGCGAAACGCTCGCAGAAGCCGGTCCAGACCTCGTTCCTGGACCGGAGGCCGCCGCGGCCGCCCTGCGTCTTCGAAGAACGCGCGATGAACGAACCGTGGGACGAAGGCGAGCACCGCCTGACGCTGTTCTCGGCCGGCCACGTGCTGGGCAGCTCGCAGCTGCTGGTCGAAGGCGAGCGCGGCCGCTTCGTCTATACCGGCGATTTCAAGCTGGCGCCGTCCCTCACGTGCGAGCCGCCCGAGGTCAAGCGCTGCGACGTGGTGCTGATGGAATGCACCTTCGGTCGCGCGCAGTACGTGTTTCCGCCGAAGGACGAGCTGCACGCCGAGATGATCGCCTTCGCGCGGCGCGCGCTCGAAGACGGCGGCGTGCCGATCTTCTACGCCTATTCGCTCGGCAAGGCCCAAGAGGCGATCGCGATCCTGGGGGGCGCCGGGCTGCCGATCACCGTGCATCCGTCGGTCGCCGCCATCAGCGACGTCTACGTGCGGCAGGGCGTCGCGCTGCCGCCGTACGCGCGCTACGACGAGGCGGACTACGTCCCGGAGACGGTCCTGATCTGGCCGCCCTCGGGTCGCGGCCTGCCGCGCGCGCTGCGCAACCGGCATCGCCGCACCGCGATGCTGACCGGCTGGGCGGTCGATCGCAGCGCCTCATATCGGTACGGCGCGGACCGGTCGTTCGCGCTTTCCGATCACGCCGACTACCCCGCGCTGCTGCGCTACCTCGAACTGGCCCAGCCGCGCAAGGTCCTGCTCAACCACGGGTTCGAAGACTTCGTCCACCGCGTTCGCGCCGCCGGCTTCGACGCCGAATATCTGGAGGAACATGCTCAGCTCGCGCTCTTCTAGCTGCCTACTGCTCTCGCTCGCGCTGATCGGCGCGACCCCGGCTCCGGCCCCGCCCGCCGCGGCGCCCACGCTCGCGCAGACGCTCGAGGCGATCGACGCTTTCGCACCGGTCGCGCTGGCGTGCCAGGGCGCGCCCGGGATGTCGGTGGCGATCGTCGACAAGGCCGGCGTGCTGCGGATCGAGAGCGTCGGCTTCGCGAATCGCGAGACGAGAGAACCGGTCACGCCGCAGACCCGCTTCGGGATCGGCTCGATCACCAAGTCGTTCACCGCGAGCGCGCTGCTGCAGCTCAAGGACGCCGGCCGGTTCGACGATATGCTCCCGGTCACGCACTACCTGCCGTGGTTCTCGATCCATTCCGCCTATCGCCCGATCACCTCGCACGACCTGTTCTCGCACAGCAGCGGTCTGCCCGACGGCGGACTCTCCACCGGCTACGCCGGCCCGGCCTCGCTGCGCGACTGGTTCACCGGCTACGCGCCCGGGACGCACTGGTCGTACTCGAACGTCGGCTACGATACGCTCGGCGCGATCCTGACGACGATCGAACGGAGCGACTATCAGAGCATCATCGCGCGCCGCATTTTCGCGCCGCTCGAGATGACGCACAGCACGACCGTCTGGAATCCGCAGACGCTGGCCGACGCCGCGTCCGGTTATACGTATGCCGACGACGACCGGCCGGCGCCCCCGGTGCATCCGCGCCTCGTCACCACCCCGACCACGCACTATCAGGACCCGGCCGGCTCGGTGCTCACCACGCCCGGCGACATGGCGAACTACATGCGCTACATCCTCAACGGCGGCACCGGACCGCACGGCCGGCTGCTCTCACCGGCGAGCTGGAAGCTGCTGACGTCGCCCGCGATCACGAACGGCAAGGAGATGGGCGCCGGCGGCCGCGGCATGTACGGGCTGTACGGCTACGGCCTGGCCGATCAGCGCATCGACGGCGACCGGCTGGTCGGGCACACCGGCGGCGTGCTCTCGTACACCGCCTGCATGCAGCTCGATCTGACGCGCGGCTACGGCGTCGTCGCGATGTCGAACCTCAACTACGCCGGCCCGCGCCCGTGCGCCATCGTCACCTATGCGATCGAGGCGCTGCGGGCGTATGCCCAGGGCAAGCCGCTGCCGGCGCCGCCCAAGGCGGACGATCCGCTCCACGTCGACAAGGCCGCCGCGTTCGCGGGCCGCTACGCGCTGCAAGGCGGGACGAAGAGCCTGGTGGTCGCCGCGAGCGGAGATCGCCTGACCCTGACGGATGCGAACGGCACGTACGCGATGTATCCCAACGGAGCCGATTCGTTCTGGATCGACAGTCCGGCCTATGCCGCCGCGTCGCTGCAGTTCGGTCGCGACGCCGCGAAGCGCGTCGTCGAAGCGTTCTTCGGGTCGCAGTGGTACCCGGGGGCGAACTATACCGGTCCGCGGACGTTCCCGTATCCGAAGAGCTGGAACGCGTATCTCGGACACTACGCCGCCATCGATGCGGACGGTTACTACGGCAGCGTGCGCGTGATCGTCCGCAAAGGCAAGCTCGCCTACGACGACGGCACGCCGCTCGCGCCGCTCGGCGGCAACCTGTTCCGCGTCGGCACCGACGCCTGGACGCCCGAACGCGTCCGCTTCACCGAGATCATCGACGGCAAGGCCCGCACCCTCACCGCCCCCGGCGGCGCGCTCTACCGGACCGACGAACCGTAGTCCCTAGTCGACGCCGATGTCCCAGAGAAGGCCGAGGTCTTTCTTGGCGAGCGAGCGGAACGCGATCAGCGTTTCCGTCGAGTCGATGCCTTCGAGGGCGGCGAGATGGTCGGTCACGAGATCGTTGAGCTGGTCGTGTTCCTTG
>Ga0207667_10002558_pt1 | contig 22619 bp, 19 predicted proteins | sample KBSCornC52_FD_184301 | JGI IMG/M metagenome (GOLD analysis project Ga0207667, IMG submission 184301) | Corn rhizosphere microbial communities from Kellogg Biological Station, Michigan, USA - KBS Corn C5-2 (SPAdes) (version 2) | ecosystem: Host-associated > Plants > Roots > Rhizosphere > Soil ...
GCATCAGAAAATTGGTGATTTTTTACATGACGGATAAATATATACAGCTTCTATGAAAAACTTACGAAGTTTTAAAAACTTCGTAAGTTTACCCCGATGTCATTCCGTTTCGATGATTTGCTGATGCAGAGATTGCTTTCCCCGAGTAATTGAAGCCGACATTTTCCAACAAGGACGACCGGACCCAACCTTCAAAAGCAATTTAAACTTTTACAACCCTTACAACATTTCCAACCAAATCCCTATCTTTGCCCATGCAAGAAAAAATCCTCATTCTTGACTTTGGCTCACAGTTCACCCAGTTGATTGCGCGCCGTGTCAGGGAGCTCAACATTTACTGCGAGATCCACCCTTTCAATCATTTTCCCGAAGTTGACGACACTGTAAAAGGCATTATCCTTTCGGGCAGTCCCTACTCTGTAAGGCAGGAAGATCCGCCAACCTTTGATTTCGACAAGTTTCATGGCACGCTGCCCATTTTAGGCGTTTGCTACGGCGCGCAGTACATGGCGCATTTCCATGGCGGCGAGGTTTTACCGTCAAGCACACGTGAATATGGCCGGGCTAACCTGCATTATATTGATGACCAGAACCCGCTGTTTAAAATGATATTGCCCGGTTCGCAGGTGTGGATGTCGCATGCCGATACCATTGCCAGCATCAGGGACGATTTTGAAATTATTGCCAGTACAGATACTGTTAAAGTTGCCGCATACCATATTAATGGCACACAAACCTACGGCATCCAGTTTCACCCCGAGGTTACCCACAGCGTTGACGGCAAGCAGTTGCTGTTTAACTTTTTGGTTGATATTTGCGACTGCAAACAGGACTGGACCCCCGACTCGTTCATTGAAACCACCATTGCTGCCCTGAAAGAAAAGCTGGGCGATGACAAGGTAGTACTTGGCCTTTCGGGCGGTGTGGATTCATCAGTTGCGGCGGTGTTGCTGCACCACGCCATCGGCAAAAACCTGCATTGTATTTTTGTAGATAACGGACTGCTCAGGAAAGACGAATACCAGTCGGTATTGGACTCCTACCAGCACATGGGTCTTAACATAAAAGGCGTTGATGCCAAACACCGCTTTTACGATGCCCTTGCGGGCCTTACCGATCCGGAGAAGAAGCGTAAAGCTATCGGCAGGGTATTTATTGAGGTGTTTGATGATGAGGCACACCAGGTTGAGGATGTAAAATGGCTTGGCCAGGGAACTATTTATCCCGACGTTATTGAGTCGGTTTCGGTAAAAGGTCCTTCGGCGACTATTAAATCGCACCACAACGTGGGCGGACTACCTGATTTTATGAAACTGAAGGTAGTCGAGCCTTTAAATACCTTGTTTAAAGACGAAGTAAGACGTGTTGGCAAGGCATTGGGCATCGATCCGAATATTTTAGGCCGGCACCCATTCCCGGGTCCGGGGCTGGCTATCAGGATATTAGGCGAGGTTACCCCGCAAAAAGTACAAATATTACAGGAGGCCGATGCGATTTATATCAACAATTTGCGGTCGGGCGGTGTTTATGATAAAGTTTGGCAGGCCGGCGCCATATTTTTGCCGGTACAGTCTGTTGGCGTAATGGGCGATGAACGCACTTACGAAAACGTGATCTGCCTGCGGGCAGTGGAATCATTAGACGGGATGACCGCCGATTGGTGCCACCTGCCGTACGATTTGCTGGCCAAAATCAGCAACGAGATCATTAACAATGTAAAAGGTATTAACCGGGTAGTATATGATATCAGCAGTAAACCGCCTGCAACCATTGAATGGGAATAGGTGGTTATTATTTATAGGGATTGCGTTTATGGCCGCCGCATGTTCGCCAAAACTGCAGCCAGTAGCCGTACACCCCCGCCAAAAAGAAGCTGAAAAGCCGGTTGCTGCGCAACCTGTTAAAGAAAATAAGCCCATAAAGGCTGAAGGGCCAAAGGTTTCGACAATATCACTACTGCTGCCTTTTGATCTTAATCATTTGGCACCGGGAGCGTCATACACGGCCGTTAGCCTGCACGAAGCTGATATTGCGCTCGATTATTACCGCGGTTTTAAACTCGGACTTGATTCGCTCACCGCGCTGGGTTATAACTATAAGCTGCAGGTTTTTGATACCCGCGGCGATAAGGCCCAGGCGCATAGCCTGGCAAACAACCCATCGGTACGGGCGAGCGACTTGGTGATAGGCCCGGTCTACCCCGAGGACATGAAGGCTTTTACGGGTAACTTTACATCTGCAAAACAGCCGGTTGTATCGCCCTTGTCGCCCGCATCACCTGCCACCTATAAAAACGCGCAGATGATAACGATGATGCCCACGCTTGAATACCATGCATGGGCGACCGCAAAATACATCAACGATAAAATAACCCCCGAGAAAATATTTGTGTTGCGGTCGGGTTTCAGCGAGGAGAACGATTATCTCATCCCCTTTAAAAGAGCTATTGACAGCCTCAGCAAAAAACAAACGCAGATAGTTAATATTACGGTTATACACGGGCAGCTGGGTAATATTATTCCGCAGCTGTCGTATTCAGACAAAAACGTATTCGTAATAGCAGCCACCGACCAGCATTTTTTAACCGTCACCCTGCGCGCCCTGGACACCCTGAGCAGGCAGTACCCGGTAACCGTTTTCGGGCATCCAAACTGGGCTAATTACAGCTTCCTGAAAACCGACCTTCTGCAACGACTGAACACGCACATTACCAGCGCCGACCGTATCAATTTTAAAGCACCAGGCACCATGGCGTTTATGCGTCTGTACCGCGAAACTTACCACGCCGAGGCTACTGCCTTTGCCATTAAAGGCTTTGACGAAGGGATGTACCTTGGCGCACAGGCTGCAACGGGCAACCTCAAAAACATTACACAAGCAGACTATGCCGGGCTGCATAACCGTTTTATCTTCCAGAAAAAAACAGGACTGGGATGGGTAAATACGCATGTCGACGTGTATAAATATGCTAACTTTGAGCTGAAGAAGGTAGAATAGTGCTTGCGATAGAAATTTTTTTTTTAACACAGAGAACGCTGAGAAGCCACAGAGCACACTGAGTTTTTAAATTTTATATAACTGAAATTGGCAACAACTATAAATCTTTCCCACCTCTTTGTGCCCTCTGCGCGACCTCTGTTTCTCTGCGGTAAAACTTCGCCAAAATAACTATGAAGGCAGTAAACCAGCTTAAAACGTTTCAGCGAATTTTGGATGAATATCCGGCCGAAACGCCCCTAGGCAAGTTTTTACCCGGCTTTTACCGCCAAAACAAACAAATGGGCTCAACCGACAGGCGGGTTGCCAGTCGGTTGGTGTATAACTACTTCCGTTTGGGCAGGGCCCTTCCCCATTTGCCGGCTGATGAACGCCTATTTATTGCCGAGTTTTTATGCAATACCCAGCTCAACTCGTTCCTGCAGCATTTTAAACCCGAATGGGCAGCCTGTGTCGATTTTACCATCGCCGAAAAACTGGCCATGGTGAAAGCGGTGCATCCCGATTTTATGTTGGAAGAACTGTTTCCATGGACAGCCAAACTTTCGGCGGATATTGATAAGCAGGCCTTTTTACGTTCGTTTTTTGTTCAGCCTGATCTTTACATCAGGGTATATAAAGGTTTTGAAACGCAGGTTAAAGCCGCGCTCACAACGGCTGAAATTGTTTTTAAGGACGAAGGCAACGGCTGTTTTTGCCTGCCTAACGGCACGCGGCTGGAAACGGTGATCCCCAACCCGCACTGGTACGAGGTGCAGGACTACTCGTCGCAGCAAACGGCACAGCTGTTTAAACCGCAGAAATGGGAGTCGTGGTGGGATGCCTGCGCGGCCTCTGGCGGCAAGGCGCTACTGTTGCATGACCTGGAACCTACCGTAAAACTGGTGGTTTCAGATATCCGCGAATCAATACTGGCTAACCTTGATGAACGCTTTCAGCAGGCAGGGCTTACCAAATACCAAAAAAAACTGCTCGATCTTACCCAAAACAACGACCTGTTATTACATGATTATGCCTTCGACGGCATTATCCTTGATGCCCCCTGCAGTGGTTCCGGCACCTGGGGACGTACGCCGGAGATGATCAGCCAGTTTGAGGATCATAAGATCGAATTTTTCCAGCGCCTGCAGCAAAGCATTGCCCGCAACGTGGTAAAATACCTGAAGCCCGGTCAGCCGCTTATTTACATTACCTGCTCTGTTTTTAAAGCTGAGAATGAAGATACGGTTGGCTTTATGGTGAAAGAATTGGGATTGAAACTGGAGAGCCAAAAAGTACTCAAGGGATATGAGCGAAAAGCGGATACGATGTTTGTGGCGAGGTTAAGCCCCCTGGCCCCTAAAGGGGGAATTTTTGATCAGCGTATTAGTGTACGCCATAATTAAGTTCGCCGTCCCTGTATATTACAGCCCAACTCATAAAGTTTCTCATCAAGGATAAGGTTTCTTCAGCTTTAGGTTTGACAAAAATGAATTCCTTGGTTAAATTGGTATAAATGAAAAATTCATTCATAAATGCGTCGCCGTAAACAAAGATCAAATAACCTTTGTGATTAAAATAGCCTAATCTCTTTTTGTTTTTCAGATTTCCTATATCGAATATTATTTCTCGGTGATTTATAGCATGTAAACCGTAAACATATCTTTCGGGGTCACTTTTACCCAAACATAATACGATGCAAGAGTCGTCTTTTGGAGCCTTTAAGTATTTCGGAATGTTTATTATAGCGGATAATAACGAATCAATCTTAGCGGATTCTTTAACCAAAGAAACTGTTCTTTTGAAAGAACCCTGGGCAAGGCAACTGCTTGAGACCACCGTAATAATTATTACGAGAGTTGTATATTTTTTCATAACGCTGAATTGTGCAAATCAAAAACCGGCAATTTTGCTAAATAGATTTGCCTTTCAGATGCTAGAATCATGTCATTTCCATAAAAATAAACTTTATAGCGCACCAAATCATTACTTTACTATTTAATAGCAATCCACCGACCCGAATTGTAAATGATGAAAAAAAACCTTCTCCTGATTCCCCTTATTTGCTTTAATACCGTTTTATGCTTCTCACAATCATTTCCAAAAAAGCAAATGTTAATATTGTTGAGTAATCTCAGCGGCGTTCCGTTTTATAAAGACGTTTCCTTAAATGACATAGGAGTGAGTGGTTTTGAGGTTGACGAAAAAGGCAACTTTTACTTTTTTGGAGGCGAAAAGACTGCTTGTCTGGCAGCATTTTCGGGCGACAGGCAACTTTATCGTAAACCGTATAGGGAATTTAGCGGCGGCAGTAAACTTCATCTTTACAAAAACAATTTATATAGCTATCTTTTTGATGCAAACGGGGATCCAATTTTCATCCGGATAAACGTCGCCAACGGATCATATAGTAAAATAAATAATAGCCTTACGTCAAAAAAACACTTCGCCAGTTCAATAGTTGACAGCAGTATTGTATTTGAAGAACACGGCGAAGGCCGAGACTCGATTTACTACGAACAGTATTCATTAGCCGGTGCATATATAAAACGAGCCCTTAACCTTTATAATACGCCTTTTATTAACTTGCCTGACAAAGACTGCGAATTTGCGGGCACATGGAATGGCAATTATGTTTTTTGGGGTATTCCGGAAAGTAAAGTTTATGTAGAAAAATTGTGGCTCGTGGATAAAACCGGGAAGATTTTGGCTTCGCGAACACTTCCAGAAGGATTCTCGGGCCGTGGGTATGCCGAAAACCCTGAAGAGGACAGGAAGGTTCGAAATGGCAGCCTTTACGTGCTTGGCCGCAGAGGGCACTTTGCTTTAATTACTGAAGTGCCGTTGCAAACATTCTTTAATATTCATTAATTAAGAGAGAGATTTGACAAAATCAAAAGTTGCTAACTCAAAACTTTCCAATCAGTTAACCCTTCATTTTTGAATTGGAAATTAATGCATATACAATCCCACTTACGATTAAACCGATGGGAATGTAAATACGATCAGGAAAGATCACCGCCGAAACAATCGCTAAAAAAACACCTATTCCAATCTTTAGCAGGGCAATATTGAAAAAAGGCTTTTCTTCTTTAACTATGTCCACCTTTTGCTGGATATACAAATTCATTAACACCTGCTGTATCAAATCATCAGGTATCCCCTGCTTATCTAACCTTGCGCGAATGACTTCGTTATCGTAACCGGCCTTTTTCAATCTCATACCTTCCAAATAGGCTCTGTTTTTTAATCCTTCGTCCATGTTTTTCAATTTTCAAATCTTCAAATTACCCCCATCTTCAAATTAAAGATGTGTATTACTCCTGAACAGCTTTATCGCGATAGCTAAAAGGATGATGCCGAAAGCTTTTCGTAAAATATTCACGCCGGTTTTACCGAGCAGTTTTTCAATCCATTTTACACTTTTTAATACGATGTACACAAAAATGGTGTTGAGCACTATGCCTGCAATAATATCCTGTGTTTGGTATTGCGTTTTCAGCGAAAGCAGGGTAGTCATGGTGCCTGCGCCGGCGATGAGGGGGAACGCCAGGGGAACAATAGATGCCGTTTCCGATAATTCTTCTTTAAACAGTTTATGTCCCAGTATCATTTCCATGGCGATGATAAAGATCACCAGCGAACCGGCAATGGCAAATGACGAAACATCCAGCCCGATGATGGATAATAGTTCTTCACCGCCAAATAAAAAGGCTATCATCAATACCAGCACGGCAATACTGGCCTTTTCGCTTTGGATATGGCCTACCCGCTGCCGCAACTCAATGATGATGGGCACTGCCCCCAAAATATCAATAATGGCGAACAGGATCATGGTAACCGAAAGTACCTCCCTGAAGATTAATGGATGCATGGCTATGTTGCTTTATGATTTCGACTTTAACCGGAAACAAAGCAAAGTTGCAACTAAAATATAGAAAGACGATAAAAAGAATACACTATGTACCGAAAAGGCAGTTGCAGCCCCTGCAGTAAGCGGGCCAAGCGTTTGCCCTACCGAGGCATACGACTGGTTAATACCCAGTATTTTGCCCTGTTCGGTTTTATCGATGTTATCTGCAATAATGGCATTGAGCATGGGATTGCGCAGGCCGTTAAACAGACCGTAAACACATAAAGCGATGGCAAAAAGAAGGGAAACCGAAGTGAGCCCCGAAATAAACATCGCCGCAAAACATAACACACTCGAAAACAACAGTATTACCTGTTTAGACGAAAATGTTTTGATAAAAAAGGGCACGCTTAGCTGCATAATGATGCCGCAAATACCAAAGCCGGCCAAAAAGAAGCCCATGGTTAAAGGCGTTATTTTTAAAACATCAACGCTGAATGTTTGAAAACCGATGATCATGGTAAACTGCGCCATGGTAAGTAACAGGCCTGTAAAAATAGCGGTTCCGATGGTCGGCCGTTTCAGGGTCGTTATCATCGTTATAAATTTAAATTTGTCTTTAAAATTGACGCGTGTTTCCTTATCGGTAAAATTGGTTTCCTTTAATAAAAATGCGGCGCACAACGTGCCAATCAATGAAATAGCCGCTGCAAAAAAGAATGGTGCCTGCGGACTTATTTTATTAAATAACCCGCCAATAAATGGCCCTATAACAAAACCGAATGCCAATGAGGAGCCAAGAACGCCAAACCGTTTGGCGCGATTTTCTGAGTTGGCGGTATCGGCAACCATGGCCTGCGCTACGGACACATTGCCGCCGGTGAGTCCGTCTAATATGCGGGCAGCAAAAAGCACGATCAATGAGCGGGCTTCGGCGAACATTAAAAAGGAGATGCAGGTACCCGCCAGGCTGATGACGAGCAAAGGCTTGCGTCCCCATTTGTCGGACAGTGAGCCTAAAACCGGCGTTGCAAAAAACTGGGCGATGGAAAATGACGCGGTTAATACCCCTAGTGTAATGCCCGTAAGCCCGTACATTTTGCCGTAGGTGTACAGCACCGGCACGATGATGCCAAAGCCCAGTGAGTTAATAATGCATACGAGTACTAATATCCAGAGATTTTTATCGGAACCCATTAAACGTGTTACCATGGTTGGCAAAATTTAAACTAATAAAAAAGGTTCCGCAACGCAGAACCTTTTCAATATTATGGTGATATTATTCAATGAATACCGCATTATAGCAAGCTTTTTGGATTGCTCCCGAAAGCTTGTTAAAAATTATTTCTTTTCAAAATCGGTAGCCGTAGGCACTATTTCGCCCAGTGCGCCAACCTTGCTGTTTTTGCGGCTATAAGCAAAGTAAATGATCAGGCCAAACAACATCCAGCCAAATGCACTTAATTGGGTAGCTGTAGGCAAGCTCACAATCATGGCTAAGCAAATAATTATACCTAAAATAGGTACTAATGGAACCAGCGGTGTTTTAAACGGTCTTACCAGGTTAGGATCCTTCACGCGAAGTACCATAACACCAATACATACCACAACAAACGCAAATAATGTACCTATGGATGTTAGGTCACCAGCGACGCTTTCGGGTAAAAATGCGGCGAACAAACCCACAAAAACAAACAGGATGATATTGCTTTTGTATGGTGTGCTGAATTTAGGGTGTAGGTCGCTAAATACTTTGGGAAGCAAACCGTCTGTCGACATGGTATAAAACACCCGCGATTGGCCCAGGAGCATCACGAGTATTACCGACGAAAAACCCAGCAATATAGCCACTGTAACAAGGGTTGATAACCATCCGTAACCGGTCATATAGGTACTGATAACGTAAGCAACAGAAGCTTCTTTACCGGCATGCATAAAATCCTGATATGGAGCCACGCCGGTTAATACCCACGAAAACAAGATATACAGGATAGTACAAATTACCAGCGATCCTAATATACCAATAGGCATATCTTTCTTTGGATTCTTTGCTTCCTGGGCAGCTGTTGAAACCGCATCGAACCCGATAAACGCAAAGAATACGATACCAGCCCCGCGCAGTATCCCGCCCCAGCCATGATGGAAAAAGTCGAGATACGAATATTTGCTGCCGTCTGGCAATATTGCCGGTGGCGCATTTGCAGGTATTAAATATGGCGCATGATTTTTAGCCTGGATAAAACCCCAGCCAATAGCGATAAACACCAATACAATGGCAACTTTTAATATTACAATAATGGCATTAACAATAGCCGATTCCTGCGTTCCTTTTATAAGCAACATGGATAATAAGAACAGGATAAGCAACGCCGGTAAATTGATGATACCATGGTGACTTACACCGTTTACAATAGCTGATTCCATTGGTGAGTGGCACCACTCGTAAGGGATGCCCTTGCCCGCGACGCCCCCGCTTATGAGCCGGTTGGCGTATTCGCTCCAACTAATGGATACCGTTGCGGCACCCAGCGCATATTCGAGCACCAGCGCCCAGCCAATAACCCAGGCAACGATTTCGCCCATGGTGGCATAGGCGTAGGTGTACGCACTACCGGCAATAGGAATGATAGATGCAAATTCGGCGTAGCAAAGACCGGCGAAAGCGCAGCCTACTGCAGCAATAATAAATGAAATGGTTACAGCTGGTCCCGCAAACCCACCTGCGGCTGCAGCAGTTCGCACAAACAAGCCCGCACCAATGATGGCGCCGATACCCAATGCGATCAGGCTACCCGCGCCCAGCGTGCGTTTAAGAGAGCCGTGCCCCTCTTCGGGCGTGGCCATTAATTGTGAAAGGGATTTTTTTGCAAATAAGCTCATTATTGAATCTTTACTTTAGTTAAAATGAAATCAGTTTTCCAAACGTACTTAAATTTATTGAAAACATAAAGTGCAGAATGAAACAATGGAATTATTGGTGTTTTGCGGAATTAAATTGGTGGATCTGGTGGATCAGGTTGCCTATAATACTCTCAAAAATTTTGTCATCGAATCAGTTTACATCTCGTCATTGCGAGCGTAGCGAAGCAAACTTTACGCCATTGCACAACCGTAGTGTATTAAAGCAAAGGCACCACGCCATATATAACGTAGAGATTGCTTCGCTACGCTCGCAATGACGATTAATCCAAAAAAAAGGGACACCTTTCAGCATCCCTTTTTCCTTTTAGCTTTCGCCTTTATCCTTTCACCTCAACAACTAAGCTTTTTTATCAACCTTAATGGTATGGGTGATCATTGACCGCTCGTTTAATTGTTTTTGAATCCGCGGGCTGTTAACAGCCTCTTTGTGCAAATGTGGTGCAATTACCAATGATACGATAGACATCAATTTAATCAGGATGTTCATCGACGGACCCGAAGTATCTTTAAACGGATCGCCAACAGTATCACCTGTTACAGATGCTTTATGTGGTTCTGATTTTTTGTAGAACATTTCGCCGTTGATCAGTACACCTTTTTCAAATGATTTTTTGGCATTATCCCATGCACCGCCGGCGTTGCTCTGGAAAATACCCATTAACACGCCCGATACGGTGACACCGGCTAATAAACCGCCTAAAACCTCGGGCCCAAAGGCAAAACCGATTATTACCGGGGTAATTAATGCGATAAGGCCTGGGGCAACCATCTCGCGGATAGATGCTTTGGTTGATATAGCCACACATTTTTCGTACTCAGGTTTGCCGGTGTATTCCATAATACCCGGAATTTCGCGGAACTGGCGGCGAACTTCTTCAACCATGGCCATAGCTGCACGGCCTACGGCTGAAATACACAGCGACGAAAATATAAAAGGGATCATACCGCCAACAAATAAGCCGGCCAATACGTCAGCTTTGTAAATATCAATATGTTCGATACCTGCCACACCCACAAAGGCTGCAAATAAAGCCAGCGAGGTTAAGGCTGCCGAAGCAATGGCAAAACCCTTGCCTGTTGCAGCAGTAGTGTTACCAACAGCATCCAGGTTATCGGTACGGTGACGAACTTCTTCCGGTAAACGGCTCATTTCGGCAATACCACCGGCGTTATCAGCAATCGGGCCAAAAGCGTCGATTGATAATTGCATAGCAGTGGTTGCCATCATGCCTGCTGCTGCAATAGATACGCCATATAAACCTGCAAAATGATATGAACCGTAAATACCGGCCGCTAAAACAATAATTGGAGCCACTGTTGATTCCATACCTACAGACAAACCACCAATAATGTTGGTAGCGTGGCCTGTTGACGATTGACGAATAATGCTCAGTACCGGGCGTTTACCCATTGCCGTGTAGTACTCGGTGATCATCGACATTAAAGTACCTACCACCAAACCAACAGCAATAGCGCCAAAAACACCATTTTTAGTAAAGGCTATGGAGCCGTCTTTTAAGCCGCCGCCTGATATTTCATCGCGGATCATGTGGAAGCTATCACCCGGCAGCATCCATTGCACCACAAAATAAGTAGCAATGGCTGTTAATATGATAGATGCCCAGTTACCAATATTTAATGCGTTTTGCACGCTGTCAGTTTCGCTTTTTATGCGGACAAATGCTGCACCAACAATAGAGAAAATAAGGCCCAAACCGGCAATTACCATTGGTAACAACACGGGGGCTATACCGCCAAAGTTATCGTTTGATACAATTTCGCGACCCAGTACCATGGTAGCCAGCATAGTGGCCACGTATGAACCAAATAAATCCGCGCCCATACCGGCAACGTCACCCACGTTATCGCCTACGTTATCGGCAATGGTAGCGGGGTTACGTACGTCGTCTTCAGGGATACCGGCTTCAACTTTACCTACCAGGTCGGCGCCTACGTCGGCAGCCTTGGTATAAATACCACCACCAACACGTGCAAACAATGCAATGGATTCGGCACCTAACGAAAATCCGGCTAAAACGTCAAGCGCTTTGGCCATGCCTTCGCCATTAACATTTAAGCCCTGGCTGCGAACATACATGGTATAAAAAACTATAAATAACGAACCCAGGCCTATAATAGCCAGGCCCGCAACACCTAATCCCATTACGGTACCACCGGTAAATGATACTTTTAAGGCCTGCGCCAAGCTGGTACGGGCGGCCTGCGTGGTGCGCACATTTGCCTTGGTTGCAATACGCATACCCAGGTAACCTGCAAATGCCGAAAGGAAGGCCCCGCAAACGAAGGAAACCGCAATAACCGGGCTTGATGTTGCTACCGTTGTACCCGAATAGGCTAATAAAAGCCCGGCAACAACCACAAAGTAGCTCAGAATTTTCCATTCTGATCGCAAAAACGCCATGGCGCCGTCAGCGATATAGCCGGATAGTTTTACCATATCCCCGTCGCCGGCATCTTGTTTGGTAACCCAGGCAGCTTTTATAGCCATAAAAACTATCCCTATAAGCCCAAAAACAGGAATTAAATAAATTAAGTAGGTGTTTAAAAAATCCATATATAATTTTAATTATGAAATACTTTTTGATAAAATTTTAAAAAGTCCGCAAATATAATTGGTTGAGCGCAAATTAGTAAATTAATTTCTTTACAATAGCCTGTCAATTATAAAGTTTTTTGAATAGTTTAGAACTTTAAACTTTAAACTACTGATGGCAACCGAACCACAACAACCAAAATTGAAACACGAACTGGGTTTATTAGATGGCACCATGCTGGTAGCAGGCTCCATGATAGGCTCAGGGATATTTATTGTAAGCGCTGATATTACGCGCAATGTCGGCTCGGCAGGCTGGCTGATTATGGTATGGCTGATTACCGGCTTTATGACCATTACTGCCGCAGTAAGCTACGGCGAACTTAGTGGCATGTTCCCCAAAGCTGGCGGACAATATGTATACTTAAAAGAAGCTTATAATAAGCTAACCGCCTTTTTATATGGCTGGAGCTTTTTTGCGGTGATACAAACCGGTACTATTGCTGCCGTGGGTGTTGCTTTTTCAAAATTCCTGGCTTATTTGTATCATCCAGTCAGTGAGGATCACATACTATTCCCATTCAACCATTATTTGGCTGCAGGCGAGGTTAAACCCACTTTCTCCATCAGCGCGGCACAACTGGTTTCTATTGTCATCATTGTTTTTTTAACCTATGTAAATACAAGGGGTGTTAAAACTGGTAAAATCCTTCAAAACACTTTCACATTAACCAAACTGGTGAGTTTGTTTGGGTTGATCATTTTCGGTTTGATAGCCTTAAAACCCGAAATATGGCATGCCAACTGGAGCAATGCCTGGGATATGCACAAATTAAGTGATACCGGCGTTAACCTGGGCGGCTTAACCATGGCTGCCGCGCTAGGCGCGGTCGCAGCCTCCATGGTAGGATCGATATTCAGCAGCGATGCCTGGAACAACGTTACTTTTATTGCGGGCGAGATGAATAACCCTAAACGTAATATTGGCCTGAGCCTGTTTTTTGGTACGCTGATCGTCACCGTTATTTATGTATCGGCCAACGTAATGTATACGGGCGTACTGTCTATGCACGATATTGCTACCGCACCAAAGGACCGTGTTGCGGTGGCAGCATCGCAAGCGATATTTGGCAACTGGGGCACCTATGTTATAGCGGTAATGATCATGATATCAACCTTTGGCTGCAATAATGGCCTGGTGATGGCCGGGGCACGGGTATATTATACTATGGCAAAAGATGGCTTATTTTTTAAGCAGGTAGGTACCTTAAACAAATTTGCTGTACCCGGTTTTGCCTTGTGGATACAAGCGCTGGTAGCTTCTATCCTTTGCCTCAGCGGGCGCTATGGCGACTTATTGGATATGATCTCCTTTGTGGCGGTATTGTTCTATGTGCTCACTATCCTCGGCATATTTATTCTCCGGAAGAAAAGCCCCGATGCGGAGCGGCCTTATAAAGCATTTGGCTATCCTTTTTTGCCTGCAATTTATATCATTATGGGCATTGCTTTTTGCATACTGCTCATCATCTATAAACCACAATTTACCTGGCCAGGCCTAATTATTGTGCTCATTGGCATTCCAATATATTATATATCTCAATCCAATTCCAAAAATGAGGGTGAAACAGACGTGGCTGGTTAGTCTGCTTTTAATTTCGGGTAATACATTTGCGCAGCCGCTAACGGAGCATCTGCAGGCAGCTTTCAACCACTTGCAAGCCGACAGTCAGTGCCGCTATGCATCGGTTTCGTTAACAGTACTCGATGCCAAAACGGGCGAAACGGTATTTGCCGCCAATCCCAATATGGGGCTGGCAACGGCATCTACCTTAAAAACTGTTACTACCATTACGGCATTTAATATGCTGGGGAAGGATTTTCAATACCAGACCCAGTTTGGTTATACGGGTAACATTGGCAGCGATGGCACCCTGAACGGTGATGTTATTATTAAAGGCTCCGGCGACCCTACCCTCGGCAGCTGGCGGTATGAGAGTTCGCATGAGGATCATGTACTTACATTAATGACAGATGCCCTTAAAAAGGCGGGCATTAAAAAAATTACCGGCCGGATTATTGGCGACGACAGCATTTTTGGTTCGCAATCCATCCCTCCGGGATGGATCTGGATGGATGTGGGTAATTATTATGGCGCGGGCACATCGGGCCTTTGCTGGCGCGAAAACCAGTTCGACATAAAATTTAAAACCGGCAGGGTTGGCAGCCCGGTAAATATATCGCACGAAGTGCCCGCCATGCCATATCTCGATTTTAAAAGCGAACTGTTGAATGGCGAAGCCGGCAGCGGCGACGATGCCTATGCATTTTTACCTGTTGGCGGCAAAATGATGTATTTACGTGGTACATACGCCATCGATCAAACCAAAAAAAGCATAGCCGCCGCCCTCCCCAACCCCGCCTACGATGCCGCGTTCCGGTTAAATGATACCCTGAGAAAATTGGGCGTATCCGTCAGCAATGAGCCGGAGTCCACAGGTACTTTAACCGCAAAGGGGTTAGCAACACCACAGATAGGCACCAATTTGACAACCATATTGTCGCCGCATTTGAGCCAGATCATCTATTGGCTCAATCAAAAAAGTATTAACCTGTATGCCGAGCAACTACTGAAAACCATCGCCTGGAAAGCAGGTAAAAATCCGTCGACCGAAAATGGTGTTGAAGTGGAACAACATTTCTGGAAACAACGCGGCATCGACCCGCATTCACTAAATATTGTGGATGGCAGCGGCCTTTCCCCCAGCGACAGGGTGACCACCTTAACTATGGCAACTATTTTGCAATCAGCCAAATCAGCCGCCTGGTTTCCTGATTTTTACGAAAGCCTGCCCACCTACAATAACATGAAAATGAAAAGTGGCAGCATTTTAAATGTGCTTACCTATGCCGGCTATCAAACCTACCACGGCCGCGAATTATGCTTCAGCATCATGGTGAATAATTTTAACGGCAGCAGCAAAGAGGTGAAAGAGAAGATGTTTAGGGTTTTGGATGAACTTAAAACCCCCTAACCCCCTGAAGGGGGAACGATTAGGGGGGAAGGAATACTCATACCCCGTTGTCTGTGTCCTCACAAACAAGCTTCGAATATCAACTCTTGGCACTATTGATCGCGTATTATAGCATTTGATAAGTATGAAAAAAACAATCATAAAAGAATTTTTCTGGCTGGCGGGATGTTTATTAACTGCATGGCTGCTTTACAATTTCATATTTGGCGCGGGTGCCCGGGATATTGAAATGCATGATACCTATATCATTGGCGGTGGTTTCTCCGGAAACCCACACCCTGTGGTGTTCATGCTGGCATACTTTCTAATGCTCGGCTGTTGCATATATTTAATACGCGTTTTGTACACCGGGTTTAAGGATATGGTGATCAATGGTTTCTTATTGGTCTTTGCGGGATTATGCATCTGCCTTTTTAGTGATATTGTTTTTGCAATCCATTTTCCTACGTTTAGTCCCGCGCCGGCTGAAACAACACCCTCGTCAACAGCACCGGTAACGGGGCTATTTTATGGCGGTGATTCGTCGCCTATTGGAAATTTTTGGGTTGGGGGCGCGATAAAAATGCTGCTCGCGTTCATTTTAGCCTTTACCGGTTTTAAAATGGGCAGGAACTGGTCGAAAACTCCCGGACAAGTAGACTAGATCCCAAATCCACGCCATCCATGTCCTTTCGAGCGAGAGCGAGAAACCTTATACGCCCGACATTCCCGCTTGCAAAGCCTGGATGCGAGGTCTGGAAGTTCTCTCCCTGCGGTCGGGATGACATCGGCACAACCAATTCTTATATCCCCGACTTAATACTATTGTAAGGCAATCCCAGTTGGTTTTCGGGGTATTGGGCCAGCACGCTGTCTTTTATGGTGATGTAGTCGCCATTTTGGGTTACCAGCCATTTTTCAACGCCGTCTTCTACTTTTTTATGCGGAACGGTAGCCGACACAATTTTACCGGTAGCATCCAGTTCAATCACAAAAATTTCGTCTTTTTTATCCGTAGGATCGCGGAAAGGGATGATTACCGTATGGTTATAATCGTCAATAAACCTGCCGAGGATGGTTTTGCCAAAGGTAATATCCGGCTGCAGCGCCAGTAATTGCTGTGCTTTGGTACTATCCAGCCCATATATTTTCAATCGTACCGGGTGCCCGTCATCATCTTTCAGGCTATCAGTTGACTTTACTTCGGTATCCTTTAAAAACCTTACGGCGGCGTAAAAACTATTATCACCGGCACTCAGGTCTGTATTGCCGGGGAGCAGGTAGTGTACGGCCAGGTTTTTTATATTGATGCTATCAGCCTTTAATTTTCCGGCTATCAGCATTAAATCGGTAGCTGTCATGCGCTTACCGATGTGTACATTCAAGGTGGTAAGTGTATCTGTTTTAAAAACTTTGGATATGGTGTAGTGCGGAATGTTCTGGGCTTTTTTGTGACAGGATATGATAGAAAATAACAACGCAATTAATATCGAACCGAATAAAAATTTCTTCATGAGCCTGACTTTACGAGGTCAAACTTACGAAGTTTTAAAAACTTCGTAAGTTTTATTGTCCAATGTTTACAAAATTTGATACTTATTTTAGATGAATATCTCGACAGGGTGGTATCCCATTATTTCTCCTTATATAATCCCATACAAAGCCCCGCCTTTCTCCCCCATCCTATCCACCGTTTTTTCCACTTCAGTGTCTTTCTCCAAAACAGGTGCATGGTGCGGCTTTATCCGTGCATCAATGATCAGCGGACCACGGCAGCCCCAGTGTTTATGCTCGGTAAAGCTGTTGATCCCGTAAATATCGTGACTCGGATTACTACGGGTAAAGGTTACCCACACAAAATTATTGATATTTTGGGCGGTAAAGGCCGCATCATCACACAAAACCATCAGTGGCAACCCGCCGAGACTGGCACGGCTTAATTCTTCTTCCAGTATTTCAAAAATCAGTTCCGTGTCGCTATAGCGGATATTTTTTGGCACTTCAACCGCCAGTACGCCGGGCATCACCATATTATATTTTTCGAATGGCCGCGGCAAGCTGAAATCCGCAGGTAATTCGCTCCAAAGTTCTCTCTTAATCTCACCCGCAGCCGCAAAAACTACTTTACTGCCCGAGTTGATTCCCGTTCCGCTGTAATCCAGGGTATCAATCGTAGTATTGGTGTGAAAATGCAGATCGGTAGCCAGATCAATCCTTTGCAGGATATGTTTTAAAAATCCACCTATATCATTCACATTTAAGGATGCATCATCCTCCTGCGCAGCAATAAACAGGTATTTGGCCAGGCTCAACTGGCCTTTGCCTAATATATGGTTAGCAATGGTCAATATTTCCGCCGGTTTCCGGCCGGTGCTGTAAGGCGTGTAACGCTCGCTGCCTATGGCAAATAATAAGGGATGTACCCCGGCGGCATCCACGGCATTTACGGCGTGCAGTCCGGGTATTTCGGTGGATATGGCCGAACCAGTAATCTCATGTATCAGCGCGCCAAAGCTGGTATCTTCCTGCGGCGGCCTGCCAACCACCGTAAACGACCATACGGCATCCTTCCGGTGATAAACATTATGCACTTTTAATAGCGGAAAAGGGTGCGTGAGGCTATAGTAACCCAGGTGGTCACCAAAGGGCCCCTCGGGTTTGTTATCATGCGGAGCGACGGTACCGGTGATCACAAAATCAGCATCTGCCGAAATACAAAAACTTTCATCATCATAAAAATACCGGAAACGACGATTACCCAATGCGCCGGCAAAAGTCATTTCGGAAAGTCCTTCGGGCAATGGCATCACGGCGGCAACGGGATGCGATGGCGGTCCCCCTACAAATATGCTTACTTTTAAAGGCTGGCCTTTTGCGTTTGCTTTGGTTTGATGAACACCAATACCGCGATGTAACTGGTAATGCAGGCCAATTTCCTGGTTGGCAATATAATCGTTTCCACCCAGTTGAATACGATACATGCCCAGGTTGGCGTTCATGATGCCGGGTTTATCCGCATCCTCGGTATACACCTGGGGCATGGTAACAAAAGGGCCGCCATCTTTGGGCCAATTCACTATTTGCGGTAGATCGCTGATGTGACATTTGGCAAAATTAACCGGTGCGCTTTTGCCGGTTTTCATGGGCAAAGCCGATAAAGCCGTTAGCGCAACATTAGCATATTTAAAAGGATGTTTGATAGCTTTCAGCGGATCGGATTTCAAATCGACCAGGGTTTTCACCTTATCCAGCGTATCCCTGAAAATAAATTTCGATCGCTCCAACGTACCGAACAAGTTGGATACTGCAGCGAATTTACTGCCTTTTACGTTCTCGAAAAGAATGGCGGGACCACCATGTTCAAAAACACGTAAATGAATGGCCGCCATTTGCAGGTATGGGTCAACTTCGTCCTTAATACGGATAAGATGTCCATGTTTCTCCAGGTCGGCAATGCAGGCTTGTAAACTCGGGTAGCTCATACTTTATGCGGGCAAATGTACAAATTGTACCAGCGCGGGCATAATGGCAAAAAACATATATTTATCCGCCGGAAAAAAAATCCCGCGCCGGGCATTATCATTATGAAGCATTTATTCATTTTCTTGCTGTTATTTACGCTGATTAATGCGTGCATGGCCCAAAACGAGCCCCTATTGCGCCTGGCCAATGGCGAAACCTATTACCTTAATAGTACCGGCACTTCGTCGGTTATGCAAAGTGTTAACGGGCGCCAGGAAAGGGTTAATATAGCACTGAGTTACCGCATGGCGTTTAAGGTTACCAATGTAAAAGACAGCATATATACCATGCAGGTGAGCTATCAAACGCTGCAGATGAAAATACGGATGGCCGATACCACCTTGGACATGGGTTCCGAACCAAAAAGTAAATTGGATACACCTTCGGCCATTATTGCACAAATGATGAACAAACCCTTTAGTATCACGCTGAGCTGTACCGGCCATGTGCGGTCTGTAGATAACCTGGACCAAATGATAACTGCTGCTTTTGACATTTTCCCGCAGTTGGGCGGCAACAAAAAAGAAGCGATTAAAAGTCGTTTTATACAATCGTTCGGCCAAAATGCCTTTAAAGGCAATATTGAAATGGGCATAGCCATTTTACCGGCAGTCGCGGTGAGTAAAGGGTTCAAGTGGGTGGCAAATACAAGTGAGCAAAGCCCGGCTCCGGTTAATGTGCATACTTTTTACCAGTTGATTGATCTGACAGCAGACGTTTACCAGGTACATGGCGAGGGCAGCCTCGCAACTGATTCTACCGCAAAGCCCCTGGAAATTGAGGGTATGCCCATGAAATATAATTTGCAGGGAACTACTTTGACTGATGTTAAAATTGACCGGAAAACAGGCTGGATCATTGAACTGCAGTTAAAGCAACTGATGGAAGGCAATATGGAAGTTTTGGATAATCCTAAAATACCGGGTGGAAAAACTATCCCCATGCTTTTTACCACTGAACTAACCGCAACCGGCGGTAAAACTCCCTAAAGGAGAACTTGATAAGATGTGGACTGGCCGAAGCTGTGATCTTTAGGTTGATATGGCACATCATTAAAAAATATCAAATGCAAATTGCCGAATAATAGCCCGGGATTTTGCATTCAATATTCATCATTAAAACTTATTTCCTATTATCTCCAATGACCAGGCAACCAGATATAGCCCCTGCGATGCCTACGTGGAGACCAATGGCCTGGTACCCATTGACGGCCGTCGCGGTCGGGCATTGCCCAGCGTCCGGGTGCGTAAACGTAACGTCCGCCTTGCATATGCCATTCTTCAGAAACCCATACGTGGCGGGCCGAAGGGCGATTGGGGTGCTCTCTTTCGTTGCGTTCATACTCGGCAGGGCGGTTCATTTGAACGCGAACCCCAATGCTCTGCGCATTGGCGCCTGCTACAGCGGAAAGGAACAGAATCCCGGACAGCAGTAAAATTTTGTTAAACTTTTTCATAAAAAATTGTTAAGTGTTTGTATCAGGACAACTGAACACCACTAATGTTTCATATTGATTATCAAAATTTTACGTTGACTATAATATTCTTTGCCGGCCATTTTCATAAAGTGCACAACCGCACGTAATTATCATTGATTTGATGAAATCAGCGGGGATATTAAACAAGTTTTAAAAGAAAAAACACGCACCATCAAGTGAAAAGAAAAAGTGGTTTTACTGAGACCAAAAACCATCGCAGAAACAAAAAGCCCCCGGCGGATTATATTCAGCGAATACAATACACCGGGGGCATCCAGGTAATTATAACTATTATCTCCAGTGGCCTGGCAACCAGATATAGCCCGGGCGATGCTGACGCGGAGCCCAATGGCCCGGTACCCAAACCCTGCCTTCGCGCGGAGGCAATGCCCAACGTCCCGGAACATACACATATCTTCCGCCTCGCCAGGTCCATTCTTCGGCAACCCATACGTGGCGGACCGATGGACGATTTGGATGCTCTCTTTCATTACGTTCATACTCCGCAGGGCGGCTCAACTGAACGTGGACCCCAATGCTTTGTGCTTTGGCGCCTGCCATAGCCGACAGTGATATGATGCCGGATAACATTAAAATTTTGCTAAGCTTTTTCATAAGATAATTGTTGAGTGTTTATTTCAAGACAAATTATTTTAAGGAATGTTTTTAGGTTGATTATCAAAAATTCAAAGTCGCATTTATGTTACACAAGGCGCAGGTTTACCTAATAACGGAAATTTTATTGGCAGGATAACATCAAACTGATTATCAAATAATTGCTGCGCAAAAAAAGACATATAGAGCCCGGGGAGGGATCGCTGTTTTAAAAGATACAGGCAACAAAAAGCCCCCGGCAGATTATATTCTGAAAATACAATCCATCGGGGGCATGTGGATAAGCTATTGTTAGCGTCTCCAGTGACCTGGTAACCAGATATAGCCAGGGCGATGCTGACGCGGAGCCCAATGGCCTGCTACCCAAACTCCACCTTCGCGCGGAGGCAATGCCCAACGTCCGGGAACGTAAACATATCTTCCACCACGCCAGGTCCATTCTTCAGCAACCCATACGTGACGGCCTGAAGGACGGTTTGGATGAAATCTTTCATTCCTTTCGTAAGCAGCCGGACGGCCCAACTGTACGTTAATGCCAATTTCCTGTGCTTTTGCTTTTGTAAAAGCAGATAGCGATACTACCCCTAATACAACACAAATTCTTGTAATCTTTTTCATTTTAAATTGTTGATTTGGATTTAAGACTAATCAAAGCTATAAAAGTTTAACCTAAATACTATACACTAATTATCAATTTTAAAATAAATATTTAGCAAAACGGAGCATTTCAGATTTAAATGCAACCTCCTTGCGGTAGTGCCGGTTAAATAGTGTTATAAATAAACATATTCGCCTCACCTGCCATCTTCAACTAGTGCTCAAAAAGAGCGAAGTTCAAGTCCTCTCCTTTGGAGAGGATGAGTGAGGGCTTCGCCGTTTAGGTGAGGCAAATCCCATTATTTGTATTTGTTAAATTTATTATCTTCGCTGTATGTCACCCGCCGAAGCAAAAACCCGGATAGAGAGCCTTTCAGCCGAATTAAAGCAGCATAATTATAACTATTATGTGCTGGCTATGCCTACCATTACCGACTTTGATTTTGATAAAAAACTCGAAGAACTGATCTCGCTCGAGAAACAATTTCCCGAGTTTTTAGATCCCGACTCACCCTCGCAACTGGTGGGTGGTTTTATCACCAAAGAATTTGTAACGGTAAAGCATAAATGGCCCATGCTGTCGCTGGGGAATACCTATAACGAACAGGAACTGCTCGATTTCGACCAGCGCATCCGCAAAGCTATCGGCGATAATTTTGAATATGTGTGCGAACTTAAGTTCGACGGGCTGAGCATGAGCCTAACTTACGAGGAAGGTAAACTGGTGCGCGCCGTAACCCGCGGCGATGGCGTGCAGGGCGACGATGTAACCACCAACGTCCGCACTATCAACACCATACCCAAGCGCCTGCGCAGCGGCGATTATCCCGATCATTTCGAGATCCGCGGCGAGGTATTTATGCACCTCAAGGCATTCGAGCGCCTCAATACGGAACGTATTGAACTTGGCGAACTGCCGTATGCCAACCCGCGTAACTTTGCATCGGGCACCATCAAAATGCAGGACTCGGCCGAGGTAGCCAAACGTCCGCTGGATTGCTACCTGTACTTTTTGTATACCGATACGCCGGTATTTAAAACCCATTGGGAAAGTCTGCAGGCCGTAAAAAGCTGGGGCTTTCACACCAA
>Ga0207667_10002561_pt1 | contig 22613 bp, 19 predicted proteins | sample KBSCornC52_FD_184301 | JGI IMG/M metagenome (GOLD analysis project Ga0207667, IMG submission 184301) | Corn rhizosphere microbial communities from Kellogg Biological Station, Michigan, USA - KBS Corn C5-2 (SPAdes) (version 2) | ecosystem: Host-associated > Plants > Roots > Rhizosphere > Soil ...
CCATGCCCGACACCGTCAGGCCGATCAGCGCCACCAGGCTGCTGCAACTGATGGAATTGGACGGCGACACCACCTGCGACTTGAACCAGCGGTCGTAGATAATGCCGGTGCCGGACTTGTCGCCCTGCGTCAGAATGGTGTACTGCGCCAGCTCATGCATGCGCAACACACGTGAGCCCGAAGACAAGCGCGGCAACAAACCCGGCTTGGCCATCCACACGCTCTTGACCTTGCCCATCGGCAGTACCGAGAAGCGCGATTCAGCGAAGGCGTCCGGCACGATGATGGCGTCGATTTCATCGGCCAGCAGCTTGTCGCGCAAACTCACGCTCAGGTCCACATCCGGCTCAATCACCACCTTGGGATAGTGCTCGCGCACCTGCTTGACCAGGCGCGGCAACCAGGTCATCGCCGTCAATTCGGTGACGCCGATGCGCAAGCGGCGCTCCACTACTTCCGGTTTGCTGAATTGCTCGACGGCGGCGTCGCGCTGCTCCAGCAGACGCTTGGCGACCATCAGCAATTCTTCGCCTTTTTCCGTCAGCCGCGCCTGCCGCAGATCGCGATCGAACAGCGCCGTGTCGAAACTGCTTTCCAACTCCTTGATGCGTTTGGATACCGCCGATTGCGTGGTGTTGAGCTTGCGCGCGGCAGCCGCAAAACCGCCCAGGGTGGCGATCCAGTACAGGGCTTCGAGCTGTTTGAAGGAGAACATGGGACTGAAGGAGTGAGCTGCATTGAGATGGTGCAATAAACGGATTGTATTCCTAAAAGAGATGTGAATTGATAATTAAATATCGCTTTTTTTAGTTTTTCGGCACTCCTATTATCGAGCCAACGAGTAAGTAAAAAACAAACACAACGTTAGCCTGAGGAGACTCCCCATGTCAGCACCATCCCCTTATGTCGTCCATCCTGCGTCCGCCGTCGCCCCGGCAACCATGTTGGATGCGTTACGCGCGCTGGTGGTCTCGCACCTGAGCGACAACCTGCAACGCCTGTCCGGCGTGCGCGACCTGCAGCGCCTGAATCCCCATCGCAAGCTGGTCGGCACCGCCCTCACCGTCAAGACCCGTCCCGGCGACAACCTGCTGATCTACAAGGCCCTGATGATGATGTCGCCCGGCCATGTGCTGGTCGTCGACGGTGGCGGCGACACCAGCAACGCGCTGGTCGGCGAGCTGATCATGCTGTACGCCCAACAGCGCGGCTGCGCGGGTTTCGTGATTGACGCCGCGGTGCGCGACAGCGCGGCTTTCCACGCGGCCGATTTTCCCTGCTATGCCCGCGCCATCGGCCATCGCGGTCCGTACAAGAACGGTCCGGGCCAGATCAACGTGCCGGTCAGCATCGGCGGCCAGGTGATTCGTCCGGGCGATCTGATCGTCGGCGACGAAGACGGCGTGGTGTCCTTCGCGCCCGACCAGGCCGATGCGCTGATCGCCGCTGCGCAGCAGACCGCCGCGATGGAAGACGCCATCAAGGCCGAAATCGCCAACGGCAAGGTCGAACAGGCATGGCTGAGCAAAGTCTTGCAGCCGTACGGCCTGTAGTTCGACTTCTTATTCATCCCCCTCTTCTTTTTCTCTTTCACTGGAGCCGCAATTGGATAAGCTTCTGGCAGACCGCCTGTCTGCCGTCAAACCCTCGCCGAGCATGGCCGCCAAAGCCCGCGTCGACGCCCTGCGCGCCGCCGGCCGCGACATCATTGATTTCACCATCGGCGAACCGGACTTCCCTACGCCGGCGCACATCGTCGCCGCCGGCGTCGACGCACTGCAGTCGGGCCACACGCGCTACACCGGCTCGACCGGCACGCCGGCATTGCGCAAGGCGATTGCCGCCAAGCTGGAACGCGAAAACCATCTGCGCTACGGCATCGATGAGATCGTGGTCGGCAACGGCGCCAAGCACATCATCTACAACGCCTTCGCCGCGACACTCAACGAATGCGACGAAGTCATCATCCCGACGCCGTACTGGGTGTCGTATCCGGACATGGTCGCCATCAACGGCGGCACACCGGTCATCGTCAGTTGCGACGCCGCCAGCGGTTTCAAGCTGACCGCCGCGGCACTGGAGTCGGCGATCACCGCGCGCACGCGCTGGCTGGTGCTCAATACGCCCAACAACCCGAGCGGCGCGGTCTACACCTCCGAAGAGCTGAACGCCATCTGCGCCGTGCTGCTGCGCCATCCGCAGGTCTGGCTGATGACCGACGAGATTTACGAGCACTTCGTCTACGGCGACGCACAACACCTTTCGCCGTTGCAGATCGCACCTGCCCTGAAGACGCGCACGCTGGTGGTCAACGGCGTATCGAAAGCGTATGCGATGACCGGCTGGCGCATCGGCTACGGCGCCGGACCGCAAGCGCTGATGAAAGCACTGGCGCTGCTGATGTCGCAAAGCACCACTTGCCCGAGCGCGGTCAGCCAGGCCGCTGCCGTTACCGCCTTGTCGGGGCCGCAGCAATGCGTGCTGCAGGGACGCGATCTGTTCAGCAAGCGGCGCGACGCCATCGTGACACTGATCAACAGCATTCCCGGCATGGGCTGCCTGCCGCCGGATGGCGCCTTCTATGTCTTCGTCGATGTTGCCGGCCTGATCGGCAAGCGTACGCCGCAGGGCGCGACGCTGGCCAACGACGTTGATGTCATGATGTATTTTCTTGAGCAGGCCGGCGTCGCCACCATTGATGGCGCGTCGTATGGTCAGCCTTCCTATTTGCGCATGTCGTTTGCGACCTCGATCGAGCAGATCGAATCGGGTTGCCGGCAACTGCGCGATGCTGTATTTCAGCTGTTACCGCAATTGTCGTCTCAGTAATTTCACTACTACCAGGGAGAAATCATGTTCACACTCAAGCAGTCCGCTATTGCCGCGCTAACGACAGCAGTCCTGATGACGGTCAGTTTTTCCGCGAGCGCCGACCAGCTCGCCGACATCAAACAAAAGGGCACACTGATCTGCGGCACGCTGGGTACCGCCGAGCCGTTCAGCTTTCCCAATCCGTCGACGCGGGAGATCCAGGGTTACGACGTCGATTTCTGTAAAGCCATCGCCAAGAGCCTCAACGTCAAGCTGGAACTGAAGATGATTTCGGTGGCGGCGCGCATTCCTGAGTTGCAACAGAACCGCGTCGACATCGTCATCGCCAATCTCGGCTGGACGCCGGAGCGCGCAGAACAGATCGCCTACAGCGACGGCTATTACGCCAGCCTGCAAAAGGTCGCCGCGCGCCGCTCTTCCGGCTACAAGGGCTTGAACGACCTGGCCGGAAAACGCGTCAGCGCGACCAAGGGATCGACGTCGGAACTGGGCGTGCGCAAGTCCCTGCCGACTGCATCGACCACCACCTTCCAGGATCCGCCGGCCGCCTTCCTGGCAATGCAGCAAGGCAAGGTGGAAGGTTTCGCCGTGTCCGAGCTGATGCTGGTCAAGTTCAAGCAGCAGACGGAAGACAGCTCGCCGATCGACATCCTGGAACCAGCGCTGATGAACGAATACTGGGGCGTCGGCATGCGCAAGGAAGAACCTGGCCTGATCAAGCACGTCAACGGCGTGCTCGAAAACATGGAGAAGACCGGCGAAGCCAAACAGGTTTTCGACAAGTGGCTCGGCCCCAACACGACATATAAATTGCAACGCGGCTTCAAGATCGAACCGATCAAGGGTTGAACGGTAAAAATAAGATGACGATCTGCGCTGCCGCCTGCCCCGGATCAACCGGACAGGCGGCAGCAACGCAATGGCGGAAGGAATTGTATGAGTACCAAACTGGACTTTTCGGTGCTGTTGCGCGAAGACTATCCGCGCCTCATCATCGAAGGCATCATCACCATGCTGCAGCTGACCGGCTATGCCTGGATCCTGGCAATGGCGATCGGCGTCTTGCTGGCGCTGCTGCGCATGACGCGCAATCGCTGGGCCGAACGCGCCGTCGCCCTGTTTGTCGAGTATCACCAGAACGTGCCGATGCTGGTGCAGATCTTTCTCTGGTATTTCGGCGTACCGACCTTGCTGCCGGACAGCGTGCAGCTCTGGTTCAACCAGCGTCACAGCGAATTTCTGTTTGCCATCATTGCGGTCGGCCTGTGCATGTCGGCCTATATTTCAGAAAGCCTGCGCAGCGGCATCCGCGCGATTCCCGGTTCGCAGATGGAGGCGGCGCGCGCCCTCGGCCTGTCCTACCTCAAGGCCTCGCGCATGGTGATCCTGCCGCAAGCCTTGCGCATCGCGCTGCCGACGCTGGTCAGCCATACCGTGCTGCTGTTCAAGAACACCAGTCTGGCGATGGTCATCGGCGTGGCAGAACTGACTTACGCCACGCGTGAAATCGAAAGCCAGTCCTTCCACACCATCGAAACCTATCTGCTGACGACCGTAATCTATCTCGGCATTTCGCTGCTGATCATGGCCGGCGGCGCGATGCTGGAAAACCGTTACCGCATCAAGACGCGCTGAGGACCATCGTGATCATCGACATCTTTCATATCCTGCGCGACAACTGGACGCTGCTGCTGATCGGCCAGTATCCCAACGGCCCGCTCGGCGGCCTGGCGATCACGCTGATCCTGTCCGTCGCCGGCCTGCTGCTGGCCTTTCCAGTGAGTGTGCTGCTGGCGCTGGGACGCGTCAGCCCACTGGCGATCCTGCGCGCACCGGCCATCGCCATCATCTATACGGTGCGCGGCGTGCCGCTGGTGATGTTCATTTTCTGGGTATATTTCTTTGTGCCGCTGCTGATCGGCACCACCATCTCCGGCTTCACCACAATGCTGGTGACGGTGGTGATTTATGAAGCCGCCTATCTGGCCGAGGTGATCCGCGCCGGCATCGAGGGCTTACCCAAAGGCCAGGTCGAAGCCTCACGCGCACTGGGCATGAGCTATCTGCAGACCATGTTCAAGATCGTGCTGCCGCAGGCGCTCTACAACATGCTGCCGGCGATGATCAGCCAGTTCGTCTCGACCATCAAGGAAACCTCGCTGGGCTACGTCATCAGCGTCAACGAACTGACCTTCGCCGCCAACCAGATCAACAGCACGCTGCTGACCAAACCCTTCCCGGTCTTCGTGATGCTGGCGCTGATCTACTTCGTACTGTGCTCGCTGCTGACGCAATTCGCCCGCTGGCTGGAACGCCGCATCGCCAGACGCCGTAGCGGCGGTCCTCGTGTAGCTACTGCTGCAGTAAGCGACAACGCGGCCGCAGCGATCACCGCAGCCTGATCAATCTCAACGGAATCGACACCATGGCCACACTCTCCGGCAACACCGCCACAGCTAGTACAGACAACACGAATAGCATGATCAGCTTCGATCAGGTCAACAAATGGTATGGCGCCTATCACGCGCTGGCCGACGTCAACGCCAGCGTCACCAAGGGTGAAGTCGTCGTCGTATGCGGCCCCTCGGGTTCAGGCAAGTCGACGCTGATCCGCACCGTCAACCGGCTGGAAGAAATCCAGCGAGGAAAGATCGTGTTCGACGGCCAGGATGTGCACGCCCCCAAGCTGGATCTGAATCGCTTCCGCGCCCGCGTCGGCTTTGTGTTCCAGAGCTTCAACCTGTTCCCGCATCTGTCGGTGCTGGACAACATCGTCATGGCGCCGGTCAACGTGCGCGGCAGCAAGCGCAGCGAAGCACGCGTGCGTGCGCTGGAACTGCTGGAACGTGTCGGCCTGGCCAGCAAGGCCGAGTCTTATCCCGGCCAATTGTCCGGCGGGCAGCAGCAACGCGTGGCGATTGCGCGGGCGCTGGCCATGGACCCGCCGGCGATGCTGTTCGACGAACCGACTTCCGCGCTCGATCCGGAAATGGTCGGCGAAGTGTTGCAGGTGATGAAGCAGCTCGCGCGCGACGGCATGACCATGATCTGCGTTACGCACGAGATGGGCTTCGCGCGCGAAGTCGCCGACCGCGTGTGGTTCATGGATCAGGGACGCATCGTGGAGACCGGCACGCCGGAGGATTTTTTCCTGCGGGCACAGACGCCTCGCGCGCAAAAATTCCTGTCGGATTTGCGTGCCCATTAATCCATCTTCACGATAACCAATTAGTAGACGTCCTTTTCGGACGCCTTGCAGTCAGACAACCTGCCATCCTGCCGTCGGAAAACTCCTTGATTATTGCGATCTGAGGAATCGTTTTCCGGTGGCGCTTTTCCGCTGTTCTTTCCTCGACTCTTATTGAACTTTCGTTGTCGGAGCGCGGCCCAACCGTCTGCTTCCAGCCAATTTTCGATGAGACCATCATGAGAGAAAACCAGCAAGAGCAAGAAGACTTCCCCGGCGCCGACCGCCGGAGCGATATCGGTAACAACGCACCTCGCTCCTCCCCCACTGTTGTCGAAAACGCAAATCCGCCTGCGAGCGTGAACGGCATCCCGCATCTGACGCGCCGGTCCTTCCTGATGTGGGTCGGTTCCAGCGGTGCGGCAACGGCTTTGCCTGCGTCTGCGCTGGCAGCACCGATGGCGACGGCCGTACCGGTGACGATGGATCCCGGCCTGGTGAATGTACGCCTGACGGTGAATGACGTGGTGCGTGACGCTCAGGTCGACGTGCGCACCAGCCTGCTCGACTACCTGCGCGAAAACCTACAGCTCACCGGGACCAAGAAAGGCTGCGACCACGGCCAGTGCGGCGCCTGTACGGTGCACGTCAATGGCCGTCGCGTGAATTCCTGCCTGAGCCTGGTGGCGATGCACGAGGGCGACAGCGTCACCACCATCGAAGGACTCGGTACGCCCGATCGCTTGCATCCGTTGCAGGCCGCCTTCGTCGCCCATGACGGTTTGCAATGCGGTTACTGCACGGCGGGCCAGATCATGTCGGCGGCGGCGCTGCTGACCGAACCGTGCGGGCGCGCCGATGCCGACGTCAAGGAAGCCATGAGCGGCAACATCTGCCGCTGCGGCGCGTACTCCAACATCGTCGCCGCCATCCGCCAGGTGCGCGACGCCGGCTGACTCTCACCGCACCCTTCTCACCACCTCATTCAGGAGCCGCCATGCACACCTTCCAGATGCTGCGCGCACAAAGTCCCGACGAGGCCGTGCGCCTCGCTTCATCATCGATGGATACTGCGCCGCAGCCGGTCCGCTTCCTCGCCGGCGGCACCACGCTGATCGACCTCATGAAACTCGACGTCGAACAGCCGCAGCAAGTCATCGACATCAATCACCTGCCGCTGAACCAGATCGAGCAGACCGTCGACGGCGGCCTCAAGATCGGCGCGCTGGTGCGCAACAGCGACCTCGCCAATCATCCATTGATCGTGCAGCGTTATCCGATGCTGAGCATGGCGCTGCTGTCAGGCGCCTCGGCGCAGCTGCGCAACATGGCCACCACCGGCGGCAACCTGTTGCAGCGCACCCGCTGCGTCTACTTCCGCGACACCGCCACGGCTTGCAACAAGCGCCAGCCCGGCAGCGGCTGCGCGGCGCAGGAAGGCTTCCATCGCAACCTGGCGATCCTCGGCACCAGCGCGCAGTGCATCGCCTCCAATCCGTCCGACATGAATGTCGCGCTGGTCGCATTGGAAGCGATCATCCACGTGCAGGGCGCGAACGGCGCGCGCATCATTCCGATCAATGAATTCCATCTGCTGCCGGGCAGCACGCCGCAACGCGAAACCGTGCTGGCGCCGGGCGAACTGGTGACGCATGTCACGCTGCGGCCGCCGCTTGCGAATGCCGGATCGACTTATCTCAAGCTGAGAGATCGCGCCTCGTATGAATTTGCGCTGGCCTCGGCGGCGGTGCAAGTGAGTATCGACGGCAATCGGATTTCACGTGCGCGCGTCGCGCTCGGCGGCGTCGGCGCCAAACCCTGGCGTTCTCTTGAAGCCGAAGCCGTGCTGCAGGATGCGGCGCCCACGGTGGACGTATTCGCCCGCGCCGCTGCTGCGGCGGTGCGCGATGCACGGCCGTTGCGCGACAACGTGTTCAAGGTCGACCTGATTCAGCGCTGCCTGGTGCAAGCCTTGCGCACCGCCGCTACTCAAGACGCTGCTAAAAGGAGCGCATGATGCCCTCACCCGTCCAGTCCCAGAATCCATCCATCCAGACCGGCGTCGGCGCCGCCGTGCCGCGCATCGACGGTCCGCTCAAGGTCACCGGCCAAGCGCGCTACACCTCGGACCATCGCTATCCCGACATGCTGATCGCGGTGCCGGTGTGCGCCACCATCGCCCACGGCGACATCCGCAGCATCGACACTGCGACGGCGGCGAAGATGCCCGGCGTGCGTATGATTTATACGCATGACAACATCGGCCGTTTCTTCCACATCAATCCGTCCTCGGGCGTCAAGACCGACGAAAAGCGCCCGCCGCTGGAAGACGCGACGGTGCGCTACTACGGCCAATACGTCGCGCTGGTGCTGGCCGATACCTTCGAACAAGCCACGGCAGCGGCATCGGCCGTACGCGTCGACTACCGCAAGGAAGCGCACGACGTGCGCAAGGAGCTCGCGGCCGACGACAAACCCAAAGTCGACAGCGAACGCGGCAGTCCCGATGCGGCCTTTGCCAATGCGGCAGTGCGCATCGACCAGGTCTACACCACGCCGGTGGAGACGCACAATCCGATCGAGCTGCACGCCTCGGTGGCGTTGTACGACAGCCAGGCGCAATCGTTCACGCTGTACGAAACCTCGCAGGCCATCGTCAACCATCGCGGCGTGATGAGCCAGATGCTGGGCGTGCCGCCGGAAAACATGCGCATCATCACCGAATATCTCGGCTCCGGCTTCGGCGGCAAGCTGTGGCCATGGGGACACAGCCTGCTGGCGGCGCAGGCGGCGCGCAACCTGCGCCGGCCGGTCAAGCTGGTGGTGTCGCGCGACATGATGTTCCACAACGTCGGCCACCGCACCAACACCCAGCAGCGCGTGCGCCTGTCGGCCACTGCGGGTGGCAAGCTGACCTCGGTGCAGCAGGATTACCTGTTCCACGTGGCGCAGGTGGAAGCCAGCGTCGAACACTGCGGCGAAGCCACCGCCTATCTGTACGGCACCGACAACTTGCGCGTCACCGGCGCGCCGGTCAAGCGCCACATCGCGCCAAACACCTCGATGCGCGGCCCGGGCGCGGTGCCCGGCCTGTTCGCCACCGAGTCGGCGATGGACGAGCTGGCGATTGCGCTCAACATCGATCCGGTGCAGCTGCGCCTGCTCAACGAACCGGCCACCGACCAGAGCATCAACGCGCCGTTTTCGTCGCGCCATCTGCGCGAAGCCTTGCAGACCGGCGCTGAGCGTTTCGGCTGGGAGCGCCGCAATCCGGCCGTGGGCAGCATGCAGCAGGATGGTGAAATCCTGGGCTGGGGCGTGGCGGCGTGTTCGTGGATGGCCAAGCGGCTGGGTGCGGAAGTGTCGGTGACGCTGGGCAGCGACGGCAACGCGCGAGTGTCGTCGGCGGTGCAGGACATCGGCACCGGCACGTATACGGTGGTGTCGCAGATGGTGGCCGAAACCACCGGCATCCCGATGTCCAACATCATCGTCGCCATCGGCGACACCAGGCTGCCGCCGGGACCGATGTCGGGCGGTTCGATGGCCACCGCATCAATGGTGCCGGCCGTGGCGCAAGCCGCGCGCGCCGCCATGCAGCAGGCAGTCGCGGTGGCGGCGGAACATCCGTCGTCGCCCTTGCGCGGAACCCGGGCGGAAGAGCTGACCTTCTCCGGCGGCCGCATCCACCGGCGCGGGCAATCGCCGCAAAGCGGCGTGGCGTTCGCCGAGGTGCTGCGCGCAGCGCAACTGAGCGGCGTCGAAGGCAAGGGCAAGTCCGGCGCCAGTAGCAGCGATCCGGGCGCGGACAAGATTTCCATCCACTCCTACGGCGCGCATTTCGTCGAGGTGCGCTGGCAACCGGACATCGCGCGCCTGCGCGTGAGCCGCGTGGTGACCGTGATCGACGCCGGCCGCATCATCAATCCGCGCACCGGGCGCAACCAGATCGAGGGCGCGGTGGTGATGGGACTGGGCATGGCGCTGTTTGAAGAGACCCATTACGACCAGCGCAACGGCAAGCCCGTGAACAACAACCTGGCCGATTACGTGATGGTGACCAATGCCGATTCGCCGGACATGGACGTGGTGTTCCTTGACTATCCGGACAAGGCGCTCGACGAACTCGGCGCGCGCGGCATCGGCGAGATCGGCATCGCAGGGTTGGCGCCGGCGGTGACGGCGGCGGTGTATCACGCCACCGGCGTGCGCGTGCGCGATTTGCCGGTAAAGATCGAGGATCTGCTGAAGGCGCCGTTCCGCTATCGCGCCTGAGGAAGGAATGCCGCAGCGTTAAAAACTGCGCTACATTTGGCGTTCCCCCAATTCATTGCAAGGAACGTCCATGTCCATCCAGATCAAGCGCGACCAGTCGCTCGCCATGCGCCACATCGTCCACGTGCGCAACCACGTCATCTCGGTCGACGGCGCGGTGGACGAAGGCGGCGTTGACGCCGGCCCCAATCCACATGACCTGTACGACGCCGCGCTCGGTGCCTGCAAGGCGCTGACGATGGTGTGGTACGCCAAGCGCAAGAACATCCCGGTGGAAGACATCCAGATCAGCATCGACCGCGACAACAGCGAAGAACGCCAGGGCGTCTATCGCCTGGCGGCATCGATCAGCCTGAGCGGCGATCTCACCGAAGCGCAGCGCCAGGAGCTGCTGGCGGTGGCAGAGAAATGCCCGGTGCAGAAACTGATGACCAGCGTCAAGACCGAAGTCACCACCACGCTGGCCTGATACCGCTCCTGTAGTGACCGTCGTATTGAAGCAAGAACCTCCATCCCCATAGCCGCTGGCATTCCGATGCCGGCGGCTCGCCTCGATAAAAATCCACCGAATCCCGGATAAAACTCCATAGCGTTGGCCGCATTGGGTGTGCATGCAGACTGAATTTTATCCAGATGCGACTGTTTCTTCCGACCATGGCCACACGTACAAAAATGTGCGTACTAGCCTGATCTCAGATGCGACATTAGAATCCGCAACGCTTGGCAAAGCGATGCTTTTCTTTGGCTTTGCAAAGCTGCGCAAAAGAAAAATTTATCACCACCCAAGGAGTTCAGATGTCCGATACCCGATATAAAAAAGTGACCGATCCCAGTCAGATGAGCATGGCTTTTGCGGAGATATTCAACAACGGCCGCGACCTGGACGCCTGGATTTCCCTGTACGAGCCCGATGCGATTCTTTACTTCGGCGGTCCGGACCCGGTGGTCGGCCATGAGGCGATTCGCAAGGCGTTGACCCAATTGGTGGAGATGCCCGGCAAGATTGAAACCAGGATCAATTTTTGCGCCGTCAACGGCGACATCGCCGTGGTGCGCGGGGATTGCATTGGACGGCATGAGGGCGACATCACCTTCGCGGCCAGTTCTGTCGAAGTGGTGCGGCGTCAAGCCGACGGATCATGGCTGTATATGATTGATCATGCGGCCGGAGCAAGTCTCCCGTCTGCGTGGGAAACACCTTCAGCGTGATTTTTCTGCTTCCGCCCGCGCACGTCTGATTACCCGGCGCCTCCGGCAACGTCGCTGCATAATTCCCGTACCAGACCGCGCAGCCATTTGTGCACCGGGTCGGCGTGGCGGCGCGGATGCCAGCTTTGCGAGACTTCCACTTCCGGCGTCGCCAGCGGCAAGCGGAACGTATGCAGGCGCAAATGCTGCATGGCCCAGCGCGCGAACAGTTCGGGTGCGGCGGCAACCATGTCGGACGAGGCCGCCATCATCATCGCCGACTGAAACCCCGGCGCCACCAGCCTGACCTTGCGTTGCAGGCCGCGTGCTTCCAGCGCGTCGTCGATCGGGCCGCTGTCGTGCCCGTGGCGCGAGGCCGAAATGTGTGGCCAGGCGATGAAATTGGCGAGGCTGATTCTCTTGCCTGCCAGCGGATGATCGGCGCGCACCACGCCGACGAACGGCGTGCGGAACAGCACCTGGCGATGCAACTCCTCAGAGGTGTCGTCGCCCTCATGCAGCGCTCCCACTTCCAGATCGATGAGGCCGTCGCGCAGGCCGGCCACGTGCTTGTCGGTGCGCGGCGAGAAGCGCAGTGAAATGCCGGGCGCTTCCTGCGCCACGCGCTGCGCCAGCTTGGCCGCCCAGGCGCCGGCAAAGCCGTCATTGGTGCGCAACACCATCGTGCGTTCCACCGTCGACAGATCGACCTGATCGGTCATGAAGACCTTGCGCATTTCCTGCGCCAGGGCATCCACTTTCTCGCGCAATTCCAGCGCGCGCTGGGTCGGCACCAGGCCGCGCCCGGCCGGAACGAACAGCGGATCGCCGACGGCATTGCGCAGGTTGGCCAGGCGGCGGCTCATGGCCGGCGCCGACAGATGCAGGCGGCGGGCGGCGCCGACCACGCTGCCTTCGCGCAGCAAGGCCTCGAGGTCGAGCACCATGTTGAAGTCGAGATCGCGCATGAGGATTGCTCCGACAAAAAAGTGAATGCTGCCTGACTGAATGCTGCATTGGCTGCACTGATGAATTGCAACAATATCACTTTATGCACTAATGGAAAACGCGCACGATGGTGCAACACATCCAAGGAGCCATCATGTCGAATCGCACTTCCGCGCTGGCTGCGCCTGCGCAAAGCACCTCCACCGCTGCATCCGTTGCACTCTCAACGACTGGCGGCAAATTCTACCTGCTGCCCCTGCTGGCCGTCTGCATCTGGTCCGGCAACACCATCGTCACCAAGGCCGCATCAACGGCGATCGAGCCGGCCGCCATCGCCTTCTATCGCTGGGTGCTGGCGGTGCTGGTGATGACACCCTTCCTCGGCCTTGCCGCATGGCGGCAGCGCGCAGCGATCGCGGCCGACTGGAACTGGGCGCGCCTGTTGCTGCTCGGCGCGCTGGGCATGGCGATGTACCAGGGGCTGGCGTATGAGGCGGCGCACAGCACCTCGGCCGTCAACATGGGCGTCACCGTGGCACTGATGCCGCTGATCTCGGCCTGCCTGAGCAGCCTGCTGTCCGGCGAACGGCTGTCGACCGCGCGCATTGCGGGCGGCCTGGTGTCGCTGCTGGGATTGATTGTGCTGAGCACGCACGGCGCCCCGGGCAAGCTGTTCAGCGGCGGCCTGCATACCGGCGACGCGCTGATGCTGATCGCGGTGGCCTCCAATGCGCTCTACGGCGTATTGCTGAAACGCTGGTCGCTGCCGTTGAGGACGTGGACGCAGCTGTATGTGCAGGCCATCTTCGGCAGCCTGATCCTGTTGCCGTTCTGGCTGGCGGCGCCGGCCTCGCCGCTGACCGCGCAGAACCTGCCGATGGTGATGTACGCCGGCCTGCTGGCGTCGATCGGCGCACCGTTCCTGTGGATGAACGCCATCAAGCATCTGGGCGCACCGCGCAGCGCCTTGTTCGCCAACCTGCTGCCCTTGCTGGTGGCGCTGGCGGCATGGGCGCTGCTGGGCGAACAGCTGCACGCCTATCATGCGCTGGCCGGTGCGCTGGTGCTGGCCGGCGTGATCTGGGGCCAGCGCAGCGCGCGCTGACCTCAAGCAAAAAGTCGATCAGCCTGCGCGGGCAATCAGTTCACGCAGCACGGTTTCCAGTTCCACCTCGCCCTTGCGCGAACCGGTGCGGCCGCCTTCGAACTCGATCCAGCCTTCGTTGAAGCCGTCCAGCATCTGCATGCGCGGCAAGGGATTGCCCATGCCCTGCGAACGGAACAGGTCGGCCCAGGTGAAGCGCGGCACGATCTGCGCTTCGACCTCGCGGCCCAGCAGCTTGCCGAAACCGGCGGCAAGTTGCAGCGGCGTGATGCGCTTCGGTCCTTCCAGTTCGATCACGCGCTTGCCCGACCAGTCTTCCAGCAGCAACTCCGCCGCGACGCGACCGACATCGGCGGTGGCAACCATCGGCACCGGCTTGTCGAGCGGCTGCAGATAACTCGGCATGGCGCCTGCGCGCGCCGCGGCGACATCCCACAGCGCATTCTCGATGAACCAGCCGGCGCGCAGGAAGGCCACCGGCATCGGCAAATCGCTCAGCGCTTCTTCCAGCAGGCCGAGCTGGTTGAGCAGGTTTTCCTGGCTGGCCTGGGCGCCGACGGTCGACAGGCAGACCACCTTCTTCGGCTGCGCCGCCAGCAGGCCCTCGCGGATTGCGGCGATGCAGCGGCGCGCTTCCGGGAAGCCCGGCGTCGGATCGAAGGTCGGCGGCAGCAGGATGAAGACGCCCTGCGCGCCGTGGAAAGCGCGCTCCAATGCCGCCGCATTGTTCATGTCGGCCAGCGCCAGGCCGCAGCCCTGCGCCGCCCATTGCGCACCCTTGGCGGCGTCGCGTACGACTGCGCGCACGCCCTTGTGCTGCGCCAGCAATTGGCGCGCGACGACGCCGCCGACCTGGCCTGTGATACCGGTAATTGCGTACATGGTTTTCTCCGTTGATCCGTTGATGAATTGGTTGATTGACGGAGTGGATTGTGGCGCTTCGGCGCCTGCTTTAAAACAGCATCAATGTCATTTCATCCATGACTTCAATGCAAGAATAGGCAAATGCGTGTTCCGGCCGCCACGGGCGTCGCCACGCGCGCGGGAATTTGCCCTACACTCATCTCAAAGCGGAGCAGCTCCAGACAACAACAGCGGGGAGAGCGGCCTTGAAGCGATCGCGCGTCATCCTTATCACCATGGTGCTGACCATCCTGTGCGCCGTGCTGCCGCTGGCCTGCATGCTGTACCTGTCGTGGACGCGCGCGGTCAGCGAAGAACAGACGCGCCTGACCCAATACGCCGAACGCGCCATCGCGCGCGCCAACATTTCCTTCACTGAAATCCGCTCGGCGCTGCACGCGATCGAGCCGCTCAACGTACCGCCCTGCTCCGACGCGCACATCGCGCGCATGCGCCAGCTGACCGTCAATACGCGCTCGGTGGAAGAGATCGGCTACTTCCGCAACGGCTTGCTGCAATGCACCTCATGGGGCCGCACCACTGTGCGCGTGGCGGTGACGCCGCCAGACTTCGTCACCCTGGACGGCCTGCAGGTGACATTGCGCATGCTGCCCGTGGTTACCCAGAGCAATCCGATGATGTCCGTGCAATACGGCTCGCACAATGTGCTGACGGTGCCATCACGCTTCGCCGACGTGATCGTCGATCCGGGCATCCAGCTGGCTACCGCGACCGACCAGGGCTTCGTGCTGGGCGAGCAGAATTCCCCCGATCCGATGCTGGTGCGCGACATCATCGCCAACCCGGTCAACAGCGTTGACGACAGCTACCTGGTGGCGACCGCCCATTCCGCCGGCCTGATCGCCATCGCCATCGAGCCGCGCAATTTTCTGTTCAAGCGCCTGCGCCAGGAGCAATTGCTGCTGGTGCCGGTCGGCATCCTGGTGGCGGCGCTGCTGGTCGGTGCGCTGATCTGGGGGGTGCGCCGGCGTCTGTCGCCACTGGGCGAACTGAGCCTCGCGGTCAAGCGCGCCGAGTTCGTGGTGCATTACCAACCCATCATCGAACTCGCCAGCGGCCGCTGCGTCGGCGCCGAAGCGCTGGTGCGCTGGCGCCGTCCGGACGGCACAATGGTGCGGCCTGACCTGTTCATCCCGCTGGCGGAAGAAAGCGGCCTGATCCTGCCGATCACCGACCAGGTGATCCGGAGCGTGGTGAGCGAACTCAATGCGCTGCTGGTGGCGGATCGCGGCCTGCACATCGCGGTCAACCTGAGCGCTGACGACATCAAGAGCGGACGAGCCTTGAACTCGGTCGCGGCGGTACTCAAGCACACCGGCATCGAGCCACGGCAGATCTGGCTGGAAGCCACCGAACGCGGCTTCATGGACGTCAATTCGGCGCGCGTCACGCTGACCAATGCGCGCAACACCGGCTACGCGGTCGCCATCGACGATTTCGGCACCGGCTATTCCAGCCTGTCGTATCTGCAAAGCCTGCCGCTGGATGCGCTCAAGATCGACAAGTCCTTCGTCGACACCATCGGCACCGATTCCGCCACCAGCAGCGTCACCCCGCACATCATCGGCATGGCCAAGACGCTCGGCCTGAAGATCGTCGCCGAGGGCGTCGAGACACGGGAACAGGCCGACTACCTGCGCAAGCACCGGGTCGAATACGTGCAAGGCTGGCTGTACGCCAAGGCGATGCCGGCGGCGGATTTCATCGCCTATTACCGGCTCAACCGCGCCCAGGTGCCAGAAGTCGTGGACGACGAGGACGACGGCCTGGCGCGGCCCTGATCGGCCTGAGCTGCGCGGTTCGTCGGTGGTTTAGCAACACATCGATGTTGCCAACAAGACAACATTCGGGATTTGTGCCTACACTGGAAGACAGCAGGGACATTTGCCCCTGCCATGTCCATGGAAGGAGCTCATCTTGGACCGTTCCCGCGCCATCGTCATCGCCACCGTGCTGGTCATCGTTTCCATCGCCGCGCCGCTGGGCAGCGTGATGTACCTGGCCTGGACCCGCGCCGTCAACGAGGAGCAGGCCCGCCTCGAACTGTTCGCCCGGCGCGCCATCCTGCGCGCCAACACCTCGTTGCGCGAGATCCGCTCCGCGCTCTACGCAGTCGAACCGCTCAACCTGCTGCCCTGCTCTCCCGACCACATCGCCCGCATGCGCCGCCTGACCGTCAACACGCGCTCAGTCGACGAAATCGGCTACTTCGAAAACGGCCTGCTTAAATGCACTTCCTGGGGCCTGGTGAACGAGCGCGTCCAGCAGACGCCGGCCGACTTCGTCACCGAAGACGGCCTCGAAGTCACGCTGCGCATGCAGCCGCTGATCACCCAGGGCAACGCCATGATGGCGCTGCAATACCGCTCGCACAATGTGCTCACGGTGCCGTCGCGGTTCTCCGACGTGATCGTCGACCCCGGCATGCGTCTGGCCGTGGCCACCGGCAGCGGCCACATCCTGGGCGACCTCAATGCGCCAGACCCCGAGGTGGTGCGCCGCGTGGTCGCCAACCCGGTCAACGGCATCGACGACGAGCGCCTGATTGCAGTGGCGCGCGGCGATAGCCTGGTCGCGGTGGCGATGGAGCCGCGCAGTTTCCTGTTCGAGCGCATGCGCGAAGAGGAGCTGCGGCTGGTGCCCATCGGCGTGCTGCTCAGCGTGCTGATGGTCGGCCTGGTGATGTGGAGCTTGCGGCGACGCTTGTCGCCATTGGGCGAACTGGAAATCGCCGTGAAGAAACGTGAATTCATCGTCCACTACCAGCCCATCATCGAACTGGCCGGCGGCAACTGCGTCGGCGCCGAAGCGCTGGTGCGCTGGCTGCGTCCCGACGGCAGCCTGGTGCAGCCCGACCTGTTCATCCCGCTGGCCGAAGACAGCGGCCTGATCATGGCCATCACCGACCAGGTCATCGACCACGTGATGGAAGACCTTCGCGAACTGCTGATCAACGACCGCAGCGTGCACATCGCCATCAACCTCGGCGCCGACGACATCCGCACCGGCCGCGTCATCGATGTGTTGCAGCACGCGCTCGCCCGCAGCGGCGTCGAAGCGCAGCAGATCTGGCTGGAAGCCACCGAGCGCGGCTTCATCAACGTGCTGCCCGCGCGCCTCACGCTGGGCAACGCGCGCGCCCTCGGCCACGCCGTGGTGATCGACGATTTCGGCACCGGCTACTCCAGCCTGTCGCACCTGCAAAGCCTGCCGCTGGACGCGCTCAAGATCGACAAATCCTTCATCGACACCATCGGCACCGACTCCGCCATCAGCAGCGTCACGCCGCACATCATCGGCATGGCGCGCACGCTGTTCCTCAAGATCGTCGCTGAAGGAGTGGAGACCGAAGAACAGGCCGACTATTTGCGTCAGCAAAAAGTCGACTACGCGCAAGGCTGGCTGTATGCGATGCCGATGCCGGCGGAGGCGTTCATTGCCTATCATCGGCAGAATCGCTGTGCGCAGGAGGTGGTGGCGCAGGCGGCTCAGAGTGACCGGGTCGTTCCTTCTACTCCCGAGTGATGAGCGGCGGAATTTGTCTATTCACGCCCATGATTTTTCCGTCTGAAATTCAGGTTTTCAATCTGAACTTCGCCAGCAACGGCGCCCCGAACAGGTTCACGATCAGCCCCACCATTAGCAAGGCGCCGCCGATCAGGTGCACCGCCTGCAACTCTTCGCCGAAGGCCAGCCAGCCGGTTGTCAGACCGACCAGCGGGACCAGCAGCGTGAACGGCGCGATGCGGTTGACGGCGTAGCGCGACATCAGGAAATTCCACACCGCATAGCCGAACAGCGTCGAGGCCCACGCGATGTAGGCCACGGCGGCGAAGGATTGCAGGCTGAAATGCTGCAATGCCGAGCCGATGGCGGCCGGTCCTTCGATCAGCCACGACAGCAGCAACAGCGGCAGCGGCGGCACCAGGCTGGCCCATACGACGAACGCCACTTGGTTGATCGGCCCGTTGCGGCCGACCGCGCGGCTGACGATATTGCCGCATGCCCACATGGCCGCCGCCGCAATCGTCAGCAGAAAGCCGTTGAGCGGCATGGTGGCGCCGTGCGCGCTGCCGATCAGCACCAGCCCGGCGGCGGCCAGCGCCAGCCCGGCCAACTGATTGGCGTGCCATTTTTCGCGCAACCACAGCACCGTCAACAGCAAGGTGAAGAAGGACTGCGACTGCAGCACCAGCGAAGCCAGTCCGGACGGCATGCCGACGTGGATGGCGCTGAACAGGAAGGCGAACTGGCCGACCGACATGGTCAGCCCGAACGCCAGGTAAAGGCGCAGCGGCAGCTTGGGCGGACGCACGAACAGCAGCGCCGGAAACGCCGCCAGCAAGAAGCGCAGTGCCCCCAGCAACAACGGCGGCACGCCGTTCAGGCCGACCTTGATGATGGCGAAGTTGACGCCCCAGACCAGGATGACCAGCAGGACGAGCGCGACGTGGGAGGGACGCATGGGTTGAGCGAGCATGTTTTTACCTTATGAGCGTGACCTTGTGAGCATCGCAAAAAAGCGACGGCTGCTGTCCTTCAGAGGCAGACATTTTATCGTTTCGTCACGCCTCGGGCTGCCCATCTTAGAGTGGTGCGGGATGACGTCAAGACTGGCGGCGGACAAGCGACGGACAGAATGCGCCATCGTCGCCCGGTGACGGCGGTTACCTATTCGATATCGAGCGATGCAGCCTCCTTCCCTCAAAGATCTTCGCCCGTTGGATTGCAGGAATTAGAGTTTTAGGACAATAGTGCTTGAGCCACAGCCATTCGCCGGCGCGCTTCATTACAATCCCGCCGCACACATCGTGTCCGTCACCCCCGCAGCAACATCAACGCGCCAGCCGCAGCCGCCAGGCGCGTGGGCGTGACGCCGGCAACCGCCAATCATCTTCTTTGGGAAGTCCTCGCTCCATGAACCACACCACCATCCGCCTTGCGGTCCTGGGTCTGCTCGCCTGCGTCCAGACCAATCACGTGCGCGCGCAGACCAATGCAGCGCCGACGGAACTGCAAGCCATCACCGTCACCGGAAACGGTGAAAAAGAACAATACCGCCAGTCGCGCAGCGCCAGCGCCACGCGCACCGACACACCCCTGCAGGAATTGCCGCAGTCGGTGCAGGTGGTGTCGCGCCAGCTGATGGACGACCTCCATGCCACCCGCCTGGACGACGTGCTGCTGTACGTCAGCGGCGTGGCGCGCCAGAACAATTTCGGCGGGCTGTGGGACAACTATTCGGTGCGCGGTTTTTCCGGCAATGAAAACGGCGGCATGAATATCCTGTGGAACGGCTTCGCCTCCAACCGCGGCTATTCGCCGCCGCGCGACGTCGCCAATGTGGAACGCATCGATTTCCTCAAGGGTCCTTCGGCCGCGCTGTACGGCAGCAGCGAGCCCGGCGGCACGCTCAACGTCGTGACCAGGAAGCCGCAATTCAAGGCCGCCAACACCCTCGACCTGTCGCTCGGCAGCAATGATTTTTACCGCAGCGCGATCGACTCGACCGGCGCGCTCAGCGACAACGTCGCCTACCGCCTCAACGGCGCCGCCGAGACCAAGGGCGGCAGCCGTGACTACGTGCGCAGCAAACGCGAATTCGTCGCACCGGCATTCACCTGGCTGCTCGGCAATCACACTACGCTCAACTACGAGGCGGAGTTCTTGCGCCAGATCGCGCCGATGGATCGCGGCATCGTGGCGGTCAACGGCCGCCTTGATACATTGCCGGCGTCGCGCTTCTTCGGCGAGCCGAACGACGGCAAGCTCAAGATGGACAACCAGAACCATCTGCTGACACTGGAGCATCAGATCAATGAGCAGTGGCACCTGCGCACCGGCGTGTTCCACAAGCAAGGTACTCTGGACGGCTACTCGACGGAGGCGTCGTCGCTGCGCGCCGACAACGCCGCGCTGTGGCGCCAGCGCCGCTATCGCGACTATGCATGGCACGATACTTCGCTGCAGGCGGAGATCGGCGGCAAGTTCGATACCGGCGGCATCGGTCACGAGATCCTGACCGGCATTGAAGCCGACCGCATGACGCTCGACCAGCGCATGCTGCGCATCAATCCGAGCGCCGGTGCGCCGTATGCGATCAATGTCGGCAATCCGGTCTACGGTCAGCCTCAGCCGACGCCGCTGCCCAACACCGACACCTCTGAACGCCAGAGAAGCGCGGCGCTGTTCCTGCAAGACCAGATCAGCCTGGCGCAACGCTGGCGGTTGCTGGCGGGGGTGCGCTTCGATAGTTTCCGTTCGACGTTGAGCAACCGTCGCAACGGAATCAACACGCGTCAGGAACAGAGTGCGAGCTCGCCGCGCCTCGGCCTGACTTACCTGGCGACGCCGTCGGTGTCGCTGTACGCCGGCATCGGCAAATCCTTCCGTCCCAACAGCGGCAGCGATGCCAGCGGCAACGCCTTCAGCCCGGAGACCGCGCGCGCCGCCGAAGCCGGCCTCAAATACGAGAGCAGCGACAAGCAGGCCGGCGCCACGCTGGCGGTGTTCAACATCACCAAGCGCAACGTGCTGACCGTCGATCCGGTCAACGCCTCCTACAGCATCGCCGCCGGCGAAGTACGCAGCCGCGGCGTCGAATTCGATTTCAACGGCAAGTTCGCGCGGCACTGGCGCGTTACCGGCAACCTGGCGTATACCGATGCCGCCGTGACCAAAGACAATACGTTGGCAGTCGGTGCGCGCCTGATCAATGTGCCGCGCACTTCAGGCAGCTTGTTGACGGTGTATGAAGATGTCGACACGCAGGGCGGCGTCTATGGCGTGGGCGGCGGCGCCAATTATGTCGGCGCGCGCACCGGCGATGCCGGCGGCAGCTTCATGCTGCCGGCTTACGTAACGGCGAAGGCGCTGGCGTACTGGCAAGTCACACCGGTCGTGCGCTTGTCGCTGGATGTCGGCAACCTGTTCAACAAGCGCTACAACGCCAGTTCCTACAGCAACGTCTGGATTGCGCCCGGCGACGAGCGCACGGTCACGCTCGGATTGAATGCCAGGTTCTGATATCGGGTGTCGGGATCGCGGCATGAAGAGAGCCGCCGGCGTTACACCAGGCCGCCATTGGCGCGCAAAGTCTGGCCGTTGACCCAGTTACCCGGCGCCGCCAGGAAGGCTACCGTCGCCGCAATATCCTCCGGCGCGCCCAGGCGTTCCAGCGGCGCCGCCTTGGACATGCGCTCGACCACTTCCGGCGATTTTCCGTCCAGGAACAGCGCGGTGGCGGTCGGTCCCGGCGCGACGGCGTTGACGGTGATCTGCTTGCCGCGCAATTCCTTGGCGAAGATGTTGGTCATGACTTCGATGGCGCCCTTGGTGGCGGCGTACACCGCATAGCCGGGCAACGCCAGGCCGATCACGCTGGTAGAGAAGTTGACGATGCGGCCGCCCTGTTGCAGGTGCGCGGCGGCGGCGCGCATGGTGTTGAAGCTGCCCTTCAGATTGACCGCGATCAGCCGGTCGAAGGTGGCGTCGTCGGTGTCGGTCAGCATCGGCAGGTTCGGCGGCATGATGCCGGCGTTGTTGATCAGCACGTCGACGCGGCCGAAGGCGGCGATGGTTTGTTCGAACAAAGCGTCGACGGCCTTGGGGTCGGCGACGTCGGCCTGTACGGCGATGGCTTTGCCTTTGCCTTGGCCAGTTGCGATGGCGTCGACTACCTTTTGCGCTTCGGTGGCGTTGCCGGCGTAGTTGACGACCACGGCGTAGCCTTGCTTGCCCAGTTCTTTGGCGATTTCCGCGCCGATGCCGCGCGAGGCGCCGGTGACGATGGCGACTTGCTGTGCGGCGGCGATGTTGGTTTGTTCCATGATGTGCTCCTGATGAATGATTGAAGTCGGGATACGCTGGCCGCGAATGCTGCGAATGCGATCCAGCCGATGAAGCTATTGTGAACCTTGGTCCGGATCGGATAAACAGCCTTAATCTGCTATCACTATTCGAAAATCACCAAGAATGGCATCGTTCATCACCTGAAAAAATGATATTGCCAAGCGTCAGTCCCGCCTCTATGATGTACGACAACATATAAGTGTGAGCAGGCCGGCTATCCGCCGCGACCTGCCACCCAGGAGACCGCATCACCCCTTCTTTGCGACATGCCGCACCGGCATTTCCCGTCGCAGCGCACGCCTA
>Ga0207667_10002562_pt1 | contig 22613 bp, 21 predicted proteins | sample KBSCornC52_FD_184301 | JGI IMG/M metagenome (GOLD analysis project Ga0207667, IMG submission 184301) | Corn rhizosphere microbial communities from Kellogg Biological Station, Michigan, USA - KBS Corn C5-2 (SPAdes) (version 2) | ecosystem: Host-associated > Plants > Roots > Rhizosphere > Soil ...
TGGACGCGGAGCAGCTGGGGGGCGCGATGATCGAACAGCTCGCCCGCCTGTTCGAGACGCCATAAAGTCGAGCCCGGCGCGATCTCTCGCACCGGGCTCGCCCTCGATACGCGACCCGAGGGAGCTTTCGGCGACATTTCCGCCGCGCCATGGCGGCAGGGAGAAAGGGGAAAACCCTGCCACGTAGCAGCGCTTATGCCCGATTCGCGGCAAATGGATGCTGAACCGGCATTGCAGCCGGCGTTCAGATTTCAGCAGTTGAAGCCGGGGCTTAAGCCGCTGCTTTTGCTTGCTTTTTCGTGATCTCGCGCTTGAGCTTGCGAACCTTGGGCGACAGCTTGTCGTCCGCAGTCTTGAGCAGCCAGTTGTCGAGTCCGCCGACATGCTCGACCGAGCGCAGCCCGTGGGTCGACACGCGCAGCTTCACGCTCCGCTCGAGGGCGTCTGAAATCAGCGTGACGTCCTGCAAATTGGGCAGGAACACCCGCTTGGTCTTGTTATTGGCGTGGGAAACATTGTTCCCCACCTGCCGGCCCTTGCCGGTCAGCTCGCAAACGCGCGACATGGTTTGATCCTGATTTTGGCGGGCCGCAGGGCCCGAAATTGCGGTGTGCCCGTTACCCTGTGCTCTCTCGCTCGTCAATGCGCAGGAGAAACTTCCACGGCCAGTTGGGCGTTGCCGCCTCTGAATCGAAATAACGCAACAAGGAACGCATGCGCGCTGTCCTCCTGATCCTCATCATCGTCGTGATCGCCTTCATCGTCGCGATCGCAACCGGTTTCCTTCACGTCAGCCAGACGAGGACGGCGGCGCCGCCGCAAGTCAATGTCAACGGGGCGGGAGTCACCGCCAGAGCCGGGCGGCCCCCGGCGTTCGACGTCGAAACCGGCACCGTCTCCGTCGGCACGAAGCAGCGCCAGGTGGCGGTGCCGATGGTCCAGGTCAATCCGCCCGGCGCCGCCAACACGCAGGACCAGAACGTCACCGGCAACGCGCACTGATCGCCGCCGATGACAGCGCGCGGGCGCCGCGCTAACCCCATCCTATGCCCCTTCGACGAAGCTCCGGCCAGGCGTTTCCATTGCCGCCACCGATGCGCCGCGCGCTCGAGCTCGCCGCGGAGGCGGCTGCCGCCGGCGAGGTTCCCGTGGGCGCGGTGATCACGCGCGGTGAGCTGATCGTTGCGGAGGCGAGGAATGCGATGCGGGGCTCCCTCGACCCGACGGCCCATGCCGAAATCGTGGCAATCCGGGCAGCTTGCGAAGCGCTTGGCCAGCCGCGCCTGGACGGCTGCACCTTGTGGGTCACCCTCGAGCCTTGCGCCATGTGCGCCGCGGCGGCGGCGCTCGCCCGCGTCGATTCCGTCCATTATGCCGCCGACGACCCGAAGGGCGGCGGAGTGATTCACGGCGCCAGGATCTTCTCGCAATCCACCTGCCATCACCGGCCCGAGGTGCTGGGCGGGATCGGCGAGGCCGAATCGGCGGCCCTGCTGAAGCGGTTTTTCGAGGAGCGGCGCCGCTGATCGGCGACGTCGGCTTGCTGGAAGCGGCGTTTGCGGGCAAGACCTCGCCGCCGCCATGAGCGACCATCTTTCACCATTTCCGTGGATCGACGTCATCGTCATCCTGGCGCTGATCGCGCTCAACGCCGTGCTTGCGATGAGCGAAATGGCGATCGTGTCCTCGCGCGAGGCGCGGTTGAAGGCGATGGCCAGGAGCGGCAGCAGCGGAGCCCAGTGCGCGCTCGACCTGTCGGCGGATCCCGGCCGATTCCTGTCCACGGTCCAGACCGGGATTACGCTGATCGCCATCGTCGCCGGTGCTTATTCTGGCACCAACCTTGGCGGACCGACCGCAGAGAGGCTGCAGCTTTTAGGACTGGAACCCGACATGGCCCGGAAGGTCGGCTTCGGGATCGTGATCGCCCTCGTCACTTATGTTTCGCTGGTCGTCGGCGAACTCGTTCCCAAACAGCTCGCCCTCCGCTCGCCGGAGCCGATCGCGGCAATCATCTCGCGCCCGATGCGGTGGCTGTCGCGGGCCGCCGGGCCGTTCGTCTGGCTGCTCGACCGCACCAGCGCGCTCGTGTTCCGGATGCTCGGCCTCAACCGCGAATCGGGAAAAGCGGTGACCGCGGAAGAGCTGCACCTGGTCGTCGCCGAAGCGCAGACCGCGGGAGTGCTGGAGGAAAGCGAGCGGGCGATCATTTCCGGAGTTGTGCGCCTTGCCGACCGACCGGTGCGCGAAGTCATGACTCCGCGCACCGACGTCGACTGGATCGACATTTCCGCGTCGGGCGAGGTGCTCCGCGAAGCGCTGAAGGAAACGCCGCACAGCCGAATTCCGGTCGCCGACGGGTCGGTCGACAATATCGTCGGAGTCGTCCAGGTCCGCGACCTGCTGGAAGCGATGCTCGACAAAAAGCCGCTCAACCTCAGCGGACTGGCGCGTTCGGCGCCGGTCATTCCCGACCTGATGGACGCGATGGACGCGCTGGCGGTGCTCCGCTCGGCCGACGTTCCGCTGGCGCTGGTGCATGACGAGTACGGCCATTTCGACGGGATCGTCACTCCCGGAAGCATCATCGCGGCGCTCGCGGGCGCATTCAGGCACGATATAGAGGAGGGCGACGAGCCCGACATCGTCGAGCGCGACGACGGGAGCTATTTGCTGTCCGGCGCCGCCAGCGCCGACATCCTTTCGGACCGGCTCGGCATTCACCTGCCGCCGGACCGGGATTTCTCGACCGTCGCCGGATTCGCGCTGGAGGTGCTCAAGCACCTGCCCGAAGTCGGCGAGAAGTTCAGCCACGACCGCTGGACGTTCGAAATCGTCGACATGGACGGCCGCAAGATCGACAAGCTGATCGCCGCGCAGAAGAAACGCGGCCAGCGCAAGGAGCCCCAGCCCGAGGGCCGTTGAGGCGGCGGAAATGGCTCCTGCTAGAGCTTTCCGAACCTCTGCTCGAAGCCGTCCTCGTCGCCGCGCGCCAGATACTCGGCCTGGAGCGGGACCTGGTCGCGTTCAAGGCGCCCCTTGAAGGCGCCGAGATGCTGGTCCAGCCGGTCGATATCGCCGTCGCTGAGCCGGGCCAGCTGCTCGAAGCGAGCGATCCCGAGATCGTTGAGCAGCCTAGCGAACTTGGGGCCGACGCCCTTGAGCCGGGTGAGGTCGTCGGGGGGACCCGAAGCGCCGGGGAGGTTCGCGTGGACGGGGGCGCCGATGAATTGGCCGCTGACATCGCCGAACGCCGCAGCGGCTTCGGCGGCGATACCGCGGCCTTCATGTTGCTGCCGCGGCTGCATGTGCGGACGGACGGGGGCTTCGTCCTTCGTCAGCTGGATCCGCTGGCGGGGCCGGAGCAGAATCAGAGCGACGATGACGATGAGTATGATCGCGACGACGATCGCGGGCCAGTAAGCGTTCAGGACATCCATTCTTGTCACCATTTCCACTGCGCGTTGTAGCGGCGCCTGAGCTCGATAAGATAGGCGAGGAGAAGGCCGGCGAGAAACCCGACGATCGCCACCACCGCGGCCTCAAGCAATAAAGGAATACCCCCCGACCGCGACCATGTCGCGCCGCTGACCCCCGGCAGGTCGCTGAGGATCAGGACCAGCTGCGACCGCTGGAAATCGTCGGCCTGTCCCGAAAGCAGCAGCCGCCGGGTGAGAGGCGAGCGATGCAGGCGGGCGGTGACCTGCGTCATTTCATAATTCGCGAGCGTTTCCTGCGCCGAGGCTTCCACCGACCGCGTGAAGCGGTCGGCGGCGCCGATCGGGCCATGCCACAGCCCCGCTCCGCCGACTGCCAGAACCGCCGCGGCGGCCCAGATCCACCGGTGGTTCCAACGGAAACCGATAATTCCCGCGACGAGGCCGAGCGCGATTCCCAGCGCAAAAACGGGCCAGAAGTAGGTCCAGAAGGGGCTCATGCTCTTTCCCGCTGCACTTCGCGCCAGCCTATATCGCGCCGGTGGAAGCCGTCGGCGAAGTCGATCTGGTCCACGGCGCGATAGGCGCGGGCACGGGCATTGGCGAAGGTGTCGGCCGTCGCCGTGACCGCGAGGACCCGACCGCCTTTGGCGACCAGGCCGAGCTCGCTTCGAGCAGTCCCCGCATGAAAGACGGCGACCCCCTCGACCTGCTCGGCAGCTTCCAGTTCCCGGATCAGGCCGCCGCTGACAGGCGTTGCCGGATAGCCCCGGGCCGCGACGATTACAGTCACCGCGAATTGGTCCGACAGCCGCGGTTCGACCTCGGCGATTCGGCCGCTCGCGACCGCCAGCAGAAGCTCGGCGAGGTCGCCCTCGACCCGGGGCATGATCGCTTCGCATTCGGGATCGCCGAAGCGGACATTATACTCGATGAGCTTCGGTCCGGCGGAGGTCAGCATCAGTCCGGCATAAAGAATTCCGGAGAACGGGGTTCCCGCTTCCGCGAGCGCGCGCGCAGTGGGCCGCACGATCTCGTCCATCGTCCGCCGTTCGAGCTCGGCGGTAAGCACCGGCGCGGGGCTGTAGGCGCCCATCCCGCCGGTGTTCGGCCCGCTATCGCCTTCGCCGACCCTCTTGTGGTCCTGGGCGGTCGCGAACAGCAGGGCCGTGGCGCCGTCGACCAGCGCGAACAGGCTCGCCTCCTCGCCTTCGAGATACTCCTCGATGACGAGCGCGCAATCGCCGGCGGCGGCGATCGCCTCCTCGGCTTCGGCGCGGGTGGTGGCGACGGTGACTCCCTTGCCGGCGGCCAGCCCGTCCGCCTTGATCACGACGGGAATGCCGAAATCGCCGAGCGCGGCCATCGCCTCGGCGGCACTTTGTGTCCGAACATAGCGAGCGGTCGGAATCCCGTTCGCCTCGCACAGATCCTTGGTGAAGCCCTTCGACCCTTCGAGCTGCGCCGCGGCGGCGTTGGGCCCGAAGACGGCAAATCCGGCGTCGCGAAGGCAATCGGCGACTCCGGCGACCAGCGGCGCTTCCGGGCCGATCACGACCAGGTCGATGCTCCGCTCGCTCGCCACGGCGACGACCGCCTTCCGATCGCAAGGATCGAGCGCGATGCATTCGGCCCAGCGCGCGATTCCCGGATTGCCCGGCGCGGCAAGGAGGGTTTCGCAGCTGGGCGATTGCCTCAGCCGCCACGCAAGCGCATCTTCCCGACCGCCCGAACCGAGTAGAAGTATATTCAATGGATCTCCCCGACGACGCGCGCTCCGGCCTGTTAGCCAACGTGGCGCCCGGCGACAATTCGCCGGCGCTGAGCGTCGGCGAGCTGGCCGGCTCGTTGAAGCGCCTTATCGAAAGCGAATTCGGGCAGGTTCGGGTCCGCGGCGAGATTTCGGGGTTCAAGCGCCACAGCTCGGGTCATTGCTATTTCTCGATGAAGGACGAAAGCGCCTGCATCGATGCGGTGATCTGGCGAGGCAATGCCAATGGGCTGGCGTTCCGGCCGGAAGACGGCGCCGAGGTCATCGCCACCGGCAAGATGACCACCTACGCCGGCCGCTCGAAATACCAGCTGGTGGTGGAGCGGCTCGAGTTGGCCGGCGAGGGGGCGCTCATGGCATTGCTGGAGCGCCGAAGGAAGGCACTCGCCGCCGAAGGGCTGTTCGACGAAAACCGCAAGCGCAAATTGCCCTTCCTTCCCAGGGTCATTGGAGTTGTGACCTCGCCGACCGGAGCGGTGATCCGCGACATTCTACACCGGCTGGAGGACCGCTGCCCGACCCACGTCCTGTTGTGGCCGGTGCCGGTCCAGGGCGAGGGCGCATCAGCGAAGATCGCCGCCGCGATCCGCGGCTTCTCGGCGGTGGAGTCCGGCGGCCCGGTCCCGCGGCCCGACCTGCTGATCGTCGCTCGCGGCGGCGGCTCGGTCGAGGATCTCTGGGCGTTCAACGAGGAGGACGTCGTCCGAGCCGCGGCCGATTGCCCGATCCCGCTGATTTCCGCCGTCGGCCACGAAACCGACACCACCCTGATCGATCACGCCGCAGACCGGCGAGCGCCAACGCCGACGGCCGCAGCGGAGATCGCGGTGCCGGTCCGGTCGGAGCTTCTCGCCTTCGTCGACGAGCTTGGGCGAAGGGCGCAAAACTGCCTCTCGCGAATGGCCGACCGGTCCCGCGAGCGGCTGGAGCTTACCGCCTGCCGCTGGCCGCAACCGCAGGCGCTGTTCGCGCCGGCGGTCCAGCGGCTGGACGAGATCGGCGATCGGCTTCCGCGAGCGCTCGCCTCGCGAGCGGGCGACGCGCGAGCGAATCTGAATGGCGTCGCGCCGAGGCTCCGCCCCGAGCTGCTTTTCGACCGGATCAGCCGTTCGGCGGAGCGGCTTGCGGCGCTGTGGAAGATGGCGGAGCTGGTCCACCCCGACCGCCCGCTGTCGCGCGGTTTCGTCCGGGTCACCGATCGCGCCGGCAAGACATTGGCCCGAGCGGCCGAAGCGATCGCCGCGAAGGTCCTGACGTTGCATTTCGGCGATGGCGAAGTCACGGCGGCGACGGAGCCGGGGGGCGCTCCGGTTGAGCGCAAGCGCCGCTCTTCCTATGTAGCGTCCCAGCCCGGCCTTTTCGACGACGGCGGCGAACCAGGAGGAAGTGATCCATGTTGATGACCGGAAGCGGAGCGCCGGCGCGGGTGCGCTATCTTCCGGGCACCTTCCGGGTGCTCAGCAACGGCGATCATGTCGTGTGCGCCGTCACCGGCGCGCAAATCCCGCTTCACGAGCTGAAATATTGGAGCGTCGAGCGGCAGGAGGCCTATGTCGATGCCGACTCCAGCCTCAAGGCCGAACGGCGCGCCGGCAAGCTTTAGGCGTCAGCCGACGCGCTTCACCTTGATCCCGCTCTGGCCGGGAATGCTCAGCCAGAAAGTCCCCAGCGAGCCACGCTTGACGATCACCTTCTTGCCGGGCCTCGGGTCGAGCCCGGGATAGTCGTCCGTCTGGCTCCACACCGAGCCGTCGGCGAGCGTGATCACCAGGCCTCCCTCGGGATTGCGGCCGGCGCTCCTGATCGTGCTATCGATCTGCTTCACCTCGTCGTCGCTGCCGCCGAAGATCCCGCCGAAATCCGGAATCGAAAATCCGAACAGCGAGCGCTTCGCCGCGCGCGCCTTTTCGCGATCCACGAAGACCAGGTCTTTCGCCTGGATCGCCTGGGCCATGGACGCCGTCTCGCGGTCGAAGCAGGCGAGTCGCTGGTCGGCCGCGGCGATCGAGCGACAGTCCATCAGCCGCTGGACCGGCACCGGATTTCCAACCTGGGCCGGCGTTGCGGCCTCGGCCGCTCCCGCGGCGATCAGTGCAAAACCACCGGCAACGATTGCAAGATTGATCATTCCACCCCTCGCTGATCGAGCGTCTGCACACTAGGCCGAGGGCCGCAATCCCGGCAAGTGGGTCGCTGTTGCATATTTGATACAGCGCGTTGACAACTTGATGCGATTTGCCCGGCAAGCGTTGCCAGCGCGTCGGGCCTTCACTTATCAACAGGTGCAGTTCGGCAGTTTCGCACTGTCGCGCCATGGCGGTCGTGCAAGTGGCACGACCCTATAAGGGGATGGTTTTATGAAGCTCGATTTCCGTCAGCGTCTTCTCGCAACGACGCTCCTCGTCGGCGCCAGCGCGGTCGCCACGCCTGCTTTTGCGCAGGACACGAACCCGAACACGAATCCGCCTGACAGCAGCGCGGTCCCGACGGCTCCGCAGACCACGGCTCCGGTCGAGGCTGCACCGGTTCCGAGCACGTCGGCAACCGGCGAGCAGGTGAAGCGCAGCCAGGACATCATCGTCACCGGTTCGCGCATCCCGCAGCCGAACCTTGAGTCGGCCAGCCCGGTGACGGTCGTGACCAGCCAGGAAGTGAAGGTTTCCGGTACGTCGCGTACTGAGGACCTGATCAACTCGCTGCCGCAGGTGTTCGCGACCCAGGGTTCGAACATCTCGAACGGCTCGAGCGGAACTGCCACCATCGATCTTCGCGGCCTCGGCTCGAAGCGCAGCCTGGTGCTGGTCAACGGCAAGCGTCTCCAGGCCGGTGACACCGGCAACCCCGTCGCCGACATCAACTTCGTCCCGGCGGTGATGATCAAGCGCGTTGACGTCCTGACCGGCGGTGCATCGTCCGTGTACGGCGCCGACGCGGTCGCCGGCGTCGTCAACTTCATCCTGGACACGACCTTCACTGGCTTCCGCATCGACGGCCAGGCCAGCGTGTTCAACCACAACAACAAGGCCTCCAGCCAGATCCTCGACGCGAACGCCGCCAAGGGCTTCCTGCCGCCGCACGGCTGGAGCACCAACGGTGGAGCGCAGGACATCGCCGGAATGTTCGGCGCAGCCTTCGACGACGGTCGCGGCCACGTCACCGCCTACGCGACCTACCGCACCCAGGATCCGATCCTGCAGTCACAGCGCGACTATTCGTTCTGTGCCCTGACCGCGCTTCCTGACGTCGATCCGCGCCGCGCGGCTCCGCCTAATGGTCTCGGTCAGACGTCCCGGCCCGACGTTGCCTCACTCGGCCGCAACTTTAATTGCTCGGGTTCGGGCACGTCGGCGACAGGCACGTTCCTCCGCTACGACCCGAACTTCAATCCGCTTGGAACGTCGCAGGTCAGCGGGAACAAGTTCGTCCCGGGTTCGACGCCATTCAACTTCAACCCGTACAACTACTTCCAGCGGCCTGACGAGCGCTACACGTTCGGCGCGTTCGCGGACTATGAGATCAGTCCGGCCTTCAAGCCGTACGCCGAGCTCATGTTTATGGACGACCGTTCGGACGCGCAGATCGCGCCGTCGGGCGACTTCGGTAACACCAACCGTATCGCCTGCGACAACGCGCTCCTGTCGGCCCAGCAGCGGAACCTCCTCTGCGCCGCCGGCAACACGTTCACGGATTCGCTCAACGGCCAGCAGGGCGTCGAGCAGACCTACACCTACATCCTCCGTCGTAACGTCGAAGGCGGTGGCCGTGACGACGATATCCGTCATACCGACTATCGCATCGTCGCCGGTATGCGCGGCGACGCCACGCGCGGCATCTCCTACGATGCGTACTACCAGTTCGGCCGTACGCTTCGGAACGAGACCTACCTCAACGACTTCTCGGTCACCCGGCTTGGCCGCGCGATCGACGCGGTCGCGGTCCTGAACGGCGCAATCGTCGCACCGGGTACGCCTGGCGCAACGATCGAGTGCCGTGCGGCCTTCACCGGCATCGACCCGAACTGCGTCCCGTACAACATCTTCCAGACGGGCGGGGTCAATCCTGCGGCCCTGAACTACCTTCAGACCCCGGGCTTCCAGCGTGGCATCATCAACGAGACGATCGCTCACGCCGACTTCACCATCAACGGCGACGAGTACGGCTGGCGCTCCCCGTGGGCGGAAACCGGACTCGGCATCAACGTCGGCGCCGAGTACCGCAAGGAATCGCTCGATCTCAAGGTCGATCAGGCGTTCTCGAGCGGTGATCTCGCCGGCCAGGGCGGTCCGACCCCGAACGTGCAGGGCCAGTTCGACGTTCGCGAACTGTTCGGCGAAGTCCAGTTGCCGATTGTCGAGCACAACTTCATCGACAACTTCACGATCACCGGCGGCTACCGCTATTCGAACTACCATGTGGCCGGAAACAGCTTCAACACCGACACGTACAAGCTGCAGGCTGAACTGGCGCCGATCCCGGACATCCGGTTCCGCGCCAGCTACAACCGGGCGGTTCGTGCGCCGAACATCGTCGAGCTGTTCTTCCCGCAGTCGCTGGGTCTCTCGGGAACGGTCGATCCGTGCGCTGGCTCCACTCCAGTCGGCACCCTCGCCCAGTGCCAGCTCACGGGTGTGACCGCTGCCAAGTACGGCAGCGTCTCGTCTAACCCGGCCAACCAGTACAACGGCCTGTTCGGCGGCAATCAGAACCTGCTTCCGGAAAAGGCCGACACCTGGACGGCGGGCGTGATCCTGCAGCCGCGGTTCATTCCGGGCCTGGCGCTGACGGCGGACTACTTCAACATCAAGGTCAAGAACCTGATTTCGGCGCCGTCGTTCTCGGGTGTGTTGAACGGATGTATGGGCATCGGCGGAGCCACCCAGGATCTCACCCTTTGCGACCTGATCCATCGCAACACTGCGACGCAGTCGCTGTGGCAGGGTTCCGACCCCGCAACCGCCGGTTACGTCATCCTGAAGAACCGGAACTTCAGCGGCGTCGGCCTGTTCACGAAGGGCTTCGACTTCCAGGGCAACTACTCGCGTCGCCTCGGCGGCCTGGGCACCATGAACATCGCCTACGTCGGTACCTATGTCACGAAGCTGGGCTCCCCGACCGACAGTCAGCCGGGAACCTTCGCCGGTTCGACTCCGAGCCCGAAGTACCGTCACACCCTCCGCGTCGGCCTGACCATGCCGAACGGCCTCGGGATCTCGGCCCGCTGGCGGCACTTTTCGGGCGTGAACTGCGATTGGCAAACCCAGTCGGAGTGCTCGGTCACGATCGATCCGGACGGCAAGGCTGGTCTGCTGCCTCCGGAGCGGCATCCGCTCCCGGGCAACCAGCGCCTGAGCGCCCAGGACTTCTTCGACCTGACGTTCACCGCTCGTCTGGCTCAGCGCCTCAACCTGCGCATCGGCGCCAACAACATCTTGGACAAGGATCCGCCGGTTGCGGGCAGCCAGGCCATCCCGGCCGGCTTCGGCAACGGCAACACCTATCCGCAGGTGTACGATGCTCTCGGCCGCTACCTGTTCGCGGGCTTCACGGTCGACTTCTAAGTCGCCGCGAAGAGGCAAAGATTGCGGCGGGTCTCCTCGGAGGCCCGCCGTTTTCTTTTGTAGATGATTGATTTTCCGCCAGCGATGGACACAGTTGCACCTGTGAACGTGGCAACGGGATTGGAAAATCAGGCCGACAAGGCGGCGGCGGCCGGGGACCTGGCGGCCGCGCGCCGTTCGCTCGAGCAGGCGCTGGACTCCGGCGACGCCACGCTCGATCTGTGGATGAAGCTCAGCGCGGTTCGCCGCGCGCTTGGCGATGTCGCTGGCGCCATCGACGCCGTCGACCGCGGCCTGGCCCTTTCCCCGCTCGACTTCTCGGCGCTGCTCGCCCGGGCGATGCTGCTGGAGCGAAGCGGCAGTGCCAATTCGGGAGCCGCCTTCAGCAGGGCGGTCGCGCAGCTTCCGCCGGGAGAGGATTTGCCCAAAGCGCTCGCGCCGGCGATCGAGCACGCAAGAGCGCGGGCTGCCGAGCATGAGGCCGCGTTCGAGGGCCGCCTCCTGACGTCCCTCCCGGACTCGCTCTCGAACGTTGAGCGGGAGCGCCTGCAACGTTTCGCTTCGAACACGTCGCGCCGCACACGGCACTTTCATCAAGAGCCGACGAACTTCCACTTTCCAGGCTTGCCCGAAATCGAGTTCCACGATCCCGGTCAGTTTGCCGGCATCGCGGAAATCGAGTCCGCCACCGACACCATTCGCGGTGAATATGAGGCCTTGGTCCGTTCCGAGCTCGGAGAGCTTGTCCCCTACACCCAATATCCGGAGCACGTCCCGCTCGCCCAGTGGAAGGAGCTCAACAACAACCGCGATTGGACCGCGATCCACCTGCTTCAGAACGGCCGGAGGGTCGAGGCCAATGCCAAGCACTGCCCCGTCACCCTGGAGCTCCTCTCGAGGCTACCGCAGCCGAACATTCCCGGCGCAGCCCCGAACGCGATGTTCTCGCTGCTCGCTCCCCGGACCCGCATCCCGCCGCACACCGGGGTCGCCAATGTCCGCTTGGTGGCCCATCTGCCGCTGATCGTCCCGCCGGGTTGTGGATTTCGCGTCGGCGCGACGACGAGGGGCTGGAACGTGGGCGAGGCGTTGGTCTTCGACGACACCATCGAGCACGAGGCGTGGAACGACAGCGACCAGCTGCGGGTGGTCCTGATTTTCGACTTGTGGGTGCCGGCTATCGACCGGGCCGAGCGCGACGCGGTCGCGAAGATGATCGGCGCGGCAGGTGTCAGCTTCAAGGGCGCATGACTTGACCGGCAAAGCGTCACCGATGCCGCCGGACGATGTCAGCTTCGACCAGGCGCTCGCGGCGTACGAGGCCGGCGAACGCGAATCGCTTCTCGCCGCACTGGACAAGACCTTGCGGCGCGATCCGTCGGACTCGAGGTTGTGGCATCTGCACGGCCTCGTCCTCCGCGATCTCGAAAGAAGGGCCGAAGCGATCGATTCGCTGCGCAGGTCTGCGGAACTTGGACCCAATTCGGCGCGCGCCGCACATGCGCTGGCGCGAACCTTGTTCGAAGCGGGCCTTCCCAGCCTCGAGGCGTACGGGAGAGCGCTGCGTCTAGCGCCCGCCGATACCGAAATCCTCGCCGGAATGACCTCCGCTTTCGCGGCGGAAGGCGAAGCCGATTCCGCCATCGAAGGCCTCGCCAGGATCCTGTCGCGGTCGCCGCATTGGGCGGAGGGCCACGTCCTGCTCGCCAAGCTGCGCTGGGCGCAGGGCGAGCGCGAAGGATTCGCCCGCAGCTTCGAGCCCGCGCTGGCGGCGATGCCCTCCAATGCGGACCTCTGGCGCGAATATCTGATCGCGCTTCTTCATGCCGAGCAGTGGGATGAAATGTTGCGAGTGGTTGCCCGCGGCCGGGAGAAGCTTGGCGACAACCTGATCTTCGCCGCCAATGAAGCGATCGTCGCGACCGAGACCGGCGACTGCGAGCGGGCGGAAGCCTTGTTCGCTCCGCTGGTCGGCGTCGACGATGCGACGCTCCAGGTCCGCCGTGTCCGCCATTATGTGCGGTGGGGCCGGCCGCAGCAGGCGGACTCGATCATCGCTGGCTGGTCCGGCCGTCCCGAGGCTTTCATGTTCTGGCCCTATGCGTCGATCGCCTGGCGCATGATGGGGGATTCGCGCTGGGACTGGCTGGAAGGGGACGAGCGATTCGTCGGCGTCTACGACATCGCCGACAGGCTGCCGCCGCTCGACGTTCTGGCGAGCAGCCTCCGCAATCTCCACTCGCTGAAAGCCCAGCCGCTCGAGCAGTCGTTGCGCGGGGGAACGCAGACCGAGGGCGACATCTTCATGCATGTCGATCCCGTGCTCGTGCAGCTTCGCGAGGCGGTCCGGACGACGGTGGCCGAACATGTCGCGAAGCTGCCGCAGCCGGACCCCGGCCACCCGCTGCTGGCATCCCCGCGGCATTCGATACGGTTCGCCGGCGCCTGGTCGGTGTGGCTCAAGACCGGCGGCTTCCACGCCAATCATGTCCACCCCGTGGGCTGGATAAGCTCGGCATTGTACATCGTCCTTCCGCCCGATCTTGGAAAGGACGAGGCCGGCTTCCTCACTCTTGGCGACCCGACCTCGCCGACGATGAAGATCGCCATGCCGCCGCTGCGCACGATCGAGCCCAAGCCGGGGCGGCTCGCTCTGTTTCCGTCCTACATGTGGCATGGCACGCGGCCCTTCGGCGAGGGAGAGCGGATCACCGTGGCGTTCGATGTCGCCGTTCCCGGCGGGCGACCCGAGGGTAGCCAATAATCTAAGCTGCTCTGAAGTTGCCCGTTTTGGCGATTCGGCTTAAGCTGGCCCCGGAAGTGAGGTGAGGTCGAGATGTTGAAGTCTGTCATTCTCGTAGTGGCCGGTGTTGCTGTTGCCATGCCCGCAGCCGCGCAAAATACCATTCAGCCGCAGCCGGTGCAGACGGCGACCGCAAACTCCGACGTGAACAAGCTCGTCTGCAAAAAGGAAGAGGAGATCGGCTCGCGCCTCGCGGTGAAGAAAGTCTGCCTGACCGTCCAGCAGTGGCAGGAACGCGCGACCGACGACCGTCAGCAGCTCGAACGCGTCCAGCAGGGTGCAAGAGGACCCAGCTCGGGCGGCTGATCAGTTGTCGAAATGCTCGCCGAGCGCTTGCTTGAGCGCCATTTGGTAGTTTCTCCATCGCCCGCTCGATCGCGCGTGCAGCGGCTCGCGCACTTGCCACACGCTTGCGGTTTTGACGGCGCCGCTGCGGCGGTGAAAGTCGAGCAGCTCGTCCTCCCACTCCAGGTCGAGGAAAGCGAGTAGCCGGTCGAGGATCGGCTTCGGTTCGAGCACCAGCGAATCGTAATCGACTTCGAAAATGTCACCTGGATACAAGCGCTTCCAGTGCGCCATCAGCCGCTCATATTGCGCATGCCAATGCGCGGCATCGGCGAGGTCCAGCGCATAGGGCATGGCCGGTCCCAAGTGCAGGAAATGGAGCGACAGCAGAGTGTCGAGCCGGTTGCGCCGGGTGTGGACGATCCTCGCGTCGGGAAACAGGGTCTTGATGAGACCCACGTGCAGGAAATTGTCGGGCCGCTTGTCGGTCACCATCGAGCCGGGGCTGGCGAACGGCGCCAGGCCGTCGCGGTAGAAAGTCCGCCAGCGCTCGATTGTCGACTCGTCCGCGGCGGGCACGGCTTCCGGATAACCGGGGATGCGCGAAACGAGCTCGGGAATCAGGTCCAGCTCGCCGGCCGAAACGATTCGGCTGTGGCTGGCGAGGATCTGCTCAACCAAGGTTGAGCCGGAGCGGAACATCCCCAGGATGAAAATTGGCGGGTTTGACGAGGTTGCACCGCCAGCCGGCTTCGCGAAGGCGGCGATCAGCCGATCGACGAAGCGCTCATGCGCCGCACGGTCGTAGCCGCGGAAAGCGGGCCCGAAACTGTCGCGACTGGATCGGTTCGCTGCCTCATAGGCCGCGAATGCCTGGTCATAAGCGCCGCGCGCATCGAGCAGCCGCCCAAGCGCGAACCCCAGGTCTGCGCGCCCCGCCGGGTCGGCCTCGCGTGCAACCGCGTCCTGCAACCGCTCGATCAGCTCGGCCGCGGCGTCCGTGTTGGCGCCCACGACACCGGCAAGGCGGCTAAGCGCGAGCGGGTCGCCGGGAGCTGAGTCGAGCGCGCGCCGGTACGCCGCTTCTGCTGCCGCCCTGTCGCCGCGATCCTCGTGGAGATTGCCCAGGTTGAGCAGCGCCGGGAGATAATCCGGACGGAACTTCAGTGCCGCCTGCAGCTCCGCCTCGGCTTCGTCATGGCGCGCCAGCTGGTCCGACAGGATGACCGACCGGTTGAGGTGCACTTCCTGCGGGTCGCGAACCCCGCGTCGGAGCGCCTCGCCATAGGAATCGAGCGCCGCCTCGTACTGCCGCGCGCGGCGCTGGAGCCAGCCGAGATTGTACCAGCTGTCGGGAAGGTCCGGTTCGCGATCGAGGACTGCCCGGTACGCGCCGATCGCCTCGTCGACGCGGCCCGCCCGGCGAAACGCCGCAGCGCGTTCCAGCAATGCCGCAGTTTCCCGGTCCATGCCTGGTGCGTAGCCGCCTGGGCCACGCGCCGGAAGAGCCCTTACTCGGCGGCTTCGCGCACTTCGCCGACCGGCTCCAGCACCAGCTGGCCTTCGCCCTCGTCGACGCGCACGGTGTCGCCGTCCCGGATCCGGCCCGACAGCAAAGCGTCGGCGAGCGGGTCCTGCAGATATTTCTGGACCGCGCGCTTTAGCGGCCGGGCGCCGTAGACGGGGTCGTAGCCGACCCGGCCGAGCCATTCGCGCGCCGCTTCGCTGAGCATCAAGGTGATCTTGCGCTCTTCGAGCAGCTTCTGGAGCCGGGCCATCTGGATGTCGACGATCGGCCCCATGTGCGCCGCGCCGAGGCGGTGGAAGAGGATGATCTCGTCGAGCCGATTGAGGAACTCCGGCCGGAAATGGGCGCGGACGACTTCCATCACCTGCGTCTCGACCTTCTCCACCGGCTCGTCCTCGCCAAGGCTGGCGAGATATTGCGAGCCGAGGTTGGAGGTAAGGATGATGATGGTGTTGGTGAAATCGACCGTGCGGCCCTGGCCGTCGGTCAGGCGGCCGTCGTCGAGCACTTGCAGGAGCACGTTGAACACGTCGCCGTGCGCCTTCTCGACCTCGTCGAAGAGGACGACCTGGTAGGGCCGCCGCCGGACGGCTTCGGTCAGCACTCCGCCTTCCTCATAGCCGACATAGCCCGGCGGAGCGCCGATCAGCCGGGCCACCGCGTGCTTCTCCATGAACTCGCTCATGTCGATCCGAACCATGGCGCTCGAGTCGTCGAAAAGGAATTCGGCAAGCGCCTTGGTGAGCTCGGTCTTGCCGACTCCGGTGGGACCCAGGAACAGGAACGACCCAAGCGGCCGGTTCGGGTCTTGCAAGCCGGCGCGGGCGCGGCGGACGGCGGCGGAGACGGCCTTCACCGCCTCCTCCTGCCCGATGACGCGGGCGCCGATCGCCTGCTCCATCTGCATCAGTTTCTCGCGCTCGCCTTCCATCATCCGCTCGACCGGAATCCCGGTCCAGCGGCTGACGACGGCGGCGATGTCCTGGTCGGTGACCTCCTCGCGGAGCATCGCGCCTTTCGAGGCGACCTGCGCGTCTGCAAGCTGCTTCTCGAGTTGCGGAATGCGCCCGTACTGCAGCTCCCCGGCCTTGGCGAGGTCGCCGCCGCGCTGCGCCTGCTCGAGCTCGAGGCGGGCACCGTCGAGCTGCTCCTTGATCTTCGCTTCGGCCGAAATCTTCTCCTTCTCGGCCTGCCAGCGTTGGGTCAGCTCCGCCGATTGCTGCTCGAGGTTGGCGAGCTCGTTCTCGAGCTTGCCAAGCCGCTCCTTCGACGCCTTGTCCGGCTCCTTCTTCAGTGCCTCGCGCTCGATCTTGAGCTGGATGATTCGCCGATCGAGATTCTCGATCTCCTCCGGCTTCGATTCGACCTCCATCCGGATCCGGCTCGCCGCCTCGTCCATCAGGTCGATCGCCTTGTCCGGAAGGAATCGATCGGTGATGTAGCGGTTCGACAGAGTCGCCGCCGCGACGATCGCCGCGTCGGTGATCCGGACTCCGTGGTGGAGCTCGTATTTCTCCTTCAGCCCGCGAAGGATCGAGATGGTATCGGGAACGGTCGGCTCGCCGACGAAAACCGGCTGGAAGCGTCGTTCCAGCGCCGCGTCCTTCTCGACATATTTGCGATACTCGTCGAGCGTCGTTGCGCCGATGCAGTGGAGCTCGCCGCGTGCCAGCGCCGGCTTCAGCAGGTTCGACGCGTCCATCGCGCCTTCGCTTTTCCCCGCGCCAACCAGAGTGTGCATCTCGTCGATGAACAGGATGATCTCGCCCGCGCCCTGCTTCACCTCGTCGAGGACGCCCTTCAGCCGCTCCTCGAACTCGCCCCGATATTTCGCGCCCGCGATCAGCGAGCCCATGTCGAGCGCAAGCAGGCGCCGGTCCTTGATTCCGTCGGGAACGTCGCCGTTGGTGATCCGGATCGCCAGCCCCTCGACGATTGCCGTCTTGCCGACGCCCGGCTCGCCGATCAGCACCGGATTGTTCTTGGTCCGGCGGGCGAGCACCTGGATAGTTCGGCGGATTTCCTCGTCGCGGCCGATGACGGGGTCGAGCTTGCCCTCGCGCGCCGCCTCGGTGAGGTCGCGGGTGTAGCGCTTCAATGCGTCATAACGGTCTTCGGAAGCTTGGGTGTCCGCCGTCCGTCCACCCCGCAGCTTCTCGATCGCGGCGTTGAGGTTCTGCGGCTTCACGCCCGCGTTTTCGAGCGCCTCGGCGACGCTGGTGCCCTTGGCCAGGGTCATCGCCAGGAGGATCCGCTCGACCGTCACATATTGGTCGCCCGCTTTCTTCGCGACTTCCTCGGCCTGGTCGAGGAGCCGGATCGTGTCGCCATCCATCGCCGGGGCGGACGTCGCGCCGCTGCCCGTTACCGTCGGGATTTTGGCGACGAGCGCGTCGACTTCGCGCTTCGCTGTCTTGGCGTCTCCGCCCGCGGCCTGGATCAGCCCCGCGGCCATTCCCCGCTCGTCGTCGAGCAAAGCCTTGAGCAAATGCGCGGGCGTGATCTGCTGGTTATGCTCGCGAACCGCGATCGTCTGCGCGGCCTGCAGGAAGCCCCGGGCGCGGTCGGTCAGCTTTTCAAAGTCCATTCAAAGCCCCTCTTTCGATCGGAGCGATATGGTGTGGTATATCGGCAACACAAGGGGACAAAGCCCTAGTGCTTCGGCGGCACAATATCCTGAGGTTGGGAAACGGAAATTTGTGCTTTTGTTTCCGCCGCTTGCGTTTGGGCAGGTAAGGGCTGGCCGACCGAGGCGATATCCGATGGATGGACGATCGGCGGGCATAAAGCGAGGACCGCCGGGTCCATGTTCCAGCGGCGGAACTTGGTGCTGTCCACGTGGAAGCGCAGATAGGCGTAGAATCCGAGGCCAGCGCCGTAGCGATCTCCGTTACGGGTGTGGGCGGCGCACAAAGTCTGGATCAAGGCTTCGCGACTGATTGGTTTCAGCGGGACCATGTCGATCGCCGAAGCCTGCTTGTGCGCGCTTTCGGGCGCTCCGCCGGCGCATTTGTTGAGCATCGGATTGCGATAGACCGACACGGGCTCCACCGGGCCGACTGCGGGGATCACATAATCGCGAACATAGCGAAGCGTCTGGATGATGTGCGGCCATTCGCTCGTCGGTGGAACCTCGAACGGCTGCGCCCCGCATTCCTGCCACGACGTCGCGGTGCGCAGCAGCTGCCAGGTCGGCACGATTCCGCCGACCTCTGCCGAGCCGAGATAGTCGTTGAACGCCTTGACCTCTGCGGCTCGCGCCGGCTCGGCGAGATACCAGCTGCGATAGCCCGGCTCGTCCTGGCCGGCGCTGATATAGGCCGTCGCCGGGTCCCACGCGGCTGGAGAAGGCGCCGACGGAGGAGGAGCAGGGGGAGGGATGGCGTCTTGAGTCACTGCGGGCGGCGCGAGAAGCATCGACAGGAACAGGAGCATGCGCATCGCCGCGATGATACTCGCGTGACGCCGCTTGAAAAGCGCTCAGCGCTGGGCAACACCGCGTTTATGGGCCAGCCGATCGATGTCGACCTCCCGCACAAGCTCGGGAAAGAAGAGGCGAAGCGCCGGATCGGCAACAATATCCACCTGTTGCACAAGCAGCTTCCCGGCGGCGGCGAGGTCAAATCGCGCTGGGAAGGCGACACGATGAAGCTGTCGGTCGCGGCGATGGGCGATTCGATAAACGCCGATCTTACCGTGTTCGACAACAAGGTTCATTGTCATTTCGACCTGCCGGGCCTGCTCGGGATGTTCGCCCAGCCGATCGCGGGCATGCTCAAGGCCAAGGGCGGCGACATCCTCCTCGAGGACCATACAGACTGATGAGGAATTTCGCCGTGGTCGGATCGGGGCCGGGGGGCTTCTACACCGCGGAGGCACTCAACAAGGCCTATGGCGACCAGGCACGCGTCGATATTCTCGACCGCTATCCGGTGCCGTACGGGCTGGTCCGCTTCGGGGTCGCGCCCGACCACCAGTCGCTGAAAGCGGTGTCGAAGCGCTACGACACGACCGCCGAGAGTCCGGGCGTCGATTTCATCGGCAATGTCACGGTCGGCCGCGACCTCTCCATCGCCGAATTGCTCGAGCTTTATGACGCGGTGGTACTGGCGATCGGGGCGCCGCACGACCGCAAGCTCGGCATAACCGGCGAGGACCTGCCGGGCGTGATCGGCTCGGCGGCCTTTGTCGGCTGGTACAACGGCCACCCGGAGTTCGCCGATCTGGACCCGCCGCTCGGCGGCAGCCATGCGGCCGTGATCGGCAACGGCAATGTCGCGCTCGATTGCGCCCGGATCCTGGCAAAGACCCGTGGCGAGCTCGAGGGCGGCGACATTGTCGGCCACGCGCTCGATGCGCTGGAAGCCTCGCCGATTCGTACCGTCACCATTCTTGGCCGTCGCGGCCCGCTTCAGATTTCGATGACTCCAAAGGAACTCGGTGAGCTCGGGCGAATCGAGGCGGCGACTCCCGTCGTCGATCCCGCCGATTTTCCGCCCGCGGACGCCGACGAGGCGCTCGAACCCGGGCAGCGCAAGTCCGTGACTCTCCTTCGAGACTATGCCGCGAATGGTCCGGACCCGTCAAAGCCGACGCGGATGGTCTTCGATTTTTTCGCCAAGCCGCTCCGGGTCGAGGGTGACGGCAAGGCGGAGCGGCTGATTGTCGAGCGAACGCGACTCGACGAGAATGACCGCGCCGTCGGCACCGGAGAGACCTATGAAGTTCCGGCGAGCCTTGTGATCAGCTCGATCGGCTATTCGACGCCGCCGATGGAGGGCGTTCCCTACGACGAGCGCGGCGGCAAGTTCCTCAACGACACGGGCAGGATCGCGGACCGGCTCTATTGCGTCGGCTGGGCCCGGCGCGGCCCGTCGGGGACGATCGGAACCAATCGGCCCGACGGCTATGAAGTCGCGGCGCAGATCGAGGCGGCAATGCCGCCCGGAAGCTCCGGCGAGCGACCCGGAGCCGAGGGCCTGAAAGCGCTGCTCGCGACCCGCAACGTCATGCCCACCGATTACGACGACTGGCGCAAGATCGAGCGAACCGAAGCGGCGAACGCCCGCCCCGGCTCCCCGCGCGAGAAATTCGTCCGCATCGAGGATTGGTTGAAGGCGGTCGGACGATAGGCCGCTTGCGCTCTCGCAAACCCCCATCTATCTAGCCGCGGCCTTGGCTCCCGTCGCGACCTCGTGTCGCAACTCAAGCGGGTTCCGGTCGGGGAGTAGCTCAGCCTGGTAGAGCACTGTCTTCGGGAGGCAGGGGCCGGAGGTTCGAATCCTCTCTCCCCGACCAATCGCTCTTGCAGGACCATTCGGGGAATGGTCCGAAACAGCGATGACGCGCAGGACTGCACGCGGCGGTCCGAGCATGATCATCATCCGATGGATGTCGAGTTGATCCAGCCGCGCCCTTAAACCTTCGTCAGTGCCGATCCCTTGTGCGCGGCGATGTGATCCGTCTTGTCGCTCTTGATCTCGTACTGCGGCTCGTCGGCGCTCGCGTGGTGCGTGTAGCCGTGCCAGTCGAAGTCGCGGGTGTGAACCTTGGTGATGTGGCCGCTGACGTGTCCCGCTTCGGAATTCCATTTCACATGGTCGCCGGTCTTGAACTTCGTGCTCATTCTCCGTCTCGATCGATCGTGTTTGAGTCGATCTCAGAAACGACTGTGCAGGCGGTGAGTGCCATCGCCACCCGCATCTCCGCTTCGATGATCTTGAGCACGTTGGTCACGCCTGCGCCCCCGGCCGCCGCCAATGCATAGGCCCAGGCTCGCCCGAGAAGCACGAAGTCGGCGCCGAGTGCGATCATCCGGACGACGTCCAGCCCCGAGCGAACTCCGCCGTCCACCAGCACCGGAATCTTGCGGTCAATCGCTTCGGCAACGCGGGGCAGGGCACGCGCGGTCGAGACGACTCCGTCGAGTTGCCGGCCGCCGTGGTTGGAAACGACGATCGCGTCGGCTCCCGCCTGGAGCGCCTGCCGCGCGTCGTCGCCATCGAGAATGCCCTTGATGATCAGCGGACCGTCCCAGCGCTTGCGAAGCCACTCGACCTCCTTCCAACTGACCGATGGATCGAAATTGGCGTGGATCCAGGCCTGGAAATCGCTGAGCGGCGCCTTGCGGCCGACGATCGGCTCGAGATTACCGAGGCTGATCGGGCGGCCGCGAATGCCCACGTCCCACAGCCATTCCGGCCGGGCCAGAAGCTGCGCGATCCGCCGCAGGCCCACGCCCGCCGCTCGATAATCGCGATAGCGCGAACCGGGGACCGCAAGATCGACGGTGAGGATCAGCGCCCCGCATCGAGCCTCCTTTGCCCGCTCGACCATGTCGGCGACGAAGCCGCGATCCTTGACGAAATAGAGCTGGTACCAGGGGACATGGCCCGATGCGGCGACCTCGCGAAGCGAGCAGCCGCTGACCGTCGAAAGCGCCATCGGCACGTTCGCTGCCGCAGCCGCCCGGGCTGCCTGAACTTCGCCGCGCCGCGCATACAGCCCAGCCAGGCCAACCGGCCCAAGCCCCACCGGCATTGCCCAGCGCCTGCCGAACAGCTCGGTCGACAGGTCGATTGCGGAGACGTCGCGAAGGACTCGCTGGCGAAGCGCAATCGCTTCGAGGTCGGCGACGTTCCGCCTCAGCGTCGCCTCGGCGTAGGAGCCGCCGTCGAGATATTCGAACAGGAAGTGCGGCAGCCGCGCCTTGGCGAGCGCGCGATAATCAGTGACGGAAGCCGCTCGTCTCACGCCCTTGCTCCCGTCATCGGCCCGCCCCTTCAAAGTTGCATCAGCGACCACATATCCAGGGCTCTTTCAAGCAGAACCCAAGGAGGCTGGGATGGTCGAAGCACCCCGCATGGACATCACGAAGCTCGCACCCGAGGCGTACCGGCACCTGATCGCGCTGGAGCAGACGATCGCCGGCAAGATCGATCCCAAGCTGTACCACCTGGTCAAGCTGCGGGCCTCGCAAATCAACGGCTGCGCCTTCTGCATCGGCATGCACAGCGACGAAGCGCTTCGCGACGGCGAGAGCCTCGAACGGATCGTGCTCCTCGACGCCTGGGAGGAATCCTCCCTCTACAGCGACAAGGAGCGGGCGGCGCTGGAATGGATCGAGGATCTGACGCTCATCGCCGACACGCACGCGCCGCGCGAATCGTTCGAGGGCCTCAAGGAGCATTTCTCCAACGAGGAGATTGGCTTCCTCACCCTCGCCGCCGCG
>Ga0207667_10002564_pt1 | contig 22605 bp, 21 predicted proteins | sample KBSCornC52_FD_184301 | JGI IMG/M metagenome (GOLD analysis project Ga0207667, IMG submission 184301) | Corn rhizosphere microbial communities from Kellogg Biological Station, Michigan, USA - KBS Corn C5-2 (SPAdes) (version 2) | ecosystem: Host-associated > Plants > Roots > Rhizosphere > Soil ...
TTTCAATGCCGGCGGCTAGCGATTCGAGCGGTGTGAGCCGCGCGTGGCGCTTGCCTTCGATAACGAGTTCGCCTTCATCGGGCGGTTGCGCGCCCGAAATGATTTTGATCAGCGTGCTCTTGCCGCAGCCGTTTTCGCCGAGCAAGTGATAGATCTCTCCGCGCGCGAACGCGAGCGTTACCCCGCGCAATGCATGCACGCCGGTAAAGCGCTTGTGCACGCCGATCACCTGCAGCAAGGGCTCCGAAACATTTGCGTCGTTCATCGTCTTGCGTCCGCTTGCATCGAAATACCGATCCGGCCGGCGGGGGCCGCGCGGCACACCGCCGCACGCCCCCGCCACTGCACGCAATCAGAAGTTGTACTGCTTATAGTTCGACTTGTCGACGCTGACCCAGCCTTGTCCGCGCACGACCACGCCCTTGCCGGGGCCCTTGGACACGGTCACCTTCTCGTAGCCGGGCAAGCCGAGGTTTGCGCCGTTCTGCACCGTCTTACCGTCGAGCAGCATCTTTGCGATCTTGTTCATCGCTTCGCCGGCGAGCTTCGGATCCCAGAACGCGATGCCGTTGATCGCCCCGCTCTCGAGGTACTTCCCGGCTTCGGTCGGCAGGCCCGTGCCGTAGACGCACACCTTGCCGACGAGACCGGCTTCCTCGACGGCGCGGCCGATGCCGAGCACATCGAGCGAGGACGAGCCTTGGAAGCCCTTGATGTCCGGATGCTTACGCAGCACTTCTTTCGCCTGCTCGTAAGCGTGCTCGCCGTCGTTGTTGGTTTCGATGTTGGTTTCGACGAGCTGCATCTTCGGGTACTTCTTCTTCGCGTTGTCGATGCCGCCATCCGCCCACTGCACTTGTGAGCGGCTGCCGAGCGAGCCGACGAACGTCGCCCATTTGCCCTCGCTCTTCATGCAGCTTGCGAGCCGGTCGTTGAGCGCCGCGCCGTATGCGGAGTTGTCGAACGCCTCGACGTCGACCATGGTGTTCTTTTCGTTATCGGCTTCGTGCGTGACCACCTTGATGCCGCGATCCATCGCCTTCTTCAGCGCGGGCTCGAGCGTTGGCGGATCGTACGGGACGACCGCGATCGCACTGACCTTCTTCGCGATCAAATCTTCGATGATCCGCAATTGCTGCGCGGCGTCGGCTTTGCCGGGGCCCGTCTGATAGACCTTGATGTTGGGGTTTTCTTTACCGAACTCCTTGACGCCTTCTTCCATCCGGTTGAACCAGCTGATGCCCGTCACCTTCACCACGGTTACGATTGTTTCGTTCGTCGCCGCCTGCGCGGCGAAGATGACGCCCGCGCCGAGCGCGCAAGCCGTGAGCGCGAGGCTCGTTCGTTTCAGGTTCATCTTCGTTGTCTCCTTCCTTGTACCCGACGGCCCCGTGTTTGTGCTGACGAACGCCCGAGGCATGACGTCCACCGACTGCCAGATCCGCTACATCGTCCTATTCGTCATCCGCCCGATTCCCGTTTACCGTCTTGCGTGCGCACCGGCACACTCGCACGCGCGAAGCCGAAAATCGCGCGCATGCGCTCGCCGCCCGCGAAGGCCAGAGAGACAAGCAACAAAAAGCCCCACGTGCAATCGCCGAAGAACTGCGAGACGCCGAGCAGATTGAACAGGCTCGACAGAAATTGAAGCACCGTCGCGGCGAAGAACACGCAGACGATGCGCCCATAGCCGCCTGCCGGATTCACGCCGCCCATCACGGCGATGAGGATGGCGATGAGCAGATACGAATTGCCGTAGTCCCACTTCGCGCTGAGCGTGTGGGAAACGCTGACGAGTCCGGCGAGCGAGGCGAGCACGCCGCACATCGTGTAGGTGGCGATCAGCATGCGCTCGCGCCCGATGCCGGCATAGAACGCCGCACGTTGATTCGTGCCCATCAGATACAGGCGCAAGCCGAACGGGGTACGCTTCAGGAGCCAGCCCAGGACGAGCACGGCCACGGTGAAGATGCAAAACGATACCGGGACTTGATAGAAGGCGCCGTTGCCGATGTCGGCCAGCGGCTCGACGTAGTCGACGTGGACCGACGCACCGTTGCTCAGCGCCACTGCGAAACCCGTGAAGAGAAGTTGCGTGCCGAGCGTGCACAGGATCGGTGTGAGGCGCAACCGCGCGATGATGAGGCCGTTGATCAGGCCGCCGACGAACCCCATTGCCACGACGATTGCGCAAAAGAGCGTCGTATAGAGGACCGGGGCATCGTCGCCGCTGATCCATTTCGGAACCACGAGCGCGGCGATCATCCCCGATAGGTTCGCGAGCCCCACCCCCGACAAATCGATACCGCCGTTGCCCGAGAGCATGGACAGCATGATGCCGAGTGCGAGCAAACCGACTTCGGGGAGCTGCGAGCCCATCGACTGGAGATTGTCGATGTCGACGAATTGGCCGTGCGAGAGCCACACGGCGACAACCACGACCAGAACGTTCACGCCGAGCAGAAAGTTCAACTGGCGGTCGCCGAACATATTGCGAAGAACGAACGAGCCTTTCATTTGAGACGCCCTTTCCGTGATGCTTAATATCAGCGCGGCAGCGCGCCGCTTACGTCGATACGGCCGAAGCCGTCGCGATCAGCGCATCGACTTCGCTCAAGCTCGGCATCGAGGGCGCGGTACCCGCCCGCGTGACGGAAATGCCTGCCAGCGCACTGCCGAAGCGCACGGCGGCGAGCGCTGTCTCGCCGCGCGCGAGCGCGGCGGCGAAGCCGCCCGTGAAGCCGTCGCCGGCGCCGGCCGTCTCGACCACGGGGCCGCAACGAAACGCCGGTACGAGGGTCGATTGCGTGCGCGAATGCAGCAGCGCGCCGGCTTCGCCCAGCGTGACGATCACGGCGCCCGCGCCCTTGGCGAGCAGCACATCGGCCGCGCGCCGCGCGTCATCGGCCGAGGCTATCGCGATGCCCGTCAACGCGGCCGCCTCGGTCTCGTTCGGCGTGAGGTAGTCGCACAGCGGGAAGATGTCCTCGGGCAGCGGCAATGCGGGCGCCGGATTGAGCACCGTCGTCACACCGTGCCGGCGCGCGAGCTCGAGCCCGCGGCGCGCCGCCGCCACCGGCTGTTCGAGCTGCGTGACGAACACCTGCGCGCCGGCGATGTCCGCCTCGATCGCATCGGCATCGGCCGGTCCCAGCGTGCCGGCCGCACCCGCCACGACGATGATCGCGTTCGAACCCGTGGCCGCATCCACAAAGATATGCGCAGCGCCCGTCGCCATCCCTTCCACCACGGTCGCACGCGCCGTGATCCCTTCGGCCTGCCACGTCTCGCGCGCGATCGCCCCGAACGCGTCATTGCCCAGGCGTGTGCAGAAAACCACGTCGGCCCCGGCGCGCGCCGCGGCAACGGCTTGGTTCGAGCCCTTGCCGCCGGGACCCATCGCGAATGCCGAGCCCGCGATCGTCTCGCCGATGACGGGCATGCGCTCGGCGCGAAACGCGAGATCGGTCACATAGATGCCGAGGATGACGACGCGCCCGCTCATTTGCCGTGCCCCGCCTCGCGCCCTCCCGCGACGCCGCTCGCGCCGAGCGGCGCATCGGGCGCGAGGATGACGCCCTTCGCGAAGATAAAGCAGCCGTAGCCGCGCGTCTCGCCCGTGGCGATCACGCAATAGGCCTTACGTGCGCGCGCATAAAACGCATGTCGCTCGATCGACGCGAAAGGCACCGCGCGGCCTTCGGCCGCATCGACCTGCGCTTGCGCCTCGCGCTGAACGGTCGGCAGCGCCCGCGGATCGCCCACGACTTCCATTCGCATGGCCGGCGAGTCCACGTACGTATCGAGCGGCAGTACCGAGAGCACCGCTTGCACGGCGCGGGCGGAATCGACGCCATCCATGTGCAAAAGCTTGCCCAGCACCGTCGCGCGTGCAACCGAATCGGCAGGGAAATTCGCGTCGCAAATCACGACTTCATCGCCGTGGCCCATCGCGCGCAACGCATGAAGGACATCGGCGTTGAGTAGCGGATCGATGTTTTTCAGCACGTTCTCTCCTGTTCCTCTGTTCGTTATCGAATCCCATGACGGGCGCGGTGGTCAATCGCCGTACGGAATCCAGATATTCTTCACTTGCGCGGCTTGACGCAAGAAGGGTAAGCCTTCGCTTGCGCGATCGAACCATTCGAGCTTGCGGCCGTAGTCGACGAACGTGCGTTTGAGATTGCCGATCGATTCGCGCTCGACGAGCGTCGACTCCGACGCACGGCCGAAGCACCAGAGCGCATCGACATCGTCGTGCTTGGCGAGCACCGGCAGCACTACGTCGCGCTCACCGGTGACGATGTTCAGCACCCCCGCCGGCACATCCGAGGTCTCGACGACTTGGTAAAGATCGGCCGCCATCAAAGGACAGGCCTCGCTCGGCAGCACCACCACGCGATTGCCGAGTGCGAGCGCGGGAGCGGCTAACGACACCAGCGCGAGCAAGGGCGCCTCGTCGGGGCAGGCGATGCCGATCACGCCAAGCGGCTCGTTCATGGCGAGGGCCACGCCGCGCAGCGGCGGCGTATGCACCGCGCCGTCGAACTTATCGGCCCACGCAGCGTAGGTGAACAAGCGTTCGATCGACGCATCGACTTCCCGCTGCGCCGCGGCAGCGTCGCATTCGGTGCGCCGCACGAGTTGGCGGGCGAATTCCTCCGCGCGTGCGGACAAATTTTCGGCCAGGTAGTAGAGAACCTGTGCGCGCGCGTGCGCGCTCGTCTCGGACCATTTTGCGGCGCCGCGCGCCGCGGCCACTGCGTCGCGCACGTCCTTGCGATTGCCGTCGGCCACTTCCCCGACGAACGCGCCGCTCGGCGCATAGACGGCGCGCGAATTGCCGCCGTCGGCGCGCGCCTGCTTGCCGCCGATGAAAAGCTTCGCGGTGCGGTCGACGAAGTCAATGCTGCCAAGCTTGCCGACCGGTTGGACCCGACCCAGCGCATCGCCCGGTTCCGCGCCCGGTTCCGCGCCCGCGCCCGCCGCCCGCGCTTCGCGCAACGCGCCTTTGCCCCAGCCCACCGGTTTCAGATATTCGTACGCGCCTTCGCGCCCGCCTTCGCGGCCATAGCCCGATTCGCGATAGCCGCCGAAGCCGACGCTTGCATCGAACAAGTTGGTTGCATTGACCCAGACGACACCGCACGCGAGCTGCGGCGCAATGTCGAGCGCACGCCCGATGGTCTCGCTCCAGACGCTCGCCGCCAAGCCGTAGCGCGTGTTGTTGGCGAGCGCGACGGCTTCATCGGGCGTGCGAAAGCTCATCGCCGTCAGCACGGGCCCGAAGATTTCCTCTTGCGCGAGCGTGCTCGCCGGCGCGACGTTCGTCACGAGCGTGGGCGGATAATACGAGCCGCCCCCGGCGGGCAGCGCGACGTCCTGCGGCTGCCAGACGGCACAACCCTCGCTGCGCCCGGTATCGACGAGCGAGGCGATTCGTGCGAGTTGAACCGGGTCGACGATCGCGCCCATGTCGATGGTCTTGTCGAGCGAAACACCCACGCGCAGCGTGGCCATGCGACGCTTGAGCTTCTCGATGAAGCGCGTCTCGACGCCTTCCTGCACGAGCAAGCGCGAACCCGCGCAGCACACTTGTCCTTGGTTGAACCAGATCGCGTCGACGACACCTTCGACCGCGCCGTCGAGGTCGGCATCGTCGAAGACGATGAACGGCGACTTACCCCCGAGTTCGAGCGTCAGCGACTTACCGGTGCCCGCCGTGGCCGCGCGAATCGAGCGGCCGACTTCGGTTGAGCCCGTGAAGGCGATCTTGTCGACGCCCGTATGTTCGACGAGGGCCGCACCCGTGCGCCCGTCGCCGGTCACGACGTTGAGCACGCCGTCGGGCAAGCCCGCCTGCTGGGCCAGTTCGGCAAACAGCAACGCCGTCAGCGGGGTGTATTCGGCAGGCTTGAGCACGACGCAGTTGCCGAGCGCGATGGCCGGCGCGACTTTCCAAGCGAGCATCAGCAACGGAAAATTCCATGGCACGATTTGGCCGATGACGCCAAGCGGCGCCCACCCGGCGAACTCGCTCGCTTGCAATTGCGCCCAGCCCGCGTGATGCAAAAAATGCCGCGCAACGAGCGGCACGTCGATGTCGCGCGTCTCGCGAATCGGTTTGCCGTTATCCAACGCTTCAGCCACGGCGAATAGGCGGCTGTGCCGCTGCACCATCCGAGCCAGCGCATACAGGTGCCGAGCACGCCGCGCGCCCCCGGCGGCCATCCAATCGGGCTGCGCCGCGCGGGCGGCGGACACGGCCGCATCGATATCGGCTGCGCCGCCTTGCGCTACCTGCGCCAGTGTTTCGCCGGTCGCCGGGGCGCGCACCGCAAAGGTCTCTTCCGAAACGCTCGCATGCCATCCGCCGCCGATGAAATGGCCGAATCTGGCATCGTGCCGCGCAAGCCAATCGCGCGCGGCGTGATCGTCCTCGGGGGCCGGGGCGTAATCCATCGTCTGAAAGTATTCGGCAACGCTCATCGCGAATCTGCTCACGCTACGGGGTGACGGTTGAAAGCCGAATAGCGGCCGGTGACGTGATGCTCGAGCTGCCGCTCGATATCGGCGAGCAAGCTCGACGCACCGATCCGAAATAGCGAAGGCTCGAGCCAAGCCCGCCCGAGCTCTTCCTTCATCAGCACTTGATAGGCGAGCACCGCTTTCGCACTCGACACGCCGCCCGCCGGCTTGAAGCCGATCATCGCGCCCGTGCGCTCTTGGAACTCGCGGATCATGCGCACCATCACGAGGGAGACGTCGAGCGTCGCGTTGACGCTTTCCTTGCCGGTCGAAGTCTTGATGAAATCGGCGCCGGCCATCATGCAGACCATCGAGGCCTTCGCCACGTTGCTCAGCGTACGAACATCGCCCGTGGCCAGAATCGCTTTCAGATGCGCGGCGCCGCACGCAGCCCGAAAATCGCGCACTTCGTCGTACAGCGCGCGCCAATTGCCTGTGAGGATGTGTTCACGCGTGACGACGATATCGATCTCGGCCGCCCCGTCCGCCACCGACGCGTCGATCTCCTCGAGCTTGAGCCGGTGCGGGTTCAAGCCGGCCGGAAAGCCCGTCGAAACCGCGGCGACCGGTATGTCCGTACCCGCGAGGGCATCGACGGCAGCCGCGACGAAGCGGTGATAGACGCAAACGGCGCCGGTTGCGATGGCATCGGGGGCCATGCCTAATGCTTCGATCAGATCGGCCCGAATCGGACGGCGTGCTTTTGCGCAGAGGCGCCGGACGCGGCCTTCGGTGTCGTCGCCGCTCAACGTCGTAAGGTCGATGCAGGTGACGGCTTTGAGCAGCCAGGCGGCTTGCGCGTCTTTCTTCACGGCGCGGCGCGCGGCGAGCGTGCCCGTACGCCGCTCTACCGCCGATTGATTGACGCGCAGGCTGTCGATCCATGCGGCGTCGAACGGCACGCCGCGATTACGCGCATCGAGCGCAAAGGCCAGGCGGTGCGGCAAAACGATCGAGTGCGGCGAAGCGTCGGACATAGAGGACGGGTTGTGCAATGCACAACATGTCATGGTGATTTGCTTGCAGTGATCGTATCCGCGTGAAACGATCGTGACAATACGTCGTTACAATTTTATCGCGCGATAGCCGAGTCCCTGCCGAGCGCGTCGGCGGGCGCCGACGCTATTCGTTGCGTAGCCGGTGCATCGACGCCTTGAGCGCCGGGTAGAGCGCCTTATAGACCTCAAACTGCCGTGCGTAAATGTTGCTCCGTGCGGGCTCGGGCCGTGCGCGCTCACGCAGACTTACCCATCCTTGCCGCGCGTCGTCGATCGTGATCGCCCCGACCCCGAGCGCCGCGAGCAACGCTGCGCCCATCGCTGCCTCGACGTCCTGCTCGATCGTGTACACGCAATAGCCGGTGACATCGGCAATGATCTGCATCCACAAGTCCGAGTGCGCGGCGCCGCCCACGACAACCAGGCGCTCGTCGAGCACGCCGGCGCCGCGACGCCCCGCTTCGATGTTGTGCATTAGCGCGAACGCGACGCCCTCGAGCACGGCGCGGTAAAGGTGCGCCCGCGTATGCACGAGATTGAGCCCGACGAACGCGCCGCTCGCCTTGGCGTCCCAAATGGGACTGCGCTCGCCCATCAGATAAGGGAGGAACACGATCCCGTCGGCGCCCGCCGGCACGCGTGCGGCGGCTTCTTCGAGCAGGCGATGCGGGTCGCCATGCGCGGTCTCGCGGGCTGCCTCGACTTCCTCATGACAGAACTGCTCGCGGTACCACGTCACCGACGCGCCGGCGCTGATCGCCCCGCCGAAGATGTAGAGATCGTTGCGGCCGTCGAGCACGTGCGGCATGGCGACGAGCCCATGGCGCGCATCGACGCGCTGGTGGATATAGCCCCAACACATGCTAGTTCCGATCATCGCGACATGCTGGCCCGCGCGCGTCGCGCCGGCCGCGAACGTCGCCACCGCCGCATCGACGCCGCCCGCGACGATCGCCGTGCCGGCCGCGAGGCCGAGGCGCTCGGCCCATTCAGCCCGCAGCGGGCCGACGACGTCCGACGATTCGACGAGGCGCGCGGGCATCATTGCGGCCGGAATGCCGAGCATCGCTAGGGCTTCTTGCGACCAGGTGCGCTGCGCAATGTCGTAGACGCCGCCGATATTGCCCGCCGCACTGTGGTCGACGGCGAGCTCGCCGGTCAGCCGATAGGCGATGTAGGCGTTCGGGGGCAAGAAGTAGCGGGTCTTGGCCCACACATCGGGCTCGTGCTCGCGCAGCCAAAGCATCTTGGTGAAGCCGTAGTAGCTGTCCACGCCGTTGCCGGTGATCTGCGCGAGCCGATCCACGTCGACGTGCCGGCGCACCCATTCCACTTGCTCGGTGGCGCGGCGGTCCATCCAAATGAGGCACGGATGAAGCGGCTCGATGGCGTCGTTGACCGGAATGCCCGAGCCGCCGTAGAGGCTGCTGATCGCCACCGCCGCAATCGCTTGCGTGTCGATTCCGGCGTTGCGAGCGGCCTCCGTACACGCGGCGATGCATTGGACCACGGCGTCGAACCAGACGCTGGGCCACTGCTGCGCCCATAGCGGCTTCGGCGTATCGGGTCGATAGGCGCTCGCGTGTTGCGCCACGATGCGGCCGCCGCCGTCGGTCAGCACAGCCTTGGTGCTTTGTGTGCCGATGTCGATGCCGATGAAATAGTTCATGCTTATGTCTCCGTGGCAAGGCGGCCCTGCACGACCGCACGACTGGGCGCCGGCACACGCCGGACATGATGCCGATACTGGACGCGGCGCTCGGGCGCGCCCAGGTTATGCCTCGATCCGTTTGCGCGTGACGCCGAGCAAGTCGGCCATTGCCGAGCGCGCGTCCTCGGGGCGCCGCGTGCAAATGGCCTCGAAAACAGCCGTATGTTGATTCAATGCAGCGTTGAACACGTCGGCGCGTTTCGCGTTGAGCCGCAATTGCGCTTCGAGCGTGCGCTCGATGAGCGCGCCGAGCGGCATCAAGAGTTCGTTGCTGCAAGCCTCGAGCACACCCAGATGAAAGCGCAGATCGGCACGCACCCATTCATCGATGTTGCGCGCGGCAACCATCGCGGCGTGCGCTTGTTCCAGCGCCGCCATCGTTTCGGCCGTGTGCGCGCGCGCCGCCAACTGCGCGGCGTACGGTTCCACCATCTCGCGCATTTCCTGAAGCTTCAGCGCGAACGCGTGCGGCTGCGAAACTTCCGCATACCATTCCAGCAAGTCGGCATCGAGCAGGTTCCATACACTGCGGCGCCTCACTCTCGTGCCGACCTTCGGCCGAGATTCGACGAGGCCCTTCGAGGTCAAGGTCCGCAGCGCCTCGCGCAGGACCGTCCGGCTCACTCCAAATTTCTCCATCAACTCCGCCTCGCGCGGCAATAGAGCGCCGGGGGCATAGTCGCCGCGCAAGATGCCCGTCGCCAGCATATAGGCGACGCGCCCGTGCAGATCGCGTTGAATCATCGTTCTCCCTGTCGTTGTGTGCGATGCCGCGCGCAGGCACGAGACAAACATGCTTGCGATACGCCGGCCCAATGGGGCGATTATCGCGGCCGGGCGTCAAAGCGCAAGCGCTCCGCCCCGGTTCGTGCAAAAACCCGTTATTACCCTTATATTAAATACTATTAATAGTACTTCACAGCGTCTTGATGTACGATATCGGCTTCGGGGCGCCATGCGTGCGTCCGAAGGCCGCCGTTCGTTGCGACGCGGCTGTTATCGTTGACCAGGAAAGGAGCCTGTGCGCCATGAAGATCACCAAGCTAGAGACGTTCGTCGTCCCGCCCCGGTGGCTGTTTCTCAAAATTGAAACGGACGAAGGCATCGTCGGCTGGGGTGAGCCTGTTGTCGAAGGCCGCGCGCATACGGTCGAGGCCGCGGTTCAGGAGCTGTCCGACTATCTTGTCGGCAAAGACCCGCGCCATATCGAAGATCACTGGCAGGTCATGTACCGCGCGGGCTTCTATCGCGGCGGACCGGTGCTCATGAGCGCGATTGCGGGTATCGACCAGGCGCTGTGGGACATCATGGGCAAGCATCACGGCGTGCCGGTACATGCGCTGCTCGGCGGCGCCGTGCGCGAGCGCATCAAAGTCTACTCGTGGATCGGCGGCGATCGGCCGAATGACGTCGCCAACAACGCGCGCGCTATCGTCGCGCGCGGCTTCAAGGCGCTGAAGATGAACGGCTCCGAGGAAGTGCAGATCGTCGACACGTACGACAAGGTCGAGCAGGTGATCGCAAACGTCGCCGCCGTGCGCGAGGCCGTGGGCCCGCACGTGGGTATCGGCGTCGACTTCCACGGCCGTATCCACAAGCCGATGGCGAAGGTGCTGGCGAAAGAGCTCGATCCGTACAAGCTGCTGTTTATCGAAGAGCCTGTGCTGTCGGAGAACGTCGAGGCGCTGCGCGACATCGTCAATCAAACCAATACGCCGATTGCGCTTGGCGAGCGACTCTACTCGCGGTGGGATTTCAAATCGATTTTGGCCGGGGGCTATGTCGACATCATTCAGCCCGACGCCTCGCATGCGGGCGGCATCACGGAATGTCGCAAGATTGCGTCGATGGCCGAAGCCTACGACGTTGGCCTCGCACTGCACTGCCCCCTCGGGCCCATTGCCCTGGCGGCCTGCCTGCAGTTGGACGCGGTCAGCTACAACGCATTTATCCAAGAGCAGAGCCTTGGGATCCACTACAACCAAGGCAACGACCTGCTCGATTATCTGCGCAACCCCGAAGTGTTCAAGTACAACGACGGGTTCGTCGCTATCCCGCAGGGGCCTGGCCTTGGCATCGACGTCGACGAAGCGAAGGTGCGCGAGATGGCGAAGGTCGGCCATCGCTGGCGCAATCCCGTCTGGCGGCACGCCGACGGCAGCGTTGCCGAATGGTGATTTTCAACGGGCGCGGGGGTTTCGTCTACGGGCATGCCCCGTCCGCGCCGTAACACGTCACGTTCACGGACGTAACACTTTTTGCGGCGCGCCGGCCTGCGCACGCCCGCACGCTGCTTGAGCCACGCGCAGCTTTCAGCCGCCGTCCTTGTGCAGCCTAGCTCGCCGCGTCTTACCGCCGCTCTGGTCGCGCCGTTGGTCTGCTTCTTGCGATCTCCCTGCCTCAAAACGAGAAACACGGGGAGAAGCGCCATGGGGGAGTTCATACCGGACTATCTGATCCGCGAGCAGGCCGCGGTCGGTGCGCTGGTCCTGTTCGGCGTGCTGCGTGTGCTCGCCGCGGCGGTCGCAGTTGGCCGCGGCTGGCCCATCGGGATCATCGAGAAATGCGCGATCGGCGCGGCCATGCTCTATTGCGCGCCGCAATTAGCCGATCTGCTGACACACAGCTATGCGTTGCGGGCGGCCTCGGCCGAGTTCGAGGGTAAGGCAATCGGCGCCGCAATCGCGCTGTTCTTCTCGCCCATTCTCAGTCACAGGCTCGGCTATGAATGATCGCACGCGATCGACCGTGTGCATGTTGGCGTCTACTCCGGTCGCGCCGAGCGCCCGCACCCGAGCGTGCGATGGACGCCGCTTTCGGCATGCCCCTCATCGCGCCGCGGCACTCCACCACGCACGGCTTAAGGCATATCAACACCGTCCATACTGATGGATGCCCGCCCCCGCCCCTTTTCGCAGTAATGAGACATGTTGTGCGGGGATGACCCTCGAAAACGATCCCCAGAAAATCGCCACCGGAATACAGAATAATCGGCTATTGACGCTTCCGTTTCCTGAGGGCGATGCGCCGCACGAGACTCTGTCGGCGAATCGCCTTGAAAACGAAGCGTCGCTCTCGCGCTATTGCCGATTCGTTATTGAAATACTGTCCGATAACGCCAAGCTTGATTCTAAGGATTTCGTCGGCAAGCGAGCCGTACACCGGCAGGGCTATAGCGGCGTGCTCAATCCCGATTCCAATCGGAATCCGAAGAATCCCGATCGGCAGGCCTGATACATGACCGGACAGACCCTCACCATCACCACGCCGCTTGCGCTGAACCGCACTCGCAGCGCAACGCTTACCGCGCCGTGGTTCGTTCAGAAGACTGAATACAATCCCGCGCAGGCGACGTTCCAGCCGCTCGTGAACGGCGAGGAAGCCTTCGGTGCGGTGTTCGATGCGATCATGGCCGCCAAGCATAGCGTCGACGCTAGCGCTCTTGAATCCGGGGGCGATGGCCAGCCATCTTGCCACGGCCATCCGCCGTTACGCGCTGCACGATAAGGCCTTGGACAATATCGAATTTGCCACACGCGACTTCACACTGACGGAACGAGCGGAAATCGCGTGGCGCACGTGGACTCAGGGCAGCGACACCGGGCGCAGCGCCGCTGCCAAGGATGCCAATGCTGCCGCGATGTCGGCTGAGCCGACGCATCACCAGAAGATGGTGCTGGTCGATTACGAGCGCCCCGGTGACGCGGTGGGTTTCGTGATGGGTCACAACACGCTCGACGCGTATTGGGACCGCGACGATCACAGCAGTATCCGTATGCATCCGCGCATGGGGCGCAACGGTACGCATCCGCGGCAGGACATCTCCAGCCGCGTGACGGGGCCGGTTTTGGATTACCTGAACAGGAACTTCTGCCAAGCCTGGGACGATGCAACGGGGCAGCAGCTCACGCAGGCGCGCAAGGCGCTTGCATCGCAGCTCACGCTGCGCCGCGACTTCGACACGCCGGTGATGGCGCAGATTCTGCGCACTCAATCGCAGCACGGCAAAGAGGATATCAAGACGCTGTATCTGCAGGCGGTCAACAACACGGCGAACTTCATTTATATAGAGAATCAGTATTTTAGGTTTCCGCCCGTGGCCGAGAAGATCAAGGCGGCCGCCAAGGCGCAGCTTGCCGCGGGGCGGGACCCCGGCAAACACGGTCCGCTGTATTTGTTCGTGGTGACGAACTCAAACGACGAAGGCATCGGCGCGGGGACAGTCAGCACCTACCGGATGCTCGAATCGCTCGGACGTGCGGATACGATTCCGGGCGTCGCAACGTTGGAGCGCGAGGACGCGCGGCAAGCGGCGCTCAAGAGCCAGTACGCCGACGCGTCGGTGCAGCAGGCGCAGGCCGAAGGTGCGATCGCCCGCGCGTATGCGATCCAGCAGTATGCGGACACGGAGGAGCTGCGGCAGCAGGTGGCCGAGGCGCAGCAACGCGTTGCGCAGGCCAAGGCGAGACAGGCCGAGCTTAAGGCGCAGATGAAAAAGCCGCCGGAGAAGACGATCGTCCCGAGCGAGATTCCGGGCTTGAAGGTGCATGTGTGCACGCTGGTCGCGCCGGATTCCTCGCCGGAGAACTGGGACTACGTGTACGTGCACGCGAAGCTGATGATTGTTGACGACGTGTTCATGACGCTCGGATCAGCCAATGTCAACACGCGCAGCATGGAGGTCGACAGTGAGTTGAACATCTGTCATGAACATGCGGGCGTGACGGCGCCGTTGCGGAAGCGGTTATGGGGGATTCATACGCGGCCTAGTTCGCGCAAGCAGACCAGTGGCATCAAGGATCCCCTCTATGTGAAAGCCGCTGACGAAAACATACGCGAGGCTTTCAAAGCGTGGGGAACGATTATCGATCACAACACGAAGAACCAGAATACTAAGCTGGCTCCGATCGCGTCGCTTATCGGCTTCATGCGGACCTCGCCGGACCGTAGCTATCTAGACTGACCTATGAACAGACGCATTTTTATGGTGTTGCTGGCCGGTTTTGTCTGCGCCTGCACCCACAAGGAGAACCCGTTGGCTTCATTACCGGATCTGAGCGCCGTGCGCGCTAATCTGGCCTTTACCTGCGTGCACGAGGCCGATCATCTGCCGCCGCTCGATCCCGATGCGGATCGGTTGTTCCAATATGGGCGCTACCTGCAAAAACAGGATGGCGAGAAGGCTTTCAACGACGTCGCGCGCTACTACCGGATAGCCGCCGCCTACGGGCACTTCAAGGCGAATCACAACCTGCAATTGCTGGTGTCTCAGGGGCTCGCTGATTCGCCGGACGCGCCGAAGGAAACCGTTGACCTCGCCGTGCAACTGGTCAAACAGGGCGTACCGGGCGGCTATTACGATATCGCGCACTACCTCGAACTCGGATACGGTCTCAAGCAAGACACCGAGATGTCACTGCGCTATATGCGCAAGGCCGCCGACCTCGGTAATGCGGACGCCCAGTACTACGTGGGGCAAAGGCTCGCCCCGATCGACAACGCTCCCGCGATTGCCCGGCAGATGTGGCAATGCGCAGCCGATCAAGGGCACGGAAAGGCGGCGAACACCTTGGGCGTTGATCTACAGACGGAAAAGCTATATCCAGATGCCGTCAGAGCCTTCCAAAAAGCTGCGGCAGCAGGCGAGACCCAGGGTGCATTCTCGCTGGAGTTGGGATTTTTTAGCGTGTCCAAAGGCGATCAGCTTAGCTATATCGGTGTTGAAAAAGATCCCGAACGTTCCCGCCGCTACAAGCTGATCGGCAAGTTCATCGACGACAACGACGGGCGCAACCCGAAAGTGCCCGACATCGACAAGATTGTGCCGCTGCCACCAGCGAAGCTTCCCCCTTGGGACGGCACGTTCCAGTGGGAAAAAGATCAAGCCGCAGCCGTGCCGCCGCAAAAGCCCTTGCAAGCACTCATCGACCGGATGAGCAAGGAGAAGCATCTGGACCCGGCCACGGGCCTGCCCCTGGCGAAGCCCGAACACGTCTCGCAGACGCAAAGCGTGCCGCCGGCCGAAGCGAGGTTGCCGGTGGGCACGGTCGCGCGCACCGGCGAGGTCTGCCCGCAAACCGGCGTATGGCGCGTGAGTCTTGCCAAAGGCATGGTCGCGGAGGCCGAGCGCAACTTTCGGAAAGGCATGGAGTTGCCATCGCTGACGATTTATCGCCCTCGTGTGTTCGCCTGGCTCGATGACTGGCTGGGCTTTCGCCAGAAGAGGATGCAAGTGACCTGGCAGTTGGTTGGCTACCTCAACGAGGCGTAGTGCGCTCCGCTCGACGGACACATGGAACAGGTAAATCCGTATCGCGTGGGCTGCCCATGAATAGAACTCCGCTTATGGTGTTGCTGGCCGTCCTCGTCTGCGCCTGCACTGACAACGCAAACCCGTTGGCTTCGCTACCCGATGTGAGCGCCGTGCGCGCTAATCTGGCCTTCACCTGCGTGCATGAGGCCGATCATCTGCCGTCGCTCGATGCCGATGCGGATCGACTGTTCCAGTACGGGCGTTTCCTTCAAAAGCAGGATGGTCCGAAGAATTTCAACGACATCGCCCGCTATTATCGGATCGCGGCCGCGCACGGTCACTATAAGGCGAACCACAACCTGCAATTGCTGGTGTCGCAAGGGCTCGCCGATTCGCCGGACGCGCCGAAGGAAACCGTTGATCTGGCCGTGCAGCTGGTCAATCAGGGTGTACCGGGCGGTTATTACGATATCGCGCACTACCTGGAACTCGGATACGGTCTCAAGCAGGACACCGAGATGTCGCTGCGCTACATGCGCAAAGGGGCCGATATGGGCAATCCGGACGCGCGGTATTACGTGGCCGAGCAACTGGCTCCCATTAGCAACGCGCCTGCCATTGCGAGACAGATGCGCCAGTGCGCGGCCGGCCAGGGGCACGGCGAAGCAGCAAGCACGCTAGGCATTGACCTCAAGACAGATAAGCTGTATCCCGCCGCTCAACATGCGTTCCAGAAAGGAGTAGCTGCTGGTGATTCGTTGTCGGCATTAGCGCTTGAAGCTGGGTTCAACGACCCGCCTTCGTCTGACCAGTTGAACTATATGGCGCTTCCAAGCGATCCCGAACGTTCCCGCCGCTACAAGCTGATCGGCAAGTTCATCGACGACAACGATGGCCGCAACCCGAAAGTGCCCGACATCGACAAGATTGTGCCGCTGCCGCCAGCGAAGCTTCCCCCTTGGGACGGCACGTTCCAGTGGGAAAAAGACCAAGCCGCAGCCGTGCCGCCGCAAAAGCCCTCGGAAGCACTCATCGACCGGATGAGCAAGGAGAAGCATCTGGACCCGGCCACGGGCCTGCCCCTGGCGAAGCCCAACCACGCATAGCAGACAGGGCGTTTCCGCCGTTGCCGTCGATTACATCGACTGGCTCGGCGAACACACTCCCACGCTCGACGCGTGAAGCGCACGAAACGAGGTCCGGCGCTCCGTGCACCCCTCGCACCTTCAATCCTCCGCGAAGCTCTCCCCCAGCCAATCCCGCATCAACCGATAGGACCGCGCCGCGGCCTTCGCGTCATAGCGGCAATTGCCTGTCTTTGCAGTTGCTTCGGTTTCGGTAAAGCAATGCACGACATGGCCGATCTCGACGAACTGCCAATCGGCGGGGCTCTGTTTCATTGCCTCTGTGAACTTGGGCACGTCCGGCATGGTGAAACTGTCGTCGCCACCGTTTATCGCGAGTACGCGCGCCTTGATATTCTTGGCGAGCGCCGGATCGTCGGTGCTCAAATCTCCGTGAAAGGCGATCACTGCCTTTGCATCCGAACCGCTGCGCGCAAGATCCAGCACAACCCCGCCACCGAAGCAAAACCCAATGGCGGCAAGGCGCGAAAGGTCGATCGGCGCATGAGCAGCCTGCGCTTTCAATTGGTCATACGCCTTGTCGATGCGCTCGCGCATCACGTGGCGATTCTGATACAGCGGCCCGACGGCAGTCTTCGCTTGCGCGTCGTTCTGCGGACGCACCCCTTCACCATACATATCCGTCAACAAGATGACATAGTCTTTGCCGGCTATCATCTCGGCCTTTTTAACGGCGATGTCGTTGATACCGTACCAATTGGGTACCATCACGAGACCCGGGCGCTTGGTTTGTATCGCATCGTCATAGACAAGCAAACTTTTGAAGGTCGTGCCACCCTGCGTCCAAATGACGGGCTGCGCCACCATCTTCGCGAGAGCGGACGTGGAAACCAAAACGGCAAGCAGAGTCAGAGCAAGGCGCACGAGTCGCATAGCAGTATCCTCTCAGTGGTTGGACGAACGTTCGTAGGTGCCGTTGGCGCGTCGCGTCAACGAGCGGGCCGTTGGCTTAGCCAGATGCTGCCGATGACGAATGCTACACCGGCGATCTGAATTAAGCTGAGCGTTTGATTCAACAACGTCCATCCAAGCAGTACCGCCGTCAGCGGGCTGATGAAAAGAAGCGGCGAAACGACGGCAGGATCGAGTCGCGCAATACCTCGGAACCAAAGCACGTACGTGAGCGCGGCGCCGACGAGCGCGAGCCACGCCAGTCCAGCGAGATTGAAGGCTGTCGGCGCCGGCATAGTCGGCGAAAAGATGAGCGCCGTTGGCACTAAAAGCGCGCCGCCTGCCGTCAGTTGCCACGCCGTGAAGGTGAGCAAAGAGACCGGCGGCTGCCACTTACGCGTCAGTATGTTCCCGACAGCCATCGAAGCAGCGCCAGCCAGTCCGGCCGCAATGCCGATCGAATCGAGCCCGGCCCGCGGGGTCATCACGAGCAGCGCCACGCCTGCGATGCCGATGAGCGCAGCAAGAATCGATAGCGGGCGGATGGGCGTGTAAAGCAGCAACCTAGCTAGAAACACGGCGAACAACGGTTGAACCGCGGCTACCGTTGCGGCCACGCCGCCCGGAAGCCGGTAGGCTGCAACAAACAGCATGCACAGAAAGATCGAGATGTTCAGCGCGCCGAGAACGAATACGCGCAGCCACCAGATTCCCCTCGGCAACTGCCGCACGATCAAAAGCAGTAGCAGGCCGGCCGGCAAGGCGCGCAGCGTGGCAACTGTGATCGGCGAAAAATTCGGCAGAAATTGCGTCGTAACTATATAAGTCGTGCCCCAGATAACAGGCGCGATCGCCGTGAGCAGCAGGTCGGAAGCGTGAGCTTTCATATAATTCGCAATACTTCACAGAGTGGACGGCGAGGCTTTTGCGGCCAATTTCCGGGTGCCGCGCGGCCGACGGCAACCAGCATCGCGGGCACTTCGTCGCGTGCAAGATCGAACTCCCGGGTCACGCCTTCCGCGTCGAATCCATTCATCGGACCGGATGCGAAGCCCATTGCTTCGGCTGCGTAGATCAGCGTTGCAGCGCCGAGCGTGGCCGAACGCACGGCTTCATCGCGCGCCGCCTCAGGATCGGCATATTTCGCGCGGGCGCCTTCTCGCCAGTCCGATGACGTCTCCGGGCGCATATAGCCAGCTTCGACGAAAGGCATCAGTCGTTGCGGGACGATGCCCGGATCCGGCAGCGAGCCGCAGACGATGAATGTCACCGCGGCATCGGACACCTTCGCTTGGTCATAGGCGAGCGCGCGCAACTTGGCCTTCGATCCACGGGTTCGCGCAGCGATGAACCGCCAGTTTTGAAGGTTGTAGGCGGTGGGCGCTCGTGTCGCAAGACGGACGAGGTTTTCGATTTCGACATCCGTCAACGTATGGGAGGGATCGAACCGATTGGCCGAAATACGCCGCTCGATCAGGGCAATCGTGGGATGGCTATCCATTTCGCACCTTACTGATAAGACACCTCAGTAGGATACGTAATTGACTGGCCGACGATAATGTGGGAAAGGGAAGAAGATCATTTACTGACGGTGAATTATCGATGGATCGATACACGGCGTTGCGGGTGTTTCGTTACGTGGCGGAGTTACATAGCTTCGCCGAAGCCGGTCGGCGCATGGGCCTGTCGTCCGCGGCCATCAGCAAGAACATTGCCGAACTCGAGGCGTCCGTCGGTGCGCGGCTCATCCACCGCACGACGCGGCGCATGGCGCTCACAGAGGAAGGCAGGATTTACCTCGAGCACATTACACGGGGACTCGATGCGCTCGCTGAAGGCGACGAGGCGCTGTCCCCGATCAAAACCGCACCGAGCGGCACGCTCAGGGTGTCGGCGCCGCTGACGGTCACATTGACTTGGTTGTCCGCGGCCATTCCTCGGTTTCTCTCAAACTATCCCGGTTTGAAGCTCGATCTGCATCTCGATGATAGACGCGTCGATCTCGTGCGCGACGGATTCGATCTAGCGATCCGCGGCAGCGATAGCCTTGAGGATTCGAGCCTGGTTGCCAGAAAACTGACGGTCATGCAGCACGTGTTGTGCGCTGCGCCGTCGTATTTCGAGGGGTATGGCAAGCCCCAGTCACCCTCCGACTTGAAGGACCACAACTGCGTTCGATTCAGCCTTTCCGGGCACGCCGACCTATGGGAGTTCAGAAAAGGCGATCGCACGGAAAGAATCGCCGTCACTGCGCGCTACTCGGTCACTTCGAGTCTTGCCGTCCGCGACGCACTGCGTGCGGGCTTCGGGGTGAGCTTGATCCCTTATCCCTACGTCGCAGACGACTTGCGCGAAGGGCGGCTGCAATGCGCACTCGAAGAGTGGTCCCCGGTGGACACGACGCTTTACGCTGTCTATTCGTCGCGGCAACATCTCGCTGCAAAAGTCCGCGCTTTTATCGACTTCCTCATCGAGGAGTTTGGTCGTGAGCGCACAAAGACCAGCGACCCCGTGAAATAAAAGGCGCGACCAGGTTACGAAGTTCAACGCCCCGTCGTTGCACTTACCCCTTCGTCGCCCCAAACGTCAGCCCGGCGACAAAATGTTTCTGCATGGCGAAGAACATTGCGACCGACGGCAACGCTGCCAGAATCGACCCCGCCGATACGAGATTCCAAGCCGTCGTCCACTGGCCCTTGAGTGCCGCAACCCCCACGGTGATCGGCGCGGCATCGTCGCCTTGCGTGAGGCACAGCGCCCAGAAGTAATCGTTCCAGACGAACGTAAACACGAGAATCGAAAGCGCGGCCAGTGCCGGCCGAATCAGCGGCAGGACGATGCGGAAGAATACGGTCCACTCGTTCGCCCCTTCGATGCGGGCTGCTTCGACGAGCTCGAACGGCAACTGCTTGATGAAATTGCGTAGGAACAGCGCGCAAAACCCGGTTTGGAAGGACAGATGAAACAGGATGAGTCCGCCGATGGAGTTGTACAGGCCGAGCTTCAACGATAAGTCTCTGACAGGAATCATCAGCACTTGAATCGGTACGAAGTTCCCCGCCACGAACGCGGCAAATAACGTCGAATTCCCCGGGAACCGATAGATCGCGAGCGCGAAGCCCGCCAAAGCGGCCAGCGCGATCGCCCCAGCCACGGCGGGCAACGTAATCTGTACGCTGTTCCAGAAGTAATGCAGCATCGGCGATGCGGTGAGCGCCTCGCGATAGTTCTCGATCAACGCAAAGTGCTTCGGCCAGCCCCAGTAGTTGCCCTCGCTCAATTCCTCCGTCGACCTGATAGACGTCACCATCACGGCAATCATCGGCAGCAGCCAAATCACGAGCGCGATGGGTAGCGACAATTGATAAGCGCGGCGCGGCAGGGGTTTCCATTTTTCGACCGGCATGGGAAACATCTTGGTACTCCTTAGCGTTCGTTCCGAAGCAATCGGCGCAAGTGATAGACGATGTAAAGCAGCATGATCGCGAACAGCACGACGGCGATGGCGGCCGAGTATCCGAGCCGGTAATACTTGATCGCCTGGTCGTACATGTAGTACGCGAGCACGGTCGAGCTTTCGAACGGGCCGCCGCCTGTCATCACCGAAATCAAGTCGAAACTGCGAAGCGCACCGATCACGGTGACGACGATCGCCATGAACGTGGTGGGCCTCAATTGCGGCAGGATGACGTGCCACAGCAAGGACCAGCCCTTCGCGCCTTCCATCCGAGCGGCTTCGATCTGCTCACCACTGAGCGTCGTCAAACCCGTGAGGTAAAGAATCATGCAGTAGGCCGTTTGTGGCCATAACGCAGCGAGAATGATGCCGGGCGTCGCATATCTGGGGTCGCCGAGCACGGGTATGCCGTGCCCCAGAATCAGTGCGAGCAGTCCGAACGTCGGGTCATAGAACCAAGAAAAAATCAGCCCGACGACGACGCCCGACAAGACGAACGGCGCGAAGAACAGCGATTTGACGATGCGAATGCCGGCTACCGCCTGATTGAGGTACAGCGCGATGGCGAGCCCCATCGGTGGTGCGAGCAGAAATAGCGCGAGCCAAATGACATTGTTCTTCAGCGCCGTGTAAAAGGTCATCGAATGAAAGAGTTCGATGTAATTCGCGAGTCCGACGAATGTCGCATCGGTCATCCCGTCCCAACTGTAGAAGCTGAGACGAATCGTCGACAGCACAGGCCAGATCACGTAGATCGCGACCATCACGCACGCCGGGGCCAGAAACAGGCAGGCGGCGCGACGCTGCTGACGCGCGGTCGGCGAGAGACGGCGACGCCCACGTCCGGTCGGGCGGCTCGCGGGCGGGGCGGGCGGCACAGGCGAGATACCGCCGCTGGCACCGCCCGAGCCGCCGGCGCTATCGGAGCGATGAGTGACGAGGTGAGACACGACAATCTCCTAGCAGAGCAACACTTCGCGCGCGCGGCCTCCGAGTCCAAGTCAAAAGCGAACTCGACACTCGACGCCGCGCGCCGTTCATCACTTACTTCTTATAGATGCGCTGCCGCGTCTGCTCGAGCTGCGCAAGGATTGAGTCGATCTTCGTCGGATCGGACATGAACTGCTGCATGCCCTTCATTCCTTCGTCGGCCATTTCCTTAGTCATGTCGCGATCGTAGAACTGCGCGATGCCGCCCTTCGTATTCGACAAAATCTGAAAGCCGATCTTCGAAATCGGATCTTCCGGCTCGGCCGACTTGCTGTTCGCCGATAGCGAGCCGAGGCCCTTTGCGAGTTGGGCGCCGACATCGGGCGTCTCGGTGAAGGCCAGGAACGCGCGCGCGTCGGCCTTGTTCTTCGCTTTCGCCGGAATATTCAGCGTTTCGACGGGGCCGTCCTCGGCTGTCGGCACATTGGCGTCGATGATCGGGAATTGGAAATAGCCCATTTCCGATTTCACGGTCGGCGAGAATCCGCCGGTGATGAACGTACCCATCAGCATCATGGCCGCCTTCCCTTGGAATAGGAACGGCTGAGCGGCATCGAGATCGTACGACAGTGAGTTGTCGATAAAGTAACCGGCGTCGAGCAACTGCTTCCACGTGGTGTAGACCTTCTTCA
>Ga0207667_10002566_pt1 | contig 22601 bp, 23 predicted proteins | sample KBSCornC52_FD_184301 | JGI IMG/M metagenome (GOLD analysis project Ga0207667, IMG submission 184301) | Corn rhizosphere microbial communities from Kellogg Biological Station, Michigan, USA - KBS Corn C5-2 (SPAdes) (version 2) | ecosystem: Host-associated > Plants > Roots > Rhizosphere > Soil ...
CGAACGTGTATCTGCTGTCCAAGTTCGGGGCCAACATCGTACTATGCGGACCGGCATCCTTGCTCCCGGAAGCTCTGAAGAATATCGCGTCGGGCGTGACCTTGACCACCAACATGGCCGAAGCCATCCGCGACGCCGACGTCATCATGATGCTGCGCGTCCAACTGGAGCGGCAGCATGAGCCCGGGTTTTCGGCCAGCGAATACTTCCAGTTCTATGGGCTGCGGCTGGAACACTTGAAGCTCGCCCGGCCGGACGCCATCGTGATGCATCCGGGCCCCATCAATCGCGGCCGCGAGATTTCGTCCGAAGCGGCGGATTCACAACGGTCGGTGATTCTAAACCAAGTGGAGAATGGAATTTCGGTACGCATGGCCGTGCTGGAGCGCGTGATGTCAGGAAAGAAAACCGATGGCGCAACTGCTCATTAAGAACGGCCGGGTGATCGATCCCGCATCCCATCACGACGGCGTGGCGGACGTGTGGATTGAAGACGGCGTCATCAAAGGCGTCGGCGTAAGCCTGCCAACGGCAGGCTCCGAGGTGTTCGATGCGACCGGTCTGATCGTCGCGCCGGGATTCATCGACATGCACGTGCACCTGCGCGAGCCGGGCTTCGAGCATGCCGAGACCATTGAGAGCGGATCGCGCGCGGCGGCTGCGGGCGGCTTCACGTCGGTGTGTCCCATGCCCAACACCAAGCCGGTGAACGATAACGCCACCGTCACCAGCTACATGATCGAAAAGGCGCGGCGGCACGCAGTGGTCAACGTATTTCCCATCGGCGCGATTACCAAAGGCAGCGCAGGCGAGGAGCTGGCCGCCATCGGGTCCATGAAACAGGCCGGCGCGGTTGCCATATCCGATGACGGGCGTCCGGTGATGAACGCGCGCGTGATGCGAAGGGCGATGGAGTTCGCCCGCAGCTTGGGAATCCCGGTGATCAACCACTGCGAGGATCTGCATCTAAGCGCCGGCGGGGACATGCACGAAGGCGCGGAGTCGGTGCGTCTCGGTCTGCGCGGCATCCCGGGCTGTTCGGAAGACGTGATGGTGGCACGCGACATCCTGCTGGCGGAAGTGACCGGTGCGCGTTATCATGTAGCGCATATCTCATCGCGGCACTCAGTGGAGATGGTGCAGTTCGCGAAAACGCGGGGGCTGGCCGTAACAGCGGAGGCGACTCCGCATCATCTGGCGCTAGCCGATCGCGACATGAAGCCGTACGACAGCAATTACAAGATGAAGCCTCCGCTGCGCGGATCGTGCGATGTGACAGCGGTGCTCGAAGGCATTGTGAATGGGGCGATCGACGCAATCGCCACGGATCACGCGCCGCATCCGGGCAGCGAGAAGATGCAGGAGTTCGAGAGCTGCCCGTTCGGAATTCTGGGCCTGGAGACGGCGATCGGCATATCGCTGGAGCAACTCGTTCATCCGGGGAAAATCGGTATCGGAAGGTTAGTTGAGCTATTCACAACCGGTCCAGCGCGGATTCTGGGGCTCGATCGTGGGACGCTGGCGCCGGGAGCACCCGCCGACGTGACCATTTTCTCAGCGGACCACGAGTGGACTTACGACGTGAACAAATCGTTCTCGAAGAGCCGGAATTCTCCGTTCGATGGGAAGACGTTCAAGGGTGGCCCGGTGGCCACGGTCGTCGCGGGCGAAGTCGTTTGGCGGGGCTAGAACCCGCAACAGGCGACCAGATCGCTTGTCTTACCCCTTACACGCCGTGCACGCGCAGATCGACCGCAGATAGTCGAACGAATATATTCCCGATCCGTGTCCGTCGCTCCAATCGATGCGGATGGCGTAGCCGCCCACCGGCTCGACATTCAGCATCTTGAGTGTCGGCGTGAACATCTTGAATGGGTCCGCCGGCTTGCCCTTGGAAGCACCAGCTGCGTAGCTGGTCTTCTGCGGGGCGGTGCCATGGGCACCAGTGCAGGTAGCGCAGGGACACTCGTCGCGCAGGTAGCCTAGCTCATAGTCGCTATGATGGCCGTCTTTCCAATCGATTTTTATGCCCTTCGACTTGGAAATGGCGATGTGCTCGGGTTCAGGTGCGTTCATTCACTCGTTCGATGTCGCGGACACCGGAGATACGGCGGATGGCGGAAACCACCCGTTCGAGTTGCCGTTTGTCCTTGACTTCCAGGGTCATGTCTATCACGGCGGCGCCGTCGGTCTCGCTGCCGTGTGTTTCCAGGCTCAGGATGTTGGTCTGCTCCGTGAACAGAGCCGTGGTGATCTGGCTCAACATTCCAGGCCGGTCCTCGGTGCGGACGTGCAGCGTCACGGGGAAGGTGTGGCTAACGGCGCGCGCCCACTCCACCTCGATCTTGCGCTCCGCGTCGTACATCAGGTTTTGCACGTTGGTGCAGTTGACCGAATGCACCGCGATGCCCTTCCCACGCGTCACGTAGCCCACGATGGGTTCGCCGCGAATAGGATTGCAGCACTTGGCGCGATACGTCATCAGGTCGTCGATGCCCTTAACCTGGATAACCAGGTCCTGGTCGTCGCCAGGACGGTGCGCCGCCGGACGCTCCGGCGCGGGTCCGGCCGGTTCCGGAACTTCCGCGGGCACCACCTCGGGCGCGATCTTCTGCAGCACCTGGCGCGCCGAATATTTTCCATAGCCCAGCGCGGCGTGCAGATCCTCCATTTTTGAACAGCCGTAATCCGCTGCCACGGCTTCCATCTGAGCCCTGGATACACGTCCGAGCTGGACACCCAGGCGGCGCGCCTCACGCTCCAGATACTTCTGGCCGATCTCTATGGCTTTAGCGCGCTCGGTGGTATTGATGACGTGCCGAATCTTGTTGCGCGCGCGAGCCGTCTTCACCACGCCCAGCCAATCCTTGCTGGGCAGATGACCCGTCTGGGTCAGAATCTCGACAACATCGCCGTTGCCCAGAGGATGCCGGAGCTGGACGATACGCCCGTTAACCTTAGCGCCCACGCAGGTGTTGCCTACATCCGAATGGATAGCGTACGCGAAATCGATAGGGGTTGCCCCGCGCGGCAAAGCGATCACACGGCCTTTCGGCGTGAAGCAGTAAACCTCTTCCGGATACAGGTCCACCTTGAGAGTGGACATAAACTCGCCGGAATCGCGCATATCGCGCTGCCACTCGACCAACTGGCGGAGCCAAGAGATGCGCTGATCGTCATCGGCGGGGCCGCGCCGGCCCTCTTTATATTTCCAGTGCGCGGCGATGCCCTCCTCGGCGATGCGGTGCATTTCATCCGTGCGAATCTGGACTTCGAAATGGCGGCCTTCGGGGCCCATAACGGACGTGTGCAGCGACTGATACAAATTCGGCCGCGGGATGGCGATAAAATCCTTGATCCGGCCCGGGATAGGATGCCACTCATTGTGAATGACGCCCAAAGCTGCATAGCAGTTTTTTACAGAGTCCGTAATAATGCGCACGGCCAGAAGATCGTACACCTGGTCCAGGACGATTTTCTGGCGCTTGAGCTTCTGGAATACGGAATAAGCCCGCTTCACGCGAGTTTCGACGCGCGCCGGGATCCCTTCGCGAGCCAGATTGATCTCGACGAGATGCCTGACCTTATTAAGGAACGCTTCGTTGCCGGGACGGGCCGCCTCAAACTCGCGCAGCAAGCCTTCGGAGGCTTCGGGCTCCAGATATCGAAACGCCAGGTCCTCCAGCTCGCTCCGGACCTTTCCCATACCCAGGCGGTGGGCGATGGGCGCGTAGATATCCATGGTTTCCTGGGCGATGCGGAGCCGCTTTTCCTCCGGCAGCGAGTCCAACGTACGCATGTTATGTAAACGGTCGGCGAGCTTGACCAGGATCACGCGGATATCGTTGACCATGGCCAGCAGCATCTTGCGGACGCTTTCCGCCTGGCGCTCCTCGCGCGACGCCAAGTCGAGTTTGCTGAGCTTGGTGACTCCGTCGACGCAGCGCGCCACCTCGTCGCCAAACTCTTTGCGTACCTCCTCGATGGTGGCGGACGTATCCTCAACCACATCGTGCAGGAGGCCGGTCTGGAGGCAGACCATGTCCATATTCATGTCGGCCAGCTGGCGGGTGACCAACAGCGGATGGGTCATGTAGGGCTCGCCGGATACCCGGGTCTGCCCCAAATGACGGTCTGCCGCGAAGCGATAGGCGTGTTCCAGCGGGGCCAGGTCCTCTTTGGGACGCATCTCGCGAAGGTGTGCTTCGAGCCCGCGGTACAGGCTTTCGACCGACGCTGGTGGAGGCGGCGCAACTATAGGTAATGGGACGGGTTGCGGGACGATATCAGTGGATTCCGGTGGCATCCAGTGATACCAGTGTAGCGAACGTCAATGAACAGCAGGTTAAAGTGGCGGATCCGGGAGACCCGCCCTTCGCCTAATTTTCCGCGTGAATGCCGGTCGGTTGCTTGGCCGCGCGGGCAGCCTTGATCTTCTTGGTATCGAGAGCCTTCTGCAACCAGCCGTCGGCGATCTCTATCTGCTTCTTGTACTCGTTGGGATCGTCCAGAAGGTCGGCGCGTTCGCGAGTCAGTAGATTCAGGTAAGCCATGGCGTCATCGTATTCCGGATCGATCTCCAGCGCTTTGTTGAGATCCATCATACCTTCGTCCACGATTGCGCCATACTGCGTCTGCAACTCTTCCTTGACCTTCTTATCCTTGAGCGGACCGGGATCCTCCGGCCTCATCCTCAGATTGGAGCGGGCGGTCATCAGTGCGGGGATCCACTTCTGATACGCGATTACGCCGAGGGTGTAGTAGGCTTCCTTTTCCTTCGGATCCACCTCCAGGCGCCGGTGCTGCCATTTGGCGGCTTCGTCGAACATTTTTAGCTTCTCGTCGAGCGGGAGGGACAGAGCCTGATTGAAAGCCAGCGTGGCCAGATAGGCCAGCGCAGTCTTCTCATTCGGGTCCTTGTCCAGGACCTTCAGGAACTCTTCTTTCGCCTTGCGTGCGTAATCAAGATTTTCCGGCGATTCCGCGCCTGGAATCCATTGGACCATGTAGGAGGTCGCAAGATACATCCGGGGTGTCGGGTTGTTGGGATCCAGCTGGATGGCCTTCTCAAAATGATCCACGGCGTCGCCGTACTTGGCGTTACGATAGGACGCGATTCCTTGATTGATATGATCGCGTGACTTGAGATAACTGCAGCCGGTCCCCGCCAGTATGATCGCCGCGGCGAGCAGAGCCGCACTAAGGGTCGGTATTCTGCGCATAAAAACTTCTTCTCCTCGTGGTTGGACGATTACTCGCCCGCCTCAATCTTAGGCGTCATCAAGCCTATCTTGTCGATGCCGGCGCCGCGAGCAATATCAATGGCCCGCGCTACGGTCTGATAATCCAGGTCCGGATCGCCCTTCACGAACACCACGCGTTCGGCGCGGGTTTTAAACACCTGCTCCAGACGGGGACCTAGCTTGTCGAAATCGGTGGGCTCCTCGTTGATCCTCATCGAGCGGTCTTTGTCAATCTGGATCACTACGGTGCGCTCATCCTGCTTAGTGGGCTGATCTTTTTTGGGCGGCTGCGGCGCGATGGCTTCCAGCCCGTACGGCGTCAAAGGGGTGATCACCATGAAGATGATCAGCAGCACCAGCAACACGTCGATGAGCGGCGTAACGTTAATGTTCGCCTGGACGCGGCCTCCGCCGCCTACGTTCATTGCCATAAAAAATCTCCTTAACCCAACCCGAAATCTACTGAACCGGAGTCGCGGCGGTACCTTGCCCGGCGCCTTGAGGAGTCTCGGTGATCAACCCGAGCTGATCCACGCCGGCGGCGCGCAAATTATCCACCACGTCTTCCACCGCCTGGTACTTGGCGCGGGCATCCGCTCGGATGTACACGGTCTTGTCCAGCTTATTGGTCAAAAGATCCTGAACTTTGGTGGGAAGCTCATCCACCGTCACCTGCTTGTTGCCGGGACTCAGGAAGGATTGTCCGTTGCGCGAAACCGAGATCAGAATCGCATCTTCCTTATCGGCGTTCTGCATGGCGATCGGGTTCTTGGCTTTCACATACTCCACGGTGACACCCTTGGTGAGCAAGGGCGTGATCACGATGAAAATGATCAGCAGCACGAGCATCACGTCCACCATGGGTGTGACGTTGATCTCGGAAACCACCTGTGGCGCTACCGGCTTGTTCATATAATGCTCCCGATATACTGGTCCATTCACTTCAGACGGAGACGCCGCTTGGCGGCGGCGCCCCCATCCGTCAACATTCGCAAGAGACTAGAGAAACTACTTGCCTGCGCCGGCCCGTTGGGTCCGCTTGAGGAAGTAGTCGATCAGTTCCGAGCTGGAGTTGCCCATCTCGACGTCGAACGCTTCCACGCGGTTGCTGAAGTAGTTGTACATCCAGACCGCGGGGATGGCGACCAACAAACCGACGGCGGTGGTGACCAGCGCTTCTGAAATACCTCCGGCCACCGCGCTCAGACCGCTCGATTTCTCGGTCGCGATTCCTTTGAACGCGTTGATGATGCCGACGACCGTTCCCAGCAATCCCACGAAGGGGGACGACGAGGCGATGGTCGCCAAGGTCGAGACGCCGCGCTTCAACTCGGCGTGCACGATGGCTTGGGCGCGTTCCAGGGCGCGACGCGAAGCCTCAATCTCTTCACCCGAAATTTCCGAACTCATCTGGTGCGCTCGAAACTCTTGCAGACCAGCCACCACCACCTTGGCCAGGTGACTCTTTCCGTAACGGTCGGCAATCTTGATTGCTTCATCCAGCTTGCCCTCGCGCAGCGCGCCGGCCACGGCCGGAGCGAAGGCGCGGGACTGTTTACGCGCTCCGTTATACGCAATCCAACGGTCGATCATCACACCAATGGACCATGCCGACATAATGAAGAGCACGATCACCACGGTGCGGGCCGGCCACTGCATGTTGGACCACATCGTCATCAGGTCGAAGCTTACCGCTCGTTCCTGAATAAGTGCCAAAGGAAACTGCAAAACCATGATTTAATCTCCTGCGAGTTGATTTTTGGGCCACGGACGCTTGGAACGCCGGGGCCGCTACTAGTTCAGTACAAAATTCACCGTAATCTCTGTTTGCACATCCACTGGCTCGCCGTTCAACTGATAAGGCTGGTACTCCCATTCCGAGACCGTCCTCATCACATCCGGGGTTGCCAGCATGGCCGGACCGGAGACATACTTCAAGTCCCGGATCTTGCCATCTTTTCCGATCACCGCCGAGTAGCGAACCGCGCCCTGCACGCGCGCTAGCTTGGCCACACGCGGATATTCCGGCGAAGGGGCTTTGGTTCTGCGCCCTTCAAAAACTTTTCCACCGACGAGCACCGGCTTGGATTCCTTGGGCGGCGGCGGTGGCGGAGGCGGCGGTGGGGGCGGCGGCGCAAGACTCGAAAGGCCGCCTATGCTTCCCCCGGGAACACCACCAGGGACGCCAACCACCACCGCTACGTTCGAAACCGAAGGCGGCAGCTCCGCCTCAACGATAGTCGCAACGGTTTTCGGAATTTCCTTGGGCGCCATGAGCTTTCCGGCGTCAAACTGGCGTGGCGGAACTTTGACGACCTTGACAGGGGTCGGAGGAGGCGGCGGCGGCGGCGGTGGGGGCGGGGCAGGCGCTTGCAGCAAGCTAACCAACTGCGCCTTGGGCAGAACGTCGGTGAAGATCAGAGGGAGGATGACCAACACACTGATGATTCCGACCTGGATCAGGAACGATAGCGTTACCGTCCAACTCTTATTTGTTTTCCCCACTCCGTCGACGAAGGTTTGATCAAACATCTCCCAATCTCCTATCTCCCAAGCAGCACCAGCACTACCCTCGCATTGCCTTCCGTTGACCGGCCGTTTCCCGAGTCGCCGGCGCGGTGGCGACAGGTTTCCCCGTCCCGCGGAAGTTCTGCCAGAATACCAAAATCGGACTCGCAATAAAAACCGAAGAATACGTCCCCACGATAATACCCGCCACCAGCGCGAACGAGAACCCGTTCAGCACGTCTCCGCCGAACAGCCATAGCGCCAGCGCCGTCAGCAGCGTCAGGCCGCTGGTCAGCACGGTCCGGCTCAAGGTTTGATTGACGCTCAGATTGATGACGTTTTCCAGAGACTCGCGGCGCACCATCTTTAGGTTTTCTCGAATCCGGTCGAAAACCACGATTGTGTCGTTCATCGAATAACCGACCAGGGTCAGCAAAGCAGCCACCACGGTCAGCGAAATCGGCTTGTTGAACAGCGAGAAGAGCCCGATGGTGATGAGCGTGTCGTGGAATACGGCGACCACAGCGGCTACGCCATAAATCCACTCGAAGCGGAAAGCAATGTACACCAGCATGCCGCCCAGCGCGTACAAGGTGGCAAGCACGGCCTGCCGCCGCAGCTCGGCGCCGATCTTGGGACCCACTACATCGGTCGATAGGATTGTGAACGGCCCCAGGATCACATTGGCCTTCAGGACCTCAATGACCTTGGGCGTCACGCCCTTCACGCTGGAAAGCTCGTCCGCGGAGCGCAGGATACCGCCGTGATCTGCCCGATAGACGTTGATTGCGGTGCACAAGTCCTGCAAATCCTGCTCGGAGAGCGGAACTCCTGCCTGCTGCAGCGGACCGCGCAGCCGCTCGGCCAGTTCGGCGGCTGAGGAATTGTTCAAGTCGATCATTCCGTTGGCGGACCCGCCGAACATCCCGCGCAAGGTGTCGTCGATCAACTGCCGGTTGGCGTTCAACTCCTTCTCATCCTTGATCTCGGTGCCGATCAGCACTTCCGGCTTCCCGCTGACCTGTTGCACGACGATCTCGCCGGGCAGCTTGCTCTCGAGCGCCGACCGGATCTTCTGCACAGGCGGCTCCTGGGCGAAGCGCAGAGACATTTGCGCCCCTCCCTTGAAGTCGATCCCGTACTTCATGCCCTTGGTGGCGATACTGATCCATCCCGCTGCTGTCAACACAAGCGATAAGCCGATGAAAGGCCACTTCTTACCAAGAAAGTCGAAGTTGGTGTTCTTAAATAATTCCATTGAGCCCGTTACTGCCGGCTTAGAGTGTCAGACACCGGCTTGCACACAAAAGTTCCCATCGATCCCAATCCCGAACATTCTGAATCTGCAAAACGATCCAGGCTACCACAAACCAGAATTCTTATAGGCATCCAGCAACCCATCTAAATACTGAGCGTCACCGCCCGCTTCTGACCGGCGAGCTCCCAATTGAAAATTGTTCGGGAAACAAAGACCGCGGTGAAAACATTGGCGAATAAACCGATGACTAGCGTCACCGCAAACCCTTTAACTGGACCCGTCCCGAAGAGGAACAGGAAACAGCAGGAAACAATAGTGGTTACGTGCGTATCGATAATCGTCAGAAAGGCCTTACCAAATCCCGCTTCCACCGCGGCCACCACCGCCTTACCGGCCCGTAACTCTTCGCGGATGCGCTCAAAAATGAGCACATTCGAGTCTACGGCCATACCTATGGTCAGGATGATTCCGGCGATACCGGGCAGCGTCAGGACGGCCTCGAAGTAGCTCAAGGCGGCAACCAGAATCAGCGCGTTCAGGATCAAAGCCAAGGTCGCGTTGATGCCGCTACGCTTGTAATAAATCAGCATGAGGGTGACCACCGCGATCACACCCGCGACACCGCTGACCAGCCCGTCCCGGATGGAATCGGCGCCCAACGAAGGACCCACCGATCGCTCTTCGATATTCAGCAAGCTGGCCGGAAGCGATCCGGCGCGCAGGTTCAGCGCCAGGTCCGCCGCAGCGTCATGGCCGCCCATGTTCGTGATGACGCCGTTATCGCTGATTTTGGCCTGGATGGTGGGCGCGCTCAAGACCTTTTTGTCGAGCACAATCGCCAGCCGGTCATTAATATGCGCGCCGGTGAATCGCTCGAAGCGCTTGGCGGCGTCCTGGGTCAGTACGAAGCTGGTTTCCCATCCTCCGGACTGGCCGTTCTGTACAGGCTTGGCATCGCGGAGGTCGCGACCCGTAACGACCGGCGTCCGGGCGAGGATGTAAAACTCGCCAGGCGCGCCGTTGCGGGCGCCGCTGCCCAAAATCTGCGAGCTCAAAGGAAGAATGCCGTTCTTACTTTGCATAGCCTCTTCCCTGGACGCAAATGGGCCTCCCTGGACCTCATACAGCTCCAGCACAGCGGCCGTCTGGAGAAGCTGCTTGATTCGTGCAGGATCGTCTAAACCAGGAAGCGTAACCAGAATCTGGGATTCGCCGCGCGGCTGCACACTGGATTCCGCGAGCCCATAACCGTTGATCTTCTTTTCGACCGTGTTGATGGTCTGGGAGACGGTGTCCGCCCGCACCCGCAATGCCTCGCTGGCCTTCATCGTCAGGCGGTAATCGGTTTCATTCACCGTCGTCATGATCCACACCGATCCAAAGTTATCGTTCACGATCATCCGAAAGTCCCCTGCTTTGGTGGAGGGGATGCCCGTGATATTGATTTGAATGCTGCTGGCATGATCGAAGTCAGGATCGTTGCGGCTCATGTCGGCAAAGGGGATGGACGCCTTGGCCAACTCGTCACGAAGCCGCTGGATGACCGTATCGGCCTCTCCTTTGAACGCGTCCTGCATTTCGACCTGATAGACCAAAATGCTGCCGCCTCGAAGATCGGTGCCAAGGCGGATATTCTTCTTCCAGTTATCCACCAGCTCCGCTTTAGAGGTAGGCAGGCCGATAATGCCGTAGATGCATACAAGCACCACTGCCACGATGATTAGAAGCCTGATTCTGGTATTGCTGCTCATAATGGTTACTTCTTCTCTTCCAGCGCTTTCTCCGGGCTTACTAGACTGGCCACGGCTGCTCGCGTGATTTGCAGCTTGATATTATCCGGCTTCACCCGCACGATCAAGGTGTCCTGGGTGACGCTGACGACGGTCCCGACGATCCCACCTGTGGTCACCACTTCATTTCCCGCCTGTAGCCCCGCCAGCATGGTCGCCTGCTGCTTCTTCTGCCGCTGCATCGGCATGAATACCAGGAAGTAGAAGATCGCGACGATAAAGATCAGGGGCAGGAAGCTAATGATCGGGTTAGACGCGGGCGCGCTCTGCTGAAGCAGCCAAAAGGCGAGGTCTTGCATCGGGAGATTTATATGGCTTCCTAGATTACTGCCAACTTAACATGGTGCCGCGCTGCGCGCGCAGGTACGTGGGGAACTCCCCAACCAGTATAGCCTCCCGCATCTGCCTCATCATGTCAAGGTACCGGCGCAGGTTGTGCAGCGTCGCCAGGGTTGAGAACGTCATCTCGCCCGCCAGGAACAGATGGCGAAGATATGCCCGCGAAAAATTGCGGCAAGTGTAACAGGGACAGTACTCATCCACCGGAGCCGGGTCTTCCTTGTACTGCGCCTGCTTGATCACTACCCGTCCTTGAGATGTGAACAAGTACCCATTACGGGCATTACGGGAGGGTAGTACGCAATCCATCATGTCGACACCGCGCGCGACATACTCGGGCAGCTCGTCGGGCATACCGACTCCCATGACATAGCGCGGACGATCGCCCGGCAGCAGAGGAGTCGTGATCTCTGTCATTTCCAGGCTCAGTGCGCGCGGCTCGCCAACCGATAAGCCGCCGATAGCATAGCCCTCCGCATCCAAAGGGAGCAGTTCCTCGGCGCAGTGACGCCGCAGATCGGGATACATAGAGCCTTGGACGATTGGGAACAGCGCCTGATGGCCGTCGCCCTTTTCAGAGGAGACCCGTCGGTAGTGGTCGTAGCCCGAGCGCGCCCAGCGCAACGTCCGCTCGGTGGAAACGCGCGCAGCTTCGTGGCTGGCCGGATATGCCAGGCACTCGTCGAGCACCATCATGATGTCGCTACCGAGTGCGAGCTGCACGTCAACGGTCGATTCGGGTGTGAAGAAATGTTGATCGCCGTTCAAGTGCGAGCGGAACAGCACGCCTTCTTCCGTGACCTTACGCAGGGTATCTAAACTAAAAACCTGGAATCCACCGGAGTCGGTCAAGATGGCTCGCGGCCAGTTCATGAATTTGTGCAGGCCGCCGAGCTTGCGGATTGCTTCGTGTCCGGGCCGGAGAAACAGGTGATAGGTATTGCCCAGGATAATCTTGGCGTCGAGATCGTTCAGCAGATCGCGCGGGAGGATGCCTTTGACAGTCCCTTGGGTGCCGACCGGCATGAAGACGGGCGTTTCGACGTCGCCGTGGGCGGTGTGTAGGATGCCGGCGCGAGCCCCTGTTCCGGGGCAAGTCGCCTGTAGCTCGAATCGGAACACAGACTCTATTGTAAGAGCCGAGCTAACGGGATTGTCATTTTCAATATACTTGTCCGCGCGTATCCACTGTTGCCACTTGAACGAACCCGGCTTGACGGTCGACGGTGAAGAGAATTCTCCAATTCCCTACTCGCGATTTGCGCACACCCGGTCGGTTTGTCAGGGGCGCCGACATACGTGGATCGAAAGGATTTTCGGCTAACTGGTGGAGGCGGTTTTGAAGTCGGGCGCGAAGCTTCGCGTCTGCCCGAAGAAGCACTTTGGCAGCTTCATCGGATAAAACGACACGATAGCTCACAGCGGATGTTTGTTTTCAAATTCCTCGAGCGACACGACGCGATCGGCCGAAATATCGGCTAGTCCGCGGTCCAGTGAAGCACGCGTCTCAGAGTCCAGAGGCGGTCCGTTCACGTCGGCCGCGTCTTGGAGATCGTTCAGAAGTTCGCGGGCGTGCTCATCGGCGAGGCCCTCGATCAGGCGGTGAAGCTCTTCCTTCACAGTCACGGTTTGATTGTAGCCTACGTGGCCCTCAAACAACGCTTGGTAGGATAGTAGGACTTCCCATGTCCTTGCGGTTCTACAACACTCTGACCCAGCAGTTGGAGGAGTTCAAGCCCCTTCACGACAACGTTGTGCGGATGTACACTTGTGGGCCGACCGTCTACAATTACGCCCACATCGGCAATTTCCGGTCCTTCGTGTTTCCGGACATCCTGCGCCGCTGGCTCCGTGCGCGAGGCTATACGCTCGATCACGTGATGAACATCACCGACATCGAGGACAAAATTATCCGCGATTCGAAGGCGGCGGGCAAATCGATCGATGAATTCACGTCGGTCTACACCAAGGCATTCCTTGAAGACACCGCCACGCTGCGACTGGAACGCCCCGAGCGGATTGTCCCCGCTACTCAACACATCCCCGAAATGGTAGAGGCCGTTCAGCATCTGACCGAACGAGGGCACACGTATGTCAGCGACGGCTCCGTTTATTACCGCATCTCGACATTTCCCGAATACGGCAAGCTCTCGCACAACGACTTCAGCGGCATCCGGGCGGGGGCTCGCGTAGACGTGGATGAATACGATAAAGACGACGCCCGCGACTTTGTTCTATGGAAAGCCGCCAAGGAAGGCGAGCCTGCGTGGGACACGCCCATCGGCAAAGGCCGCCCCGGTTGGCACATCGAGTGTTCCGCCATGGCGATGAAGTATCTGGGCGATACCCTGGATATCCACACCGGCGGCGTGGACCTGACGTTCCCACATCACGAAAACGAAATCGCGCAGGCCGAAGGGATCACCGGTAAGCAGTTCGTCCGCTTCTGGCTGCACGCTGAGCATTTGAGCGTGGACTCGCAGAAGATGTCCAAGTCGCTCGGCAATATATATACTTTGCGGGATCTCAAGGAACGCGGGTTCGCGCCTGAAGCTTTGCGCTACCTGCTGGCTTCGGTGCCGTATCGCAAGAAGCTTAATTTCACCTTCGATGGGCTGAAGGCTGCCGCGACGTCAATCGAGCGGTTGCGGAATTATAAACTTCGCCTGGAAACCGACAAATTCCCAGAGGGGACGAACGCGGAACTAGTCTCCCGAACCCAGGCGGCACGAGCCGCGTTTGATGCGGCCCTTGATGACGATCTAAACACCGCCGGGGCGCTGGGAACCGTCTTCGAGTACGTCCGCGATACCAATACAGCCATGGATGCGGGACAGTTTCCAGCCGGCAACGTTACTGGCGCGCTTGAATTTCTGGATCGGTTCGATTCCGTCTTCGACGTGCTGAGACCCACCGCGCACGCGGGCGGGCTTTCGGATTCGGAAGTGGACGCGCTGATAGTTGAACGCACAGCCGCCAAGAAATCCAAAAACTTCGGCCGCTCCGACGAGATTCGCGCGCAACTGGCCGCCCAGGGCGTCATCCTCGAAGACACCAAGGAAGGAGTACGCTGGAAGCGGTCATGAAAATCGAAAGCAAGGCCGTTCACTGGGGCGATCGTCAGAAGGCCGGTAACTTCACTCCAGTCACGACTCCGATCTACACGGCCGCGAGCTACGTCTACGAATCGATGGAGCAGCTCGATCGTGTATTTGCGCTCGAGGAATCCGGCCCGTCGTACGCGCGTTACGACAACCCGACGCGCTCGGCGCTCGAGGAATTAGTCCGGGAGCTGGAAAGCGGTGCGGGCGCGATCGCGTGTGCCTCCGGAATGGCCGGGCTCCATATGGCTGTGCTCGCCGCGTTGATGGACCGGCCCAAACGCGTGGTCGCGGCCAACATGATGTACGGCGCCACCACTTCCATGCTGATGAACATATTTGGATCCACGGGAGTCGAGACCGCACAAGTCGATCCTTGCGATCTAGCGGCGTTCGAAGCGACCCTTACCGAAGAGAAAACGGGTGCGGTAGTCGTCGAGACCATCGCGAATCCTCTGCTTCGCGTGCCTGCATTGGATAAGATCGCCGCGCTGTGCCGCGCCGCGGACGTGCCGCTGATCGTCGACAACACGTTCGCCACCCCGATGCTGGTCCGGCCGTTGGAACTAGGCGCGAATATTGTCTGCCACAGCGCTACCAAGTATCTGGCGGGGCATGGCGACGTGCTCGGCGGAGTCGTTGTGGCCGATCAGGCGAATTTCGATTCACTGCGGACGCTGTCCCGCACCATCGGTCCAGTCATGGGACCGTTCGAGAGTTATCTGACCTTGCGCGGGATCAAGACACTCGCGCTGCGCGTGGAGCGGCAGTGCGCCAACGCCTGCAAGGTCGCGTCCTGGCTGGCGATGCATCCGCGCGTGGAGCGAACATTTTTCCCGGGCGATCCGAAGCACCCCGATGCCGAATCGATCGCGCGGCTGTTCCCGCCGAATCGCTACGGTGGGCTTGTCTCATTCGAGCTGAAGGGCGCGCGGCGCCCAGAAGTCTTCCAATTCATGGAAAAACTCAAGATGGTGGTTCGGGCGACCTCGCTCGGCGATGTGCACACCTTGATGATGTATCCGGTCATGGGGTCGCATCGCGATCTTTCGCCCAAGCATCGCGAGCGGCTGGGGATTCGCGACAATCTGCTGCGGATATCGGTCGGCATTGAGGCGGTGGATGACATCGTCGCCGATCTAGAGCAGGCGCTGGCCGCCTGAAGTTTGCCCGGATGTCCCGATGTCCCAGTGCGTCGTTAAAGTGGCGACCCGTCGGTCGTCCAACTCGCGGCTTGGTCGAATCTGAGATGTCCAAGCTGCAAGACCGCTCTCGCATCGAGGCGTTTCCGTTCCTCAGTGATAACAATGCTTTTGCTTCTATCGATAAAGGTCCCTTTTGTTTTCTCGCTCGGCCACTCAGCACGACAGACCCTCACTGGGATCGTTGTTGTGTTATTCATCGGGAACATAGCGTTCATGTTTTGGGAATTCGCACACCCGCGGCTCCAGGTCCGGAAGCTTTCCAGGCCGGAGACGGTTTTAAATCTTCACTAGCCACCTTAATGGTTGTCTGCTATACTATGGTTTCTATGTTTTTGGCCCGCCAACATTCTCATCCTCGGCACCATCATCACCACCACATTGGTGCGCGTAATCGGGCTCACGCATAAACCAAATTAAAGTAAGTGAGATCAAATGAGCCCGCCGGAAACGGTGGGCTTTTTCGTTATAGGAACAAGGCTTTTTAAGGTATAAACCATGGAACTGGATTTCAGCAAACTCGACGGCCTGGTGGCCGCAGTCATACAAGATTGGAAGACCGGGCGCGTTCTGATGGTCGGCTTCATGAACGAAGAAAGCTTCCGCAAGACCGTCGAAACCGGCAACGCGGTGTTCTACAGCCGCTCGCGCAACAAGCTGTGGCTCAAGGGCGAGACGTCGGGCCACAAGCTGGTAGTCAAGGAGATCTCGACCGATTGCGATCGCGATGCGGTACTCCTGAAATGCGAGGCGCTTGGCCCCGGCGTCTGCCACGAAGGTTACGAAAGCTGCTTCTTCCGCGAGTTGGATGGCAAAGAATGGAAGATCACTGAGAAGCGTGCGTACGACCCCAAGGCCGTCTACGGAAACTAGATGAAACTGAAACTTGGTATTCCCAAAGGCAGTCTCGAAAACGCCACCGTCGATCTCTTCCGGCGAGCAGGATTTCAGATCACCGTAAGTAGCCGTTCCTATTTTCCCGCGATCGACGACCCCGAGATTGAGTGCATGCTCATCCGCGCTCAAGAGATGGCGCGCTACGTGGAAGATGGCGTACTCGATGCTGGCCTGACCGGACGCGATTGGGTCCAGGAAAATGACGCTCAGGTCGAGACGGTCGCCGATCTGATTTATGCAAAACAGAGTTTCGGTAAGGTCCGATGGGTTCTGGCCGTGCCGGAATCGTCGCCCGTGCAAACAGTCAAGGATCTGCAAGGAAAAATTATCGCGACTGAACTAGTCGCAGCTACCGAACGGTACCTGAAATCTCAAGGTGTTACCGCCAAGGTCGAGTTCAGTTGGGGTGCGACTGAAGTGAAGCCTCCCGAGCTCGCCGATGCCATCGTCGAAGTAACCGAAACCGGTTCGTCTCTGCGCGCCAACAAGCTGCGCATCGTCGAAACAGTAATGGAATCGAACACGCAGCTCATAGCCAACGTCAATGCCTGGAAAGACTCGTGGAAGCGGCGCAAGCTGGAGGACATGCGGATGCTGCTCCAGGGCGCGATCAACGCCCTGGGTAAGGTCGGGCTGATGCTGAATGTGGAAAAGAGAAATTTGGAGAGCGTGCTTGGCGTTCTGCCGGCGCTGAAGAAGCCGACCATATCTCCTTTGAGCGATGGCGACTGGCTGGCGCTCAACACGATCCTGGACGAAGCCACTGTGCGCAGCATCATTCCGCGTCTCAAAGAAGCCGGCGCCCAGGGAATCGTCGAGTATCCGCTGAACAAGATCGTAATGTAGCGATTTGCAAACATGATCCGGATCATCAATCATCGGGAAGCGCAATCTTTAGTCGCGCGCAAGACGCAGCGACTGGAAGACGCCGAGCGCGTGGTCGCACCCATCCTCGAAGACGTCCGGCTTGAGGGCGATTCCGCACTTCTCGCCTACGCCCGCAAGTTCGACGGTTTTGAAGGCGCGAGCGTGCGTATTCCGGTGCATGGATCGCTTGAGCCGGAATTTGGACGTGCCGTGCGCATTGCGGACGCGAACATTCGCGAGTACGCGCGCTTGCAGCTTCCCGTGGAGAAGCTAGTGGAATATCCGGACGGCCGCAAGCTCGGCCAGATCGTGCGACCCCTTGATTCCATGGGCGCGTACACGCCCGCGGGCCGTTATCCGCTGCCCTCCACGCTGATGATGAATATCATCCCGGCGCAGGTGGCCGGCGTCAAGACTACTTGTGTCGCGTGCCCGCACCCCAGTGCCGAGATCCTGGGAATCGCCGCGTGGCTCGGCGTGACGCATTTTTTTCAAATGGGCGGCGCGCAGGCCATCGCCGCGCTGGCCTTCGGAACGGCCACCGTTCCGCGAGTGGATCGTATCGTCGGTCCAGGGAACATCTATGTTGCCGCGGCGAAAAAACTGATCGCCGGGGAGACCGGAATCGACTTCGTGGCCGGCCCGACCGAGATCGTGATCATCGCCGCGGAAGGTAACCCCGAGTGGATTGCTGCCGACATGCTGGCGCAAGCCGAGCACGACGTGGACGCATCGGCCATTCTGCTCACGACTTCTCGCGACCTGGCAAATACAGTCGCCGAAGCCGTCGAGCGGCAGCTCATTTCCCTGCCGACCGCGGCGGTCGCGCGCCAGTCGATCGATACCAACAGCGCAATCGTGATCGTCGATTCTCTAGAACGCGCGGTCGAGTTTTCGAATACACTTGCGCCGGAACACCTCGCGCTGCACGATCCTGCATGGCTGGGATCCATCCAGAACGCGGGGTCGGTGTTTCTAGGCCCATCGAGCCCTGAGGCTGCTGGAGATTATGCATCCGGTCCGAATCACGTGCTGCCCACCTCGGGCCAAGCGCGTCTGCGCGGCGGCCTGTCCGCGGCAGACTTCGTGAAGGTGATTTCGGTGCAGGAGCTAAGTCCAGCGGCATTGAAATCTTTGGCTCCGGCAGTCACGACTCTGGCTCGCGCCGAAGGTTTGGAAGCGCACGCCCGATCGGTCGAGGTACGTCATGGTTGACGCTCTTACACCGCGTGAGGCCATTCGCGCGATGGCACCCTATTCCCCGCCCTCCGCTGGGCGCGACGGAAAGCTGCGCCTGGATTTCAACGAGAATACCGTCGGTTGCTCGCCGAAAGTGATCGAGTGCGTACAGAAGTACCTGACCGCTGATCATCTGACCATCTACCCCGAGTATCAGGAAGCCCGGCGCGATCTAGGTGCGTTCTTCGGCGTGTCGCCGGAGGAGTTCACCATCACCAACGGAACAGACGAGGCGATCCAGCTCTTAGTCAACACGTTCGTCGACGATGGCGACGACGTCCTGTTGCTCAAACCGTCCTACGCGATGTATCGTTTCTACGCGGAGGTGGCCGGCGCCTCCGTTCGCGAGGTCGAATACGCCGCCAATCTCAGTTTCCCGGTGGCCGATTTCCTGGACGAGCTGCGACCCGAAACCCGCGCGATCTTGATCGCCAATCCCAACAACCCGACGGGGTCCGCCATCGGACTCGATCAGATCGAGTTGATCCTCGAAACCGCTCCCGACGCGGCTGTGCTGATCGACGAAGCGTATTTCGAATTCTACGGTGTCACTGCACTCCGCTGGATCAATAAATACAAAAACCTATTCGTCAGCCGGACTTTCTCAAAGACCTACGGGATGGCCGCCATGCGCTGCGGCTGCCTGTTCAGTTGTGCAGAAAATATTGCGTGGGTTCGCAAAGCACAATCGCCGTATAGCGTGAATATGCTCGCTGCGATTGCGGCACGTGCCGCAGTGCAGGACCGCGATTACATCGCCAAGTACGTCGGCGAAGCGCTGGCTGCGCGCGAAATGGCCTACGTCGGTTTCGAGCGGCTGGGTATCCAATACTTTCCGAGCCAGGCCAACTTCGTGTTGTTCCAAGCCGGCGACCGTGCGATCCCCATTCGCGACGCGCTCCGCGAACGCGGCGTCCTGGTGCGCGATCGCAGTTACGAGATTCCTGGATGCGTCCGGGTCACTATCGGAACACGAGCACAGGTCGAGCGATTCTTCACCGAATTGGAGACACTGTGGGCGGTTTGATTATCTTTGATATGGATGGGGTCCTAGCGGAAGTGACGGAGTCATACCGCGAGGCCATCGTCCAAACCGTCGAGCATTTCACTGGGCAGCGCATCGAGCGCGATTTGATCCAAGACTACAAGAACCAGGGCGGCTGGAACAATGATTGGGCGCTTTCGCAAAAGATCGCGGCAGATATTGGCGTCGAGGTTCCGTACAACATTGTCGTGGATTATTTCAATGAGATCTTTATTGGCAAAAATGGTGACGGACTGATCCAGCGCGAACAGTGGTTTCCTAAGCCTGGATTGCTCGAACGACTGCGCGAGCGGTTCGGCCTGGCGATATTCACGGGACGCCTGCAATACGAAGCCGAAATCACTCTCAAGCGGTTCGCGCCGGATTGCTCGTTCGATCCCCTGCTCTGCGCGGAGCACGTTACGAAATCAAAGCCTGCGCCCGAAGGTCTGCTCGCCATCCAGAAAATGAATCCCGGGCGAACACTTTGGTACGTGGGCGATACCGTCGACGATGCACGGTGCGCGCGCGCCGCCGGCGTGCCCTTCATCGGGATCGCTGCTCGCAATCATTCTCGTCGGGATGAGATCCTGCGGCTGTTTCGAGAGGAGCAGGCCGCGGCGGTTCTCGAAAACGTTAACGAAATCGAAAGCGCGTTATGAGAAAAGCTTCAAGTCAGCGCGACACCAAAGAAACACAGATCCGCGGCAGCCTGACAATTGAGGGGCGCGGTGCTTACGATATCTCCACCGGGATCCGCTTCTTCGATCACATGCTGGAGCTGTTCACCAAGCATGGCGGCTTCGACCTCAAGCTAGTCGCCAAAGGCGACTTAGACGTGGACCAGCATCACACCGTGGAAGACGTCGGTATCGTTCTGGGCCAATTGTTCGCCAAAGCCCTGGGCGACCGCCGAGGTATCAATCGAGCGGGTTATTTCGTGCTCCCCATGGATGAAACCCTGGCCGTCGTCGCCGTAGATCTGGGCGGACGTCCCGCACTCGTATACAAAGACCTGGTAAAAACACGCTTGGTCGGCGATCTCCAAACCGAACTGGTCGAGGATTTCTTCGGCGGCTTCGTCAACCACGCGGGCGCGAATCTGCACGCCAAAGTGCTCTACGGCCGGTCGAATCACCACAAGATCGAGGCGATCTTCAAATGTTTCGCTCGGGCGATGCGCTACGCGTGCTCGACGGATGCCCGCCTGAAGACGCAATTGCCGTCAACGAAAGGGCTGTTGTGATCTCGGTATTCGACTACGGCGCCGGCAACCTCCGCTCCGTCCAGAACACCTTGGGCGCGATCGGGGCCGAATACGAACTCATTCGAGATGCCTCCGGCATCCAACGGGCGACGAAACTGATACTTCCCGGTGTCGGTCACTTTGGGCAAATGATGCGCGCGCTAGACGATCTCCAGGTTCGCGACGCCCTGATCGAGCACATTCGCGCGGGTGTTCCGTTCCTCGGCATCTGCCTCGGCTTGCAGGCTCTATTCGAATCGAGTGAAGAAGCACCAGGCGAACGCGGCCTCGGCATTTATCCCGGACAGGTGAAGCGCTTTTGCGGAGACCTCCGCATCCCGCACATGGGCTGGAACCAAGTGCAACCCTGCCGGCAGAACACGTTACTCACATCTCCGGCGTACTTGTATTTCGCGCACAGTTATTACTGTCCCGTGATTTCGGAAACCGCGGCCGTGTGCGATTACATGGTGCCCTACACCGCCATCCTCGATCAAGCCAGCGTTCGGGGCGTGCAGTTTCACCCCGAAAAATCGGGACCCGCGGGGCTTCAGATTGTGAAGAATTTCGTCCATGCTGGCTAAACGCATTATTCCCTGCCTCGACGTCACCGCCGGACGTGTGGTCAAGGGGGTCAACTTCGTCAATTTGCGCGATGCTGGCGATCCCGTGGAACTTGCGGCGCGCTATAACGAACAGGGCGCCGACGAACTGGTGTTTCTCGATATCACTGCATCCAGTGACAATCGCGACACCATGGTTGACGTGGTCACCCGCACTGCAAGAGAGGTTTTCATACCGCTCACTGTGGGCGGCGGCATCCGCAGTGTAGACGATGCGCGCGGCATCCTCCACGCCGGCGCCGACAAAGTCAGCATCAACACAGCGGCCGTTCATCGCCCCGAGCTGATCACCGAGCTGAGCGAAGAATTCGGGGCTCAGGCAGTCGTGCTCGCGATTGATGCCCGTCGCCGGCCTAACGGCGGTTGGAACGTCTTCACACGAGGTGGCCGCCACGATGAAGGTATCGACGCGGTCGAATGGGCGCGGCGTGGCGAGGAGTTGGGCGCCGGCGAGATTCTCCTTACATCTATGGATACCGATGGCGTCCAGACAGGCTTCGATTGCCCTCTAACGCTTGCAGTCCATGATGCAACGCACATACCCGTGATCGCGTCGGGCGGCGCCGGGAAGCCGGAAGATTTTCTCAAAGTGTTAAACAGCGCTCGTGCCGACGCTGCCCTAGCCGCATCCATCTTTCATTACGGCACCTACACTGTCGGCGACCTCAAACAATTCCTCGCCGGACAAGGCGTACCAATCAGACAATGATCATTCCCTGCATCGATCTCATGGAGGGCAAAGTCGTCCAGCTGGTTCAAGGGCGCGACAAGGCGCTCGAAGGCGATGCGCCCCTGGAGATGTTGCGCAAGTTCGCCGCGTTCCCTGAAATCCAGGTAATCGATCTGGACGCTGCAATGGGAAAGGGCGAGAATTCCTCTCTCGTCGAACTGCTCGCTGGGAAAGCCCGTTGCCGCGTCGGAGGCGGAGTCCGCACCCCCGATCGCGCGCAGCGGTTAATCCAGCAGGGCGCGCATCGAGTGATCGTGGGCACGGCGGCCTTTACGCCAGCGCTCAAACAAATCGCGGCGGCCGTGGGCCCCGAGCGCTTGATCGTGGCGCTGGATTCCAAGAACGGCAAGATCGTCGTTAAGGGCTGGCAGGAGGCGACCGATTTCACCGCCGAGGAAGTCATCAGTCGGCTCGAACCGTTTTGCGACGGCTTCCTGTGCACCTATGTCGATAAAGAAGGCATGATGCAGGGGACCGATCTCGATTGGTTCCGGCGTCTTCGGGCCTCCACCAAACATGAAATCACGGCGGCTG